>Ga0315282_10000383_pt1 | contig 88357 bp, 83 predicted proteins | sample YL17G07_20_MG_FD_203693 | JGI IMG/M metagenome (GOLD analysis project Ga0315282, IMG submission 203693) | Sediment microbial communities from Yellowstone Lake, YNP, Wyoming, USA - YL17G07_20 | ecosystem: Environmental > Aquatic > Freshwater > Lake > Sediment | place: USA: Wyoming | collected...
CAGTAAAGTTTTTTAGCGCTATGCGCTACCTGTCCTCCGTAGGAGGATGCGCTATGCGATTTCTGATTTTAAGGGGGGGGGGAACAAATTGAATCGAGATGAAGTCCTTCCTGGAATTGTGATTCTTCTCTTCGGGGCAGTCGCCACTTTCCTCTCGCTAAGAATGCCCGTTGGAACCTTTCGGATGGCAGGAACCGGGATGTTCCCTCTCTGCCTCGGAATTCTCCTGATGATCTTGTCAGGCATATTCATTTTAAGAATTTTCTTCCGGGGGAAGGGAGAACAGGTAAAAAAAGAAGCCTCCATTGAATCCTCGGAGTCTCCCATACAATTGATCCTTTTCCTCGGAGCGATGACTTTAGCAACCCTGTTTTTCAATCGATTGGGATATCCGCTCACCTCTTTTCTTCTAATGGTGGCTCTCTTAAGAATCCTGGGGATAAAACGTTGGGGCCAAAACGTTGTGATATCTGTGGTGACGGCGGTGGGCTCCTATTTTCTATTTGTTAAATGGCTCGACATCCCTATGCCAAAGGGATGGATTGGATTATAAGAAAAAATGATAGGTTGAGGTTTACGTCTAGGTAACGGACGAGGTTGGAGGTCATAGGTTTTAGGTTGCAGGTTAAGGAATTAAAGTTTATGGTTCATCGTTCATCGTTCATCGTTCAAGGTTCATGGTTGAGGTCAAGGATAAATGCTTGAATCACTTCAGCATTTAATCAACGGTTTTGCCATCGCCGGTACAGTTCAAAACCTTCTTTATTGTCTGATCGGTTGCATCGTAGGTACGATCATCGGTGTCCTCCCTGGAATCGGGCCGATCGCTGGAATCGCGCTTCTTATCCCTGCAACCTTCGGTCTTAATCCCACTTCCGCTATCATTATGCTTGCTGGAATCTACTACGGAGCAATGTATGGTGGATCTACCACATCCATCCTTCTCAATGTGCCTGGGGAGACTGCTTCGGTCATCACATGTATTGATGGTTATAGAATGGCACAAAAAGGGAGGGCAGGCCCTGCACTGGCCATTGTTGCCATTGGATCTTTCATTGCAGGGACCCTCGCAATTTTTGGAATGGTCTTTCTGGCCCCGCCATTGGCAGAGGCAGCATTGGCCTTTGGCCCTCCTGAATATTTCTCTTTAATGGTCTTCGGCTTTATTGTTTTGAGCAACGTAACAGGCAAATCACTCCTCAAGTCTCTCATGATGGCCATTGTAGGTTTGATCATTGGAACGATCGGAATCGATCCTGTTACTGGAGATGCCCGTTTTACCTTTGGTTCTACCCCTCTTCTTAGCGGAATTGAATTTGTCGCTGTCGCTATCGGGGTCTTCGGAATTGGAGAGGTCTTGGTCAATGTCAATCAACCTTCGGAACTGCTGGACCAAGGAGTTATCATGCCGCGCCTGAGGGAACTCTATCCCTCTCTTCAAGACTTGAAGCGATCGTTTGGGGCGATTCTCAGGGGGACAGTATCTGGATTCGGTATTGGTTTGGTCCCCGGGCCAGCACCGGTCATTGCTACCTATGCCTCTTATATGATCGAGAGGAAGGTTTCTAAACACCCTGAGGAGTTTGGCAAGGGAGCCATCGAAGGGGTGGCAGGCCCTGAGTCTGCCAATAACTCTGCCTGCCAAGCTGCTTTTATTCCTCTCTTTGTCCTCGGAATTCCTTTCGCTCCCCCAACGGCTATTCTTCTTGGTGCTCTTCTCATCCATGGAGTCAATCCAGGACCATTAATGATCAGTGAGCATGCAGGACTCTTTTGGGGAGTCATCGCCAGCATGTATATCGGTAACTTTATGCTTCTCATCCTCAACCTTCCTCTCGTCCCTCTCTTTGCCAACATACTCAGAATTCCCAAGAGGATCCTTTTACCCCTTGTCATCCTTTTTTGCATCACAGGGATGTTCACCGTAAATAATTCGGTTTTCGATATCTGGATGATGCTTCTCTTTGGAGCCATGGGATTTCTGATGAGAAAGTGGGCATATGAAGGTGCACCGCTCCTCTTGGCATTGGTCCTTGGGCCAAAATTAGAGGTGGCTTTTCGTCAATCGTTAATGATCTCTCATGGTGATTTTGGAATTTTTATCCATCGGTCCGTTTCACTGGTCTTTTTGCTTGCCACGGTCATCTTCCTGCTCATTCCATTAATTCGGATGATATTTAAAAAAACAAAGAAGGGAGGGTTTTAGAAGTTCAAAGTTCAAAGTTCAAAGTTCAAAGTCCAAAGTCCAAAGTCCAAAGTGCAAAAGGATGGAGGTTGGCGGTTGGAAGTTCATGGTTCATCGTACATGGTTCAACGTTCAAAGTTGGAAAGGAGGGATTTTTATAGTGTGGAATTCGGTGTGATGAGTTCATAGTAATTCAATGTAGAAAGGAGGTAGGGCTATGTTAAGAAAAGTCATTATTGGGTTATTTTTAGCTTTCGTTCTCTTTATGAGCATTCCAATTCATGCGGCGGAATTTCCAACCAAAGAGGTCCAGATCATCATCCCCTATGCATCGGGAGGGGCAACAGACCTTATCTTTCGTGCCTTAGCCGCCACAACAGGAAAATATCTCGGAAAGGCTGTAATTGTTGTCAACCGACCAGGCGGTGGGGGGGCTGTAGGATGTACAGAAGCCGCACAAGCCAAACCGGATGGCTATACACTGGTTTCTGCGATCACCCCTCTCACCATCCTGCCCCATCAGGTGAAGACTGCCTTTACCTACAAAAGTTTTGAATCTGTCATCAATGTGGTGAGGGACCCAGGCATGTTTTTGGTGAGATCGGATGCCCCATGGAAGAGTCTCAAGGAGTTTTTAGATTATGCTAAAAAGAACCCTGACATGATCACTGTGGGGAACTCAGGTGCGGGCGGAGGAGTTCACCTGATTGCCCTTGCGTTTGAAAAGACAGCCGGCGTTAAATTCAACCATATCCCATTTGCAGGCGGAGGTCCATCCGTGACCGCCCTTCTTGGAGGCCATATCAATGCTGTCTCAGTCTCCCCACCTGAAGGGATCGAGCATGTAAAGGCAGGGAAGTTGAAGATCATCGCCCTCTTCGCCGAAAAACGATTTGAGCTTTTCCCTGACGTTCCAACCGTGAAGGAACAGGGTGTCGATTTTGTCATGGGGCAATGGCGGGGATTAGCCGCACCCAAAGGCACTCCACCTGATGTGATTAAAAAACTTCATGATGCCTTCAAAAAGGGGATCGAGGATCCGGTTTTCATAAAGAATGCAAAGGACATGGTTGTAAACCTCTCATACCTTGGCCCGGAGGCTTTTGGAAAACTGATGGCTCATGACGATGAGTTTTATGGAAAACTGGTCAAGGAGATTAAAAAATAAATTAGAAAGGAGGGTAAGATATGAGAACTGCAAGGTTAGGATTCATTCTATCAATGATCGCTCTTTCATGTTTCCTCTTCGCCTGTGCGGAGACGGCTCCCACAGTCAAACCCACGGCCCAAACGGGAAAAAAGACGACCATCCGTGTAGGCAGCCCCTTCAAGACTGGTCACATCCTGGTGGATGCGGCTGAGAAGTTCAAGGAGCTGATTGCCCAGCGCAGCGGCGGCCGGATCGAGGTGCAGATCGAAGCCGGTACCAAGTCGGAAGAGGAAATTAATAAGCTGAACAGCACCGGCGCGCTCGAAATGCAATCCAACGGAACGATGTACATACAGGTCTACGCACCCCCGTACTACTTCGTGTCCGCTCCCTACGTCATGAAGGACTGGGATCACTACGTGCGCGTCTGGGACGGCAAGCTCGGCCAGCAGGCGCAGGGCCAGATGGAGAAGAATGGCAACCTGAAATTCCTGGGATCGATCTACCGCGGGCTGCGGCAGACGACGGCGAAGAAACCGATCTATACACCGGCCGATGCGTACAACTTGAAGCTCCGGCTGCCGGTCCTTCCCACCTGGGTCGCCATCTGGAAGGCCATCGGTGCAGACCCGGTCCCGCTGACACTTCCGGAGCTTTACCCTGGATTAAAGTCGGGCAAAGCCGAAGCGTCCGAGGGTGATGTGTCGCAAATCACTTCCTTCAAGCTCGACGAGGTGCAGACGCACCTGATCATGACCAACCACATGGTGACGATTGGTGGGTTGCTCATCCACAAGCCGTTCTTCGACAAACTGTCGAAGCCTGAGCAGACCCTGGTCGTCCAGGCGGCGAAGGAGGCCTGCAACTGGGCTAATGCCAAGATGAAGGCCGCTGAGAGCTCGTACCTTCTCGAGCTCCAGCGCAAGGGCATGCACGTCGTGATTCCGGATGCCGAGTCCTTCCGCGCGAAGGCCAAGCCGGCTGTTGACGAGCTGTTCAAGACCCAATGGTCAGTCACGACATGGGCAGAAGTGCTGGCGCAGTAGCATCCTGTAAACGGAATGATGGAATGTTGGAACATTGGAATACTGCCTTCCATTATTCCACCATTCCAATATTCCATTGTTCCAGGTGTACTAAGGCGAAAGAATGACACTAATGAATGAAATCAAAGAAAAAGAGAGAAGGGTTAAGGACTTTCTTAAATCGAAAAATTTGAAAGGGTTGATCCTTAAGCGTCAAGCTAACTTTTCATGGATGACCTGCGGCGGCCTCAATCTGGTCGGAATTGCGACAGAGTTTGGGGCCACCACACTCCTCATTACAGAGAATTCAAAATTTGTCATCTCGAACAATATCGAAGCTCCTCGCATGATTGAAGAGGAAGGTTTGGAGAGACAGGGATTTGCCATCAAGGCCTTTCCCTGGTTTGAGGATCAAGAAGTGTCCCTCGTGAACGAGCTGCTCGGAGAAGGTCCCCTGGGAAGTGACGTACCCTTTCCGAACGCACAGACGGTGGCAGAGGATGTTGCCAGGCTTCGTTACTCCTTCACTCCGGATGAACAGAAGCGGTATCGTTGGCTGGGGAAAAAAGTTTCTCTCGCATTGGAAAAAACGATGATGAAGACGAAGAAGGGAGAAAAAGAGTCAGCGGTTGTGGGTAGACTTTGTAAGGAGTTATGGAAGGATAGAATCGATCCCATCACCTTGATGTCCGCAGCCGATGACCGAGTTTCTAACTTTCGACATCCCATCCCTACTGAAAAAAGGGTTGAAAAATATCTGATGGTCTCGGTCAATGCAAGAAAATGGGGGCTCATCGTTTCGCTCACTCGCTTTGTCCACTTTGGGGAATTGCCGGAAGAATTGAGAAGAAAATACGAAGCCAATGTCTTTATCGATTGCACCATGATGGCTCACTCCCGCCCTGGGATTCTATCCAAGGAGGTCGTTCAAAAGGGGATCGATGCCTATAAAGAAAAAGGACATCCAGAGGAATGGAAATTCCACCATCAGGGCGGTTCAATCGGCTACACGGGTAGGGATTATAGAGTCAATTTTAAAACACCTGACATCATTCAGGAGAACCAGGCCTTCACCTGGAATCCATCGATCACCGGGACTAAATCAGAGGATACCATACTTGCTACCTCAAAGGGACCGGAGATGATCACGCATCCGATTCTCTACCCCACCCTTTCTCTGACCGTCGCTGGTATTTCATTCAGCCGACCAGCCATCCTGGAGAAGTAGAACGGGGCAAATAATTTGAAAGGATCTCCCACAGAAGTAGAAAGGAGTCAAATCGATGGATAGAGTGAAAATCGGGATGATCGGCTCCCAATTTGCAGCAGACCTTCATCTCCGTAACCTTTCAAAATTGAGAGGGGGTAAGGTCGATGTCGTGGCCGTGGCGTCGAAACAAAAGGAGCATGCCGCGGCTTTCGCAAAAAAGTTTGAGATCCCGGATTTTTACGATGACTACAGGCACCTCCTCGACCGAAAAGATATCGATGTGGTGGATCTATGTGTCCCCACGGATCTGCATGAGGAGTTTTCCATTAAAGCGGCAGAGGCTAAAAAACATATCATTTGTGAAAAACCTCTGACAGGGTATTTTGGAAAAGAGAGAAAAGAAGAACGGGTTGGATTTGCCGTAAGTAAAAAACTGATGCTGAAAGAGGCATTAAGAGGGTGCGATCGGGTCCTCAAAGCGTTGAAAAAGAATAAAGTAAAATTCATGTACGCTGAAAACTGGATCTATGCTCCTCCGTTCACGAAGCTTAAGAACTTAATTAAGGTCAGTGGGGGAACGATCTTGGATATCCGGGCCGAGGAAAGCCACTCCGGCTCCCATGCCAAGTATTCAAGAAAGTGGAAAACTTCAGGTGGGGGAGCATTGATGCGGTTGGGAGCTCATCCTGTGGGCGGGGTTCTCCATCTTAAACATTACGAAGGAATGTTAAAGTACGGAAAGCCCATCCGGGCTAAATCCGTGACCGCGGAGGTCGGACAACACACAAAAATTGCCTCCTTTACAAAAGAGAAAAGAAAATATGTTGTCTCTGAATGGGATGATGTCGAGGATTGGGGAGTGATGGTCATCAATTTTGAAGACAGCTCAAACGCAACGGTCTTCTCTTCTGATGCCGTGTTAGGGGGTGTAAGAAATACTCTGAACGTATACCTCTCGAATGCGGTGGTCAATGTAAACATCAATCCTAACAATGCCCTGGAGGCTTATGCTCCAGAACCTCACATCTTCGGGGATGAGTACATTGCAGAAAAGCTGGAGACCAAAGCGGGATGGAACTTTCCAAGTCCTGATGAGGATTGGGTGAGAGGATATCCTCAAGAATTGGAAGATTTTATAGAGGCCGTCTTGTCGGATCGGGAACCAATTTCCGGAATTGATTTGGCAAGAGACGTGGTGGAGGCCATTTATGCAGCCTACGCCTCTGCCGAAAAAGGGATGCGGATAGAACTCAAAAGATAATCGAATGAGAAGGGGTGAACCATGATGTACGATGTCGTCACTTTTGGGGAGGCAATGGTGAGACTTTCTCCCCCCAATTTTCAAAAACTCGAGCAGGCTCGAAATCTCGACCTCCAGGTGGGCGGGGCCGAATTGAACGTGGCTGTTGGAGTAAACCGTCTCGGAATGAAGAGCGCATGGGTATCTAAACTTCCAAAGAATGGCCTGGGTTACCTGATCCGAAACCGCATTCAAGAGGCCGGGGTGGACTGTTCCCATATCGTTTGGTCTGACAAAGGAAGGGCCGGGCTCTACTTTGTCGAATTTGGTTCTTCTCCTCGCGCTTCGAGTGTCCTCTACGACCGAGCCTATTCCTCTATCAGCACGATCCAACGCGGCGAGATCGATTGGACGAGGATATTCTCCGGATCGAAACATTTCCACATCAGTGGCATTACTCCTGCTTTGAGCGCTTCTGCTTCAGAGGTCGCGGTTGAGGCCATGAAAGCCGCCAAGAAGGAAGGTTTAACAGTCTCTTATGATCTTAATTACCGAAAGAAGCTCTGGTCACCTGCGGATGCTAAGAAAATCCAGGAACCCATGATGGCCGATGTGGATATCCTCATCACCACGGAGGAGGATACGAATGTGGTCTTTGGTATCAAAGAGAAGGATTACGAGGCTGTGGCCGGAAAATTGGCTCAGACCTTCGGGCTTAAAATTGTGGCAATCACATTAAGGGAAGATCTCTCCGTGTGGAAAAACAACTGGACAGCCATTGCTTACCAGGAGGGAAAACTCTTCAGAGATAAGAAGTACGAAGTAGAGATCGTGGACAGGGTGGGTGCCGGCGACGCATTCACCTCGGGACTCCTCTACGGTTGGCTTAGATTGAAGGATGTGCAAAAGGGCATTCAATATGGAAACGCATTTGCCGCCCTCAAGCATACCTTACCAGGAGACTTCAACTGGAGTACGATGGAGGAAGTGGAGGCTTTACTAAAAGGGGGCGGATTGAGGATATCCAGGTAGCTGTTTTTGTCATTCCCGCGAAAGCGGGAATCCAGGCTAAAAAGACTGGATTCCGGATCAAGTCCGGAATGACAGAAGTGTAAAGTCATTTCTGAGAACCTACGCTAAAGACTCAAAGATGATTTCTTAAGTAGGAGAAAATATGGAAAAGCGAAAGATCTTAGACCGAATGATATTGGAAGGATTGATCCCTGTGATCCGTGTGACGTCTGCCTCGGAGGCCATGGACGTGGCCGATGCCGTTAAGGAGGGCGGAGTGAGCTTCATCGAAATTACGATGAGCGTCCAAGGAGCCATTGACGTTATCAAAGAACTGACCCAGAAATACAAAGACGAGATTATCATGGGTGCGGGAACAGTTCTTGATTCCGAAACCGGAAGGGCGGCATTGCTCGCTGGAGCTCAATTCATCGTCAGCCCTACCTTAAACCTGGACCTCATTCAACTTGCGCATCGCTACAGCGCCGTGGTGATTCCAGGCGCCATGACACCGACAGAAATCCTCACTGCCTGGAATGCCGGCGCGGATATGGTGAAAGTTTTCCCAGCTGCTCAATTGGGAGGCCCGGAATATATCAAAGCGTTGAGAGGCCCTCTTCCCCAAATCCTTCTTGTCCCTACCGGTGGTGTGAACCTTCAGAATGCAGGGGCTTTTATCAAGGCCGGAGCCACAGCACTTGGAGCGGGGGGCGAGTTGGTGGATAAGAAAGCAATGAAAGAAAGGAAATTTCATATCATCACGGAGAATACCCGCGCTTTTCTCAAATCGATCCAAGAGGCAAGAAAGAGCTGAGAGCGATGAGTGATGAATTGAGCATTGAAGATTTATTCACTGACGATTGTCATTGAGCGATTGATGCGAATCTCCTTCCCTTATCCAGATATAAATTCTGTTGATGTGCCGGATCGAAACCTCCTCGGAATCTTTTCACCTTCCACAGTGAAGGTTGAGAGAAACGAGGCGGAGACCATCGACGAGGCTTTCTCTCATCCCATCGGGTCTGATCCTCTACCCCAAATCCTAAAAGGATGTAAGAGCGTGTTGATCGCCGTAGATGATTATAGCCGGCACACTCCTGTCCAAAAGATTCTTCCTCGATTGATGAGCGAATTGGAGGAGACCGGGATAAAACCAAGTGGCATCAAAATTCTGGTGGCCCTGGGAACTCACCGGCCGATGACCGAAAAGGAGATAACCGAAAAGTTTGGGAAAGACATTTCGAAACGTCATCCCATCCTCAACCACCCATGGTGGGATTCATCCCAGCTTGCCAATTTTGGACAGACAGAAAAAGGGACTCCCATCTTTGTCAATCGAATGGTCAAAGAAGTTGATCTCATCATCGGCGTCGGTCAGATTGTTCCCCACCGGGTCTCTGGATTCAGTGGGGGCGGAAACATCGTTCAACCTGGGATCTGCGGGGAGGAGACGACAGGAAAGACCCATTGGCTCAGCGCCCAATTTAAGGGACGGGAGATCCTGGGGAAGATTGAAAATCCAGTCAAAGAAGAAATTGAGCAAGTTGCTCAGAGAGCAGGGTTGAAATGGATTATCAATACGATCCAAGACGGCTCTGGCAAATTGATTGAGGTGGTCGCCGGTCACCCGATTCTGGCTTATCGTACAGGGGCGAAACGATCTTTTGAGATCTATCAATCAGTACTCCCTCAGGAAGCTGACATCGTCATTGCTGATTCTTATCCTTATGATACAGACCTTTGGCTTGCTGCAAAGGGGATTTATGCATCAGAGCTCGCAGTCAAACAGGGAGGCGTAGTGATCTTAGTCTCTCCCTGTCCAGAGGGAGTCTCCCCGAGTCATCCTGAAGTTCTCGAGTGGGGCTATCAAACATTTGAGGAAGTTAACGAAAAAGTCCGCCAAAAAAAGATCCAAAAATTAACGGCTGCTGCTCATCTCGTGCATGTTGGTCGAGTGATCAAAGAAAGGGCCAAAGGAATTTTGGTATCAACGGGCATATCAAAGGAGGAAACAGAAAGGCTCGGATTCTTTCATGCCGAGTCTCCACAAGAGGCGCTCGAAATGGCTTTTTCCATAACAGGGCGAGATGCAAAGCTGGCTGTCTTACAAAGAGGTGGCGAGATTCTCCCGGAGATCGCCTCAACCCTAAAGGGTTGAGTTACATAAACTGTAGCTCAAGGCTTTAGTAGCGTCGGCATTAATGCCGACGAAAACAAAACAATCCTCTTATAGCGCCCCCAATAAATGGGGGCGCTACAATTGGGAGATCGCATGAAAGCAGTGGTGAAGTATGGAAAGGGGAAAGGCCTCGTTGAAATGCGGGAAGTCCCCGAACCCAGCATGAAGGAGGACGAGGTTCTGATTGAGGTGAAGGCAGTTTCGGTCTGCGGGAGTGACCTTCACATCTACCACGACAGTCATCCTTACTGGCCTCCGATGATCCTGGGACACGAATTCTCCGGCGTGATCGCAGACGTCGGGAAAGAAGTAAAAGGTTGGAAGGCGGGCGACCGGATTGTTACCGAAACGCGCACGGGTTCCTGCGGGGTTTGCTACATCTGCCAAAGCGGGTTTCCTCAAGCCTGTGAGCAGAAGAGGCCTTTTGGCATCGGAATTAATGGTGCCTACACAAAATATGTGGCAGGTCCCGCGCGTCTCCTTCATCGCCTCCCGGACAGCATTTCCTTTGAGGCGGGAGCATTGATTGAACCCATAGCCGTCTGTGTGACATCCATCCTCGAACGATCTCAGCTTCAGGCAGGTGAATCGGTGGTCATCACCGGCCCGGGCCCCATCGGTCTTATCTCCCTGGCGATCGCCAAGGCGGCCGGGGTGAAGATGGCGGGGGTGACTGGAAGAAGTGCGGATAAAGGAGTGAGGTTTGAAAAGGCAAAACAACTGGGAGCGGATTTTATTATTAATGTGGACGAAGACGATCCTATCCAGAAGATATTGAAGTTGACAAACGGTCTGGGTGTGGATATTCTCGTTGAGACTTCTGGAGGGGGAAAGGCGATCTATCAAGCCTTTGAGATGGTCAGAAGGTTTGGAAGGGTTTGCGCGATCGGGATTTCCGGAAAAGATGAAGTTTCAATTCCCTATGACCGGGCAATTTTTAAGGCCCTTCGGTACGATTTCTGTTTCTCCAGTAGCTGGACGGCCTGGGAAAAAGCAATCGGCCTGATCGCGAAGGGGCTTATTCCCGCTGAAAAACTCATCACCCACAGGCTTCCCCTTGAAAAATGGGAGGAGGCTTTTCATTTCCTGGAAACCCTTCAGGCAGCAAAGGTGATCTTAATTCCATAAATAAGGGAGAGGAAAATGGAGCGGCCTCAGTATCGGGTGGTCATCACAGATTGTGATCACGGCTCCGTCGAGGAGGAGAAGGAGGAGTTTGGCGGAATGAGTGCCGACCTCATCCTGGCTCAAGTCCGGAAAGAGGAAGACTTGATCCGGGTATGCAAAGAGGCCGATGGGCTTATCAACCAATATGCGCTCTTGACCCGGAGGGTTTTCGAAAATCTTCCAAAATGCAAGGTCGTGGCACGATATGGAGTTGGAGTCGATTCCATCGACCTCAAGGCAGCCACGGATTTAGGAATCATCGTTGCGAATGTCCCTGACTACTGTGTCGATGAAGTGGCAAGCCATACCGTGGCCATGATATTGGCCCTGGCTCGAAAGACGGCTTTCTTTGATCGAAAGGTGAAGTCGAATCAGTGGGATTTCAGGCAGGGGGTGCCCATCGACCGAATCCAAGGAAAGACCTTAGGCCTGATCGGATGCGGGAGAATCGGCTTTGAAGTGGCAAAGAGAATCTCTGCTTTTGGAGTGAAGGTATTGGCCTTCGATCCCTATATTCAGAAGGCAGAGGAAGGAATAGAGTTAACCGATCTTGAAACAATTTTGAGAAGATCAAACTTCATCTCCATCCACTGTCCCCTCAATGAGTCCACCCGCCATCTCATTGGAGAAAAAGAATTCCAGAAAATGGAGAGGAAACCTTTTTTCATCAATACCTCAAGGGGTCCGATCGTCAAAGAAAAGGCTCTGATTCAGGCATTAAAGGAAGGGCACATCTCCGGCGCAGGCTTGGACGTGCTGGAGACAGAGCCGCCCGATTCCGAAAATCCCATGCTCAAAATGGAAAATGTTATCTTCTCTCCCCATGTCGGTTTCTATTCGGAGGAGTCGATCAGTGAATTGAAGCGAAGGACTGCAAAAAATGTTGTGGATGTTTTGGAGGGAAGGCAGCCACGTTCTGTGGTCAATCGGGAGGTAATGGGCAAGACCCGCGCATCAATCTCCATCGAATAATTGTTAAGAAAAGTTATTTAAAGATTTTGGTTATATTCCTGACTTTATCAGCGGTCTCTTTAATCTCCTTGGCTTCCTTCAAACCAGGAATTTCTTCAACTTCTTTCTTGATATCTGAAATCAGATTCCCCTTTTGATTCTCTTTGTCTTTTTCTTTCTCCTTCTCTTTTCCTGTTTTTCTCTCGTCCCGAATCTTCCTGATCTCCCGCATCGTCTCCCCGAGCCCCTTCCCGATCTCGGGTAGTTTTTTCACCCCAAAGAGCAGAAAGATGATGACAAGGATCAAAAGAATTTCCTGAAATCCCAAACCGAACATCTCAAAACCTCAATTCAAAGCGGTACCCTATGAATTATGAATTTAACTCTTTCTAACTCATAACTCAAAACTTGTCACTCTTCACTTTTAACTTATCAGTACTCCCAGTGACCGTCAATCCAAACCCAGCCCCCCCCTCTCGGTTCCCAATGACCGGGTACCCAATGGGCGTGAGGTCTTGGCGGTCTCGCCCAATGGCCTGGGATCCAAACCCAATCCCCTCCTCTATAGGCCCAATGGCCCGGCCTCCAGACGGCACCTGCATAAGGAGGTGGTCCGTAAACTTCCAACCGTGGCTCAGGTGGTCTAACTCTGACCACCGGGGGAGGACATCCTAATAATAGAATGGAAATAGCACAAATGACAACCAATGAGGTGACTACAGCGACTTTCCTGTTCATCGAAGCCCTCCTTTCGATCCTATGTTTTTTATATGATTTTAGACTGTGTTGCAAGAAAAAAAATCAAAGTCCCCTTACCCCGCCTCTCCCCGCCGTTGGAATTCATGTACTTCGGAGGGGATAGAGCTGAGGCGGATAATATCTTGATTTTTTTTGAAATTTAGAATATTAAAATCCGTACGGAACTCAAGGAGGCAATTCATGTCCACTGAATTAGAGTGTCCCATTTGCGATGCCGACATCCCCCTTGAAGGAGACGAGAAGACAGGGGACTTGGTCCTCTGTTCCTATTGCAAGGTTACCTTCAAGATAGTGAGAACGAGAGATAAATGGGTGCTTTCGGAGGACTTTGAGGAATAGCTCCATTCCTCCGGAATGGAAATTCGAAAACGAAATTCCAAACCTTGTCGGTCATTGAGTCATTGGGTAATTGAGTTATTCAATGACCAATGACCGATTGACCCATTCGGCGGCACCAAGCCCCACCTTTTAAGGCGGGGGTAAAGAAGCGCCGCTTCCTTCGACAGGCTCAGGACACAGAGTTTATCGAAGTGCAGGGTCAACCCTGAGCCCCTCGGCCTGAGCTCGGGTCGAAGGCAAGCCCAGGCCTTTAGGCCGGAGAGTCGAAGGGTTGACTGAATGACCCAATAACCCTATTCTTGACACTTCCCTGCATGCCGGTAGGCAGGGAATTTGTTTATCGAAATGAGATGCTTATATACTTCTGATCTTCACGGTGAAATCCACCTCTACCAGGAACTTCTATCGCTGGCCTCTTCGACCTCATCAGAAATCATTGTCATGGGGGGCGATCTCCTTCCCTCTTTCCCTCCAACGAGAAGATATGAAGATATGGTTCCAAATCAAAAAACTTTTATCGACCAGTTCCTCTCATCTTTCTTTGAAAGGATATTAGAGACCACCTCTGTCCGACAGATTTTTCTCATATCCGGAAACTGGGATCTGAGTTACTCCTATCTCTTTAAGCGACTTACGGAAAATGTGATCGATCTCAATCAGAGGCGTTATCCGCTCAAGAACGGATACGAGCTCATTGGATATCCTTTTGTCCCTCCAACCCCCTTCCGCCCGAAGGATTTTGAGAAGATGGATGACCCAGAGGCTCTTTGGCCTCCTCAAAAGAATCCTTCTTATATTCTATCCTCTGATCAGACTGACCGATTGACCCCGATCGATCCTTATCTCTACCTGAGGGGACGGGAAACGATCGAAGAAGATTTAGGTCATCTCCCGAAACCTCTCCATCCAAAAAGGACCATCTACGTCATGCACTCCCCTCCATTCGGGACCCGATTGGACCTTATCCAAGGAGGAAAATCAGCAGGAAGCCGGTCCATCAAAGCCTTCATCGAAAGAAATCAGCCTCTTTTAACCCTTCATGGTCACATCCATGAATCACCGGAGCTCTCCGGTGCTTATCTTGATCGCATCGCAAAAACCCTTTCCATCAACCCAGGGCAATCGGCATGGTCGGGCAGAGATGTCATGAAACTACATGCCGTCACTTTTGAAATAGAAGAAGTGGAAAGAACGCTTATCCATACTTACTTCCCTAAGGTTCGGAGTGATGGGTTCGGAGTTCAGAGTTGAAAAGAAAAAGCCTGCTAATACCTCTTTTCATCTGTGCTGTGTTCTATCCCTCGTCCATTCTATCCCAGACCGATCCTGCCTTTGAATGGGACCTCCTCTATCTCAAAATCAGAGATCGGCTGATCTCAAAACAGGAGGCTCAGGAGAAATTGAAGACACTCGAGGCCTCATTGAAACTTCTCTATTCAAGAACGGGAAGTCTCGAACAAAACGACCGCCTCTGTTTTCCTCTGAAGGGGTATGGACCTTCTGCCATTGGGGGAAAAGAGGGAAGCGGGTATCAAACGCTCGGGTATGATTTCTTCGATGGCAATCAGCACAAAGGCCATCCGGGTCATGACATTTTTATCCGGGATAAGGATCAAGATTGCCTCGACGACGGCACGGGGAAGCCGGTAGAGGTCGTTGCTGCTTCTCCAGGAATCATCGTCTCGGTCAATGACCATTGGGAACCTTCAAGCCCCATCCGTGGTGGGAACTATGTCTGGGTCTTCGAGGCGCGTAAAACGCGGTATTATTACTATGCCCATCTCGGTGAGATCTTCATCAAGGTTGGCCAGGTGGTTTCTAAAGGGGAAAGGTTGGGACTGGTGGGAAGAACCGGGGTAAAGGCTTATCCGAAAAGATCTCCGACTCACCTGCACTTCACTGTCCACCGATCGAAGGATGGCTATCCGAGACCGATCAATCCTTTCGTGGAGTTAACCAAAGCGACCCGGGATTGGTAAAGCCCTAAGTTCCTAAACGGGACATGGTAAGGGAGATTTTTTCTGATCGTTGTAATCGTTTCATTAATTCGTGTAATCAGAGATTTCTGGGCCTCCTCAGAAATCTCCCAAAAAATCGCTTGACATCCAGGAAATAAAATGACATGATGGCGGTGTAGGTTGTAAGAAGTATTTGTTTGGATCATAAAAGGTCGTAAAAGTGCTTCTTAAACTTTTACGGCCTTTTTTATTGGACCAAAGGCTATTACAACTTACTTAAGTTTAAAAGAAGAAAGGAGGTGAGTTGTAGTGGCCAAAGGTCGTGTAAAATGGTTTAATGAGAAGAAGGGCTATGGGTTCATATCCAGAGACGACGGAAATGATGTCTTCGTACACTTCTCAGCTATTAAGAGAGATGGATTTAAATCCCTCTATGAAGGCGATGAGGTAGAGTTCGAGGTCTCAGAAGGTCCGAAGGGTCTACAGGCAACCAACGTTGTCGTCGTAAGCTAACCAACTCATTGAGCAAAAAGAAAAAAGACCCCAGGTTTTTCTACTGGGGTCTTTTTTGTATCCTTTCCCTGTGACTGCTGGAACGCGGATAATTTTCGACATCCAGCAATACCGTATTTTATGAAGAAAAGGAATGCATTTTGAAGGCCACCTCCAGAAAGCAATACTAAAATTAAACCCGTTTGTAATCCTGAATCTCAATGATCCCGAAATTCCATATCTCTGTTGACAATCTTTTCCCATTCCTTTTAGTATAGGGCCATGCCTTTTCTCATTTTTTTCCTGATCCTTCTTACCTCCGTTCCGTGTTTCAGCCAAACGCCGAGCGAATCCCCTGATCAGGTCTGGGAAGTCGGCGATCGATGCTGGACGATAGAAGAAGAGCGCCGGTTTGAAAAATGGGCGGAGGAAAATATTACGGAAGATTTCTTCATTCGGTACAGGATCCCCACGGATTGTGCGGATGCCGTCTATGCGATCCGATGGATTTATGCCCGGATGGCCCACCTTCCTGCTGCCGCCACCACAAAGGAGGGTAAACTGATCGGTCACTGGTCCACGGACTGGAAGCATCTTCCAACCCACCCGGAGTGGGACCAGGACGAACGCTTTCGTGCCGCCCTTCTCTACCTCCTTCCGAAGACCTGGACAGGGACGCTCCCCTTCGACACCTATCCCGTGCGCATTTCGCCCGATTCGCTCACTCCTGGAACGCTGTTCTTGGTGACCGAATCTCACACCGGGATCATCGGCCACGTCTTCCTCGACGGAAGCCACGTCCATCCTCTTCAGACCTGGGAATCGGCGCTTCCGGTGAAGGTTCAAAAACTGAGCTCGAGATATTTTTTCATGGGAAGGCCGGATTTCAAGATGGGCTCAGGTCTCGTGAAGTTCCGATGGCCTGTGTCCGGAAACGGGGAATGGAAATATCTCCCTGTCAAAGAGCATCCCTTCTATTCCGAAGAGCAATATGCCTCTGATTTCTCTAAGGGCCATGCCGACTTTGCGGAGGCCGTGGCCAGGAGGATTGATCCGACAAACTATGCCTCGATGGAGAAGCTGGTAAGGGTGATGGGAACCATCACCCGTTTGCTCAAGGAAAGAGTTCCCATCGTTCTGGAAGGCCACCAGGAGTGTCTCAACGGGGGCTGTCCAGAAGGTTCGGAATGGTGGGAGATCCAGAGCACCGTGGGCCGCGATGAGACGATTATTCTCCTCATGGATCATCTTTCACAGATCATCGAATCAAATCATCTCGACAGAGAGATGACGAAGAAGATGATGGAAGCGATCCCCATCGATATCTCAAAAGACCGATCCGTCACGTTTTACCATCTCTATCAGAGCTATCTCTGGCTTTCCCCTCATCCGGAGGACTCCATCGAGGCCCGCTGGGGATTGAAGAAGTGTGAGATGATCCACGCACAGACCCGCACCACCAACGCCTCCATTGCCTTCATCGAGAAGACTTATCGGAAGAGGGACCCTAAGTATGCGGACTTCTCGATTTGGCAGCAGCAGCGACTTCTGCGAAGACTCAACGAAGAGTGGACCAGGGCAGAATGCAGAGAATTGCCCCCGTCACCGGAGAAAAAAGTCTGGCTTTCCTCTCATTCTGGGATGACGGTCCGTCGGGGACCGAGGAAGTGCGAGGTGATCCGTGCGGAGATTCGCTCCACCGACGACTCCATTGCTTTTATTGAAAAGACTTACCGGAAGAAAGACCCTGAATATGCGGATTACTCCATTCAGCAACAGCAACGTCTCCTGCAAAGACTCGACGAAGAGTGGATTGAGTCCAGATGCAAAGATGCTTCGGTTAATAGAGAAAAGTTGAAGAAATAGCATTCCCGCCAAGCACCTGGACACCATCTACGAATACACCAATGGATAGACTGATAATCACTCTGATGGTCACCGGGCTGAGATAGAAACGATCGATTCCGGTTAAACCTTACCCTGGGACTTGAGATAGTCCTTCCAGAAAGGCGAGATATCCCTTAATCTCTGAATAATTGGCGGGAGATGTTCAATGATGTAATCCATCTCCTCTTTGGTGTTGTAAATGGAGAGACTAAAACGAATCGATCCGTGTGCGGCGGTGAAAGGAACGCCCATTGCCCTGAGCACGTGTGAAGGCTCGAGTGAACCCGATGTACACGCAGAACCCGAAGAGGCGCAGATACCGAGATCGGAAAGCAGAAGGAGGATCGACTCCCCTTCCACATATTCGAAACTGACGCTCACGGTATTGGGAAGTCGATGACTCCGATCCCCGTTGACCAAGGTATTCGGAATCTTCTCTAAGATCTTCGCCTCGAGATAATCCCTCAACGCCCTGACCTTAGCGTTCTCGTCATTAAGATGCCTTTTTGCCAATTCACAGGCTTTCCCAAGACCGATGATGTATGGGACATTCTCCGTCCCTCCCCTTCTCCCCTTCTCCTGATGGCCACCGATCAAAAATGGAGAAAACTTCGTCCCCTTTCGGATATACAGAACTCCGATCCCTTTAGGCGCATGGAGTTTATGGCCGGAGATAGAAAGCATATCGACGGTCGATTTCCTCATATTGAGAGGTAGCTTTCCCGCGGCCTGGACAGCATCGGTGTGGAAAGGAATCCCCTTGGCCTTCACAATCTCGCCAATCTCCTCAATGGGAAAGATCACTCCGGTCTCATTATTCGCATACATGATGGTCGCTAATGTTGTCTCATTAGTGAGTGACTCCCTTAGCTCATCCAGATCTAACCTTCCCTCTCGATCTACTGAGAGCTCGGTGATGCGATAGCCTTTCCGTCCCAAATAGGTAGACACATTACCGACTGCAGGATGTTCCACCCGGGTGGTGATGAGATGTCGCTTTTCGGGATAGGAATCGAGTGTCCCTAAGATCGCCGCATTATCACTCTCCGTCCCGCAACTCGTGAATACTATCTCCGAAGGCTCTGCGCCTAAAAAATCTGCCGCCTTTGCCCTTGCCTCGTCCACTTTCTTCTGAACCTGCCCTCCGAAAAAGTGCATGCTCGAAGGATTCCCGTAATACTCAGAAAAGTAAGGAAGCATTTCCCCCAAAACCTCTGGAGCCACTTTTGTTGTTGCATTATTATCCACGTATACGGTCTTCACGGCCTGACCTCCTCCACCACGATATCGTCGCTCACAAATTCTCTCAGTTTCGTCTCGACATACTGTTTTAAAGTGATCTCAGCGCTGGGGCAGAAGGAGCAGGACCCCCTCAACGCGACCAAGACCTTGTTGCCTTCGATGTCAATCAGATCTAAATCCCCTCCGTCCGCCTTTAAGGCCGGGATGATCTCACGCCCCAATGTCTCCTCGATCAATTTGATCTTCTGGATGTTCGTCAATTTCTTTTTCTCTGGCTTGGGAGGAGGTGCCTCTTTCTCCATTTCCTTTCTTACCTTTTCGATGATCGCCTCAATCTTCGGGTGACACTTGCCACATCCTCCTCCAGCCTTCGTATAATGAGTAACCTGCTCGACCGTCTTGAGGTCATTTTCCCGCACCGCATGAGCGATCTCCCTATCCGTCACACCAAAACAGTTGCAAACGACCTCAAATTCCCCCTTCTCAACCTTCTGCCCGCGGTAACTGGCAATGGCTGTCTCAAGAGCCTCCCTTCCCATGACAGAGCAGTGCATCTTTTCTTCGGGAAGTCCTCCCAGATAGTTGGCAATATCCTGATTGGTAACCTTCGCCGCCTCTTCAAGGGTCATTCCCTTGATGATCTCCGTTAAAGCAGAGGAAGATGCAATGGCACTTGCACAACCGAAAGTTTTGAACTTCACATCTTTGATCCGCTTATTCTCACCCAATTTGAAGGTGAGCCTCAGAGCATCCCCGCAGGCAAGGGAACCCACTTCACCGGCGCCATCCGGGTCCTCAATCTCTCCAACATTTCTCGGATTCAGAAAGTGATCTTTTACTTTTTCCGTATAATCCCACATAAAAGTCCCCCTCTATTCTATACAATCCATTATAAATTCAACCCCTTCACACCGTCAACTTTTAATTTAAGAATCCTTCCTGATGAGACTTGGGTTCTCAAACATCTTGATTCGTATCCGGTTTTAAATTACCATTTCGCAAGAGGGCAGTACGACAGAGATTCGAAGACCTGTTTCTATACACTGAGAATGTATCTCGCAATTGACTTTATTATTACTCCGGAATTGAGACTCTATCTCGCAGGGGTGAATGTGGGCCTCCCCGGCGGGGCTCACCAGTATCACCTTACCCATTTAGTCCATTTCGGAAAACCCTCGGATATTTTTAGGCGGATCGAATGGACCTCTCGCAAGGTTTATGGGAAGACATTCAAGGATTACATTCACTCCCTTTCCTTTATTGAAAGTCTAAGATCCTTCAAGATATGGACGGATGGTGCGGGCCCCTTTCCAAAAACCTTCCATCCTGGATTGAGGCTCGAGGATAAGTGGAATCAATACCAATTGATCAAGGCCATTGCGCCGATGCCGGAAACCATAGTTCTTGACCCGGAAGATCTGGTGGGGGCTGACCGATTCATTGAAAGAAAGAAGAAAGTGGTTCTGAAGCGTCGGATTGGGAGAGATGAAGGGGACTTGCAGGTGATTTCGGAACCCTCCGCCTTATGGAAATTGAATCTTATACCACATCACTATCTCCTACAAGAGTATGTCGAAAGCAAGATCAATGGATATTGCTTATTTATCCGCTCGGTTGCCTTCGGGGGAGAATTTATGTGCATGTTTGCCAATCTTTTGCCCAGATCCACCTCCGGTCACGGAATATTAACCTTTATCTCCTCCGGAAGTCCATTTGGATTGAGCGAGAGAAATTTCAAGACGGAATCATTCAACCAGAAATCATGGGAGGCTGAAATATGGTTTGGTGAAAACGAACCTCAAGATCGAAGACACAACCCTGATGAAGAAGAGGTGGCAAAAACAACCCTTATTCTTCCCGAGCCCTTTTCAAGAACGATCAAAGAGCTTTCTGTAAGAGTGGAAAGACTTTATGATGGTTTAGATCTCTCTACCCTGCCTAAAGCCTGCTTCGAAGAGTAATCGGCCAGTGCCTTTCCCAATCTACCAGTATTTCAAAAATATCTGAATGTATATTTTATTTATTCTAAAAAACTCATTTAATATCAAAGAATTATATAAATCAGAAGCAACCTACCCCAAGCAAATGTATATATTTTAAATACATTAAGGTTTAACTTTAAGTCCTAATTGGGATTTGAGATTAAAGAAAACTCAATGTAATCAAACTATTATAGATTCATCCTCTTCCTTTCCCATAGTTGGCATTAGGAATGCAGTCTTAAAGGGTGAGGTGACAAAACCTCAGCAAAAAAAGAAAGGGGGAATAGGCCATGTTAGAGAAAAGAGAAGCTTTAAAGGTTGGAGTGATTGGGGCAGCGATGACATTTCTTGCAACTCCGGCGTTTGCCAGGTCGATTGAATTAAAGGGAGCCGGCACCGCCCTCTGGATCTTCTTGATCATCGGCGCCATCATCGTCCTTCTCCAATTGATTCCGGCGGCAATCCTCTTCTTCAGCTTCATCGGTACCGCTACCACAGCAGCCCTGAAGAAAGAGAAGAGAGTGGAAGAAGAAGTGATTCTCCCAGGTACTGAGCCGGTGACTGTGAAGAAGTAAGGGTAGGCCGCTGAAGAGAGACACCAACTTCTGTCATCTCAAAGAGAAAGGAGGAATCGAAGATGATTAAGCTGAGCGCCTCTAATGTAGTGGGTCTGATTATCCTCATGTGCATCCTCGCAACCATGGTATCCATTGCCATCATGCAGGTGGTCCGGACCGTAGAGGATATAGGCCCAAAGATTTATATTGTGGGAGGGGCTGTTGCTGTTGTGGGGGCACTTATTCCGGTAATGTTAATTATCCTCGTCAAACACTTAAAGAAGATAAATCAATCATAGAAGCAATTGAGTTGACAATTCACTATTCCCCCCGATATATAGAAAGAGCAGGGAGAATTTAAGCCTGCTCTTTTTTATTATGATGAGTGAAGATCATTTCATCGAGTTGATCGATGTCACAAAAATCTATCACCAGGGGGACAATCCGGTGGCCGCCCTGGATCATGTCCATTTAAACATTTCAAAGGGAGAGTTTTTAGCCATTACAGGCAAAAGCGGCTGTGGAAAGTCTACCCTGATCAACATCATCGGAGGCCTGGATTCTCCGGATCAGGGTCGGGTGATGATCAACAACGAAGACATCTCCCTGATGGATGACCGCCGGTTGACCCTCTACCGACGAGACCGGGTCGGCATCATCTTCCAATTTTTCAATCTACTGCCCATCCTCAATCTCGAAGAAAATATTGCCCTCCCCTATTTGTTACGGGAAGGCTCAAATCCTCAGGCTGATAGGATCGAGCTGCTCCTTCGGGAGACGGGTCTCTATGAGCGAAGGTATCATCACCCCCATGAGCTATCAGGAGGAGAGATGCAGCGGGTAGCCATCTGCCGTGCTCTGATCAACGATCCTGAAATCATTCTGGCCGATGAGCCAACGGGTAATCTCGATTCGGCCTCAGGAAAGCAGGTGCTCGAGATTCTTCGACGATTACGCGAAGAACGAGGAAAGACCATCGTTCTGGTCACCCACAGTCAGGAAGGAGCATCGCTGGCTGATCGGGTTGTAAGAATGCGAGACGGCAGGCTTCTGTAAATTAGAACAATGTCAAATGTCAAAGCTCAAATCAAATCTCAAGCCCAAATGAGATCCCGAAACAAGTTCGGCAACACGAGTGTAGTGAATCTAACACCTCTTTAAATTGATTTCAGACCCGTCATTCCCGCCCCGTATCGAGTACGGGGTAAACTCCAGCGGGAATCCAGCTCAAAAATACTGGATTCCGGGTCAAGCCCGGAATGACAAGCAAAGTAAAGGGATTTCTGATTCACCACAACTGGATCATTCTGAACTCGTTTCAGAATGTCATTTTGAACTCCAAAATTCACTAACATTTGAACTTTTGTATTTGGATTTGCATTTATGACCTTATTTCACCTCCTCAGAAATATCACCCTCCGCCACCTTCAACACCATAAAGGAAGGACCCTGCTCTCCATTGTCGGGATTGCCCTTGGAGTGGGTGTCTTTGTCAGTGTCCAGATGGCCATCTATACCGCCATCGAATCCTTCAATGCTTCAGTAGATCATGTCTCCGGGAAAGCCAATCTCCAGGTGACCTCCTTCGGACGGGGTTTCTCCGAAGAGGTCTATCTCGAAGTAAAAAAGGTTTCTGGAGTCAAGGCGGCGACCCCTGTCATTCAATATGTTTCCAAGATCGATGAGCCGATTGGAGAGCCCCTCTATCTTCTCGGGATCGATGTCTTTAGCGATAAGCCATTTCGGGAGTATCAGTTTTATGGGGCCGAAGAGGATGGTCTCCTGTTTTTGAAAAACCCTCATTCCATTGCCATCACGGAAAAATTGGCCAACCGGCACGGATTGAAGAGGGGAGATAAAATCAGCCTTATTGTCGGCTCAAAAAGAGTCACTCTCACGATTACCAACCTTTTAAAGATGGAAGGCCCGGCAAACTCATTGGAAGGAAACTTTGGTCTCATTGACATCGCATCCGCTCAGGAGGCCCTGGAGAAGGTCGGGCTCATCGACCGAATCGACTTGATGGTCGACAAATCCGTGCCGGTAGAGATGATCGAGAGAGAGCTGAAAAAAGTGATCCCTCCAGGGGTTGAGGTTCGCCGATCCGATACGCGGAGTGGTCAGATTGAAAAGATGGTCTCTGCATTTCATCTCAATCTCACTGCCCTCAGTTTCATCTCTTTAATCGTGGGAATGTTTTTAATCTATAATGCCATTTCGGTCTCCGTCATTCAGAGGAGAAGGGAGATCGGAATTCTCAGGAGCGTTGGCGTCACACGATCCCAGGTCCTCAGTCTTTTCATCAGTGAAGCAGCATTGATCGGATGCCTGGGAAGCCTCGTTGGAATAGGAATCGGGATAGGTCTGGCAAAGATCATGCTCTATCTGGTCTCCAGAACGATCACCGCCCTTTATATTCTCGTCAAAGCAGAACATCTCCTGATCTCCCCATCTGTTTTAATGGCAGGGTTCGGGATGGGAGTGCTTGCTTCGGTTCTTTCTGCGATCGGCCCCGCAAGAGAAGCCTCCAAGATTGCACCCAAAGAGGCCTTGGCACTCGGGACCCTTGAAACGAAAATAAGAATCCGCCTTGGGTATTTGAGCCTCATCGGTGTCGGCCTTCTCATTCTCTCGCTCGTCCTTGCACTTCAAAAACCTATTTTTCACAGACCCATCTTTGGCTTCGTAGCTGCACTCCTCATCCTCATTGGAGTCTCCTTCCTGATTCCTTCTGTCATAACCCTGCTCAACCGCCTCCTTGCCCCGATTCTTCGCTTCCTCTTTAAATCTGAGGGAAAATTAGCAAGCCGATACATCCATGACTCCATGGCCAGAACCGTCATCACCATCGCTGCATTGATGACCGCTCTCTCCATGCTCATCAGCATCTCCATCATGATCCTGAGCTTTCGAAAGACGGTTGACCTTTGGGTGGAACAATCGATCAACGGTGATGTTTTCATCTTCCCGGGCTCCTATTCCATCACAGGCTACTCCGCCCTCCTTCCGCTCGAAGTCTCCAGGGCGCTGCCTTCTCTTCCAGGTGTCAAAGCCGTCGACTCCTTCAGGGCACTGGAGGTTGAATACCAAGGGTACCCTGCCATCATCGCCTCAGTGGATGGGCAGGTCTTTCTTAATCTGAAGGTCATTCGGTTCACCCGGGGAAATCCTCAGACCATTCTCCAACAATTTGCATCGGGCCAAGCCGTTCTCGTCACAGAGAGTTTCTCCCTCAGGCACCACGTGAAGGCTGGAGACCGGATAAAGCTCAACACCCCGCAAGGCGACAGGGAATTTCCCGTCTCCGGAGTCTTCTACGATTATTCCTCGGACTGGGGAATAGTTTTAATGGAGAAGAAGGTCTATCAGTCGCTGTGGAATGATGAGACACTCCATAGCGCCGGCATCTATCTAAAAGAAGGGGTTTCCCAGCAAGCCTTCAAGGAGACCATTCGAGAAAGATATTCAAAACCCTACCGTCTCTTCGTGGTCTCTCATCGTGAATTGCGAAATGAGGTCCTGAAGATTTTTGACCAGACCTTTGCCATCACCTATGCCCTTGAATTCATCGCCATCATCGTGGCCATTCTTGGAATCATCAATTCCTTGAATGCCCTCATCATTGAGAGACAGCGGGATATCGGGATCATCCGGGCTGTGGGAGGATTTCGAAAGCAGGTGCAGAAGGCCACTTTGATTGAGGCGGGAATGATCGGTTTTTTCAGTCATATCCTTGGTCTCCTTTGTGGTTTTCTTCTCTCCATCCTTCTCATTTATGTCATCAACAAGCAATCCTTCGGATGGACGATTCAGTTCTCCATTCCTCTTCGGAGTCTCATCGAATCCTGGCTCGTGGTGATGGTTACCTCCATCGGTGCAGGCTTCATCCCGGCCCGGCGGGCTGCAAAAATGAATATGGTTGAATCATTGAGGATGGAATAAATTAAAAAATGGAATAATGGATTGGTGGAATAATGGAATAATGATCCAAAACATGTTACTTAGCACTTGAAGTGAGCCTTTCCACTATTCCAATATTCCAGTATTCCATCATTCCGTAAGGCCACAGGAGGTCTATTGTGGACGATAATATTTACAAGCGGTTGGCCAGACACCTGTCATCTCTGGGCATGGGTTATCCGGAGAAAGAGGAACTCTTGGAAATTCTCAGAGAAAACTTTACCCCATTGGAAGCAGAAGTAGCATTAGCCATCCCTTCAAAAGTGATCCCCTTTGAGCCTGTCCCGGTGAATAAGATCACACCTCCTAAAAATGTTTTGAAAGAAGAATTAGAGCAGATCTTATCAAACTTAGCACAGCGGGGGCTTCTCTTTTCCAAAAAGCTAAAGGACGGAAGCAAAGGTTATGCCCTGCAGCAGTTTGGATATGGTTTCCCCCAGACCTTTTTCTGGAGGGGAGTCGATACTCCGCATGCAAAAAAAATGGCAGAGCTTGTTGCTAAATATTCCGGGAAAGAGCAACTCAAGGAGGCCTACGGGAATACAAAAACAAAGGCATTCCGTTATCTTCCTGCTATGGCGTCCGTAGATCCCGAACAACATGCTGTATTCCCTTTTGAGATGATGGAAGAAGTGATCAAAAAGGTCAAAGTCATCGCCTTGGTCCACTGCCCCTGCCGGGCAACTGCCCAGCTGATCGGAAAGAAACGGTGTGACCATTCTCTCGAAAACTGCATCAAATATGACGAACTGGCAGAATATCTGATTGAGAAAGGCATAGGAAGGGAGATCACCAAACAGGAGGCCCTCGAAGTCATCAGAAAATCCGAAGGGGCTGGTCTGGTCCACATGGTTGACAATGCGAGGGAAGGGATCAAGCACACCTGCAACTGCTGTGGATGCTGTTGCTGGTCCGTGGGAACGATCAGGAGAAAGAAGATTCCAAGAGACGTCCTCATGGCAACCTACTTTCTTAGAGAAACCGACCAGGAGAAATGTACAGGGTGCGGACAATGCGTGGACATCTGCCCTGTTCAGGTCATCAAGATGGAAGGTGATTTCCCTGTAGTAGATAAAGAGTGGTGCATCGGCTGCGGCGTTTGCGCCGTCCCCTGCCCTTCCTCAGCCGTGAAGTTGGTGAGAAAGTCTGACGCCATCCCCCCAAAAGACTTTAAAAAATTACACCAAGAGATTTTGAGAGAGCGAAAACTTACCTGACAGCAGGCGCTGGATCAGGGATTAGAGATGATTTCCTCTTTCTTGGACCGAGGCATGGCTTTTATCTGTGCTTCTCGAATAAGAGCTTTGGAATGCGTCAAGCCTTCTTGTTGATATAACAGCTGGACGGGCAGGCGAGTTCGGGTGTAGGTTGCTCCCCGACCTTCACTATGTTGCTTGACCCGAGCCCGTACATCTTTTGCTATCCCCGTGTAGAGCGACCCATCCCCGCAGCGGAGGATATAGACTGTCCAGTCCTTTCGCCTCCCTCTCTTCATCCCTCGGATCATTCTCAGGTATTTCATCTCCACATTCACTCTCTCTACGTTTAAGCTTCATTACAAAGGATTTTGGGAGGAATACAACAAAGTCACATCTTCAGATGGCATGAATTTCTCCGATGTTTTTCCTGCGTCCCCCCGTATTCGGGCACTTCCTGGTTCAGAGAATACATCTCTCAAGTTTCTATGTCAAACGTAAGTTTTTATGTTTCCGAAGGAAGTTTAGGGATCAAGAAGGGGTTTTGGGATAAATCAATTATTAGATTGACAAATGCGACATCCCTTGATAATTTTAGCTGGTCTCGTCGCGATTGTTTTCGTTGGGGGCATCAGATTCTAGGCGGGACGGCAACAAGTAATTGGCAGCATAAAAAGCCCCAAAAGATATAAAAACGGTAATGCAGGCCACTGTGAATGCGAGTGATTTTCCGTGCCATAAACCGATAAATCCACGCCTGAACCGATCCATAAGCACATTTGCCTTTCCACCATAGAGTTCCAATCCCCGCAAATATTGTTTGGAATCTTCAGGCATAACCGGATAAACAGTGCCACATCCTTCTTCATAACCCAAAACTCCGTACGGGGTATCCTCCGCTGTCCGGTAAATCAAGATGGCACTGCCCAGACCAACCAGCAGGATAACGACGCTGATGAGATTAAGGCATGTGCACCGATCTGGGAATTTCCACTTCATGTTGTTCCTGTTTTTACCGTCATCTATCTTTACAAGGGTCGATTCATCCGCTAATGATCGCCCATTGACTTTTTTGAAAGTATAAAAAGAAATGACTTGTGGTGTCAATAAATACCCGGAAACAACGGATTGTAAAGACTGCGGAGGCTTATAATTAAGTACCTATGCCTTCTCCTGATTGAAAGCCCCCCACTCAAGATCAGATGCCTTCCCTAATTCTCATTTACATCCTTGCCTCATTTTAGTACGACTCTAATTAAAAACGGAGCTGACGTCGATTTTACTTTTGCAATTCATTTGTTATATAAATGGATATATTTAGAAATGGAGAAAAGAAAAAGGAGGGTTCGTTCATGATCGTCTATGTAGTTTTCTGTAAGGATTACCAACATAGGAAAGGTGAGTTAATGGGCATGTTGGTCGAAAGAAGGAAGGATATGAGGGGAGAGACCCAATGGGAATCTGGGGTAAAATGGGCGAGGCAGGCGTTTGGTCACTTGGTGAAAGATAAGAAAGACATCTTCGTTTTCCCAAAGGAGATGGAAATAGATGATGATAAGGGACTGCTGGTAGAGAAAGGGATATACAGTAAGGAAGAGTTTTTGGAAGTGATGAAGACGATAGATCAAGAAATGGAGAGAGAGCCAAGGGGTGTCAAATAATCGAAGGCGGGTGTGCAGGAGGTGGTGGATGGACATAAAGACACGGTGGAAAAGAACTAAAGGCACTCGTCTCTTATCTACCGAGGGAACGTTTTTACCACTTCTCCCGCCTCGTCAAGACCTCACATTGGAAATTTCTGCATCCCCTGACACTTGGCGTACACTCTACATAATGTCTCTTGCGAAACCCGAGGATATTGTAAGCATGATTCGTAACCTTTCGAAGACTACTTTTGATTATATGAGTGCTAAACCTGGAAGAGAGGATTTTGTCGATAAGATGAAGCGATATGCCGCTTACATTTATTGCTGGGCTGAATACTGGTTGAAGAAACCACAGGATGAATGGCCGGAGCCTCTAAAAGAACTTGTTCGAAAATTGGATAAAGATGTATATCATGGGAGGAGAGAAAGGCCCAAACCACCAAGAGTAACGGCTTATATTATGGAAATGGATTTTGGAAAAGAAAGAGAGAAACATCACCTGAAAAAATGGACAAAAGATCCTGAAGCTTTCGGGAGAACCTTCATTTCGAATAATAAGTACGCGAAATTTGTCAAAACGATTTGCAGGAGCTAATAATCTCAGGGAGATAATAGCTATAGCGAACCAGAAGGGTGGCTCAGGTAAATCGTCTCATTTGATCAACTCCTCATGCCTCAGGCAAGGGAATAAATGGACAAGATAAGAAGCAAGCGGGATCTCTTGATTCAGTGAAAGGCATAATAGGGATTCCTAAATTGATTGGAGGACACATTAACCACAAGGAAAGGGTGAGCGGGTAGTTAAAAGGAAAGCATGGCTCAGAACCTGAAACTGAAACCCACTCCAAACCGGGTGTAATGTAAATCAGACTCAGATGGCCTGGGGAGCGGGATCGGCGGACCACCAAACTGTCTTTCGCCGGTTGGGGATTGACCTGTATCGACGGAGCTTAAGTTTAGATCAAGGGAGAATGATCCGGTAAGGGGGATTCTTAATCCAGCGCCACCAGACAGAGAGAAGGCATCACTTCCGCTAGTATGAAAAGTTGTCCCGCTCTCGCCAGCACCGGCTGGTGTGTATACCAAGATGGCTACAATCATTAACCCCGCAACTAAGAAAGCTCTTTTCACTATGGTGATAGATCCTTCATAACGATGGAAATAATAACAGAATTATAAGATACTGGACAGATCGTTGTCAAAATTACGTGCTTGCCTGCTCAATACCTCATTGAGTTATTGGTGAGGTGCCAGCTAGGATTTGGGTAAATACCACATCAGTCCTTCGTGTGACTCCGTCTCGAATATACTCAGCATAACATGCCACCTTATGTGAACCGGCACCAATACCGGGAAGGTATACTTGGAAAGCTCTCTTCGTTCCCAAGGTGAAATACGATACATCCGATACGTCAGAACAGTATTGCTCCCGCATAGAAAAAGCTGGCCATACGGTGTTGCCTATAGGCAAATGGTCTTCCACATAGCGAGCGATTATTTTTCTCCAATTCTCAGCAGGTTGGTGGTTCAAATCCGCCCGTATATCAAGATCGTATCATTGTCAGAATCATTTTGAATCTCGTTATTGCTTTCAATGCATGTGGATTGTTGGCAGGCATTATCACCATTTCACCCGCCTTCACCCGAGACGATTTGCCCGAGATAACAACTTCTACTTCACCGTCAAGAAGATAGAGCAAGGCATCAAATGGTGTTGTATGTTCGCTCAGCCCTTGTCCTTTATCAAAAGCGAAAAAGGTTACTGTCCCTGTCTTTTTGTCAATGATCGTTCGACTCACAATGGAGCCTTCTTGATAATCCGCCAAATCAACCAACCTTGTTGCCTGTATCCCAACTTTTTCCATGTTTACTTCCCCCTCTCTCATTTTTCAATCTCTTTTGTGAGCCTCTTCCCATATTAAAGAGAAAGCCCTTAAAATACAAGGGCCTTTTCTTTCAAATATGGTGGAGGCGGCGGGAATCGAACCCGCGTCCGAGAACCTTCCGACAGAGCATCTACATACATATCCTGTATTTTAATCTCGCCCTTCCAAACTCCCACAGGCAGGATTTCAGAAGGGCCAGCTTATGAAGATTCGCTCCTCACCCTATAAGCATTGGGGAGAAACTATCCTGTTTTTCTGACATCCCTTCCTGCCCTACAGGACAGAACAGGGGGGACGCTAGCTGCGGTTAAGCAGCCAGGGCATAATCGTAGTTGTTTGCGATTATGTTTAACCCCATTTGTTTTACGAGCCAATGGGACCTCGGCATGCAGCCCTGACGTCAACGATCCCCGTCGAACCCTTTTCGCCCCCTTTCCATCTCACGTTCCATGGTCTTCTTCTTGAGAGTCTCCCTCTTATCGAAGAGCTTCTTTCCCTTTGCGAGAGCAAGATCTACCTTTACCTTTCCGTCAACAAAGTAGAGCTTGACTGGAATCAGTGTATATCCCCTCTGTTCCACTTTGCCTATGAGGCGTTTGATCTCCTTTTTGTGAAGGAGAAGTTTCCTCGTCCTCAATGGATCGTGATTCAATCGGTTCGCCTGGGGATAAGGGCTGATATGAGCATCGACCAGAAAGACCTCGCCCCTTTTGATATCTCCGTAGCTATCCCCCAGGTTAACCTTTCCCTCTCGCAGGGATTTGACCTCAGACCCGAGTAGGGAGATCCCCGCCTGATAAGTCTCTTCGACAAAATAGTTGTAAAATGCCTTTTTATTCTGACAAATCAACTTCTCAGCCATTTCTCAAAACCACGCACGGAGCATAGCGCCAAGCGCATAGCGATAACGAAGTCAAATAGTTAGGTTAAAAGGAAAATTACCTTCTCGGTTACTTATATTCATTTTAGCGGAAAAATGGATTTAAATCAAAGGATTCTTCAAGATGGGAAAAGAGAAAGGAGGCTGGTTTGCTGGCCGTTCTTACGCCATGCCCTATGCGCCATGCCTGCCTGCCGGTAGGCAGGCGCCATGCGTTCTGTTAAATACGGACGGGGAGTTCGATGAGGAAGGTCGTCCCTTTGGGTTTGTTGTCCCGTACCCGGATATAGCCGTTGTGATCGGCAATGATGGCATTGACAATGGTCAGCCCTAATCCCGTTCCGGTTTTTCTCGTTGAAAAATAGGGCTCAAAAAGTCTCCCTTTATCATCGTCGGAGATACCACAACCATCGTCACTGAACTCAAGGCGAACGGTCTGCAGTTTGGGATCGTAACTCGTCTGGATTCTGATCGTCCCTTCGTTTTCGATGGCGGCAAGACTATTCTTGATCAAATTGATCATCACCCGCTTCATCTGGTCCCGGTCGACGTTCACGACAGGAAGATCGTTGGAAATAAATTCGAAACGGATCTGTTTTTGGGTCGCCTGAAAGAGGACGAGTGACTCTTGAATGATCTCATTGAGCTGATTGGGAGTGGGCTGGGAGGCTGGCATTCGAGCGAAATTCGAAAACTCATTGACCATTCCCTTCAATTCTTCCACCTGTTTCACAATGGTCCGGGTGCACTCATCGAAGACTGTCCCGTCAGGGTGAAGTCTCTCCATGTACCGTTTCCTCAGTCGCTGAGCAGAGAGTTGAATGGGGGTCAATGGATTCTTGATCTCATGAGCAATTCGGCGGGCCACCTCCCTCCAGGCTGCCATCCTCTGGGCTTTGATCAGCTGAGTGAGGTCATCAAAGACAGCCACGACACCGAGGGGTTTTCCTTCTTCATCCCTCAGGGCCGTCAGATTGATCAATAGAGACAGGGACCTCCCCTCCAGGTCCACGATGACCTGTCTCTCAATAGAATCCTTCCGAGAAGATTTGAGTTCGTTCAGTAATCGCTCAATCTGTCCCACATATTCCTCTGGCAGTACCCCGGAGAAATTTTTCTCCAGCACCGTTTCCCCCTTGATCTGTAGCATCTGCTCCGCAGAGGTGTTGATGGTCGTCACATTTCCTTTCTCGTCGATGGAGATCACTCCAGCAGCCACATTTTTCAGGACGATCTCCATGTACTTCTTCCGTTGTTCCAACTCGGAACGGCTCACCTGCAGGTCCCCGGTCATCTGATTGAAGGATTGGACGAGCATCCCGATCTCATCCGTTGCTTTCATCTGAATTCGGAAATTGAGGTCTCCCGAGGCAATCCGGTCGGTGGCCTCTGCCAGGTCCTTAATAGGAATCGTAATGTCCTTGGCTAAATGGAAACCAAACCAGGTGGCCGAGAAGACGATGAGGAGAGTGACCATCAGCAGGGCCATCATGTAACTGAACTTGATCGGCTTTTTCAAAATCTTCAATTGTTTATAGTCGAGAAATCCCTGCGAGATCTCCCGCATCTTGACCGTTAGACTTTTTGGAATAAAATGCGAGGCCACGACGATCGCCACCACCTCGCCCCCTTCCGAAGAATTGAAAACAGGGGCGATGCCAGTGATCAACTCTCCCTCTCCCACCGACAAGATTCTGGAGACCTCTTTTCCTGAAAACCCCGCCTCTAACAAATCCTTCGGAAGATTGAGAGATACGGGTCTGAGCGTGGAATCCTCTACTCCAATCGCATTCCCTTCCCCTTTCAGAAATATCCCGAGGGTGCTGAGGTGATGCTCCTGCCGTCTGGCCTCAAGCTGCTCTCTCAGCAGACTCATCTCCCTTGATCCCTTCTGAATGCCTTGTCGGGTGAGGGACTTGCTAATCTGTTGAGCGGTGGAAACGGTGCTGTTGGCAAAATCTCGATAATAGGTCTGAGCCACTTCCAGAGACCCCTGGAGCGACTGCTCCACCTGAGCGCTAAACCAGTGTTCCACGCTATTGGTGATGAAAGCTGCGGCTACAAAAAAGAGGAGAATGGTCGGAACAAGGGAAAGGCTGACAAAAGCCGCCACCAATTTGGTTCTGAGTTTGGCCCCTAAGACTTTCCGCTTCCGTTCAAAGATCAGTTTTACCAGATTCCGGATCACCAAGAAAATCAGGAGGAGAATCAAGATGGCGTTAATATTGATCAGGCTTAAGACGATGATAAAGTTGGAGACAGGGATCTTCCCCCCAATTTCAGGTAATTTCACGAATTTCAACTCGATGGTTGTAAAGATAAGGAGGAGGATGCAGATGATCCCGATGATGACCAACTCATTGCGTCGTCTTCTTGCTTCGGGGGAAAGTGCTTTCTTCATCCATTAACCTTCTTGGTCCCCACTCACGCTTGCGCAAAGGGAGGGCCGCCCCGTGGAGAATTCTGCTCCACAGGGAAGATCTTTAAAGCGGGAGAGGTTCGACATACCAGTCGGTTTCAAAATCCCACAAAGAGACGAAAAAGAAGAGATACTCTAAATGGAGGGGAAGCCTGACCGGATCCAATTCCGCCTTGATTCGAAAGTAACCTGGAACTCCCGGGTCGAGTGGGGAGGAAGATCGAATTTCAAATTCTCTCACTTTTGACATCAACTTTTTGGCTTCCTGCATACTCGAAGCCGCCAGGGAAGTATGGTCTTCCCGGAGTTTTACTTGAAAGACTTTTTGGATGGGATGATATTGGACCGTGTGACGGAACTCGGCAGAAGCTACCCTGCGATCCTTCCACCAACTTCTTTTCTGATAAAGATTAATATAAAAAGTGAAGGTGGTCCGTATCCCCGATTGGATGGCCTCTTCCATTTTCTCCGTAAAACAATTCTCCACGTCGAAACTAACCTTCCAGACCCCATTCCCGCCTTTCACATGAACATTCTTGATGTCAGCTTTTTGGCAGAAGGCCGAGAGGGGAAAGATCAAGACGAGAAAAAAGACAACCCCTCCAACGATCCAATGATTTCGAATCCTGCGCCTCATAGAGTTTATTTAAAGATGAGAATCCGAATATCGAAACTCGAAACTGTTTAAACTCTAAACACGGTTTAGGGTTTCGAGCTTAGAGTTTTAGCATCTTTGTTTCGGATTGATCCCTTCGGGATGCTCGCCCATACTTCGAATTTAGAACTTTGTCCATTTAAAAAAAGGGGACTTTCGAAGGAGATCATAAGCCGAGTTCTGTCATCCCGATCCCGCTTTTCGTCGGGAATCGGGAGGATGGCCATTTATCTAGGACCCTGATTACCCAGGGTCTCAAGCGACCTAACCCGTTCCGCCTTTGCCCGAATCAACGGACAAATCTGAATGGGCTTTTCTTCTCCCCCTGCGGAACAAGCGTTACCGCCATTCCACAGAGGAAAACGGAACCTATTTGGTCTTGCTCCGGGTGGGGTTTACCTGGCTACCCTGATCGCTCAGGGTACGGTGGGCTCTTACCCCACCTTTTCACCCTTACCCACCAAGACCGAAGTCCTGGAAGGCGGTATGTTTCTGTGGCACTTTCCTTATCCCCGTGAAATAGGCCTCTCGCCTTTTCACAGGCACAGTCCGCGTTACGGACCACCCTGCCCTGCGGAGCTCGGACTTTCCTCCTCCCCTGATCTCCCGCTTTCACAGGATATCAGGAGAGGCGACCATCTGCTCTCCTTCGACTCTCCCCCTTTCCTTATCGATTTCTGGAAAACTGAACCCTTCGACTCCCCAGCCTAAAGGCTTCGCTCAGGGTTCACCCTGAGCGGCCGCTTTTTGCTCCGTCTTCAAAGACCGAGCTTCGCGCCGCCGAACGGGTGAAGAAATCCTTAATCAAGAGAGCTTATTGTGGTTTTTGGGCTCTCTCCCTTTCTCTTTGGCGATGCTTCTCTGAACCGCCTCGTTCGCCAAACGGTCTGCCTCTTTATTCTCTTCCCTCGGGATGGATTCGATCTCAAAGGACAAGAATGTTTCCAAAGTCTGGAGCACCGTTCTGTGGAGGGCCTTTAAATCCAAATCTTTCACCCGATAGATCCCTTTGACTTGCCTTTCGACCAATTCTGAATCGGTGAAGAGATGGAGGGTTTTCCCCCCTAATCGCTTGGCCTCCCTCAGCCCTAAAAGAAGGGCCCAGTATTCTGCCTGATTATTCGTCTTGTGACCGAGATACCGGCTCACCTCTGAAACTTTTCTCCCCGCTCCATCCGTAATCCAAATCCCTGCCCCTGCCCTTCCCGGATTTCCCCTGGAAGCTCCATCAAAATGAATGATCAGCCGATCTTCCGGTCCCGGGGACTTCATTTTTTATCTCGATCTGCTTCCCAATAGAGAATGCGGTTGCAGTTGGGACACCGAATGAGGGCATTGTGTTTCTGGACCTCGATGAACATTTGAGGGGGGACGTGTACAAAACAGCCCTGGCAGGTCTCGCGCTTGACGCCGACCACGCCCACCCCCTGCCTTTTTTCCTTCAGCGTATTATAGAGCTTGACCAGTTTCGGTTCGATCTGTTTAGAAAGAACCTCCCTCCGTTCCATCTGCTTGCTCCAGACGTTCTCATCATGGGCCATCTTTTCCTGAAGCTTTTTCCGCTCCCCTTCAATTTTTTCCAGCGTGACTTTCGCTTCCTTTTCCCTTTTTGAGAGGTCTTTCTTCACCTCCTCGATTTCGTCCATCACCTGGAGGATCTCTTCTTCCATCCGGCTGCCCGCTTCTTTCATGGCATCGATTTCGGTGAGGAGGGCCTGGTACTCTTTGTTGGTCTTTACCTCGAACATCCTTCCTTCCGACCGCTTAATTTTCTCTTGTTCCGAGTTGAGCTGCCCCTCTTTCTGCCGCCGCGTCTTCTCTAAGGATTCGATCTTTTCCTTCTCCTTCTGAATCCGCTCCTTCTCCATCTTCTGTTTTTCTTCCAACTTTTTCATCTCTTTGGGATACCGATCTTTTTCTTCCTTGATGCCCTGTAGATCCAGATCAATTTTTTGAAGTTCCCAAAGCAGCTCTAATTGTGCCCTCAACCTTTGCCTCCAATCTGCCAATTCCGCATCAATCCATCTTCATGGCTTGTCCCCAAATAAAAAGAGTGCACCCCCTTGGGTGCACTCTTTCATCCCGTCCGAACTCACGGAGCACCTTTTCTTTTATCCTCGAGGAGTCCATACGAAATTCTTCTCTTCCCTGGTGGGCCCACCTGGGTTCGAACCAGGGACCTACCGGTTATGAGCCGGTGGCTCTTCCAGCTGAGCTATGGGCCCATTCTTATTATATGTCATCCCCCCGGGGTGTCAACCCCATGCACCACGTCGGGTGCATGGCTTCGCCCCGAACGATGATCGATTTAGGGGCAAAGCCCTGAACCTTACATGGTTCAGGGCTACGTTTCCAAAAAGCTCTTCAATTTTTTGGCCCGGCTGGGATGTCGTAACTTCCTCAATGCCTTTGCTTCAATCTGTCGGATTCTCTCCCGGGTGACATCGAAATCCTGTCCCACCTCTTCCAACGTGTGGTCATATTTTTCCCCAATTCCAAACCGCATCCTCAATACCTTCTCCTCTCTCGGGGTGAGACTGGCCAGAACCTTTCGGGTTTGTTCCGACAGATTTGCGCTGATCACCGCCTCCTGGGGAGAGATAATTGCCTTGTCCTCGATGAAATCCCCGAGGTGGCTATCTTCCTCCTCGCCGATGGGTGTCTCAAGGGAGATGGGTTCTTTGGCAATCTTTAACACCTTCCTCACCTTATCCAAGGCCATGTCCATCTTCTCGGCGATCTCTTCCGGGGTGGGCTCCCTCCCCATCTCCTGGACGAGGTACCTGGAGGTCCGAATCAATTTGTTGATCGTCTCGATCATATGGACGGGGATCCGGATGGTCCGTGCCTGATCCGCAATGGCGCGCGTGATCGCCTGTCGGATCCACCAGGTCGCATAAGTACTAAATTTATAGCCCCGCTGGTATTCAAATTTATCCACCGCTTTCATCAGCCCGATGTTCCCCTCCTGAATGAGATCTAAGAACTGAAGACCGCGGTTCGTATATTTCTTTGCAATGGAGACGACCAGCCTCAGGTTCGCCTTCACCAGTTCGCTCTTGGCCTCCTTCGCTCTTGTCTCCCCTTCCACGATGGCCTTCACCGCTACGGCCAATCTCTCGGCCGTCAGGCCACATTCCGTTTCCACCTTGTGGGTCTTCCTCTGGGCATTCAGGATCGCCCGGCAAATCTCTTGCAGATCGGCCTTGCTCAATTTTCGGGTTCTGAGAAGTTTCTTCTCGCTCACGCTCCTCGCCTTCAACTTCTTCAAATAGGCCCGTGCCTCTTGAGCAGAGACTCCCCACCTCTCGCCGATCTTCTGGATTTCTGTCTCCGCTTTCTCCACCCGGCTCAACATCTGTTTCATCTTCTGCACGATCTTGTTAATCTGAGCGTCCCTCAGGTTCATCTGGTTGAAAAAATCCAAGATCTCTTCTTGCTTCTTCTTGATCTCTGCTTGTCTCTTTTTAATTCCCGGTTGCTTTTTCTTAGCCTCCTTTCCTTTCTTCTTCTTCGCCCGGCCCTGGACCTTCTTCGTCAGGGTCTTCCCTTTCAGAAGTCGCCGGAGGTCTTCGTCTTTCCGCCTCATCTTTTCGATGAGATCCAGAATCTTCTTCTTTTGAACCTGCTCTTCCTCAAAGCTGGTCTCCTCCTCGTCGATCTCGTTGGTCACTTCCCGGATTTCCACCTTGCCCGCCTTGATCGCGTTGCCCAGATTGATCACCTCTTTCACGGCCATGGGGCAGTTCAAGACAACGCTCAGCACTTCTCTTTTACCCCTTTCAATTCTTTTCGCAATCTCCACCTCTCCTTCCCGGGTAAGGAGAGAGACCGATCCCATCTCGCGGAGATACATTCGAACCGGGTCTGTGGCCCTGCCAAAAGCCTCTATCTCCAATTCATCGCCTTCCTCTTCTTCCTTCTCGACACCCTTCTCTTCCTCTACTTTCAACCCTTGGAGATCATCCACCACATCGATATCCATCTCATCGAACATCATGAGGACGTCATCAATCTGATCAGAGGAGACGATGTCATTGGGAGGGATACCATTCCCTTCATCGTAGGTCAGAAATCCCTTCTCTCCCTCCATATGAATCAGTTGCTCAACCTCTTTGGCCTTTCCTCCCTTTGCCATCGCACTTCTCCTCTACCTTTTACGAAAGCTATCTTTTTGAAGGCCTCTCTCCCTCTTTGCCAGTTCTTCGTGTTCCTTCAAGAGCGGGGCCACCCTTCTTCCTTCTTCCTGTTTCTCCGCCTCTTTAATCCTCTTCAGCAATTCGCCTCTTTCCATTTTCAATCTCTTTTCACGAATTTTCTGGATGCAGTCTTTCAAGATCTTTTCTCGATCTCCCCCCTCCCAGCCGCCTTCCTGAAAGACAAACTCACACAGCCTCGCTTTCAGATCCTCCTCAAAATTGGCTAAGGCCTCGGGCAGGTCGAGCCTTCCTCTGCTCAGATAAAGATCTTTCAGGGCCCCAGCGATTTTTTGCAAGATCGGGCTTTCAAACTCCTCAAGGATGCCCTCCCTTGAAACGGTCGGGATGATTTCGGGATGGTGAACCATGAGGCAAATGACCATTTCTTCCGACTTTGGAAAACTCCTCTCCAAGGAGGACCTTCTTGAGTCTTCTCCTGCCTTGGATGGCTCCGGGGAGGATGGGAGCATCTCATAGAGGAAGGACTCTTTGACATCCAGCCTCTCCGCTAGCCCTTTGGCATAGAGGTTCCTTCGAATCTTGTCCGGGATCTTGCTGAGGAGGGCCACCCCTTCCCTTGCTACTCTAACCTTGCCGTCGACGGATTTCAAATCATAGGTCTTCATCAGCCGGTCAAAAAAGAAATCGACAAGGGGAACCGCATCGGCCACCCTTTTCCCGAACTCCTCGAGATTTCCCTTTCTCAAAAAACCATCCGGGTCTTCTCCTTTCGGGAGGACGATCGTCTTTCCTGCCACGTCCTCTTCCAAAAAGAGAGGCAGGGCGCGAAGCGTGGCTTTGACCCCCGCCTCGTCCGCATCAAAAAGGACGATCGGATTCTTCGTATATCGCTTTAGGGTCCGAATATGTTGTGGGGTCAGTGCCGTTCCTAAGGTGGCAACACTGTGTTTCAATCCATATTGGTGGAGCGTGAGCAGATCAAAATAACCTTCGACGATGATCACACAATCCTTCTCGGTGGCATAACGTTTGGCCGCCTGGAGGCCATAGAGAACCTCCCCTTTATGATAGATACTCGATTCCGGAGAGTTAAGATATTTGGGCTGTCCTTCTCGAATCACCCTTCCGCCAAATCCGACCACCCGTTGATGAAGGTCAAAGATGGGAAAAAGGATCCTCCCTCGAAAAGCATCATACCAGCCCGCAGCGTCGAGTCTTCCACCTTCTCGTGGAGTCGAGCCCCCGGCTTTCCTCTTGGGGAAGATCAAACCCAGCTTCCAAGCGAGCTCGAGTGAAACCTTCCTCTCCTCGAAATGGCGGACCAATCCATCCCAGCGGTCGGTGGAATATCCCAGCCGGTGTTCTGCAACGATCTCCTGACTGATTCCCCTCTGAGACAAATACCTTCTGCCCTCTTCCCCCTCTCGTCGCCTGGTCAGGAGATCATAGAAATATTCGGAGGCGATCTGGTTGATCTGGAAGAACCCCTCGCTTTTCGCCATTTCCTTCTTTTGGGACGCGGAAAGCTCGCGGGAGGGAAGCTTCACCCCATAGCGTTTTGCCAATTCCTCCACAGCTTGTGGAAAAGAAAAATGTCCCACCTTCATCAAAAAGGTGAAGACATCCCCTCCTTCGGCGCAGCCGAAACAGTGAAAAATTTGTTTCTCCTCGTTGACCATGAAAGAAGCGGTTTTTTCGGAATGAAATGGACAGAGCCCCCGGTAATTCTTTCCTGTCTTTTTAAGGGCTACATAATCCGAGACGACTTCCACAATGCTGGAGCGGTCCCGAATTTCTGAAACCTTTTCCTCGGATAGAAACCCAACGGCCAAAGGATTTGCCCCCTCAGAGAGCCCTGACGCCCCGCCCTTTCTGGCAGTGCCTACCTCAGCTCCACGATCGTGATCCCGCGACCGCCTTTCAGCGTCTCCCCTGGAGAAAAACTTTTCACAGCCCGATGCTCGCTCAGATACTGGCTGATCGCATTGCGCAACCTTCCAGAACCCACCCCGTGGATAATTTGAACCTTCTCCAATCCGTGGAGAAGGGCTTGATCGATAAATTTGTCAACCTTTGCAAGGGCATCCTCTACGGACAGGCCGATGACATTCAATTGGGAAGAAGGCTCCTCAGCAGCCCCTCTCAGAAAGGTGTCGCTTTTTTGAGCCGTCTCCCCTTTTTCTTTTTCCTCCCTCACCTGAACGATCTCGGAGAGGGGAGCCGTAACTTTGGCCTTGTCCGTCACCACCTCCGCTCGATTCAAAGGTTTGACGACATTCGTCAGAATCCCGTCGCTCCGAAGGCTTTCAATTCTAACACGTTCACCCACCTTCAAGCCACCCTGGATCGCTGAGGGTCCCTTTTTTCTGAGGGGCGGCATAAATTTTTCTTTGATCTCCTGGAGTTCCCTGGGCTGAAGGCTGGCGGAGGGCTTTTCCTCTTTTCTGCGGCGAACCCATTCCTTCAGCTCCTCTTCAACCTTCTGGATGGCCCTTCTTGCTTTCTCCTCTGCCTTGGAGTAGATCTCCAGCCTCCGCTCTTTGATGGTCTCCATTATTTTTTTTAGCCTTTGACGCTCAAGGCCAGCTTCCTCCTTCATCCTAAGGGCTTCCAGCCTTTCTCTTTCCGCATCCCTCTTCAACCTCTCCAGGACCTCTAAAGCCTGCCTCACCTCCTCATCACTTCCATCCTGATGCCCACGGGCCGCCCCGAGGACCTCTGCCGAGATTCCCAGCTTTTCGGCAATCAAGAAAGCATTGCTCAACCCGGAGGATCCATAGGCGAGTCTATACTTGGGCTCCAAAGTCTTTTCGTCAAACTCGACCGCCACATTCTCGACGTCGGGATGAAGGTATCCATAGGTCTTGAGCCGATCGAAGTGGGTGGTTACGACGACCGAAGCTCCCTTCTCGCGGAATCGATCCAGAAACCCCATGGCCAGCGCACACCCCTCCTGGGCGTGGGTTCCCACCCCGAGTTCATCCAAAAGGATGAGAGAGCGCGGTCCTGCCTTTTCTAAGATTTGATTCACATGGAGGAGATGACTGGAGAAGGTGCTCAGATTTTCCTCGATATTCTGTTCATCGCCGATCACTGCAAAGATGTCTTGAAAGATTCCGACTTGGCTCCCCTCCGCGACAGGGATGGGAAGACCGGATTGAACCATCAAGGTGAGAAGTCCCAATGTCTTCAAGGCGACGGTCTTCCCGCCTGCGTTGGCTCCGCTCACGATGAGGATACGGTGCCCCTCCCCCATTCGGAGGATGATGGGAACCACCTGGGTTTCACGTTGAAGCGTGAGCAGGGGATTTCGGGCCTCCCTCATCTCAATCCTGCCCTCCTCATTCAAGACAGGGGAGACCGTCTTCAAACGGATGGAGAGCTTTGCCATCGCATAAAGGAGGTCCAGTTCTCCTAATATCTCAAAGTCGTTCCATAGGTTTTGCCTTTCTTCACGAACCTCATCTGAAAGATGTGCCAGAATTCGATACTCCTCCTCCTTCTCTTCTCCCATGAGGAGGTTGATCTCATTGTTGAGGGGAACGATTTGAAAGGGCTCTAAAAAATAAGTCATGCGGCTTTGGGAATGATCGTGAATAATTCCATCCAGCCGGCGCTCGGCGTCCGATTTGATCGGAAGGACATATCTTCCGTTTCTGATCGTGATCAACTGCTCCTGAAAGATCGGTTGAAGGTTTTCTTGGTGAAGAAGGGATTCGAGCACCCCTTTCGCTTTTTCTCTGACCCCGCCCAGCCGATGGCGGATATCCAAAAGGGCCGGGCTGGCCCGGTCGAGAATTTCGCCTTTTATATTGACCGCCTGCAGGATCTCCTTCTCTAACGTCTTTTGGTAAGAAAGTTTCGAGATCTTCTCCTGAAGACGGGGAGCCCTCACATTCTCCAATCTTTGAAAAAATCGTCTGAGTCCCCTGCACAGCACGACCTGCTCATAGAGATCCAATAATTCCCGAACATCCAGGACAGACCCCTCGACTTCCAGTTTCTTAAGAATCCCCTCAATGTCTTTCAGCCCTCCCAGGGGAATTTCTCCCTCTGTTTCCAGAATCCTTTTAAGCTCTACTACCTCTGACAATCTCGATTGGATCGAAGGAAGGTCTTTGGAAGGTCTCAAGGCTTCACAGCGCTTCCGGCCTAAGGGGGAAATGGAATATTCTTTTAAGATGTCTAATAAATGATAAAACTCTAAAAGCTTGAGGGAATGATCATCCATAAAACATGAAAAAGGGAATTGAGTTATCTATCAAGAGGGGGAATTTATGGGGAAAGCCTTTCCTTCACCAGCTGATTGATCAGCTTTCCGTCGGCTTTCCCCCCAATTTTTGGCATGACCGATTTCATCACCTTTCCTATGTCCTTCAGTGACGAGGCTTGAGTCTCTTGAATGCTTTGATCAATGATTTTTAGTATCTCTTCCTGGTTAAGGGGTTGAGGTAAGAAGGACTTCATTATTTCTATCTCTTTTTTCTCCTTATCGACGAGGTCCGTTCGCCCGCCTATTTGAAATTGCTCCACAGACTCCTCACCCTTTCTCACCATCGCCTGGATCACCTTCGTAACTTCTTCATCTTCCAGCTTCTTTCTCAGGTCAATCTCCTTGTTTTTCAAGGCCGACCGAATCATCCGGATGGTGGAAAGTCTCAATTTATCGCCGGATTTCATGGCCTGTTTCATTTCCTCGAGCAGTCTCTCTTCCAAACTCATCCTTTATCCCCTCTCGATCATCTTTCTCATTCTTTTCATCGCCCTTTTCTTGGCAGCCAACGCTTTCTTCTTCCGTTTGATGCTGGGCTTCTCGTAATGTTCCCTTTTTCGAACCTCTGACAAAATCCCGGTTTTTTCGACCTGTTTTTTAAACCGCCTGAGTGCATTCTCAAAAGATTCGTTTTCCTTGATTTTAATCCCTGGCATCCATCTTTCCCCTCCTTCCGTAAATTATTTTAAACAGTAATTATATTATTTCTTACTATAAAGTCAAATATTTTTATCGCTTGCCTCCACTTTTCCCTTGACAAAGGAACTCCATTCTTTTAATCATTTAGACAACAATCCCATCCGTTTCTTCCCGAAGTGATCAAATTGAAAGCTATGGAAAAAGAAAGATTGATGATTAAGACAGCCGCTGAAAAAACTGCCCAAAAAATTGTTCAATCCCGGGCAGCAGCGATCGATGCTACTGAAGAATTTCCCTGGGATTTGGTAGGGGCCTTTGGGAAACAGGGGTTTCTCTCTCTCCTCCTCCCCGAAGAATATGGGGGGGTCGGTAGAAATCTGACCTCGTTCTGTATCGTCGTCGAAGAGATCGCAAAGGTTTGCGGCTCTTCGTCCCTCATCATCCTGGCTCAGGGGATGGGCACCCTTCCCATTCTATTGGGTGGAAATTCCTCCCAGAAAGACCTCTATTTCAGGGAGATTTCAGAGAAGAACGGCCTCACCGCCTTTGCGCTGAGAGAACCCGAAGGAGAATTGGAAGTCTCCTCTCTCAAGACAAGGGCCGAAAAGCAAGGAAAGGATTATCGGATCAATGGGTCTAAATGTTTCGTGACTCATGGGAGTCTGGCCAAATTTTATTCCGTTTTTGCCGTGACCGATGCCGAGAAGGGGGTGAAAGAAATTTCTGCATTCGTGGTGGAAGAAGGAACGCCAGGCCTCTCTTTCGGGAAAAGGGAAGAAACCATCGGGATGAGGGGCTCAGTGATCACAGACGTGATCTTTGAAAACTGCCAGGTGCCTCAAGATAATCGCCTTGGAGAAGAGGGACAAGGTTTGAAAATCGCAGCGAAGACGCTCAACCTGTCGGGGCCGGTGATCGGCGCGCAGGCAGTTGGGATTGCCCAAGGCGCCCTCGACTTTGCCGCACACTATTCCAATGAGCGGGTCCAGTTCGGCAAACCCATCTCCTCATTTCAAGCGATTCAATTCATGATCGCCGATATGACCACCCGAGTGGAAGCCGCTCGAGCCCTTGTCTATAAGGCCGCTTCTCGGATCGATCAAGAACTCGAAGAAACAGAAAAGCTCTCAGCCATCTCAAAATACTTTGCCTCCGAAATCGCCATGAAAGTGACCACCGATGCCGTCCAGATCCTGGGGGGCTATGGCTATATGAAAGACTATCCCGTGGAACGGATGATGCGGGATGCCAAGGTGACTCAGGTTTATGAAGGCGCCAATCAGATTCAGCGTTCGATCGTGGCTCGACAACTATTAGAAGATTGACAGTTTGCGGAAAAAATTGCTCTTCGCTGCTCAACATCTTTTTTCGGCCATTCTAAAGCTCGCTTCACTGTAAATCCAAAACGCGCCCTTCGGACTCAGACATTGGATTTGCAGGCGTTCCCCTCGCTGAGGATGGTTCCCGAAAAAATCTGAATTCGCGCTCGGAGCTCTTTTTCCACTTTGTCAGCACCCTGTCCGTTCGCTCGAGGCAGAAATGAGCGGAGCCTTTCACCTTCCTCTCATTCCTATCTTCATGGTCTATGCCCTTGGCGCTTATCTTGGCCACTTGGACCTTCCTTTTCTTTCCCAGGCATGGATTCGTCCCCTCATTCTTTTGGGTTTTTGGGCTCTTCTCCTCTTGTCAAAAAGACCGAGAATGAGTTCGTGGATGGCCCTCTCCGTCTTTTTCCTTTCCGGAATTTTTTCTACCCAGCTTTACCTCCATTCCCAACCCTTCCCCTCTCACATCTCTCAATTTACTGCTTTGGAAAGAATTTCATTGGAGGGAATCCTCGATCGCCCTCCGGAGCAGTCCCGAGGGAGAACCCAATTACTCATTCGCTCCCAAAAAGTCATTCTGTCAAATCGCCAGATCCCCGTGGACGGCCTTGTCCTGATCTTCCTAAAAGAGGAGGAGCCCTCGCTTCGGGTCGGGGATCGCCTCCGGGTTCTTTGTAGACTCTATCCGCCGCGTGGATTTCAAAATCCGGGAGGATTTTCTTACGAGCGCCATCTTGCCTTTGAACGGATCCACACGATTGGATTCTTATCCGAGAAGAAGAGATTGGTCAAATTGGGCGAGGGATTCAAAAATCCTGTGACGCTCCAGGTGGAGAGGTGGCGAGACCATATCCGAAATTTTCTCAATCGAGAGGCCAATCCTCCCGCCTCCGGTATTTTTAAGGCCCTGGTACTGGGTGAACAGAGCGATATCCCGGAAGAGATAAAAGAATATTTTATTCTTACCGGGACAGCCCATCTTCTCGCTATCTCGGGAGATCAATTTGGAATCGTTGCTCTTCTTTCTTTCTCCGTGCTCATCTGGCTCTTAAAGCGTTCAGAATTTCTTCTCCTCACCATAGACATCAAGAAATGGGCCGCTGGCCTGACGATTCCCTGCATCGTCCTCTATGCATTCATCGCGGGCGGAGGGATCTCGGTGATCCGAGCAGCCATCATGGTGATCACTTTTTTCCTTTCGATCCTGTTCGACCGGGAAAGAAATCTCCTCCATACGCTGGCTCTGGCCGCCTTTCTCATCCTCATCTTCTCGCCCCCTTCCCTTTTCGACGTCTCTTTTCAGCTCTCTTTCCTCGCCGTCCTTTCTATCTTGTATTGGGTGCCGCGCATCTTTCAAGAGTTTAAAAAAGAGGGAATTTCCCTTCTCCTAAAAACCTCCTGGAAAAAGAATGTTTTGAAATACGTTACGCTCCCTCTTCTTGTCACGGGAGTCGCCATTTTAGGAACCGCCCCCTTTGTCGCACTCCATTTCAATCGTTTCTCCCCCATTGGATTTTTCACGAACCTCTTCATCATCCCCTGGGTGGGCTTCCTGATCGTTCCGTTGAGCCTCGCCGCTTCCATTTTCTCTTTCTTCTTCGCTCCATTCGCTGCCTTCCTCATCTTCGTCAACGAGTTCATCACCGCAATCCTGCTGAGAGTACTGGCTTTTTTGGCCTCCATCCCTTATGCATCCTTTTTTATCTCCACACCAACGGTTTTCGAGATCGTCCTTTTTTACCTTCTCCTCTTCTTAATGGTCCATCTTCGAAAAGGGAAAAAGATCCAGTATCTCTTTGCAGGGCTTTGTATCGTCTTCGTTCTGGATTTGACATTTTGGAATCTGAAAGATTCTTTTCAAAAAGATCTCAGATTAACTTTTATAGATGTGGGACACGGGGATTCCATCCTCGTTGAATTTCCGAAGGGGAAAAAGATGCTCGTCGATGGAGGCGGTCTTCATGAGGATCGGTTTGACGTTGGAAAGAATGTGATCGCCCCCCTTCTCTGGGAGAAGAAGATACGAAGGATTGACACCCTTGTTCTCACCCATCCCGACCCGGACCATTTAAAAGGTTTAAATTTCATCGCCTCCCAGTTTTCAATCGGTCAATTCTGGGAGAGCGGTTTTCAGACAGAATCCGACTCCTATCTTCAGTTTAAAAAAATCCTCGCTGAGAAAAAAATCCGAACTCAATCCCTCAGCGAGAAGACACCTCCTCAAGTCATCAACGGAGTGGAAATTTCCGTTCTCAACCCGCCGGTCTGGAATGCAACCCAAAGGGCGGTTCAAAACCTTTCGGATCTAAACAATTCTTCCCTGGTTATAAAGCTTCGGTTTAAAAATGTTTCTGTCCTTCTGGCAGGAGATATCGGAAAGGAAGCAGAAGGACGAATGCTGAGAAAAGATTATCTTCTCAGGGCTGATGTTTTAAAGATTCCCCATCATGGAAGTTCTTCCTCGAGTTCATCTCCCTTTTTGGAAAGGGTAAAACCCAAGTATGCCATTCTCAGCATTGGCGAAAGAAATATAGGCAGACTTCCCCATCCAGAGGTATTGAAGAGATACGAACAATTGGGCACACAAATATATAGAACTGATAAAAATGGCGCTATTACTATAGTCACGGATGGGGAAAAGATCGAAATAAAGCCATACTCGGCTGCTTCGCAATAGAAACGAAATCCCTTATTATTTCCGATAATTCTCTTCTTGCATTGCCTTCAACATTGAATCTCAGGAATTTCATGATTAAAATTAAGTTAATGGAAGGAGTGATTTAAAATGGATAGAAAGAAGATCTATTTCTGGGGAATAGCGCTCGCACTCGGGCTTATGTTGACGGGTTGCGCAGGGTATTACTCCGGATATGGTTATTATGATTACCCTTACTACGATTATGGCTATGGATATCCCTATGGATATCACTATTACGGATACGGTCACCATCGTGAGTTTGGGGAACGTCACGAGTGGGGCGAACATCATGGAGGCGGCGAACACCATGGCGGAGGCGAACACCACGATCGCCATTAAGTACCTTATCCTGTGACGACATAAGTCCTGTGTAGTTTGTCATTCCGCGCCTGCCCTGAACCATATCTGGTTCAGGGCAGGGCAAGCTGTCCCATATTGATTTGGGGCAGGAACGACTTCTTTTGTAGTGAAATTATTCGTTGCCAGGTGAAGTTCAGAACAAGAATATCGACATCTAACCACACGAAGCTTCCTCGAATCTCAAAAAGTCTTTACGCCGTTCTTGAAAAGTCCGTGTCGCGGCCGCGATCAAACCCCGAATGGCGAAGAAACCTCACATCTCTCGTCAGCTTTTCAATCACTGTCCTGACAAGCCCATTTTCCGTTGCTGAAGGGGACTGGCTAAGAACGACAGGTTGACAGGGAAATGGTAGTATGGTAATTACATAGTAGATACAGTTGGGAGGTTCGTCATGGCTTCGGTTAAAACAAATATTGTCCGCATCGGTAATTCGCAAGGGGTTCGGATTCCTAAAACTCTTCTGGAGCAGTGCCATTTACAGAACGAAGTAGAACTTGAACCTCGAGAAAGTTACCTTATTCTAAAATCAGCAAGGAAACCAAGAGAGGGCTGGGAGGTTGCCTTCCAAGCAATGGCTGAGCAAGGAGACGACAAGATGATCCTCAGTGATGCGCATCCTGAAAATGAATGGGACAAGGATGAATGGGAGTGGTAATTTCACGCTTTGAAGTATACCTGGTTAATCTTAATCCAACCATTGGGCATGAGGTTAAAAAAACTCGCCCTTGCCTTATCGTCTCTCCAGACGAGATGAATCGTTACATTGGAACGGTCATCGCCGCTCCGATGACCACAAAGGGGAGAGACTATCCCACCCGTGTCAATTTGACTTTCCAAGGTAAGAAGGGACAAATCGTGCTGGACCAAATCCGGACAATAGACAAAAGTCGTCTGATAAAACGCTTGGGCAAAATTGACAAAAACGGCGCCCGAAAAGTACGTGAGATATTGGCTGAAATGTTTGCGCCATGAAAATTGAGATTCGGAATTACCATGTTGTTCCTCATTGACTTTTCTGCAGCAATTCAATAGAGTTAAAAACCAATTCGATCTCCCATGAACCATAAGGGGTTAACCAAAGGACCCAGGACAAATTGAATGCTTTTAACAGGAGGGGAGCACAATGACCAATCCAACTGATTTAGATCGAACGTTTCATTTTATTATGAAAAGAATGGTGGAAACCGGGCAGGCGCCGCATTATACGGAGATCGCCTCCGGGTTGGGAATTTCCGTGGAGGAGGGTCGAAAAGCAATTCACGACCTTATGGCGACACCAGGGATTCCCGGATGGTTACATCCACATACCGATTATATCGCCTCTTTTGCCCCTTTCAACAACCTTCCCACTCAGTATCGAATCACCATTGAAGGACAGCAGAAATGGTTCGGTCAGTGAGGTTTTGAATCGCTGGCAGTCTGCTGGCTCTTCTCTGGAAAAACAGTTCAGATCGATGCTCCCTGTCTCGATTGTGGGCTTCCGATTCGAGTGGAGATTCGCGACGGGCAGATCCTTCGAACCGACCCTGAAGGTCTGATGGCGTATGTAGCTGTGCCCTTCTGGAAGTGGTTTGAAAATGCTCCCTATGCCTGAAGCACGATGAACCTCTTCCGGTCGGAAGAACATATTCGAAACTGGGCCCGGTACGATCCAATCACTTCAGAGGGTATCCTTACACTTCCAGACCTGGTCAAACTCTTCTCAGGTATTTATTTTCGGAGGCGCCTGGACCCTGATTGGGTCTCCCATAGCCGAGAGTATGTCCGGGAAATGGTCACCACGCTTGCAGAGATTGGAAAGACCGGCCCCTTCTGGAAGCGGCCGAAAGCATAACTTCACGGGTTTTCATGCCACGCCCGCTGCTCCGATATGCTGCCACAACCCCATCTGTTCGAGCGCCCGGCGAACGGGTTCTCGTGAGGGTTCGGGGGTGCCCATCCAAAACGCGAGGACAATAGCCTGCGTGCCAACGCCTGCATCGCCGCCGGGATCATTCCTTCCTTCTTCTGTTGTGATTTGAGCAGCACCGCTGATGATCTTCGTTCGCGCTATTTCTGCCAAGGGGGGAGGCACAAACGCCATCAAGCTATCCAGCACCGAAGCTGCTTCCGAGGTCAGCCGGATATTGCTCACATTGGGTGGAATGTTTTCCGTAAGTGTCTGCCGGTTGATGATCGCCTCGATGAAATCATCAAACTTCTTGACAATGGCTTGATGTTTTTCTTTGTCAACACGCACCACCTTCTCAGCCCATCGGCCGCAGTAGCCACATTCATCGCACGAACTGTGATAGCAATCATGTGTCTTAAAATGCTCGGCGAATCCGTCGAGTTCGCGGTTATCAATCTGAATCACATCGGAGAAGGAATAACCGAAGATGTCAGCCATCTGGAGCATCAGGTCAATGTTCACAAGATCGGGTCGTATGAGGTATTCCAAATTCGGCGGATTAAAAGCGTTCTGCCGGGGCAGCGTCAAGAGTTCAACGAGGTTCCCCTCGAAGCGCCGCTGCTCGTAGGCCCGAACCACTTGCATCATGGTTTCAGTCGTCCGGAATCGTTCGAGCAATTTCAGAGAATCAATCCCTATCGCATCGTAATCGGTCACGTCCTCGGGGCGTATCCAGCGCGCCTTGATCAGTTCGTCAGGCTTTGCTAATTTCATTCTCTGACAATAGACCTGGCAATGGTCGAGAACGAAGCCGCCGCTGATGTGACCGCCCTGCGCGGAATGGGACATCATGTTGATATGGTTCGTATCAAGATAACAGAGATAAAGGCAGGATGGATTAGCGATGACCTCCAATGTACAACGAAGAGCCCGCCGCATCGAACGCAGCGCGGCAAAGTCACGCGTCGCGGATTCAGCCAGGATGATCTCGTCGGCCCCAAGGTCTTCCCAGTATCTGGCCCTTTTGACATTGGCCACTCGCGCCCAACTCGAGACGACCACCTTAAAATCCGGAAAATGTCTTTTGATCCATACGAGCATGATGGGTAACGTGACTGTCACCATATCGGCACCCGTTTTAGCGACCCACTCAATATGCTTGAAAAGAGCACGGTTTCCTTCGCGGGTCATTTCGAGATTGTCCTGACAGGCACCGTTGAAGAGGTAGTTGAAGTGGAAGCCACGCTTCCTCGCATCCGTGATGAATTCCTTTGCCTGTTCGCGTAATACTTTGGGTGCCAAGAAAGAGCCCCGGCCACCCCCGAATGGGTCGTCGGTAATCTGGCCGAAAAGGGTATCCACAGTAGAAGATTCACGGCTCAGGCGTTCCAAAAGCTCCGGGTCCCAGTTACACGCAACTGAATACTTCATATCGGGAAGCCTCCTTATGAATAAGCATTCCCCCCTAATGCAAAGATGAACTATTTTAACCTCAAACTTTTTCTCTTTCAAAATTTCTTTTTGTTTCTCACCACGAACGAGGGAAACTATGGACGGGCAAGGGCGAGTATCACATTGACAATTCAGCAAGCTAACGGTATGTTCTCGTATATTCAGATAGTCTCATAGTCATTAGGAAGCATAAAACTCAAGGACGCAACCGCCCAATAACGCAAAGATGATGGATGCGCTTTTGGGAAGAAGGAGGACGATATGGAACTGAAAACCGAGCAATTAGAGATCCCAGAAGGATGTAACATCATTTTTGGGCAGACCCATTTCATCAAGACCGTCGAAGATCTTTACGAGATCATGGTCGGATCCGTTCCCGGCGCAAGATTTGGAATAGGGTTTTGTGAAGCCTCGGGGGCTTGCCTCATCCGGCTTGAAGGAAATGATGAGGGGTTGAAGGAGGTTGCCAGGAGAAATGCCCTGAAGATTGGAGCAGGCCACACCTTTGTTATCCTTTTAAAGGACGCGTTTCCGATCAATGTCCTCAATGCAGTGAAAATGTGTCACGAGGTCTGCACTGTCTTTTGTGCCACGGCAAATCCTGTTGAGGTGATCCTGGCCCAATCGGAACAGGGCAGAGGCGTCCTCGGGGTCATTGATGGTTTTTCTCCCAAGGGGGTTGAAAAAGAAGATGGGATTACCTGGAGGAAAGACCTTTTGAGGAAGTTTAAGTATAAACTGTAGGTCAAGGACATCCAAAATGAGGGATGGGTAAACAGAAAAACTGAGGGGAGGCAAAGTCCCGTCTCACCTTGACAAATCAGTCTCTCTATTATAAAGATGAAAGGTGAGACGGCAATTGGACGTGATCCAACTTTCTTCGGTTCAGCCAAGATTCTCATCTTCAAAATGATAGAAAGAGCCACCGAGTTTTCAAACCTCAGCCTAAAAATCAATCAAAAGGAGGGACATGTATGAAGACAGAGAAAGGGGTCATTTTCGTTTTTTTATTAACGCTGATGTTCTGCATAGGTCTTGCCAGCGATGTCTGTGCCCAGAAGGTTGACAAAATAAAAATAGGGCTGCTGTATGGGTTAACCGGTGCAGGCTCCCCGATCGGCCCGGTCCAGCTTGAGGGATCAAAGCTCGCGATTAAGGACATTAACGAAGCCGGAGGAGTGAAGATTGGAGGCAAGAAGGTTCCAGTAGAATTTGTCACGCGGGATGATGAGACAAAGCCCGACGTGGCTCTCCGAAGGTTCAGAGAGTTGGTTTACGAAGATAAAGTCCATGCCATCGTCGGGTCAACCTTTGCAGCCATCTCCGCTGCTCTCAATAAAGAAGTGAAAAAAACGCCCATCCCCTACTTCTCTGTCTGCGTCGCCCCCATGACGATGTTCAAGAAGGACGAGCTTGCGGAGACGACCTTTGGCGTCCACGGAGGAGCTTACGCCATTGGTTTTGCAGGGGCGGCTTACATCACCAACAAGCTCGGGTATAAAAATATCTACCTTTTCGCCCCTGCCTATGCCTTCGGTTGGGACCAGAAAGCTGGAGCCAAGGACGCCATCGAGAAGTACGGAGCCAAATGGGAATACGCAGAATCGCCCGTTGGAACACCCGACTTCACGCCATACCTTTTGAAGATCGCCGAAGCGAAACCGGATATCGTCATGATGGCCCATTGGGGGGTCGATGCCATCAATGTTCTGAAACAGGCCCATGAGACAGGTCTGAAGAAAAATACAAAAATCTGGTTTGACTGGATGACGAACATCTTCGGGGGCGGCATCCCTCCGGAGGCTCTGGAGGGAGTCTATTCCTTAATGTCCTGGTATTGGAACATGGCGGGCTTCAACGATCCTGCCATTGTAAAAGCGACAGATCAATTCGTTAAAAAGTATATGAAGGAATATAACCATCCACCCGATCCCTATGCTGCGGTTGCATACATCGGAGTCAAAGAAGCGGTCCGCGGCATTGAGCTCGCCAAGTCGACCGATCCCCATGCCATTGCGAAGGCAATCATGGACAACCCGAAATTCGACTCAATGAGAGGACCGGGCGTCTGGAGGGCCGACCATCAACCCCTCTTCAAATATGGGTCTTTCATCGTCGTTGGAAAATCGCCTAAGGAAAAAAAGGACAAGTGGGACCTCGTGAAAGTCCTCGGGGCCTACACAGGAGAGGATTACCTCCCGCCTTTGAAAGAACTGGGATATTAGTCAGATGAAAAGGGCAGGGAGACCCCTCCCTGCCCTTCCGCAGGTGTCATTTGTCAAACAGCATCCTTCTTCAGACAAAGGGCCTCACCAAGAGGTTCAACGGTCTCACCGCCGTCGATGACGTTAACTTCGAGCTAAAAGAGGGAGAGGTCGCCGGCATCATCGGCCCTAATGGAGCCGGGAAATCAACCTTTTTCAATCTCCTGACCGGGCTTTTCCCGCCCAGCGAGGGAAAAATCTTGTTCATGGGGCAGGAGATTACGACGGTGCCGCCCTATCACAGGGTGAGAATGGGGCTGGTGAGGACCTTCCAACTCGTCTCTGTCTTTGAATCTCTCACGGCTTTGAACAACCTTGTCCTGGCCAAGATTCGTTTCGACAAAAATTATGCCCCGAAGAGAAAATTCTTCTTTAAGGATGCCCATCAGGCTGAAACGGTGGATGCTTGCCTTGAAGCATTGCAGACGGTAGGAATCGCCGATCGGGCAGACGTCAAGACCTTCGAACTCTCCTACGGAGATAAAAGAAAACTTGAGATTGCCTTGGCCTTGTCCCTGAACCCTCGTATTCTTCTTCTTGATGAACCCCTCTCCGGACTGAGCGATGTCGAAATCAGCGAAGTCCTGGACCTCATCCGGCTGGTGAAAAAGAATTTTACGCTCATCCTGATCGAGCATAAAATCTCGCGGATTGTTGATCTGGTGGAACGATTGAGCGTGATGCATGAGGGACGGCTCATCGCCGATGGGAAGCCGCAAGAGGTTCTCTGCGACCCCCTGGTCAGGCAGGTTTACTGGGGAAGGGAGGAGGTCATATGCTCCTCACCGTAACCGACCTCGATGTCCACTATGGCCACGCCAAGGCCCTGCATCACGTCAACCTTCATCTTCTCAGGGGAGAGGTGATCTGCATGGTGGGCAGGAATGGGGCAGGAAAAACGACTCTGTTGAAAACGATCGCAGGTTTCCTCAAACCTTCCCGGGGCTCCATTCTCTTCGAACAAAGACCGATTCAAGGGCTTGTTCCCGAAAAGGTCTCCATCATGGGGATTCGATATGTGTTCCAGGATAAGAGAGTGTTTGGCGAACTGACGGTGAAGGAGAATATCGAGCTGGCCGCCTACCCGACGAAAGAGAAGGTTTCCGATTCCATCAACCGGATTTTGAATCTCTATCCGAAGATGGGTGTCCTGCTGGACTCCAAGGCAAAGGGGTTGAGCGGTGGGCAGAGGCAGATTCTTTTGATCGGCAGGGCACTCATTGGAGAGCCGAAACTTCTTCTGATCGATGAACCCACCGAAGGTTTGTCCGCGGGAATCATCGAAGAGATATTGAACGTCATCGGAAGGATGAAGGGGGAGCTCTCCATGGTGATCGTGGAACAGAATCTTTCAGTTGTCTCGAGAATGGCCGATCGCGTCTACATCATGAAAGAGGGAAGCATCTTCAAGGAAATTAACGACCGGGCCGTGATCGATCAGTCGAGTGCCCTTGAGGCTTATCTTTAAGACGATTCGCGAGCAGGCTGCTGAAAAAGCGGAAAAAAGATGTTGAGCAGCGAGGAGCGACTTTTTTCCGCAAACTGCTAGTGGATTGAGAAAGGAATACATTGGGAAAAGATGTGAAGGCAAGATTTCGAGATTCAGGGGGACTGGGAGTCATCCTGATTGCCCTTGGATTTATTATTTTCGGGACAGCGACTTCTATCCATCGAACGACAGACTTCATTATCTTCTCTATTTTTGTCCTCGGTTTCGACCTCCTCTACGGACACATGGGTAGGCTCTCTTTTGGCCATATGCTCTTTTTTGGCTCCGGCGCCTATGCAGCTGGCCTGCTGGTGCGATACGCAACTCCTAACCCTTTTCTATCTATCCTCGTCGGAATCTGTGGTGGCGCATTGGTGGGTGGGATCTTGGGACCTGTTATCGTTAGGGCGACCGGTGCCTGTTTCGCCCTGATCAATCTTGCCTTCAATCAAGTGGGTTACTTTTTAGCCCTCGTGGCCTTTGCCAAGTTTACAGGCGGTGAGGATGGACTCTCCCTCACTTTTTCAAGCACTCCTTTCCTTGACATTACCCGTCCAAAGGTCTTCTTCGGATTCACCCTGTTCTGTCTCTGTTTAATCTACTACTTTCTAAAAAGACTGACTTCTTCCCCTTACGGCATCCTCTTGAGGACCATCAAGGAGAATGAGACGCGGGCACAATTCATTGGATACGATACGTATCGTTACAAGTGGATCACTTTTGTGATCTCCTCATCTATCTCCGCATTTGCGGGCGCCCTCGCTACGCTCAATTACGGCTATGTCAATCCAAGCTTCGTTGATCCGACGAGAAATGTGGAGGTCATCTTTGCGGCTTTGATCGGAGGAGCAGGAAACCTCTACGGCGCCATCATCGGAGGGTTCTCATACATGGTGATCAGCAACTATCTGGCGAGGTACATCCCGAGATGGGAGATGTTCCTTGGATTCGCCCTTCTGATCCTCGTCTTTAAATTCAGAGAAGGGATCTGGGGAAACGTCGTCAGTGTCTGGAAAAGACGGACACAGACCGGAGAGTGACTAGAACATGATCAGCACCCTTATCTACGGCCTGACGATCGGAGGGATTCTTTATATCATCTCCATCGGACTTTCGCTCACCTTCGGAAGCATGAGGATCGTCAATTTTGCCCACGGGATGATCTACACCACCGGGGCATACATCCTGATCGCCGCTTTGCCTTTCCTCCGGAACAATTTTTTCGCAGGAATTGTCGTCGCTATCCTGGTGGTCATACCGATCAGCTTCATCATCGAGAAGTTCATCGTCCGGCGTCTCTACGGAGAATCGATTGACTACGCCATCATTGCTACCTATGCCGTCCTTTTAATCGGAGTCGATCTCGTGAAATGGATCTGGGGAACGAGTCCTATTCCCCTGAGTGACCCTGTGGGCAAAAGCGTCACTTTCCTTTCCGTCGAGGTTCCCGTCTACCGGCTCATCATCATCGCTGTCGCCCTGGCAATCTGCGCTGGCCTCTGGGTGTTTTTCAAAAAAACCATTGTTGGAAAGATCGTCATCGCCGGCTTGCAGGACAGGGAGGCCGTGAGGAGTCTGGGGATCAGCGTCGACAGATACTTTTCTATCGTTTTTGTTCTGGGAAGCTGCCTCGCTGCATTAGGAGGGGTTCTTTACTCGCCAATCACAACGGTACACCCTTACATGGGTTTTCACATTCTTCTCATCAGTTTCGCCGTGGTGATCGTGGGAGGGCTCGGAAGTCTGAAGGGCACGACGATATCCGCCTTTGTGCTGGGTATGGTGATGGCGATTACAGGGAGGTTCTGGGGACCGGCCGCAGAGGCCATGGTTTTTGCGGTAATGGCGATCATGTTAATCTTTAAACCCATCGAAGTCTAAGAATAAGACCGATCCCTTTGGATCGATATCGTTGGACGCGTTTGAGAGCAAAGTTAAAGGAGGATCATCGATGAGGCTGGAATCAAGCTTGGTTTGGCCGAAGCGCCTGCATTGGGAAAAGTACTTTCGCCCCCGAACCATTCCTGAAGCTCTAAAGATATTAGAAGAATTTCAGGGACAGGCAAGGCTCCTCGCAGGGGGCACCGACCTTATCCCTCAGATCAGAAATCGGGAAGCGGAGCCAACGGTCCTCGTGGACATCACCCGGATTCCCGGGTTGGGTGAAATCAAATTAGAAGAGGGGGTCATCAAAATAGGAGCGTTGGTAACACACGCCCAGGTTGCCGAATCCTCTCTGATCAGAGAAAAGGCTCTGGCGTTAAGTGAAGGGGCTTCGCAACTTGGATCTCCTCAGATCCGGAATCTGGGGACGGTCGCAGGCAATGTTGTGAGCGGGCAACCCGGTGCAGACACAACCATCCCCCTGCTTGCTCTCGATGCAAAGGTAAAGGTCATGAGCAAGGAGAAGGAGCAGACCATCCCCATGACGGAGTTCTTTCTTGACACGGGTAAAACCCGGGTGGACAGCACCCGTGAAATGGTGACGGAGATCTTCTTCCCTGCCCTGGCCAAGAATGAATCGAGTGTTTCTCTCCGGTTGGCGAGGCGCAAATCCCTCGCCTTACCAATCTTGAACGTCTCCGTCGTTGTCTCAGCGGATGCGAAGCAGAAGAAGTTCAATCACGTCAAAATTGCTTTAGGCCCTGTGGCTCCAACCCCCTTGAGAGCGAGAGAGGCAGAGGGAATCCTCACCTCTTCTCCGATCGCTGACGGGGTGATCAAGGAAGCAGCAAGAAAAGCCGCTCAGGAGGCAAATCCGCGGACAAGCCTGCTGAGAGGAAGCGAGGAGTACCGAAGGGAGATGGTCATAAATCTGGTCGAACGTGCGATTCATCAAGGATTAGAGCGTCTGGAGGTAAAACATGGCTAAGGAAAAGATTCAATTTGAGGTAAACGGAAATCAGGTCTTCCTGGAGGTGGATCCCGATGAGCTTCTGATCGATGTGCTACGGGATCACTTGGGCTTGAAAGGAGCCAAGGCAGGATGCCGGGCCGGGGAGTGCGGCGCTTGCTCCGTTATCCTGAACAACAGAGTGGTGACTTCATGTTTGATTCCAGCAATGAAGGCCGACGGAGGCAAGATTACGACTGTGGAGGGGCTTGAAAAGGATGGGCAACTCCACCCGCTTCAGAAAACCTTCGTTGAAAAAGGAGCGATCCAGTGCGGCTTCTGTACGCCGGGGATGCTTCTCTCGGCAAAGAATCTCCTCGATCAAAACCCTACACCCACAATTCAACAGATAAAAACGGCCGTCTCGGGCGTCCTTTGCCGGTGCACAGGGTACCAAAAAATCGTCCACGCCATTTATTCGGCGAGCAAGACCATTTCAGGCAAAGAGGTTTAATCATGGAGAAAGAAAAGAGAAAGAAGAAGGTATTGGTCAAAGAGAAGGTTCTGGAGATGCCCCCCGTTATGGAGGAGTTGAGCATCGTCGGAAAATCCGCCATCCGAGTGGATGCCTACGATAAGGTGCGGGGTAAATTGCAGTACGGAGCGGATATGGACTATCCAGGCGCTCTGCATGGAAAAGTCCTTCGGAGCCCTCATGCCCATGCCCTCATCAAAAAGATCGATACGGAAGAAGCAAAGACTGTGCCCGGCGTGGTCGCTGTTTTGACGGCGAAGGATGTCCCCGGAAGGAACGGTTTCGGAGCTATTATTCCGGACCAGCCTGTTATTTGTGGGGATAAGGTCAGATATATTGGAGACGGAATCGCTCTGGTCGCAGCAGTCTCCGAGGACATTGCGATCCAGGCCCTCGAAAAGATTGAAGTGGAATATGAGCCTCTTCCAGCCGTTTTTTCACCGATCGAAGCGATGAAGCCCGAGGCTCCTAAAATCCATGAAAAAGGCAATCTCATTACGACAAGCAAGATCCGAAAGGGGGACACGGAAAAGGGATTTGAAGAGGCTGACATCGTATTGGAGAGAACTTACACGGTGCCGATCTTGGAACACGCCTATATCGAACTGGACGTCGTCCTTGCCATTCCCCACCCCGACGGAACGATCACTGTGAAAGGGCCCATGCAGGCGCCGTTTACGGTTCGGAGGAATATCGCTCCTGTCTTAGGAATCCCGATCAATAAGGTTCAATGCGTTCAGACTCCCCTCGGTGGAGGATTTGGAGGCAAGGAGGATTCTCCGATTGATATCGGGGCCCGGGCAGCCCTTTTGGCGTGGAAGACCGGTAGACCCGTGAGAATGGAATACGATAGGGAAGAGATCACCCTCTCCACCTGCAAGCGCCATCCTATGATCATCACGTGTAAAATTGGCGCAAAAAAAGATGGCACCTTTGTTGCCCTTGAAGGAACAATTTACAATGAACAGGGGGCCTATGCCTCTCTGGGTCCTGTCATCCCTCCGGCAGGTGGTGTCCACGCCCATGCTGTTGTCATGCTTGCCGGACCCTATGTGATCCAAAATGTAAAGGTGGACGGTTTTTTGGTCCACACCAACCATCCTTATGGCGGTGCCATGAGGGGCTTTGGAGCACCCCAGGTCAATTTTGTTCACGAGTCCCTGATCGATGAACTCGCAGGCCTTCTGAAGATGGACCCTTATCAGCTCAGGATGAAGAACTGTTTTGAGCTTGGTTCGGAGACAGCGACCGGCCAGGTTCTCGACCAGAGTGTGGGTTTGAAGGATACCATGGAGAAGGCAAGAAGCGAATTTCATTGGAGCGAAAAGTGGAAGCCGGCACCCCCTGTAAAACAATTGGAGAAGACCGATAAACGAAGGGGGGTCGGAATGGCCATCGGGTGGTATCGGACAAGCATTGGAACATTCGGAGATGGATGCGGTGTCAATCTCCATCTCCAGGAAGATGGTTCCGTCCTCATCTTCCAGGGTCTCACTGAGATGGGCCAGGGGTCTTACACCGTCCTCTCGCAAATTGCCGCAGAGGCCCTCGGCGTAACCCTCGAAGACGTCAGGGTCGTTACCCCTGATACCGATGCGGCCCCGGAATCAGGGCCCACCGTGGGTTCTCGTTCCACCACCCTGATGGGAAACGCCATACTGATCGCGGCAGAGCCAATCAAGAGATCCTTAATCGAGTCGGCCTCCGAACTCCTGGCACTTCCACCGGAGAGGCTGGTGGCTAAGAACCGCATCATCTATGACAGGGATGATCCGAATCGATTTGTAGATCTGAAAGAAGCAGCGCGGCGGTGCATGGCAACAGGAAGAAGGATGATGGGCCAGGGCTGGTATGCCCCGCCCAGGCCTTCCTTCCATTCAGAGACAGGTCAGGGGGCCCCGTATTTTGTCTACACTTACAGTACCCAGATGGCGGAAGTGGAAGTGGACGTTAAGACGGGTGTGGTGGACGTCCTCAACTTAGTGGCCACGTTCGATATCGGCAAAGCGATCAATCCGATCATGGTGGAAGGTCAGATTGAGGGTGGGGTCATGATGGGATTAGGGTACGCCCTGATGGAAGAGGTGGTCATGAAGGACGGAATGATCCAAAACCTAAATCTTCAGGATTACATCATTCCGACGGCCCTCGACACACCCGATATCAAGCCCATCTATGTGGAATACCTGAATGTCCACGGACCTTTTGGCGCGAAAGGAATTGGCGAGATGCCGAATATCCCGGCTGCACCGGCCATCACGAACGCCATTGCCAATGCGGTGGGAGCAAGGATTTACGACCTGCCGGCCCATTGCGAGCGGGTTTACATGGCGATCAAGAAACGACTCGCGAAAGGAACCAAAGAGTAGGAGGTGTGAAAAAATGGGGCAGAGGGATGGAACAGAAAGACAGAAAGGACGGGTGGATTGGAGAAGCTTTAGAGCGCAACCTTTGGAGATTGCCGCACAGGGCTACGCTCCGTTTGAATACGTAATCTTTATTATCTCCGCCGGCCACCTTACCCTCAACGAGCGCATTCTAAAGCTTTGGAAATCCACTCGCCCTTTCTGAGCGCAGAACGAAGAAACCAATTTTTTCATACCTTCTCTGAGTTTATCTCCTAAACGAACAAGCGTAGCAAATGAGTTATCCACCAACAGTGTGATTGGCAAGCTTTTCAAGAGCAAGGACCATCGCGGAATGGTCTAAATCACTCCCTCCCTGCGCAGCCACTGCATTAAATAATTCCTGTGCGATTGACGTATTCGGCAAGCTCAATCCCATACTGCGGGCGGCATCCAATGCGAGGTTCAAATCTTTTTGATGTAATCGAATACGAAATCCAGGATTGAAATTATGCTTAATCATCCTTTCGCCGTGCAATTCCAAAATCCGGCTCTGAGCAAATCCTCCAAGCAGTGCCGCCCGTACCTTCGCCGGGTCAGCCCCTGCCTTGGAGGCAAAAAGCAGGGCTTCCCCAACCGCCTCGATGGTGAGGGCAACCACGATTTGGTTCGCCACTTTGCAAGTCTGACCATCCCCGTGATCACCGATATGAACAATGTTCTTACCCATCAGCTCGAAATACGGCTTGATCTGATTAAACACGTCAACGGGTCCACCGACCATGATGGAGAGGGTGGCATTTTCAGCCCCCACCTGGCCACCGGACACAGGCGCGTCCAGCATCTTGACTCCGATGGCAGCCAACCTTTTCGCAAATTCCTTCGTTGCAATCGGAGAGATCGAACTCATGTCAACAACGATCGAGCCTGGCTTAAGCCCCTCTGCCAAACCACCTGTGCCGAATAGCACTGCCCCCACATCGGGCGTATCAGGCACCATAATAAAAATGATATCGGATTTCTGGGCGATCTCTCTGCAGCAGCTACAGGCCTTGGCCCCCAGCGCGCACAGATGCTTAACCGACTCCTCAGCCAGATCATACACACGAACCGTATGACCAGCCTTTACCAGATGACTCGCCATGGGCTTCCCCATGATCCCTAAACCGATAAATCCTAACTCCGTCATAACGCTCCTCCTTCTCTAAAGATAAGGTTTGACCCATTGCAGACCGTCTTCTGTCTTCCCGGCAGGGATATATTCACAACCGATCCATCCGTCGTATCCTGCTTCATCGATGAAACGGAATAGGTTCGTAAAATTGATTTCCCCGGTTCCTGGTTCATGACGCCCGGGGTTGTCTGCGATCTGAAGATGGATGATTCGAGAAAGGTTATTTAGAATAGCCTTCGTCAGATTTCCTTCCATGATTTGCATATGGTAGATGTCATATTGAAGCCAAAGGTTGGGACGGTTGACTTCTTTGAATAACTGAAGTGCATCCTGCGTATGCACCAGGTAGAAACCAGGGATATCCTGTGAATTGAGAGGTTCGATGAGCAGCCGAACATTCTCCTTCTCCAAAGCCGTTGAAGCAAATTGAAGGTTATTCACCAATGTCTGGCGAACCTTCTCTAAGGATATTCCTTGAGGCGTTTTTCCCACAAGACAGTTCAGACGATCACATTTTAAAGCCTTGGCATAATCAAGGGCCAATCCCACACCCTCCTGGAATTCTCCTTCTCGGCCTGGCAGGCACGCAATCCCGCGCTCCCCGGCTTGCCAATCCCCAGCGGGGAGATTATGCAATACCTGTTTGAGATGATGTTTGCCCAGCTCATCGGTCAGTTGCTCCTTACTCCATCCATAAGGGAAAAGGTATTCCACCCCTTTAAAACCGGCCTTGGCCGCCCGCTCAAAACGACTTAGGAAATCAACCTCATTGAACATCATGGTGAGATTCGCACTGAATTTAAGCATCTTTCATCCATCCTCCTTAAGGCGTAAGGGTGATCAATAGTAAAGAAGTGCAACCGGTGAAGGTGTGACCGTCAACCCTCGTTTTTCACGAGACATTCGAGGGCGGTGATGTATTCCGCTGTCATGCAAGTTGGAATACGGTGCTTCTGTAAACATTCAAAACATTTGCTGGGTTCATAGAGAGGAGTGCTCACATACTTCTCTCCGCCGTCCGGTAAGAGAGTGACCAGGACCCCCTGGTTTAATTCCATTGCCTTCTGTAGTGCTCCCCACATCGCTGCCCCGGAGCTGATGCCACAAAAAATCCCCTCACGAATCGTCAGGGCCCTTGCCATCTCGAAAGCATCCTCATCCTTCACATTGATCTTTTCATCCAATCGGCTGGCATCGTAGATCTCCGGGACATACTGAGAACTCAGATTTTTCAATCCCTGGATGCTCGAATTCGGATAGGGCTCCACGCCGACGATTTTGATCTCTGGGTTGTATTCTTTCAGTCGTTTCGAGACGCCCATCAGGGTCCCGGTGGTTCCAATGCCAGCGACGAACATCCTTATCTTTCCTTTTGTCGCCCTCCAGATCTCCTCACCCGTTGTCTCATAATGGGCGAGCACATTATACTTATTCTCAAATTGGTGGGGCATATAATATCTGGGATTTTTGGCCATCTCCTCAGCCAGATCAATGGCTCCATCCATTCCCTTCGAGCCTTCACTTAAAACAATCTTTGCCCCAAAGGCAGTGAGGATCTTTCTTCTTTCCATGCTCATCGTCTCTGGCATCACCAGTTCTAATCGGTACCTTTTCACCGCGCAGACCATGGCCAGGGCGATACCGGTATTTCCGCTGGTCGGCTCGATGACGATTTTATCCTTCGTCAGGAGACCTTCCTTCTCCCCATATTCAATCATGTATTTCGCAATTCGGTCTTTAACGGAACCGGCTGGGTTGTACCGCTCCAGTTTTGCATAAACCTTTACTTTCTTGTTTGGGACAATGTGGTTAATCTTCACCAGGGGCGTATATCCTACCAAATCGACCATATCCTTCGCTACGCGATACATAACTTCTTTTGCCTCCTTACTACTGAAGGGGTGTCAAAAAACCTTCACGGACTACGATATTAAGGTTTAAACGACACTCAATATCTCAACTCCATCTTCTGTGATGGCAATGGTATGCTCAAAATGAGCGGACCGTTTTCCATCTGCCGTCACAACGGTCCAGCCGTCTGAAAGAACCCTGACCTCATAGGTTCCTTCATTCACCATGGGTTCGAGAGAGAAGACCATGCCTTTCTCGAGTCTCGGCCCCTGGTGGGGCGTCCCGAAATTCGGCACCTGCGGATCCTCGTGGAGTTCCCTCCCGATCCCATGCCCTACGAAATCTCTTACCACAGAAAATCCGTGGGATTCCACCCATTTCTGAATGGCGTAGGAGATATCAAAAAGTCGGTTCCCCACCTTTGCCTTTTCAATGCCAATATAGAGAGCCTTCTCCGTTACCTCAAGGAGTCTTTTGGCCTCGGAATCCACCTCTCCCACAGAAAGGGTGACCGCCGCGTCTCCAAAATAACCCAGATAATTGACTCCTACGTCGAGGCCGATGATGTCTCCCTCACTCAATCGGCGTTGACCGGGGATGCCGTGGACCACCTCCTCGTTGATGGAGGTGCAAAGACTCGCGGGAAAACCCCTGTACCCTTTAAAGGCAGGACGAGCTCCCTTCAACCGGATGTAATCTTCAGCAACCTGATCCAATTCCCTCGTGGTGACCCCTGGAACAATCATCCCCTTCAGTTTCCCGAAGACCTCTGCCACAATGGCATTCGATCTCTTTAGCTGCTCAATCTCCCGAGGGGACTTGATAATAATCATAGTAACAATATGCATTTGAACCGAGGAATTGTCAATATTTAACAACGCGTTTTTTATTGACTTTTCAATACTATTCGGTAATATTGGTATATTGTTCATAAGAGGACAAGAGATGATTCCAAGATACACACGGCCGGAGATGGGAAGAATTTGGACGGATCAGAGAAAGTTCGAAACCTGGCTTCAGATCGAACTCCTGGTCTGTGAGGCCCTCTCCCAATCGGGTGAGATCCCGGCAGAGGTTGTCCGGGAAATCAAAGAAAAAGCCTCGTTTGATATCCGCCGTATTGATGAAATAGAGAAGGTGACGAAACACGATGTCCTCGCCTTCCTGACCAACGTCGGAGAATCGATCGGTCCCCTTTCGAGGTATCTCCACTATGGTCTCACCTCATCGGATATCCTCGACACCTCTCTCGCGCTCCTTTTAAAGGAGGCTTCTGACCTCATCCTTCAAGACATCCATCGGCTTTTGGAGGTGCTGAAGAAAAAGGCCTTCCAGTATAAGGGGACGCTGATGATCGGTCGGTCCCACGGGATCCATGCCGAACCCATTACCTTCGGGCTTAAAATGGCCCTCTGGTATGATGAAATGAGCCGAAATCTCATTCGCATGGAAAGGGCCAGGGAGACGGTGAGCGTCGGAAAGATCTCGGGGGCCGTAGGGACATTTGCTCATATTCCTCCCTCTGTCGAGGAGTTTGTCTGCGGAAGATTGGGACTCAGACCGGCATCCATCTCCACCCAGATTGTTCAGAGGGATCACCATGCCGAATTTTTCACCACCCTGGCCATCCTTGCCTCTTCAATAGAAAAATTTTCCGTGGAACTCAGGCACCTCCAACGAACCGAGGTCCTGGAAGCTGAGGAATTTTTTTCCAAGGGGCAGAAGGGCTCCTCTGCCATGCCACACAAGAGGAACCCGATTTCCTCAGAAAATCTCTCCGGTTTAGCACGCCTTGTACGGTCTTACAGTCTGGCTGCTTTGGAAAACATTCCCCTCTGGCACGAGCGCGACATCAGCCATTCCTCGGTGGAGCGGGTGATCGCTCCGGACGGCACGATTTTGATCGACTACATGCTTAACCGCCTCGCCTCGCTGGTCGAGAATCTCATCGTCTATCCGGAGAACATGAAAGCCAATTTGGAAAAGATGGGAGGACTCATTTTTTCAGAATCCGTTCTCCTTCATCTGACCAAGAAGGGCCTCTCAAGGGAAGAGGCGTACGGGGTGGTTCAAAGGAATGCCATGAGGGTTTGGGAAAGAGGCGAGGATTTCAAAACTCTCCTCTCCCAGGACGAAACCGTCAAGCGCCTCATGAACCAGAAAGAGCTGGATGCCCTCTTCGACGTTCAGACTCACCTGAGACATACCGGCGATGTTTTCCGCAGGGTATTTGGGGCTTCCTAAAGATGAAGAAGGATCAAAAATCCAGCTCTGACCTGAGAGATTTTTTCCGAATGAAAGAACCTTCCGATCGAGGCGGAAAGAAACCCATTCTTAAAAAAACCCACTTCACCATCTGGTATTTTCTGATCGCCTTTGCCATCATCGTGCTCATCCAGCATTACCTCATACCGAAAAAGGCTGAAGTGGTCATCCCTTACAGTCAGTTTAAAGAATTGTTGCAGGCGGGCAAAGTGAGCGACATCATCATTACCGATGAGGCCATCTCTGGAAAGATGGAGACGGAAAAAGGTTCAGAGAATTTTCAGACCGTGAGAGTCGTCGATCCAGATCTCGTTAAACAGCTGGAGGCGCACCATGTGAAATATACCGGGAAGGTCGAAAGCAAATGGCTGATGAATATCTTCTCTTGGATCTTTCCGATTATCTTGATCATTTTTTTCTGGAGGTTCCTCTTGGGTCGGATCGGACCGGAGACGAGTGTGATGTCCTTTGGAAAGAGCCGAGCTAAAATCTATGCAGAAAAGGAAAAGAAGATCACCTTCGCCGATGTGGCTGGAATTGATGAGGCAAAGGAGGAGCTGCAGGAGGTTGTTGAGTTTCTGAAGAGTCCGGGAAAATTTCAACGCCTTGGCGGAAAAATCCCTAAAGGGGTTCTTCTGGTGGGAATGCCCGGAACGGGAAAAACCTTGCTCGCCCGGGCAGTGGCTGGAGAGGCAAACGTTCCCTTTTTCTCCATCAGCGGTTCTGACTTTGTGGAGATGTTCGTCGGCGTGGGGGCGGCCAGGGTCAGGGACCTCTTCGCCCAGGCTCAAAGCCATGCCCCTTGCATCATCTTCATCGATGAGCTGGATGCCCTGGGAAAGGCGCGGGGCGTCAATCCCATGGGCAGACACGACGAACAGGAGCAGACCCTCAACCAGCTCTTAGCCGAGATGGACGGGTTTGACCCCAATACCGGCGTGATCATCATGGCGGCCACCAACCGACCCGAAATACTGGATCCTGCCCTTCTTCGGCCGGGGAGATTCGACCGCCATGTGGTGGTGGACCGGCCGGACATCGTCGGTCGGGAGGAGATTCTGCAGATCCATACTCGAAACATAAAATTATCTCCGGATGTGGACCTGAAAGTGATCGCTTCGAGGACACCCGGATTTGTAGGGGCAGACCTTGCCAATATCGTGAATGAGGCTGCCCTCCTGGCAGCCCGGAAAAATAAAGAGGCTGTCGAAATGGCCGATATCGAAGAGGCCATCGACCGGGTGGTCGCTGGATTGGAGAAGAAAAGACGGCTGATGTCAAAGAAGGAAAAGGAGATCGTGGCCTTTCACGAATCCGGTCATGCGATTGTGGCCTCCCTCTTGCCGAACGCCGATCCCGTTCGCCGGATCTCGATCATCCCGAGGGGGATCTCTGCATTGGGCTATACGCTCCAATTGCCTACCGAGGATCGTTATCTAATGACCAAAACAGAACTCCTCGACCGCTTGGCCGTCTTGCTGGGTGGAAGGGTTGCTGAGGAAATTATTTTTGGAGAAATCTCCACCGGTGCCCATAACGATCTTCAGCGGGCCACCGACATTGCCACCAGCATGGTAAAAGAATATGGTATGAGTGAAAAATTGGGTTATGTCACCTTCGAAAAGGAAAAGAAGCCTCTTTTTCTTCCCTCCTCGTTGCTCCCGACGAGAGAATACAGTGAGGACACGGCCAAACAGATTGATGAGGAAGTGAAAAAGATCGTGGACGAAACCTATTTAAGGGTCAGAGAGATACTGACCGCCAAGAAAGATAAATTGGGAGATCTCGCGCGCCTCTTGCTCGAAAAAGAGGTGGTCGAGGAGGCAGATCTAAAAAAGATACTTGAATTATCACCATCGAACCCATGACAAAAAAGATTCTCAAACATCTCCGCTCAAAGGTCTTTGCAGGAATTTTAGTCATCTTGCCCCTCGGAATCACCTTTCTCGTCCTGAAGTTTGTCTTCAACGCCCTGGATAGCATCCTTGATCCCCTGCTTCCTGAAATAAACGTTTCTCTGTTTCACCACGTGTACCAGCTCCGGGGGGTGGGGCTCATCAGTTTCTTCATCTTGCTCTATCTGATCGGATTGATTACCACCAATGTCCTGGGCCGCAAACTGATCAGCTGGGGGGATCGCCTCTTTACCGCGATCCCGGTCGTTAAGAATATTTATTCCTCCTCCAAACAGCTCACCGATGCCTTCTCGGCCACGAAGAAAGGTTCCTTCCGCCAGGCCGTCTTCGTTGAATTCCCCCAGGAAGGCAATTATGTGCTCGGGTTTGTGACGAATGAGTTGACTGACCTGAAACGCCAAACGAACGTGACCGTTTTTGTCCCTACGGCTTTTGTCCCGCCCCAGGGGTTCCTCCTCTTTCTTCCGAAGGAAAAAATACTCCCTTCCCAGTTGACCGTCGAAGAGGCAATCAAAGCCATCATGTCTGTAGGGATCGTTACACCCCAGGCTCTTTCTGTTCCGTTATCCGGTTCGAGACCCGAAAAGGAATAGGTTGAAAATTTTAAAGGGATGAAGTATCCTAATCGAAAAGTTGAAGGAGGTTCCTGATTATGGATGGTATCACGCTTCTGATCGCGGTGGTTGCGCTCATCATCGCTATTCTCGCCTATCAACGCACCGGGGGAACGACAGAGCTGAAAAGACAGATCGAAGCTGGCGCTTCCTCTCCTGATTTAAAGAAACAGATAGATGCCTTGGTGGCGATGACCGATTCCTTGAGAGAGAAGACTGCCGATGCACTGGACCGTTTAGAAAAGGCGATCCGCAAAACGGAAAAAAGTGAGTAGGCTCAGGCCGGGTTGGCCAGCCTTGAATGGCTGACCTCCGATGCAAAATGCAACCTATTGGATTGCAAATTGCAGAATCTTTCAGGTTCCCCTTTTCCTTCCTGCCACGGGCAGGCAAATCTCCATTTTTCATTTTGTAATTTACCAAAGATGCCAAGATCGGGCATGGGTGAAGCCGTGAGTTTTAGAAGGTTGGTGAAAAAGTCATTATCCGCAGGCTGTTCAAAAATGCCCAGATACAAGTTGAGCTTTGCGAAATCCCGTTTTTCGGGGGCGCCCGAAATCCTGAGGAGTGGCGTCGCGACGAATAAGGAGCGACATCTTGCCACGCCGACGAGTTGGTGAGGCGGCCGGGCAACGCCGCAGATGGGCGTTTTTCAGCAGCCTGGTAGAAGAAAATTGAGGCTTGAATGGATCAACCTTTAAAGATCCTCTTTGCAACCCCTGAGGCCGTCCCTTTTGCAAAGACAGGAGGGTTGGCGGATGTGGCAGGAGCCCTTCCCAAGTCGCTCCGGGCTCTGGGATGTGAAATAAAATTAATCATGCCGTATTACCGAAAGGTGAAGGACTCCGGGCTTCCACACCAATATCTGGGTCAGGAGATTGAGGTCTCCCTTGGGGACGAGAAGCTCAAGGCAGATATCTACCTGGGTCATCTGAACCAGGATATCCCCGTTTATTTCATCGGCCGGGAAGAGTTCTTTGACAGGGAGTATTTCTACGGTACGGCCAAAGGCGACTACTTCGACAATGCAGAGCGCTTTCTTTTCTTCTCCAGGGCTGCTCTCAGTTTTTGTCAGAGCATGGGGTTCTCCCCTGACATCATCCACCATCATGAATGGCAAACCGGATTGATCCCTGCTTACCTGAAATCCCTCTACCAGAACGACCCTCTCTTTTCGGGTTGTGCGACGGTGTTTACCATTCATAACATTGCCTATCAGGGATTATTCAAGAAGGAGAAGTTCGGGCTCACCGGCCTCCCCCGGGAGATGTACAGTCCAGAAGGAATCGAATTTTGGGAGCGAATCAACTTCATGAAGGCAGGAATTGTCTATGCCGATGTGATCAATACCGTCAGCAAAAAATACAGCGAGGAGATCCAGACTCCTGAGTACGGTTATGGGTTGGAAGGCATTTTGAGAAAGAGAAAGGAAAGTCTTTACGGGATCCTTAACGGGGTGGATTATGAGGATTGGGACCCTCCTCATGATCCTCACCTGATCGCGCGATACGATGCGAAGGACATCTCCGGAAAGAAGCAGTGTAAAAAGGACCTTCTGAAGGAATTCCATCTCCCCTCTTCCCTGGAGGAGGTCCCTCTTCTCGGAATGATCTCCCGTTTGGCCGACCAGAAAGGGTTCGACCTTCTGATGGAAATCTCAGAAGAATTGTTTGCCCTCAACATCGGATTCGTTCTTCTGGGGACGGGAGAGCAGAAGTATCACGATCTCTTAACCCAGGTCGCTCAAAAATATCCCCAAAAGGCAGGGATCCGAATCGCTTATGATGATCGGTTAGCCCATAAGATCGAAGCCGGGGCGGACTTCTTCCTGATGCCGTCGAAATATGAGCCGTGTGGTCTCAATCAAATTTACAGCCTCAAATACGGGACGATCCCTGTGGTGCGTGCCACCGGGGGGTTGGACGACACGATCACCTCTTACGATCCTGCCACAAAAAAGGGAAACGGCTTTAAATTTACTCGCTATGATGCCAAGGAATTCCTCAACACCATTAAAACGGCGATCAGTTTTTATTATCAGCCGGTGCATTGGAGACAGCTCCTTCAGAATGCGATGGCGGCGGATTTCTCCTGGAGGAAATCGGCTCAATCTTACCTTGAACTTTATCAAAAGGCTATAGAGAAGAAGCGACGATCATCGCAATTCCAAATTTGAATTCTGTCAGAAGATAAAATCGTTTTAGGCTTGACGATCCATTTTTGTTTTGCACCGGGGGGGATAGGGAGGTCCGCATGGGGAAACCAAGATCGCACTTCCTGATGGGAGGAATCCTGACCTCGCTGGTCTTATTTCTCCCGAACGTCCTCTCTGCCAGAACTCCTCCCTTTAAAAATTTAGACCATCCCAGGTTGGTTGAAACTCGAGAATTGTCAAACCTGACTAACCATCCTTCAGTCCGTATCATTGACATGAGAACTTCACTCCTCGATTATCTCAAAGGTCATATTCCGGACGCCGTCTTTCTCCATTTTGAAAATCTCCAGGTTCCGGACAAGGGCATACCCGATCAGGCACCCGATCGGATCTGCTTAGAAAGATTATTGGGGGACAATTTAAGCCTTTCCAATCCCATGTGGGTCATTCTCTACTCTGAGAAATCAAACCCGAACGCAACGTCCCTTGCCTGGACCCTGGACTTCCTGGGTCACAAAAAAGTGGGGATCCTGAATGGTGGCTGGGAAAAATGGGCTTCAGAAAAACTTCCCGTCACTCAAAACTATCCCTCTCCTCCCCCTAATAAATTTTTCGGAAAAGTGATTCGGGAGACGCTGGCTGAAAAAAAATGGATTCTCGACCGGCTGACAGCAAAAAATTTTCTGCTCCTGGATGCCCGTCCTCCGAAACAGTATAGCGGTGAAGAAGGGGAAGAGATCCGGAGAGGCCATATCCCGGGAGCAAAGAACCTGTATTGGGAGACGACTTTGGAAGGGGACGAGGTAAAGGTTTGGAAGAAAAAAGAGGATCTGGAAAAACTCTTTGCAGAATCTGGAGTGACAAGGGACAAAGAGATCGTCGTCTATTGCCGGACAGGAAAAGAGGCGAGCCATCTCTATTTCACCCTGAAATATGCGCTTGGGTTTCCCCACGTCCGCCTCTACCGGGGGTCCTGGGTCGAATGGTCCGGCGATAAGAGCCTGCCCGTCAAGACCGGGATGGACCCTTAACCGTTGAGTTTCTGAAAAAGCATCGAAATCTCAGAGCTCTTTCGTTTTTAACTTGACAAAGCCAAATGATCTATGCCATTAATTTGAAAATTTTTCTAAGTTCCCTTATGTCCTGGCGCTCTCCGGAGGAATTTTATGATGCGAAAGATTCTCGTGGCGGGAATGATCTTGTTTCTCTTTTCCGCATGCCTACCCCACCGGGACTCTCTTTCTGAAAAAACCTCCTCCCCGCCTCCCTCCGTGAAGGAAGAATCTTCTCCCTTCAACCCGCCAGAATCGGAAAAGATTTTCTCGCCGGAACCTGAGCGATCACAAAGGGAGAAATCTCCACTCTCTCCCACGCTCTCTTTACAAGAGCACACTGCAACAAAGTTGGAACTCCCCATCAGCGAAGGGTCCAATGACGATTTTAATCTTGAAATCTTACCCGGTGATCGACGTCAGAAAGAGTCGGATTTCGATATCCCGATTGTGATCAACGAGAAGGTAGAGCATTTCATCCAATATTTTCAAACCACAGCGAAAAATAGGTTTTCCGGCTGGCTTGCCCGATCTGAAAAATACATCCCCTTTATGAGAAATCTTCTTAGAGAGAATGGTCTCCCGGAAGACCTGGTCTATATGGCTCTCATCGAAAGTGGGTTTAATCCTTATGCCTATTCCAGGAGCAAGGCATCCGGTCCGTGGCAATTCATTTACCTCACCGGGAAAAGATATGGCTTAAGGTCAAATTGGTGGATTGACGAGAGGAGAGACCCTGAGAAATCTACGGTCGCTGCGGGCAAATATCTCAAAGACCTTTATGATATGTTTGAATGCTGGTATCTTGCCGCTGCCGGTTACAATGCCGGTGAGCAGAAGATTGTCACCGCGATGCAACGCTACCAGACCGAAGATTTTTGGGAACTTACGAAATATCGCTACCTGAAACAGGAGACGAAGGATTATGTTCCCCAAATGATTGCCGCCGCCCTCATCGCCAAAGACCCTGAGAAATACGGATTTGTCGGCATTGAATACGAAGAACCCCTCCGCTATGAAAAGGTGAAGGTGCCTGAGGTCACAGACCTTCGAATGATCGCGCGAGCGTGCGAAGTCACCTTTGACGAGATAAGGGAACTTAATCCCGAACTGTCGAGGTGGTGCACCCCTCCCGACTTCCCAGATTATGAAATCAAAATTCCTTTCGGGAAAAAGGAGCTTTTTTTAAAAAATTTTAAGGTCCTCTACCCCGGTGAAAAATTTCAATTCAAAACGCATATTGTAAAAAAAGGGGATACGTTCTCAAAAATTGCCAGGCATTATCGAGTCGATGTAGAGCCGATCTTAGAGATCAATCGATTGAATAAGAAGAGCCGCCTCTCCGCCGGAGCAAACCTCCTCATCCCCCTGCCGCGAGATCAGGATCTGAAAGCGGATAGCCCGGTGAAGAAGAAATCCAAGGCAACGGACCAACATCCAAAACCTGTTCAAACGACCTATACGATTAGAAAAGGGGATTCCTTGTGGAGCATTGCCACTGAGATGGGGGTGAACATCGGAGCGCTCAGCCGATGGAATAACCTCCACCCGGATAAGAAATTGATGCCCGGAGATAAATTGAAAATCAAAATCAGCGAAACCTCTCGTTCCCCGGAAGAACCCCATGGGAAGAAGGCAGGAAAAGAAATTATTTACATCGTAAAAGAGGGAGATACCCTTTGGAGTATCGGAAAAAAGTTTAACCTCACCGTTTCAGAAATCAAAACCTTGAATCATCTCAGCGAGACCGATCGAATTCACCCAAAGGACCGATTGAAATTGAGGGTAGAAGAGATTAAATCTTCAACTCTAAATTGATCATGTCCCCTCTTGTAAATCCCATGGCATGAAAAAATTGGAGGAGATCCCAATCTTTCCAACTCACAAGGGTGTAGATGGTTTTTACTCCGAGGGCTTTCAGATTATTAATCAATTCATGCGCTAACGCCGTCGCCAGCCCTCTCTTCTGGTACGCCGGATCAACGCCGATCGTATCGATCCAGCCGATCGTCTCCGACACTCCAAATTCCCAGCCGCTGATATCTCCGAGAATAAACCCCACCACGTTCTCCTCCACCTCGACCACCAACGAGATCTGAGAAGATCGATTGTTCATCAGTTCCAACTTTCTTTCCCAATAATTTCTCCGATTTTCGCCCAGAACCTTTTCGTCAATTTTGATAATGGCATCCAGATCATCTTTTTTGAGTGTCCGAATCTTGAAATCTTCCAGAGAGTTCATCCTCTTTTTACTTCCTTTTTAATCCATTAAACAAGACTCTATGAATTTGTCAAGTGGAAATTTGGACCCCAAGTTTCCACTTGACAACGTCACTTATTTTCTGTATACAGTATACATTCGAGATCGATTCTTTATAGCGGATCGATTATTAGATAAATCACATCTAACGGTCCTGTAAAAAAGCTCTAAAAGTATTCGTTGCGACTGGAGGAAATGTCGTTTTTGTACGTGAATCCCATTGATCGAAAGGTCGCTCCAACCGGCAAAGGCCTTGCGATTTCGAGGCCGAACTTAATGCGACAACAGGGTTGACAAAGAATCTTTATTCCTCTTATATTTTTTTTACTTAATCGATCTTCGTCATAAATGGAAGAAATGGAACGGGAGGGATGAAATGCAACTACCTGAGTTCGAGCTTGTCCAACCGCGCTCACTGCAAGAGGCCTGCTCCATCCTTGGAAAACGTAAGAGAAAGGCGGTCCCCTTGGCCGGAGGCACTGCCCTCCTGGTGGCGCTTCGTTACAGACTCAGTAAACCCGCTGTTGTGGTCGGGCTGAAGGGATTGGCTGGGCTGGATGACGTGTCTCGAAACGGCAACGGCGGACTGGTCATCGGTTCGATGGCCACCTTGCAAACCTTGGAGAAATCCCCATCGGTCTTAAATGGGTATGCTCCGCTGGCGCAGGCCCTCCAGTTTGTGGCAACCCCCTCCGTCCGCAATAAGGCCACCATCGGAGGAAACCTCTGTCTGGACACCCGGTGTATCTACTACAATCAGTCCGAGTTTTGGAGAAGCGGCCAAAAGGTTTGCTTCAAGGCCGGGGGAGATATTTGCAACGCAGTCGAAAAGGGCAAGCGTTGCCAGGCGGTTTATCAGGGTGATCTTGGTCCGGTCCTCATCGCGCTGGGAGCCGAGGTGAAAATTGCCTCGGCGAAAGGCGAAAAGACAGTTCCCTTAGTTGAGTTCTTCACCGGGAGAGGAGACAAACCGAACATCCTGAAGCCCGATGAACTGCTGGCAGAAGTCCGGATCCCGGCTCCCGCGGACGGGGCGGCCTGGGCCTACGAGAAACTCCGCGTGCGCGAGGGCATGGATTTTCCTATGGCGGGAGTAGCCGTCCTGGCGAAGAGGAACCGGAGTGGCATCATCGAACAGGCCAGAATAGTACTAGGAGCGGTGGGGCCTTCTCCGATAGAGGTGCCCAAGGCCGCGGAACTTCTGGAGGGCCACAAGCCTACAGACGATCTGCTCCAGCGTGTGTCCGGAGAAGTGGTAGATCGGGCGCGACCCGTAGGCAACCTGGCTATGAACGCGGGTTATCGCAGGAAGATGGTGGGAGTGCTTGCACAGCGGGCACTGCGCCGAGTCCTTGCGATGCCTCCAAAATAGGTCTCAATCAATTTTCGAACAAAGAGGAGAGCCATGGGAAGGATTCCAGTTTCACTGAACATAAACGGACGAGTTGAAATGCTTGAAATCGCTCCTCACAGGACTCTTTTGGAGGTCATTCGGGAGGATCTCCAGCTAACCGGGACGAAGTGCGGGTGCGAGGATGGAACTTGCGGTGCATGTACGATCTTGTTGAACGGGGTGCCCGTGCGCTCCTGTCTGCTTCTTGCTGCCGAAGTCCAGGGGCAAGAAGTCGTCACCATAGAAGGATTGGCCTCCGGAGAGAAGCTCCATCCGGTACAGGAGGCATTCGTCAAGTACGGCGGTACTCAATGTGGGTTCTGCACTCCAGGCATGATCCTTTCGGCCAAGGCGCTCTTGGACAAGAATCCATCTCCCACTGAGCAGGAGATTCGGCAGGCGATCTCCGGCAATCTGTGCCGGTGCACCGGCTATACCAAGATCGTCGAATCCGTGATGGCCGCCTCTGGTCAGGCCCCATCCCCCCCATCCTACGAAAAGGAAGTTTCGACTTCAGACTACTCCGTAGTTGGAAAAAGAGTATCTCGAACCGACTCTGTGCCCAAGGTGACCGGTGAGACCAAGTACTCTGCCGATCTCTATTTACCGGGCATGCTTTATGCTAAGGTGCTCCGTAGTCCGTACGCCCACGCCAGGATACTGAACATCGACACAAGTCGAGCTGAGAAGCTTCCTGGAGTGCGGGCAATCATCACCGGCAAGGACGCCATACCTTACCGATGGGGCGTTTTTGCCTACACTCGGGATATGCAATTTCTTCCGACGGACAAGGCCCGCTTCTTCGGCCAGGAGGTTGCTGCTGTTGCCGCCGTTAGCGAAGAAACTGCCCAAGAAGCCTTGGATCTGATCAAGGTGGAGTGGGAGCCTCTCCCGCATGTTCTCGATCCTGAACAGGCCTTGCTTGAGGGTGCTCCTCAGGTTCACGATGACAAGCCCGGCAACGTCAGCGTTCGCATTTTCGTGAATGAAGGGAATGTCGAGCGGGCGCTTGCCGAATCTTATCTCGTACAGGAGGGCCGCTTCTCATCTCCAGAAGAAAGTTATTGCCAGTTGGAAAATTATGCGGTCATGGCCAGCTTTGACAGCACCGGACTGGACATATGGTGTCCCAACGCGGGCCCCCATATGAAGGCGAGACCACTCAGCAACGCCCTGGGTATCCCAACGTCAGATGTGCGTGTCCGCAAGATCGCCGTCGGTGGGCATTTCGGCGGTAGGTCCGAGATTTCACCCGCGGATTTTATGACCGCGCTCCTCTCGAGGAAAGCCCGGCGTCCCGTTAAATTGGTTTACACCCGCGAGGAGAATTTCAACTGCGTGCGGCAGGTACACAGCAGTATCACGCACTCCAGAGTGGGGGTCGACCGTGAGGGAAGAATTACCGCCCTCGATATGAAGGTCATTATGGACGGCGGGGCTTACGCCAGCACCGGCCCGATCGCTGCGTCTGTCGCCTACATTATGATTGAAGAGGCCTATAAGTTTGCCAATCTGCGCTACGAGGCCATTCGCTCCTATACCAACAAACCCCCTCGCGGAATGTACCCGCATCACCCCCGCACGACCTATGCTGGATTGGAGCTGCAGTTGGACGCACTTGCCGAGAAACTCGGAATGGACCCTCTTGAATTCAGGATCAAGAACGCCGTCCACGAGGGATACGTCACGCCTACCAGGACGGTGATCACCTCCTGTGCCGAAGTCGAAACCATGCGCCTGGCCGCGGAGAAGGCTGGCTGGAAGGAGAAACGAGGCCATCTGCCGCCTTATCGCGGCATCGGCATGGGCTCCGGCGCGATGATCAGCGGGTTCCCGATGGGCATCCGCGGAGGGTCCGCAGCCTTTGTGCGGTTTAATGAGGACGGCGACGTTACGGTGATTTCTGGAGTGATGGATAACGGACAGGGCAATGACAGTATGATCGCCCAGATTGCCGCAGAGGAACTGGGAATCTCGCTGGATCGAATCAAAGTTGTTACGGGTGATACGAGTGTGACGCCGTCTGATCCAGGAGCCTACTCCCAGGCTTCTACACTCATTTCCGGCGGCGCCGTCAAAGCCGCGGCGGCCGATGCCAAGGAACAGCTCTTAGAGGTTGCCGCCCAAATGCTGGAAGCTAACAAAGAAAACCTCTTAGCTCGTGGTGGCCGTGTTTTCATCAAGGGAGAACCGGAGCGATCGATTGATGTCGCGAAGGTTGCCCGGACCGCTCTTGCGCAGAATCGTGCGATCTTGGGCCGTGGCGACCGCTGGCCCGACGCCGATCCCAAGCGGGAGTGGATCAAGAACCCCCGAGGGCAGGTGGCCTCCGCATATTCCTTTGGCACGGCAGTGGCCGAGGTGGAGGTAGACCCCGAAACAGGCAAAGTGAAGCTCCTCAACATGGTGGCAGCTCATGACTGCGGCTATCCCATCAACCCTATGGCTGTCGAGCAACAGATCCAACGCTCCGCGATGGAGGCGGGTCCGCAGGGTGTGCTCATGGAGAAACATATGTGGACCGACAAGGGGCAGAACCTGAATGCCAACTTCGCCGACTACTGGTTCCCGCTCTCAACAGATGTGCCCAACATCGATCCGATCATCGTGAGTTCCAACGATCCCTTTGGGCCGTTTGGCGCCAAGGAGGGAGGTTTGTCCATAGCCGTGGCCATGACCGGAGCGGTGGCCAACGCGGTGCAGAATGCTATCGGCGTGATGCCCAAGGAGCTTCCTGTCACGCCCGAGGTGGTTTTGCGGATGCTGGAGGAGAAGAAGTCATGATGAACATTAAACAATGAACGATAAAGAGTGCATTATTCTTTTTGTCCAATGTTCAATGTCCATCGTTCATTGTTCAAAAGGGCTTTGTAACCCTAACCTTAACCCCCCTTCATCCTCCCTTAATTTAAGGGGGGACAGAGGGGGGTTATCGATTTTCATGGTCCGAGCTTGCCCGCGGAAGTGCCGTGTTTCGTGGGCAACCGCCCCGGCCATGGGGGATCATACATGATAAGGAGGGAAGCAGGAATGCAGGCATTAGTATTAGGTGGAACAGGGAATATGGGCCAGGGAGTCGCCCGGGATCTCGTTAAACAGGAGCAGATCAAGAAAGTCATTCTCGGTGATATCAATACAGACCCAAGTAGAGTGCAAGAGAAGCTGCGTGCCAGCGGAAAGGTATCGCTCAGCAAAATCGATGTAAACGATCACAAAGGCCTGGTCAAAATAATCAAGGATGCCGACGTAGTGATCAACTGCGCAGGGCCGTTCTACAAGACGGCTGTCGCAGTAGCCAGGGCAGCTGTTGATGCAAAGGTCAATTACATAGATATTTGTGATGACTATGAGGCGACTGACGTTCTTTTCGCTTCGGATATTGATCAGGCTGCCAAAGAAGCAGGAATAACCGTCTTGACGGGTATGGGATCAGATCCGGGAACCAACAACGTCATCGTCAAGTGGTATGCAGATCAACTCGATCGTGTTGACGAAATCGCATTATTCTGGGTAGTCAGCATCGCCGAGCTCGCGGGTGCAGCGTGGGATCATGGTCTCCATATGACGATAGGCAAAATACCCCAGTATTTGGATGGGAAGCTGGAATATGTAGAGGGCGGTACCGGCGAGGAGACGGCTGAATTTCTTGAGCCCCTTGGTACTTGTCAGGTTCGTTACGTAGGCCATCCTCAGCCACTCACAATCCCACGGTATATCAAAGGAGTGAAAAAGGTGGTTGTCAAAGGCGTGCTCATACCGTCCTGGGTAGACGAACTCATTAAAGAGCAGAGAGAGACGGGCTTTCTCAGCGAAGAGCCCATAGAGGTCAAGGGGACGAAGGTCACACCTTATGATCTCACGTTGCGGCTTTGGGAGGCCATTCCCAAGAATAGGGACAAGGGACCCTTCTCTTCTGGCTTGAAAGTAATTGTTAAGGGAGAGAGAAAAGGAAAACAGGTGACCCATACCGCCGATATTGTGGGCAGAATGGCACCAGGGACAGGACTTCCTGCCTCGATCGCAGCCCTGATGCTGGATGCTGGCGATGTTACGGTGAAAGGAGTCGTCGCCCCGGAGGGGTGCATCGATCCGGGAAAATTCCTTGCAGCCATCATACAAAGAGGGGCCAAAATACATCAAACGGAAACGATAAAGTCGATGTTAGAAGTCTAACACGGATCGGACATGTTCAAAGGAGGATCCTCATGAAGGATGCTAAGAAACTGAATATATCGAAGAGCCTGGAACTTTTTGATGAGGGAAAAAAATTGGTTCCCGGCGGAGTCCTGGGTGCCAGAAAACCCAGTGATTTTATCGAGGGAGAATATCCAATCTTTCTTGAATTTGGCAACGGCTGCAAACTCATCGATGTCGATGGGAATGAATATATCGATTTCCTCTGTGGCTATGGGCCGATCATCCTGGGCTATCGAGAAGAAGAAGTCGATGAAGCGGTGATCAGGCAAATAAGAGACAAGGGCTTCTGCTTCACACTCACACAGAGGTATCAGAACCAGCTTGCGAAAAAACTCCGCGAGCTCGTTCCCAGTTCGGAGATGAGCATTTTTTTGAAGACCGGTTCAGATGCGACGACGGCGAGCATCCGTATTGCAAGGGCATACACCAACCGGATCAAGGTGATACGCTGCGGCTACCACGGCTGGCATGACTGGTGCGTTGAGATGAAGGGGGGCATTCCCGAAAAGTTTTACGAGGATGTTCATGAGTTCCACTACAACAATCTCGATACGCTCAAAGACTTAATGGCGAGATACGGTGATCAGACAGCGGCCATCATTATGACCCCCTTTGGGCATCCTCTCCATCAAAAGATGGAAGAACCTAAGCCAGGGTTCCTTGAGGGGGTAAGAGAAATCGCTACCAGGTATGGTGCCATCTTGGTCTTCGATGAAGTCCGTACCTGCTTCAGGCTCAGAATGGGTGGAGCGCAGGAACTGTATGGAGTGAGCCCCGACCTGACCGTTCTCGGAAAAGGAATGGCCAACGGATATGCCATCAGTGTCGTCACCGGAAGGGCGGACGTGATGATGACTGCAGCAGACAAGCTTTTTATATCTTCTACCTTCTTCCCGAACAGCGACGGTTATGTTGCCGCTCTGAAAACGATTGAGATTCTCGAACGTGAAAATGTCCTGGACAAGATATGGGAAAAAGGTGGCCGTTTTCTGAAAAAAGTCCAGGACATCATTAACAAGTATAATGTGGGAGCCGAGTTAAGCGGTGTCGCACCCATGTTTTTCATAACTTTTAAGAAGGATAAAGCACAAACCCATAGAGCCAGGCGCGATGATTTTTACACCCAGATGATCCGCAGGGGTATCTTTTTTACCCCCCACCATCATGGATATATTTGCTACAGGCACACGGAAGAAGATTTGGACAAAACGGCTAAAGCAATCGATGAAGCTCTGGCCTATCTAAACGAGAAATATCAAGTGACCTTTTAATCAAAAGAAGGTTTTGCAAGGAGGAGAGAGAGTTTAAGAGACAATCCAGGTTATTTTTTCTTTGACCACCGTCTTCGCTCTTCCTCCCTTATTTCGCGCCTCAAGAGCTTACCAACCTTAGACTTAGGCAACATGTCCCTGAATTCGATGTAGTCAGGGATCTTGTAGGGGGCAAGCTTTTCACGACACCACTTAATCAGCTCGGAGGCATCGACACCTCGGGTGTTTTCCTTGAGGACCACGATGGCTTTTATAAGCTCTCCCACGGCTGGGTCTGGCACGCCGATGACACAAGCCTCTTTCACCACTTTAAAACTTTGCAGTACGGTTTCAATCTCTGAGCATGAAACTCTGTACCCTTTATATTTTATGATATCCGCGCTTCGATCGACATAAAACAAGTTCCTGTTCTCATCCACTTGGACATAATCGTTCGTTAAGTTCCATGTTCTCCCATCCATTTCCACAAAACACTCTGAGGTTTCTTCAGGTTTGTTCCAATAACACCTTTGGATTCCATATTCAGAAGTGACCAGCAGCTCACCCACTTTATTTGCTGGTACCTCTCCCAATGTATCCGGGTCCACGACCTTAATTTGCCTCGAGGGTATCGGGAGTCCAATACTCCCGATCACAGGAAATCTGTCTAACGGGCTAAGGGTGACACAACCTGTTTCTGTGGTACCGTAAATTTGGTATAATGGAGTATGGAGGGTTTCGTGCCATCGTTTGAACAGATCAGAGGGAAGGACGTCACCCCCACACCAGCAGTATTTCAGTGAGCTTAGATCATACGAATTGATCCTTTCATTTCCCAGGATCATACTGTAGAGTGCAGGCACACCCGTAAATATCGTGACCTTGTACATTTGTATCGCGTCTAAAATCGCATCAACCTGAGGAAAAGGCATCAACACGACACTGATCCCTTTCCCTAATCCCCAACCCAGGATTGACTCTTGTCCCATCATGTGAAAAAGAGAAATGGCAATGAGGAGGACATCATCCCCTCCCTCTGAAATATGGTCCTTTGTCAGATCTCCGTAGTCCTTCAGGGAGCACAACATTTTAGCGTGAGAACTTGGCACCCCTCTTGGAGAACCTGTCGTTCCCCCGGTATAAAGAATTGAGGCAAGTTGTTCCTCACATTTGATGGTCACTTTGGGTAGCTGGTTTGGATATCTTCTTATTAAATCCCTGAAAAAATATACCTGACCGGTCTTTTTGACGACACCTCTTGGTACCTTATCGAGTGCTCTACCTAAAGCTCGCTTCCACCACGGAAGTAAATCTGTAAGGTTAGTAACAATGATCCTTCTTAAATTCTTTTTTTCGGATACTTCTTTGACATAGCGGAAATTTGTATCTTGGCAAATGATCGTCTCGGCTCCGGAATCACGAACCATGTATTCAAGCTCAAAAGGGGTGTAAATGGGGGAAACAGGCACTGGGATTGCACCGATCTCCTGAATTCCGAAATAAGCGACAAGGAACTGAGGGCAATTGGCAATATAAATCATCACCTTGTCATTAACCCCCACACCCAGTTCGGATAAAGCACCGGCAAATCTCCGTACTAAATCTCTCAGTTTAGAATAAGAGAATTTTTCACCCAAATAAATGATCGCTGGTTTGTGAGGATATTTCTCACAAATATCTTCAATAACGCCAAAGATGCTCTTATCATCTCTTGAAGTGATTGCCATAGAACGCCTGATGGTTAAGTCAACCCTTCGACTCCCCGGCCTAAAGGCCTGGGTCTGCTCAGGGTTGACCCTGAGCCGTGCTTCTTTACCCCGCCTCAAAAGGCGGGGCTTGGCACCGCCGAATGGGTCAAGCCCCAAGGTAAGCGGCCTTGACGTGTGGATTATCCGTGAGTTCTTTCGCCGTTCCAGCCAAAACAATTGTCCCTTTTTCCATCACGTAGCCGTGATCCACTATCGGGAGGATAGGTTGAGCATACTGCTCAGTGATCAATATCGTAACTCCAGTTTTTTCGTTGATCTCTTTAACGGCTTGAACAAGTCTCGATTGCATCATTGGGCTAAGTCCCATTAAGGGTTCATCAAGTAATAATAACTTCGGTTGAGCCATTAATGCCCTGCCAATGGCGAGCATTTGCTGTTCACCACCGCTCAGGAAACCGCCCTCTCTATTTTTTAGATCTTTCAAAGCTGGGAAAAGGTTAAATACATATTCAAGGGTTCTTTTTGCCTCTTGGCGTGTTGCCAAATAACCACCTATTTTCAGATTTTCAAGAGTGCTACTTTCAGGAAAAATTCGGCGTCTTTCCGGACAAAGTACAATTCCCTTCCTCGTTCTTTCGTTCGGCTTAACGCTTATGGTGTCTTCGCCCCTGAACCGGATCTCACCGAGTATGGTTATTCTTTCCCCTCCTTTCATGATCTCTGTCTTTTTCATATCCAAGATGATTCCTGAAATCGTATGCATCAATGTCGACTTGCCTGCACCGTTAGGTCCGAAAACCCCGGTGATTTCGCCTTCTCGGCAGGTGAAGGTCACGTTATTAAGGGCTAAAGCGTTCTCATAAAAGACCATCAGATTTTTGATTTCCAGCATGGTTCTACGTTACTCCCAGGTAGGCTTGCTTAACGATCTCGCTCTTAATAATCTTTTCCGGGATATCCTCCGCGATCTTTTCTCCAAAATTCATCACCATTACCCTATTCGCTATTTGGAAAAGCTCTCTTACCCTATGTTCTACCATGAGGATGGTGATCCCATTCATCTGAAGTCTCTCAACCATAGGAATCATTGCTGCAATCTCGCTGACACTCAAGCCCGAGAAGAGCTCATCCATGATAATGACATGAGGTCTCAGGGCGAGGCATCTCGCTAACTCGAGGCGTTTCAGATAGCCTTCAGAAAAGGCAGAGGCGAGTTTATACGGAACATGGGCGTCCCGCTCAAAACCAATTTCCTCTAAGATGTCCAACGCTACGGTATCTCTGTCTCCCAGCTTGCCTCCAACCGTGCGCATAATCCTCGAAGAATACAACGGGACCACTAAGTTTTTAATAGCGGATAAGGAGTGATAGGGTCTCGGTATCTGAAAGGTCCGGACAACCCCGAGGCCGGCAATTTTATCAGGTGCTAATCCTGTAAGTTTCTTTCCTTCTGCAAGCACCGTTCCCGAATCTGCTTTAACAAAACCAGTGATGAGGTTGACTAATGTGGTCTTCCCTGAGCCGTTGGGACCAATAATGCCGAGGATTTCACCTTTGAATACGTCAAAGCTTACGTTGTCTACCGCTTTCACTCCACCAAAGGATTTGTTAACACTTTTAACCTGGAGAACAACGTCTTCATTCATATTTCTGTCCAACGTTCAAACTGATGATATTTTCTTTGCAAGAAAGGCACCAAACCTTCGGTCTTGAATACCACAAGACCTGCTAAAATAAGGCTGTAGAAAACCACCCGGAGTGGTCCAAAAGCTCGAAGCATTTCTGATAATGGAGCCAAGATGAAAGCTCCTAGAATGGGACCCACCAAAGTGCCCGCTCCTCCCACCACGGTAGCAGCAATGGGGAATATGGAAAAGTCTAAGGCAAATAAGGATAAACCTACCCAACCGTAGAGGTGAGCAAGACAAGCACCGGCAAAGCAACCTATCGCTGAGGCTATAAATACTGCTTTTGTTTTATACCAGGCGATATTTATATTAGAAGCCCTGACCGCCTGGTCATTATCTTTTATTGCACGCAGCACAATCCCAAAGTCTTCGTTCACCAGTCTTCTCAGGCCGAAGGTGAGGATAAGAGTCATGGGGATGATGAAGTAGAGCTCAACCCATATATTGGGGAAAGTAGCAAGCCCAGGCAGACCATCTGTACCGCCGAAGAGTTCGAGAGCTTGAATCACTCTGGCAAATAGGAGTGGGTACATCAGGCTCACGATGGCAAAGTAAATCCCTCGTATTGGCAAGCAGGGAAGTAAAAAGAGAGTGCAAATCGCTCCCCCGGCGATGGTAGCGATCGGAATAGTGATGACCATGGGTAACCCAAATGCCGAATTCAGAACCCCGGATATATACCCACCTACTCCTGTGAAGAATGCTCCGCCTAAACAGATGATCCCGACGAAATGAGCCAGGAAATCAAAGCTCAAAGCCAACAAAGCGAAAATACAGGAAATGGTCATAATTCTTTGCCATGTCATCGAGGGCACGACTAAAGGGATGATCAGCATTCCCACAACGAAAGAAAACGTCGGAAGTAGTGCGTAGGCTATTCCGCGCCACGAAGAAATAGCATAGATGCCTTCGGTTCGTACCTTGATCCCTCGATCCAGTCTCTCTTTACGCCTCTCTAACATCTTCAGCCCTATTTCTTAAATCAACGAAACGGCCCTTTAACCTCTATAAATCCCAAATGACAGATCACAAATTCCAAATAATATCCAAATTTCAAATTCAAATGTTCCAAACTGTTTGGAATTATGGTCATCGGAGCTTGGGATTTATTTGGAATTTGGAAATTGGGATTTGGCATTTCATCGTCACACTCTTTCCTCAAGCTCTTTTTGCTTTCCGAGAAGTCCCGAAGGCTTGAGTATCAATGTAAGAATAATAAACAGCAGAACCACCACCATCTGCCACTGGGGTCCGATGAAGGCGGCAGTCAGTATTTCAGCAAAACCTAAAAGAAAAGCGCCAGCGAAGACACCCGCCCAACTCCCAAGCCCTCCGATAATACACACGGCTATTGCATTCGTCAGAACCATGTATCCTGTTTCTACGGTGATATTACCCAGGGGAAGGATGACGACAGCAGCTATTCCTGCTAAGGCTGATCCCATTGCTAAAGAAATCACCGCAGTTCGATCCGGCTCTATCCCCGACATCATACTGGCATGCTTATCTTGAGCGATCGCCCTAAGAGATAAGCCTACTTTGGTATGGTGAGTAAACAGCCACAAGAATAACATCATGGCTAAACCCACGCCGATGATGATGAGCCGCTGCCAATCGATCATAACGCCGGCGATACTTACCGAACCATTAACAAAAGGAGGGAGCATATAAGCCTCGCTTATAAACCCCCTCCAGCGAAACAACTCCATAATGGCTATGCCCAAGGCTAAGGAGGCAATAATCTCGGATGCCGGCATACCCTTAACCCGGATAAGGAACAAACGGTAGATTCCAGCACCAATCACTGACACAATGATGATAGAAAGTAGTATTGATCCGATATAGTTTATTCCTAACCGGTTTAGGAAGAGCCAAGTGGAAAACCCTACCAAGATATACAGCGCACCATGTGCGAAATTGGCTAATCGGCTAACACCATACACCAAGGCGAAACCAGTGGCTGTTAAGGCTAAGATGACACTATTCACGAGCCCGAAAATAAAGATATTCATCGCTTGTCATATTTCCTTTAAATTCTTGATGAGCCTCACTTCATCCAAGGTGGGAGCTCTAAACTCTTCGTTGCTATCTTATCTGGAAAGACGATCACTCTCTTGCCGTCCATCCACTGCGCCCACATGTCTACAGCAGTCTCCTTTGGGTCACCGTTCTCAATAATTTGGTGATTTTTTGGGTCGAACTTTATTCTACCGTAAGTCCCCATTAAATCGGTCTTTTCCAAAGCCGGTATGATGAGGTCAGGTTCAAGGCTCTTCGCCCGCTCGATGGCATCCTTTAGGATGTAAGCCACCATATAACTGGTGGACGTCCATTCGGATCTGGGTTCTATCCCATACTTTTTCTTGTGTCCGGAAACGAAGGCCTCGGTCATGGGAATAGCCTTGGTCGCTACAGAACCTGCCTTTGCGTAGAGAACGATTGAATAAGCCACTTTACCATCAGTAGCCTTCCAGGTCCCTTCATCCTGAAGGGCATGGATGTACCCAATGGGTAGCGCAGGCACCTTCATATCATACCACTGTTTCATCAAAATCGAGACCTCAGGCATGTCGAACCACGGGATGAGGTACTGTGCCTTTCCGTCCTTCGCTTTGGATAACCCAACAGAGAAGTCGGTCGCTCCCGTGGGATAAACCTCATAGCCGATGATTTTCCACCCTTTCTTTTCAAGTCCCTCTTTCAGAGCGTTACCAGCGGCGCGGGCGTGGGCAACATCTTGTACCATGATAAAAGCTCTATCAAATCCTTTCTTGGCTTTAATCGACTCAAAAGTTCTTATTGCTCCCTCGATCATGGGGACGACGTTCCCTGTCGTTCTAAAACAGAACTTGTATTTTTCGTAGTTCTCACCTATCCGCTTCTGGTAGGCAGGACTTAAAACGCCGGCGGACAGGATCGATACCTTCTTATGCTTGGACAGCACATCCATGGCTGCCAGTGCCGCCTCCGACCGGATAGGACCCCCTATAATAAAATTCGCCTTTTTCTCGATAATCAATCTCTCCACTGCCAAAAGTGCCTCGGCGACCGGGACCCCTGGTTCAAGGTCGCGGGTGTCGCTTATCTCAACTTTGAAGGGGCGTTTTGTCCCAGCTACACTAACTCCGCCCTTCGCATTAATTTCTTCCACCGCCAATGTAATTCCCCGTTCTGCGTCCACGCCGTCGGGATACCCCCGGGAAATAGGGACACCGAGTACGATGGGCTGGGCTATAGAATCTTTCGGGCTCAGCGCGCAAACACAGAGAAGAGGTATGAGTACGAGTATCAGGAGTAGGCCAATGCCGATAGCGTTTACGCAACTTTTATTTTTCATAAGAACCTCCTTTGAAAATTTTCAGCTATACTATTATACTGTCTCTAAGAAAGCAAGCCTCTCTTGTATCAAGTGTCCGCTTCACCTCCTTCCTTCTTTAGCCCTGTTAGTCCAATTATGCTTAAAGAAAATCTACTTGCGCTCGTACACAATTTTTCCGTCAACTATCGTCATCACTGCCTGTATGTCTTTCACAGACTCCTCCGGGCAGGTTAGTATATCGTGGGAGATGACAACCAGGTCTGCCAGCTTACCTGGTTCGATCGAGCCTTTCACATTCTCCTTGAATGAATACGCAGCAGATCCATTCGTATAGAGACGCAGTGCTTCCTCCCTAGTTATTTTTTGATTTGCGCCATAGACTACTCCATTCTTGTCCTTTCTCGTTACCATCACATACATATTGATAAAAGGATTGTATGTATTGACAGGGAAATCCGTACCGGCTCCGATGCTCCCAATCCCCATGCGGTCTATCATCAATCTGGTTGGACAAGCCCTGTTAGCTTTTTCCTTACCCAGAAATCTCTCGACAGTCGCCGCCTTATCCCACATGAAGTCGTTTTGCAGATCAACTCTAACGCCAAGCTTCTTGGCCTTCTCCATCTGATCAGGCTGCATCAAACTTGCATGTATCAGGATGAAACGCCTGCCCGTGATGGGCTTCTCTTTGCTTGCATACTCATAGGCATCTAACACTTTATCGATCGCCGCATCTCCGACGCAGTGTATACCAACCCGCCAGTTATATCGATTGCATATTGCCACCAATTTGTTGAGCCTTTCTTGCGGTATCAACAAGGAACCATAATAATTAGGGTCATGAGGGTATGGATCCCGCATGTAGGCCGTTTTGAGCGTCATTCCACCATCAACAATGAGCTTAATCCCAGAGAAACTAAGCCAATCGTCCCCAAAATCAGAGTAGCAGCCGATACTTCTTATGATCCTTTCCCATTCTTCCAGCGATTCCGCAGGGATCCCCTCAGCGGTTGTTGGGCAATACATTAGACTCACCCTCATAGTCGCCTCCCGTTTATCCCAGATGTGTTGATAGGTCTTGAAAGACTCTGGGTCAGTAGCACCTACCACTACGCTCGTCAGGCCACCGCTGTTGAAGATTTGCATTGCGTCTTTATACATCTTCACTCTTAAATCAAAAGACCAAGGTGGCACCACATTGCTTACCAGAGGTATAGCGGCTTCAGCAAATACACCGTTTGGTTCCCCAGTCTTAGGGTCTCTTTGTATTTCT
>Ga0315282_10000385_pt1 | contig 88299 bp, 56 predicted proteins | sample YL17G07_20_MG_FD_203693 | JGI IMG/M metagenome (GOLD analysis project Ga0315282, IMG submission 203693) | Sediment microbial communities from Yellowstone Lake, YNP, Wyoming, USA - YL17G07_20 | ecosystem: Environmental > Aquatic > Freshwater > Lake > Sediment | place: USA: Wyoming | collected...
TGTGCTTCGGTCACCGTCATAAGTCTTTATTTGACAAGCATAAACCGTTTCTGCACAAGGACTTACAAAAGGTGATTTCGGACTGAAAATCCGTGTGTCGCTGGTTCAGGATGAGTCCGGTGCCTGGGTGCATGACCGTTCATGCGGTGAGGCGGAGGCGATTTCGGCCTGCGGGGGGACCGCGAGGACGATGAGCGTAGAAGTCTAGACCGCGGCCGTCCTCGCTGAGATACGCGGCGCGGCCTTGGAGAATGGCCTCGGCCCCGCCCCGAAGCCAGAACTTCTCCGTACCTTTGACCCGTTGGTTGAACTGCTTGATGAGTGACTCCACGATCGTACTGGTGACCGGAAGACCTTCCTGACGATACCGCGGGTAATCCATGCGTCCGGCATTATCGGTGATATACTTCAAGACCAACGACACCACCTTGCTCGGATGGTCGGCGGGGGCCCGCGCCGGCGGTGGACCCAGACGCTCCAAGTGTTCCTGCAAGAGCGTCTGGACCTGCGGGACTTGTCCCGCCCAAGCCGCCCGCAGCAGTGGCTCATACAGCCGCCAGGCCCGAAACGTCCCGCGTGAGCCCAGGTCCCGATAGGCCGCCGTCGCCGCCGCATACAGATGCACCAGCAAGTGCAGGAAGTCCAAAATCTGCTCCCAGCCGGGAAAGTGCATCTGGCCCAGCGGCTCGATCCAATTGCCCCCATCGCCCACCACCGCCCGTCGCGCCGCTTGATAGAATCCACGACGCATCGCCTCCGCCGCCACCATCCAGCCGAACCCCTCGGTCCCTTGCACGGTGGCCACCGCCGTACGCACCAGCCGTTCGGGCCGTTCCCGAACAGTCTCCGCCAGCAGGGGCGCGGCGGCCTTTGCCGCCCGCGGACGCGTGGCGGGGTTGCTCCGAACCTGCTCCATCTCCTGGCACAGGCGCACCACCCGCGGCGGGTCCAGAAACAACGCCGGCGGATCGGGTTGCGGATCGTGGTCCCAGGGGACCGCCGTGTACGTCTGAAGGCAGGCGACCTTCGTATCGGCCCAGTGCGGCTCCCGTACCCCGGGCTGCCTATCCTCCGCCCGCAGACGAATCTTGCCCGCATCCACGTGGACCGCGACGACTTGAGGCGGCTGATGATACGCGGGCTGGAGTTCTCGCGCCTGCAGTTGCGCGACCTGTTGGTCACGCTGGCACGCCCGCTCGCGGCCCAGCCGTTCCGTGATCCGCTGCACGTGCTTGCTGCTGATGGCCAGATCCCCCACGTACGTCAAGTTCTCCGCGGCCTTCCGGAAGGACTCCTGATGGACCCCCGCATATTCGATCTTGGCCACCAGGGCCGCACTGTAGCCTTCCGTGCCCAAGGCCAAACGCTCATCCAAGAGGGAAAAAAATCTTCCGACAATGCGGACACCGGGCCGCCGACCGGCGGTAGGCAATCTTGCCACGCCGCGTCATCACCTCACGGACCTCCGCCTCCGCCGACCGAGTCGACCCTTCCGGGAGCGGTCCTTGGCAGATCGGACAAAGGGATTTTCCGCCCGCCTGGCCCGCCGGATCTTGGGCGACATGCACGGCCATCAGCCAACGAGCCAACTCGTCCGTCACCTCACAAGCACGCTCTTCCCGCTCGGCGAACGTCACCAAGCCATTCTGTCCATCGACGCCAAACACCCGGTCAAAAGCCGTCCCCGCCAACGCCAGGAACTGGACGCGTTTGGAATCCAACGCCGCGGTCGCCATATCCAATCCTCCTTGACCAGCCCGTACCGGGAATCGCCCACCTGGTTCCTCCAGGCAGCATTCCCTCTTCTCCCTCTATCGGCCAAATCCCCCTCGCAACTACGGTCATGCACCCCCGGTGCCCGGTGCCTTACCCCATTGACAATGTTCCGCTGGTCGTCGTAAAATCCCCGGACCGCTCAGGAGACGGGCAAACGTACTCCTGGAGGGGTCATAACGGAGCGCTGTGTGGATTGGGGGGAGGGTCTGGGACCGGAGTTGGTTTCCCTGCCCCCTTGGCTCCGCCAACCCCACTTTTATACCTGTGAGAAAGGCCGGGTGACAGTATAGTGTGGAAGGGCTTCAGCAAGAGGTACGTTGCATTCGTCGATCGCGCCGGGATCTTCATCCTCGTTCTTTGGCTGGTGTTGGCTATCGCGGCCATACCGGGTGTTCTGACCCTCTTCGACCACTTGGGGATTGACTACAATGCCCCCGAAGGGACACAGGCCGCCAAGGCCAGACATCTCTTCGAGCAGGAGTTCGCCAAGGAGCCGTACGAGAACAGCGTTGTCATCCTCCGGCGCGACAACGGCCAGAGCGTGATCACCGAGGAGGCGGCCCAGTTCACCAGGGCCCTGGTCGCGTCCATCACCGACTCGTCCATCATGAAGGGACAGACGGATCCTAATTCGTTCATGGGATATTTCCTGTTGCTGGGCACGCCGACCGATCAGCAGGACCCCACCGCGAAGATGCACTTCATAAGCCCGGACAACGATACCATGCTGGTCACTATCAAGGTCAATTACGCCCTGCATGGCGACGAGACGGTGACGGCACTGAGGGACATCGTGCATCAGATAACGCCCCAGGGGTACACGTCCTATCTTGTCTCAGAGCGTGCCATGGCTAAGGATACGACGGAGATCGTGATACGCGACATCGAACGCATCAACATCGTCGCGGTTCCCCTGATCCTCCTCGTCCTGTTCCTCCTGTTCCGCAATGCCAAACTGGTCCCCGTTCCTCTGATTGCCATCGGCATCGTGCTGCTGTTCGCCATGGCCATCATATCCGTCATCGCCCGGTACACGCCGGTCCTCGCGTTCGTTCCCACGATCGTATCGTGCATAGGCCTCGGCGTGGGAATCGATTATTCGGTGTTCATGCTGTCACGTTTCCAGGAGGAACGCCGGCGGGGGCGCTCGCCGTATGCGGCCACCGAGATCATGATGAAACGAGCCGGGTTCACGATACTCGTCTCCGCGCTGACGCTCGGGACCGCTTTCGTGGGGCTGGTGTTCTTCCCGATGGACCTCATAAGCTGCATCGGTTCGGCCATCGCCTTGATCGTCAGTCTGACGCTGATCAACAACCTGATTTTTCTGCCGGCCGTTACGCTTCTTATGGGCGGCTGGTTGTGCAAGGACAACACCGTTGGTGGAGAGAAGGCCGATCCCCGGAGGGATGTCAAGGTGAAAAGGGCCGGGCCTTCCTTCTGGCGCGGGGTTGGGGCGTTCTCAACAAGGTATTCCGCCGCTATCATCATCGTCACCCTCATCCTTGCGATACCGGTATCGAAGGGACTCAGCGACCTCACCGTCTCCGATAACCAGGACGACCTGCTTCCCTATGGCACCGCATCCGGCAAGGCGTATCGGGAAATGAAGTCTGAGTTCGGCTCTGCCATGCTCAGTCCCTCGGAGATTGTGGTCAAGCCAAAGGGCACGGGTGACGTTTGGAGCCGTGAGTTCTATGACTCCACGGTCCGGTTCATTGCCGCTCTGCAAAGCGACCGGGAGGTGAAGCCCGACTCCCTCATGTCCACGATTTGCATGCAAGGCCATCTCGTGCCCTATGAGGGTGTAGCATTCGCCCGGAGTCTCTCAGGAATGAATGGCACCCTCCGAAACGCGGCACTAGCGCAACTGGACAAGAACACCCGCTTTTCCGCGGAGTCCTATCTGCGCGCGTTCGGGTCCTACGTGTCCTCGAACCGGGATGCAATAAAGATCACCCTGTTCTTGAGCGTGGACCCGCTGTCGCCAGAGGCGAAGGAATGGCTCACAAAGGCCCGGAACGATTATGTCAAGAGCGCGTACGGTGACACGGCCGAGGTGGGGTTCGCCTGCCGCACCGCCGAGAGCATCGACATCGTGGACAATGCCTTCCGGATCTTCCCCCGGATGGTCGTGGCGGTGTTGGCCATCGTATACATCATCATAGGACTGATGTTCCGCTCTGCTATCATCCCGCTGAGGCTGCTGATCACGGTCGGTCTTACCATCTCCTTCATCTTCGGCATGTTCGACCTCGTCTTCCTGCATCATTGGGGGGCCTTCCTCATCCCTCAGATCGAGAACATCCAGGGCCTTTTCTGGATACTGCCCATAATCGCCTTCTGCGTTGTGGTAGGCCTGGGCCTGGACTATGAGCTGTTCATATTGAGTCGTGTGAAAGAGGCGGTCTGGACAGGCCGCACCACCCGAGAAGGCATCCAGGACAGCCTCGAGTGCACGGGCAAGCTTGTCACCGGCGCCGGCGCCATCATGATCGTGAGCTTCGGCGGCATGATGTTCTCCTCCATGGTCCCACTCATAGAGATAGGCTTCATCATGGGATTTGCCATCCTCATAGATGCGACCATCGTGAGGATATTGTTGGTGCCGGCCCTGATATCCGTTGCGGACAAATGGAACTGGTGGCCGTCGAGACCGCCGGCCAAGGAGGAACCGCCGGCAGCGGCAGAGGAAGATCGGGCGACCAGCGCTCCGCCGGCCGTTCCAGAAACGCGACAGGATGGCAAATGCCGGCGACAGACGAAACCGTTCGACGTTGCTTGCAGCAGGCTCCATAGCACCGACGAAATGGGCGAACAAAGCCGAAGCATCGGCGGCGTGCTCCACAAGGCCAAGGCGAAGCCGCCTGCGGGGAGCGGCTTGGCAGGCTCTTGAACTTCTCTCGGAGGGCCGCCTGATGGATGAGATGAATGAGTTTACGCTTCTGGACAACGCCGTGCGGGGTTTCGAGGACGCCGCGGCAGCAGGCCAGGTCAGCGAGGCTACACTGAAGGGGACTTTAAGAAGATCTGCGCCGAGGACTTCCTCCGCGTCTGGACCCAAGACCTCCAAGCCGGCAACGCCGGCTAACACCTCGCCGCGCGGCAATTCGCCGATGCTTGGGGCTGGCGTTTTCGCGCGGGGCTTGGTATCCTGTTAACAGCCCTGACTCTTGGGGGCGCCGCCCGGGGTGCTTGGAACGCGTGTGGTACGTGAGATGAGAACACAATTCGCTGGCATGGCCATCCTTTGCGGCATCGCCATTGCTGCCGCGTTATGGATGGGATCGTGCCATCCGAAAACCATTGACAAGTATGCCGAGGTCGCTCGCGAACCCAGCCTGAGTCCTGACTACTCCGGGACCGTCATACCCGCCAACATCGCCCCTCTGAACTTCCAGATTCTTGAGGAGGGACAGGCGTATTCCATCACGATCCGCGCAGACCGCGGGCGGCCCATCAGCATCTTCAGCACGACGGGGCAGGTCCGCATCCCCATCCGCCAATGGCGTGCCCTGCTCGACGCCAACCGGGGCGGCGACATCTTCTTCGACGTCTACGTCCGCGATGCAGATCGCCAGTGGAAGCGGTTTCGACCCATCGTCAACACAATCGCACAGGAGGACATTGACCGTACCCTGGTTTTCCGGTTCATGAAGCCGGCCTACAATTGGTGGAAAGACATCGGTATCTATCAGCGTGACCTCACCAATTACGATATGTCCGTGGTCCTGCACGGTCGATCGTTCGGCGGCGGGTGTCTGAACTGTCACAGCTTCGTGGGCAACGATCCCGATACCATGACGATAGCCTTGCGCAGCGCCACGTACGGCGTCCCCACGCTTTTGGCCCGCAACGGCGCCGTCGAGAAGCTCGGCGCCAAGTGGGGCTACACGGCCTGGCACCCCAGCGGGGCGCTGGCCGTCTATTCGATCAATAAGGTAACCCAGTTCTTCCATGCGGGGGGAATGGAAGTCCGCGACGTGGTGGACCTCGACTCGGCGCTGGTGTGTTACTGCGTCAAGAGTCAAAAGGGGACCTCGCCGAAGGACTTAGCCGACAAGGACCGACTCGAAACCTATCCAGCATGGTCTCCCGACGGCAAATACCTGTATTTCTGCAGTGCACCGATTCTGTGGAAGGATCGCAACACGGTGCCGCCCGAGAACTATGATAAGGTCAAGTACGACCTTCGGCGCGTCTCCTACGACGTCGCGACGGGCCGGTGGGGACAGGCTGAGACTGTCCTTTCCGCTAACGAGACTGGCTTGAGCATTCTTCTGCCGAGGATTTCGCCCGACGGGCGGTTCCTTCTCTTCTGCATGTGCCACTATGGCTGCTTCCCCGTCTATCAGCCCAGCAGCGACCTGTACCTCATGGACCTGGCCACGAGGCAGCACCGCAAGCTCGCCATCAACAGCGAGTTCTCGGAATCGTGGCACAGTTGGTCCAGCAACAGCCGGTGGATTGCCTTCAGCAGCAAGCGCCAGGGCGGGCTGTTCACCCGGACCTACTTCAGTTACGTAGACGACGCTGGGGCGGCGCACAAGCCCTTTGTCCTGCCGCAACGGGACCCGACGTACTACGACTCGCTGCTGGAGACATACAGCGTTCCTGAGTTGGTCAAGGGGCCGGTCACGGTGAGCAAGTCCCTGCTCGCCCGCGCCGCCCGTGCCAAACCTTCCGCGACGCCTGTGATTCCTATCACGGGCGCGAGTCCGAAGGCCGTGCCCTTCGACCCTCAAAAGGAGCGCGAATGACCGGGCCGCTCGAACCGGAGATGTGAGAGCATGATGATGAGACAAGAACGTATGGCGCTGGCAGGAGAAGAAGGCACGAAGTCAACGGCTGCCGGCCTTCTTACGTTCCTGGCTTCTTACCTTCCCTTCTTCGTGCTCTGCTTCCTCTACCTCTGGCTCGTGGTCGAGCCGCAGTTGATTTACCACTGCTTCGGCACGATTCTGCCCAATGCTCCTCTGTTCGCAACCGGCTGGTCATTTCTGAACGACTCCCTCGGCGTGCCGGGCGGACCTGTGACTTACGTATCCGCGTTCCTTTCGCAGGGGTTCTATCACGCATGGCTGGGCGCTGCGATTATCGTCCTGGCGGGACTTTGTCTCAGCGAGCTTACCCGGCGGCATCTCGCGGCGGCCGGTCTCGCGCACGCCTCCGTGGCGGCGACCTTGCCGGCGATCGCGTTCTTTCTCGTCTACTGTCAGTACAATCACCCTTTGGCCGAAGGCCTGGCCGTGTGGCTGGGATTGCTCCTGTCCCTGATCTTCGAACGGCTGCCCTCACGCCAGCCCGTTGTTCGCGCCGTCGTATGCTGCTTTGTGGCGCTGCTCGGCTTCTGGCTCGGCGGCGCGGGCACGTTGCTGGTCTTCGCGCTTATGACAGCAGTCCATGTTCTTGGCAGGGTGTGTACCCCGCGCCGCCTCGCATCGGACCGGGGGATCATCTACGAATTGCTTGCGCTGCCGGCAAGCGTTGTGATCGTCCTGGCCCTTGCGCGACACGTGTTCCTGATGCCTGCTCGTGAGGCGTTGCTCGTTCTCACGCCCTTTGCGCCATCACCGACGACCAGCGTGGACACCCTTGTGAAGATCCTGATTTTCGCTCTGTATGGTTTCGTACCGTTGGCCGTCTTGCTTGTGTTCACCGGCAAGAGCATCTTCAGAGGACGAGAACAGAGACCCAACCTCCGCCCGAAGAAGACGAAAGGCAAGGAGAAGCGGGACGCGGCGCAGCGGAAGAACCTGCCCTGGGCGATCCTTGCGAAACCAGCTCTCTCCGCCATCCCAATCGTGCTGATGGCCCTGGGGTTGTACGTCAGCCATAAGGAGCTCGGCAAGGCGTACGTCCTCTCCAATTACTACTCGCATCAGAGGAGCTGGGACAAGATTCTCGACCTCGGGCGACACCTGCCCAAGGGGAAAGGCAACCGCTACGTCAACCACGACATCATCCGAGCCCTGTACCACACCGGCAGGCTCCCGTACGATATGTTCCGATATCCCTTGATCCCGGAAGCGATTCTGCTCACGCACGAGGAGTCGCTGTCCGATCTGAGCCAATGGAAATTGAGCGACATCTTTCTGGAGCTCGGACACGTCAACATGGCCGAGAAGCTGGCGTCGGAGCTCCTGACCGCAAAGGGCTATCTCGGCGTCGCGCTCGAAGAGCTCGGGTGGATCAGCATCATCAAAGGACACCCCGACACCGCCCGGGTCTATCTGAATGCTCTAAGGAAAGACCCGATCCATCGTGGGAGGGCTGAATCCCTGCTGCGCAGCCTGGACGGCGGCTTCCCGGCGGACCAGGCGGCCTATATCGACGGAATTCGTTCCTGCATGTTTGACGAGACGGGGGGAGTCACCGGCGCGGAGCCGGTGGACGAGACGTTAGCCGCTTTGCTCAAGCACAACCCCCGCAACAAGATGGCCTTTGAATACCTCATGGCGTGCTACCTGGTCGCCAAGCGCGTGGACAAGATCGTGGAGAACGCGGACAGGCTTCATGACCTCGGCTACCAGAAGATTCCAACCCTCTACGAAGAGGCCATTCTCATCCACTGCGGGTCCACAGGACAGCAGGTGGACCTGGCCAGGTTCCCCATAAGCGGGGAAACGCTCCAAAGATACGAAGCGTTCGTGCGGACTGTCAGCGCCATGAAGTCACAGGATCGCCAGGCCGTGTTCAACAGCCTCATCCACGATTTCGGCACGAGCTATTTCTTCTACTACACTTTCGGCTGCGTCGGCCAGGCATGAGCGCCCCGCATGGTGCAGACATCAGGGCCGCTTAATAATGCTTGAACCGGCGCATGCTGCCTGCGCAAGCGCGTCATGCCAGCGCGGTATTAGGCCGCCTTGCGATGGTAGGATTTCAGCAGTCCGCCCAGATGCTCGATGCAAATGATCTCACCTTGGCAGCCCTCATGCTGCGGCTCGATGATCTTGTTGATGCCCTGGTGAATCCTCTTGTGCCTGTCAAACGGCGATCGGACCGCCTTGTAGCGGCTGAATTCGCAAGGAACCGGTCGATCTCCAAACGTACTGCAATTGCAGTGACAGGGCCTTGTCATTGTGAGTCGTTGGGCCGCTTCGCGGCTGGTGTCGGGAAGAAAATGGTGCACGACACGCCGGTCGTGTCGAAGGCGTCTCGCCTTCGAATCGCGGGCAAGATGTCCGCGACACCCATTGCCGCGCCCCCGACCGCGCGAGAATTTCTCTGAATCCGTATGATTTGCGGATGGGGTAGGGAGAAGCAGAGGCAGCATGAGTCAAGCCGAAGCGGGACTACGTGAGTTCGTGTGCAACCCGTGACTATGCTGCGGATTCGCATGTCCGCCATCCGCCGCGAAGATCGGACCAGGAAATTACCGGGTGGCGGCGGCCGATTCGTGATAGGATAAGGGCAACAGCGATCCGCTCGGTCCTGGATCGATACTGCCCACGTGGCTACAGGAGCTCGCGCCTATGGAACGCTTTTCGACACTCGGAAGATCGGCGGCTGGGTGGGGCCAGCCAAAGACCCCGGGACGCCTCTGGAGGGCGTTCACCCTGATTGAGCTGCTGGTCGTCATTGCCGTCATTGCGGTGCTGGTCGCAATTCTGATCCCGGCGCTGGGCCGGGCGAGAGGGCAGGCCAGGAAGGTGGTTTGTGAGGCACACATGAGAGGCCTTGGCATCGCCATGAGAATGTACGTCGATGACTATGGCAAGACGCACAAGGCGCCGAATCAGGGTTTGTGGGACAACGCCTGGGAGCAGCCCGCGGTCGTCAGGAAGTACACGCCCGATGAGCCGTATGCCTACTGGGGCATCGCCTACGAGCCATACGCCCAGAACAAGAAGATCTTCCGGTGCCCCAGCACCCGCCGGGTTGACGACTGGCCTGAGAATGGATGGGGACTGGCCTACCAGCAGTACTTCAAGTACTGCTCCTACGGCTTGAACGGGTACATCACGAACAAGAAGATCGACCACGAATTCAAGAAACACGATGAAGTGATCGCCTTTCAGGATCACGTCGAGCAGTTGCTGGACGACAACGGCGACCTGTTCTGCATCCGCCCGGGCGATGGGATCAATCTCACGCAGTGGCGCAACGGCGGCACGCTGGGGAATTTCCCGGAGGCCGTGCAGGAGTGCTTCCGGCACATGGGTTGGTCCAATACCTGCTGGCTCGACGGCCACGTTAGTGGAATCAAGGAGACCACCGGCGAAGACATCCCGCGGTACTGGTACACCGGCGTACGAGATGGCTCATAGTTGGGCCACCGCAGGTCATCCGCTCGCGCGGTCAACTGTGTGCGGACGACCACCGAAGACTGTCCACGAAACAGGGGAGTCGTATGATGAGGATAGACGGTCACAGCCTCTACCTGGCAGCCGCCGTTATTTTTCTGTTCACGACGAACTGCAAGCCTCGGGACGATGAGAGCCGTCAAGGTCGGCCGACATCCGGGCCGAGCCCCGCCGAGGTCGCGGCTGTAAGAGATACGATAACACGAGGGATGCAGGAGGTCGCCGCCGGCAGCCTGGCCGTGGTCCACATCGGGAGACAATGTGTCGTAATCGCACACGCGGTCGATGACAGAACAGGCGCCGACCGAGCCCCACCGCCGTTGGGAATGGTCCGCAAGCTTGGACAGACGGCCATCTACAAGGGGGAGATTCAGGAGGTGTCGCCTGACAGTCTCAAGATCCGTGCGGCCTACCCGACATCCGGCCGGTACAAGACTATAGAAATATCGCGGGCCGATATTCAATCCGTTTACCTGGCCAAACCATCCTCAGAATGAAGTCAAACCCTGATTACACCCTCGTGGGTGTCTTTGTCGTTTATGCATTTCTGGTGACACAGAAGAGGATCCGAGGCCGGCTTCAAGATCGCATGAGCACAATGGGACCCAAGGAGAACGGGGGCTTGCGCCCAGGGCGCGAGCCCCCGTGTGACTGGCTCCTCAATGACTATCTTCCCGGTCCGGGACGATCCGGATGGGAAACGTCGTCGGGCCGGTCTTCCAGCAAGATCTACTTGGCGATGGCCGTGAGTTCGACATTGTCGATGGCCCACCACCAGTCGTTTCCGGCATCGAACAAGCCAAAGGTCAGGACCATCTTCTTAGCCCCGGCAGGAGCCTCGATCTTGAGCGTGACCGTCTCGTTCGTGGCATAGGGCTTGTAGTTCGGGCTGGCGGAATTCGATTCCCATCGGAACAGCTCGACCGCCTTGGCGCCATCGAATGAGACCTTGAGATTGCCCGTTTGATGATAGTCGTCGTCGTACTCCGGTCGCCAGCTTGAGTCGAACGTCAGCGTCAGCGAACCGGCCTGCGCACCGGAGATATCGATCGCCGGAGTACTCAGGTATGTATTGTACCAGCCGGTGGCGTGATCGATATCGTCCCACTCATCGGGGTCTGCGACAGCCACGGTGCCGCTGCCGAGAGTGAACGTCGAGCGATCCTGATCGCCGGCCGTAGTCGTCCACCAGACCTTGTCGGTGAAGCTCCAACCGGCCCATTCCGTCACGCCGTCCTGAGCCGGATTGCCGGCACCCGGAACGCCCTTGTCGTCGATGCTCCAGCCCGCCGGTGCCGTCTTCGTCCAAACCTTGTCTCCGGCGAGTGTCTCATCTACGTTCTTGCCCAGGGGCAGGCTCTCGAAGTCCTCCGAGAGCAGGATGACAGCTTCGGGACCCGGCTTGACCACCGCGACGTCATCGATCCAGAGCTGCCCGGTGCCGCCCGCCTTCGGGTTGGTCCGGTCGCCGACGCCAATGGCCATCTTCTTGACGGCGGCCAGATTCACGCCCGCGTCCGTGAACGTGCCCACCGGGATTCGCCACTCCGTCCACCTGGCTTTGGTGAGTCGACTAGGATCGGGACAAACGGCCACGCCGGGCTTGCCGGTCTTGTCCTCGATCGCTACATAGAGACCGTCCAGGCCGTTGCCCGCGGCGCCCCGGAAGTACAGCCGCAGGGCACAGACGCCATTGACCGTCCAGTCCTGAGGCGTTGCCCAGGTTCGCACGACTTCGGAGTAGTACGGGCTATCCGCATTGTTGTATGCGAGTGGCGTGGACTGTGCGCCGCCGTGGACGATCGTCTTCTCCATGATATCGCGCTGCGTCGGGTCGTATCCCACGAAGGCGCCACTGCCGTTGCCAGAGTTACCCTGCGAGAAGAACTCATCTGCCGAGAAGCCTGCGCCGTCGATCCAGGTCTGGAATACCCGGTTGGGTGAATCATTCGTGTAGGTCTCGAAATCATCGACCACGATGGAGTCGGCGGTCGTGAAGTCCCACACGCTGCCTTTCCACGGGCCGTCCGTGCCGGTGTCGCCGATCTCATCGACACGCCAGTAGTAGGTCTTGTTCCACTCCAGCCCCTCCACATCATAGGACAATGCGTCCAGTGCCTGTCGCCCGCAATAGACGCCGGCGGTGTCAGGGGTCGCGTTGGCCACGGCCTCACGACTGTCACCAAAGTAGACATCGTGCTCGGCCGCCTTGTCCCCCGCCTGCCAACGAAGCGTCAGCGACTGTGGCAGATTCGCGGTCCCCGGGCTCGGATACACGCACCGCGAGAGCAACGGCCACTGGAGAGGACCGGCCGGAATGATCTGCCGGGCAACCGATGCGCTCTCCCAGGCCAGAGACGCCACGGCCCCGCCGCCGCTCTCATAGTACTCCATGCGCAGCGCGTAGAGTAGATCTGGCCGCCGACGAGATTCACGGTGGCAAGATTCTCCGTCGTGCCGTGGTCGGTCCAGTTGTCAATGATGAGCGCGCCGTCAAGCCAGAGTCGGACCCCGTCATCACTGGCGGTGATGAACGTGAAGGTCTCTGTAAGCGGACCCTCGAGGTCGGCTGTCCAGCGAGCTGAGAATTGGTCCACCCCAATCGGGGCCCCGGGACCGCCCGGATCTCCCCAGTTGAAGTCGATGTTCGGGTCGGTGCGTGTCAGCGCCGGAGTTCCACTGACGGAAGTGTTGTTGAAGTATTCGCCCTTGAGCCCGCCGCCGGGCCCGGTCGTCGTGAAGCTCCAGACATCGCCAGCGTGCACGTTCCCGGCGCTGTCGTGCTCGTCCACCGCCCAATAGTAGGTGGTGTTCTGATGCAGCGAGCCGGGCGTGAAGGTCACGGAAAGCTGATTGCCCTTGGACACCGCAGAACTGCGAGCAGCTACGGCGCCCGGGTCTGTGCCAAAATACACATCGTGTGACTTGGCATTGGCGCCGGCCTTCCAGGACAAAGTGACATTCAAATCGACCCATTTGGCCTTGTCCCACGGCTTGGGAGCCCACGCAGTCAGCGGCGCCGCCGTGAAACTCCAGACGTCGCCCTGGATGACCGTCACCCCGTCGGACTCCATCTCATCGACTCGCCAGTAATACTTCTGCCCAGGCGTCACGCCCAACGGGTAATAGTACATCTTGAGCATGGTCTGCTGGTGAGTGGAGACACGGTCTGCGACAGTGAGCTCCGGAGTCGTACCAAGATAGACGTCTTCAAGCACGGCCCCCTCGCCGGGGGTCCACATGAGCAGCCCCATCAAAACCCCAACGGCGCCGTCGGCTGGATTCGGGCTTGTGGCCTTTGTCGCGGCACTGCTGCCTGCGGCCACGGTCAGACACACGCCTGAGACTACAAGCAAGAGAATGTTCTTACGGTGCATACTTGTCCTCCTTCCTATCCCTACACAGAATTGAGTGGCTGCGCATCAGCCAGCCACAACCGACCTACCGGGTCTGCATGGCACGGACAATCTTGCAGATTTTCCTTCACCTCCCTTCTGCCCAGAGGGCTTGGGTACTGTCGATCATTGAATGGCCAGACGAAAGAGTCCACCCGGAATACCGTTCCCCCCTCATCCAGGGGGACAGAATAGCCGCCCAAGAGACTGGATTCCCGCCCCCGATCGGGTTAAGGGCAGACTCTGCGCGGGAATGACAGTGTCGGTGCTGAGGTTCAATTCGCTATTCCATCCTCAAGAAATCGACATTTCCCATTTGACTTCATCGACGGCACTCCCAGACACTACGACCTGTATGATACACAATATGCGGTTGGACTTCAATACCTCTGATCCTCAAATCCAGGGGAATCGCATCTGGATGAGAGCTGGGATTCCCGGCCCCGAACACGGTGGTCGGACAGCGGCTGGTCTGCCACATGGGTCGTGGGACATGCTGATCGATCTGCGTTTTTGAGCAAGGAATTGGGATCGGCTGCGCCTGTCAAGCAGCCACCGGACCGCATCAGAGCCACTCGTGCTTCAGCGTCTTGATGACCCGTTCCGTTACGGCAATGGACCCGTGTTTTCCTACGGCTCCGAAGCGAGGTTTGATGGTCCATTGTCAGCAGTTCGGAAAAGGCATCTCCGACAACGATACTGGCTTGGTCACAGATGATGTGTTTCGGCGTCAGTGTCCATGGCGGCCAATCGTTTCAGGCTTCGCCTGCGCACCCGTCCCGAGAAGCGAGCCGCGAGCAGGGCGGCCCTGACGAGGAGTGAAACGGCGGTATTGAGGATGTCGAGGCTCTCGGTCATGATGCCTCTTTTTACGGTTCAGTGGGTGATCCAAGCCAGATCGAAGGGCATACTTTAGCCTCTGAGGCGGCAGAACGCGAGCCCGGAACTGCGTGACATAAGTGGCTGTGTTCCAAAGGGATAGGCGCGTTTCTGTCATGGTCCGGCCGGTGCTTGGCAGGCACAGCCATCGCCAAACGCAACTATAGGGCAAGGCAGGAAACTTCTCGAGTTCCTGGGCGCCCCTTCCAGCCTGACGCAAGGATGCATCAGCCCGATCTTTGTCTCCGGCGTCTCGAAAGACCCTGAGCCGGCGGAAAAAGGAGGGCTGCGAATGACGATCGCAGCCCTCCGGATCAGACACCACTGGTGGTGCTAAAGCACTCAGCGTCTTCGCAGCCATCCGATCAGTCCGGCGCCGATGCCGCCCAGCAGCAGGGCTCCGGGAGCAGGAATTGTCGGGCTGGGACCGCCGTCGCCCAGGCCCATGATCCCGATGGTGAATCCGTGCCAGCCTTCCCGCTGGGGAATGGTCCAACGGATGGAGGTGAAGTCACCCTGGAACTGGATCACGCCGTGTCCCTCCTGTCCTGTGAGCGTATTGCCGGGGCCCTCGACAAGCGTGCCATTGCCCCAGTAGCCGTAGCCCACGCTCAGGACGTCGAACGGCGCATCGAACACGTACTGCACCGGAGTGCCGCCCGCGCCAAGGCTGACGATAGCCATCACCGGGTCCGCCACCGCCTCTGAGAATGTGATCGTGCTCGTCAGCCCGTATCCGCCAGTCAAAGCGATCAGCTCGCTCGCGGGCGGTCCGTTATCGACGGTAGCACTGGTGTACGGAGGCGGACTGTACTGGACCCAGTAATTCGTGCCGCCGGAGGTCTGGGCAAAGTAGACCTCCCCCGTGTAGCTTACGCTGACCGTGCTGGGCCCCGGCAGCGTGATCGTGCCCTGTGCCGAGCCTGGAGTCCCGGTGGCTGCCGAGGTCCAGTCTGTCCAGTAGGCTATATTCGCCGCTGCGGATCCGGCAAGCCCACACAGCACACATACGGCAACCACCCCCATGGAATACCTTTTCGTTCGCATTTCTCATCCTCCCTGACAAAGTCATAAGATGAACATCCCTGCGTACGAGCCGTCGTGCGCAGACCGGAAACTCATGCGGGCTTAAGGCCACTTCGCCAGTGCGCACATAGTCTGCAGTGGCGACTCTGGCACGCCAGAAACTTATGCCGATATCCGAGCCTATTGTAGGTCGTCACACGGGACCGTCAATAGAAAAAATCGATGACTGGCCGCGAATGCGCAGGTGATGGTAGAACTGGGACCGGTCTTACCAGCTTCGGCGATCAGGCGGTCGCCAAAGTGCGTGCCAGACATGTACGTCTGACCTTCCTTTGACCTTCGGCTGATCTTTGCCCGATCTCATAAGTCCTTATTTGACAATCGTTAATAGTTTTGCCACAAGGGCTCACAAAAAGCCCGGACGGACTGAAAGTCCGTGTGTCGCTGGTTCACCACGAAGCGGTCTGATTAGCTGGTGGGCTCATCTGTCCTTCGTGCCGTTCACGACGAACTGCTGTATCGCGGGCCCCACGCTCTCATAGGTTTTGCTTTGCTCGTATTCGTTCCCCCACACGATGTTATCTTTGTCATGCACCAGCCGGTGCTCTTTCGTGAGAGTCACGCTAACGATCACCGTCCCGTCCGACGTGCCCGTGATCAGTCCGGTGTCGGCGTTGATGCTCATCCATCTCGGTTTTTGCGTGAGCGAAAACTTCAGAGATTCGATCTTCCAGAATCTGGCTCCGGGCTTCGGCTTGGCGGCATCCCTTCTCGTGAGGTCGCCCAGGGAGCGGATGGCCTTGACTTGATAGCTATAAGGCTGGCCCGCGGGCGCGCTCTTGACGGGTGCGCTGTAGATGAACGGCCGGGGCGCTTCGACATAATCCGAATCCCCGCTTCTTCTATCCCTGGTATCCACCGCCACGACGCGGTAATAGGCCTTGTTGGCGTTCGGCAGAGAGTTGCCGACTCCGACCACATCCAGTGACGTGCCTGTGACTTCGGCCACGAAGTTGGCCGGGAAAGGGTTGGCGAGTTCTTTGGTGTCGCCCAGCTTGACCTCGTAGGGATTGTCTCGGAGCGTAAAGCCCTTCTCATCGCTGCCATATACTCTGTACTTGGCGGGTGGCCTTCCCACCGGATTGGCGCTCCATGTCAATGTACCTATTCCGGTGTCAGGGTTGTGTTTGATCGCCACGTCCAGGGGATACGCCGGCCCCTGCGCCGTGAAACTCCAGGTACCGCTCCACGGCCCCCAGACGCCGTTTGAATCCTTTGCTTTCACGTGCCAGTAATAGGTCTTGCCGTGCGTCAAGAGGCCGGGGCGCGGAAGCGTGTAGGAGGTCTTGCCCTTGTCGGGCGTCTTGGAAATGTACTTGTCGAAATTGGGGGACAGGGGCCATCTCATGTCGGGACGGTCCGAAAGCTGGAAATGATAATCCGTTATGGCGTCACCATCCGGGTCCGCGGCGGCGTTCCACTGGAACACCACATCCGTGCCGTCGCTCTCACCGCCGTTGATCGGATAGACGGGAGATTCGGGCGCTTGCGGAGGGCGTGTCTTCGACCTTTCGACCCAGGTATGCGTGATCCTCAGATTCCTGGCGGCGTTTGCGCCGGTCTTGTCGTCCGTGTGCTCCAGGTACGTGAAACTGTTGTCTCCCACGGTCATGGACGGCATGGCCAGAGGCGCCATCTGGATGTCGTTCTCGATCTTGACGGCGCTCAAGGAGGCTTTGCCCGTCAAGGTGCATCTGAGCCAGTACTCGTACTCGTCGGCGGTGCGGCCTTTGAACTTGCCGTCAAACTCGGCCAACGTCGCCAGCGGCGTGTAAACGGTCTTCCTCCAATCTTTCGGGTCCAGGAAGCCAATCTCGAAAGCACATCCGTCGCCCGAGGCCCAAAGGGCGCCTCCGATGAATTGATAGGGCGCTTTCATATGCCAGAGGATGGTGCCCGTACCTCCGTCCGCGGCCGTGAGGACACCGTCTTTGTTGGTGATGTTCGTCACGGTCGCCCCGGCCCGCCACTGCGAATCGTTCTTGAAATCCGGAGCATATTCCCAGAGGCCGTTATAGATCGTGTCTGGGACGATCGGGGGATACCCCGCCATGTCGCCGTGATATTTCACCGGAGTCTCGTGCCCCCACCTCCATTCCATGGCTTCGTGCGGACGCAGGACCATGCCCATATTCCACCAGGCCCAGCCGTCGAGTTGCACTGTCGTGCTGCCCTCCCAAGTGTAATACTGCGTGTAGTCCTCGTTATTCTTGAGAGGATTCATGGGACTCATGATTCCGTACTGATGCACGCGTTTGATCAGGTCGTGGTCCCGGACCAGATCCAACTCGTTGGCAAGGGTGTGGTTGTCCCGCATGAGCATGAAAGTGGCCATGTCCCCATCGAGCGTGTTGTACTTGCCGTCGAAGAAGACCTGCGGGACGACATGGCCGGGGCAATGACTGAATATGCAGTCACGCATCCCGACTTTGTCGAGCAAGTCCGACAGGCACAGCGTGCTGTTTCCGCAGGTGTTGAAACCGAACACGTTGATCGCCTGCGAAACGTCGCCCTGCGCTGTGTTGTCCCCATTGCCTTTGTGGTAGCGATGGGTGATGTAGAAATAGAAAATCGCGAGGGCCTTCTCCCTTTCGGTTGAAAGTCCCTCCACAACCGAGTTCGCTATCGTCTGTTGGGAGAAGAAGTCGATGGGCCCTATCTTCAGCCACGGGTTTATCACGTTTGCCGCGCCGACGTTCTCCATGCGTATCGAACGGTTCGACTCCCAGGTCTGCTCGTACGGCTCCCATACGCCGGGAAGCGTGGTGCACATTTTCCCATCCATCGTGCCGCCCTGCGTGATGCTGTAGGTGAAAGGCGAGGTGGTGACGGCCTGGACGTGGTGTTTGGGAACGTCCGTGGGATCGGTGTTGGACGCCCATGGCTCGAACGCCCCCTTCGACTGGGAGATAGGACAAACAGCCGAAAAAACCGCCATGCACGCAACCAGTCTAGATGCTTTCAGCATGATCGGACTACGTTAGAAGAAAGGCTGTGCGAAGTCAAGATGCTCTGTCGATCAACATTGAACCATCACAGTGTGGACTTTCCATTGAGGCCGGATAAGATTCATAGCTGCCGGATTCATTTAGAAAGGCATCCTGTGAAATGCCAAGTTAGACTATGGAGTCCTGTAAACTTCTGCACGCCGGAGGGCCCTGGCTCGCCGCTTTCTCTGGCTATGCTGCTGGCGATATTCTGCCTCGTCGTGCCTGGTTCAGCATTGGCGCAGGGTCAAACGAGCGTGGTGCTGCCGCCAGGAGTCAAAGCGGTATGGGACCTGGCCAAGGCTTATCGCGAGACCACGCCCACTCGGGAACGGCTCTGCATCAACGGGCTGTGGCGCTGGCAACCGGCGGCGGAGAACGCCCGCGAAGTGCCGACCGGGGCCTGGGGTTACTACAAGGTGCCCGCCTGCTGGCCCGGGATCCAGGATTATTTGCAGGGTGACTACCAGACGCTCTACGCCCATCCGAGTTGGCAGGACACGAAGCTCGGCGATGTCAAAAGCGCATGGTACGAACGCACGATCACTATCCCGCAGGATTGGACCGGGCGGCAGATCTCCCTGGAAGTCGAGTACCTCAATTCCTACGCGATCGTGTATGTGGATGGACGCCAGGCAGGCCAGCTCCGCTTCCCGGCTGGTCAGGTGGACCTCTCGGGGGTGGTTCGTCCGGGAGCGACGCATACTCTGAGCCTGCTGGTTGTGGCGCTGCCGCTCAGAGCCGTCATGGAGTCATACAACGACACCAACACCGCCAGAGAGCGGCAGGGCAACGTCGAACGCCGCGGCCTCTGCGGCGATGTCTGGTTGATCAGCGAGCCGGACGGGGCGAGGCTTGGAACTGTCAAGATCGACACCTCGTTTCGCCGGAGCGAGATTACATTTCGGGCCGCGGTCAATGGACTGGCTGCTGGGAGTCGCTATACGCTGCAGGGCCGCATCATGGAGCAGGGCAGGCAAATCGCGGAGTTCACCGGGCCCACCTTCGCGGGCGCCGAGGTGACGAATGGCTATGTGACGTTCACGGCATCCTGGAAGCCGCCGAAGCTCTGGGACCTCCACACGCCCGAGAACCAATACGATGCCCAGGTGGCACTTCTCGACGCGACAGGCCGGGCGGTGGACACCGCGGCGCCGGTTCGCTTCGGCTTCAGGGAGTTTTGGATTCAGGGCCGTGATTTCTATCTCAACGGGACTCGATTGTTCCTGTCGCTCGTGCCGCTGGACAACGCCCACGTGGGAGCGGCGCTGGCAACTTACGCCGGGGCCAGGGAGAGTTTGCTGCGCCTGAAGAGTTTCGGGATCAACTTCGTTTACACCCACAATTACGGCTGCGAGCCCGGCGCGCATCTGAGCTTTGCCGAGATTCTGCGCGCCGCCGATGACACGGGGATGCTGGTCGCCTTGTCGCAGCCGCACTTCAGCGCCTATGACTGGAAAGCCCCGAACGCTGATGAAACCAACGGCTACGTCACCCATGCGGCGTTCTACGTGGGGGTGGCAGGCAATCATCCGTCCGTGGTGAGCTACGCCATGAGCCACAACGCCACCGGCTATAATGAGGACGTAAACCCGCTGATGATCGACGGGCTCAGCGATCCGCGGGACCAATGGGCGGCCCGCAATGCCGCGCTCGCGCTGCGCTGTGAAGCCATCGTCAAGCGCCTGGACCCCGCGCGAATCGTCTATCACCACTCCTCCGGCAATCTCAGCGCCATGTACACCCTCAACTTCTATCCGAACTTTGTGCCCATTCAAGAGCTGGACGACTGGTTCGAGCACTGGTCGGGCGTTGGGATCAAACCGTTGCTTCTGGTCGAATACGGCGCGCCGTTTGGCTGGGACTGGACCATGTATCGCGGTTGGTATAATGGCCAGCGCGAGTTCGGCAGCGCCGCGGTGCCGTGGGAATATTGCCTGGCGGAATGGAACGCGCAGTTCCTGGGCGATGCGGCGTACCAGATCAGCGACCGGGAAAAACGCAATGTGCGATGGGAAGCGCAGCAGTTTCGCAAAGGGCAACCGTGGAAGCGCTGGGATTACCCCTATCCTGTCGGCGATGGGCGGTTGGACGAAATGCAGCCGGTCCAGGCCGCCTACACGACCGACAACTGGCGGGCCTTTCGCACTTGGGGCCTCTCGGGCAACTCGCCCTGGGAGCATGACCGCTTTTGGAGATTGCGCGACGGTTTCCAGCCCCGGCGCCGGGACCTTCCGGTGGATTGGGACAACATCCAACAGCCTGGTTACAGCCCGGATTTCCTTGACCACACCTACGCCCGATTTGACCTGGCTTACGAGCGGTCCGACTGGATTGCGTCGCCGACGGCCCAATCGTTGATTCGCAACAATCTGCCGCTGCTGGCCTGGATCGCCGGCAAGCCGGAGCATTTCACCGCCAAGGACCACACTTTCTATCCCGGCGAGACCGTCCAAAAACAGCTCATTGTGATCAACAACACACGCGTGACAGTCGCCGGCGATGCATCATGGACGTGCGACATCCGGCCGGCGGTCAACGGGAACAAACAGGTGGTCATACCGACCGGCGACCAGGTGCGCGTCCCGCTGGAAGTCAAGTTACCGAGCGATCTTGCGCCGGGTGACTACCGAATCAGCGCGAACTTCAAGTCCAGCACCGGCGAAGGCCAGGAAGACTCTTTCACGTTGCAGGTGATTCCTCGCTCCGCCGCACCCCGCCCAGCCTTGAAGATCGCGCTCTTTGATCCGCCGGGCGAGACGACCAAATGGCTGGCAGGCCGGGGTGTCGTTTCCCAACCGGTTGATGCGGATGCGGACCTTTCAAAATTCGATGTGCTGCTGATCGGCAAGAAGGCCTTGACGGTGGATGGCACGGCACCGGCGATGAAGCGGGTGCGCGACGGTTTGAAAGTGGTCGTGTTCGAACAGACAGCCGAGGTACTCGAAAAGCGGCTCGGATTCAGGGTTGAGGAATACGGCCTGCGACAAGTCTGGCCGCGCGTGCCGGACAGCCCCTTGCTGTCTGGTCTCAAGGCCGAAAACCTGCGTGACTGGCGTGGCGCCTCTACCCTGCTGCCGCCTACCCTGGACTACACCTTGAACCCGCGCTACAACGGCGCGCCCACTGTGCGCTGGTGCGGACTGGAGGTCACCCGGCTGTGGCGCTGCGGCAATTGGGGTAATGTTGCCTCGGTCTTAATCGAGAAGCCGCCCAGAGGCGATTTTCTACCGATCCTCGATGGCGGCTACGCCCTCCAATATAGTCCTCTGCTCGAATACCGCGAGGGCCGCGGTCTGGTCCTTTTCTGTCAAATGGACGTGACGGGAAGGACCGAACAGGACCCGGCGGCCGAGACGTTGGCCGACAACATCCTGCGGTATGTCGAAGCGTGGCGTCCGGTTCCCCGGCGGACCGCGGTTTACGCTGGCGAACCTGCCGGCCTGGTCTGGCTCAGAGCCTGCGGAGTTGAAGCTGCATCGTTCAAAGGTGAGCCGCTGGAGGCAGATCAGGTGCTGGTGGTGGGGCCTGGCGGGGGCCGGGAATTGGCGGCGCACGGTGCAGCCACAGCGGAATGGGTCAGGGCAGGCGGCCGGGTTTTGGCCCTCGGCTTGGACCAAGCCGAGGCTAACTCCTTCCTGCCCGCGCAGGTCACCATGCAGCCGGCAGAACATATTGCCACAACCTTCCCACCTTTCAGGGTCCAATCCCTGTTGGCCGGGGTGGCGCCGGCCGACGTGCACAATCGAGACCCACGCACGCTGCCGCTGGTAAGCGGAGGTGCAACGGTTTGCGGGGACGGAGTGTTAGCATCGACTGGCAATGTCGTCTTTTGCCAGCTCCCACCATTCCAGGTGAGCAAGGTAATGGGGGCGCTGAGCTCGATCGAGCTGGTCGATGGCAACACGGGCAACGGCAAAAAGAACGCTCTGGTCTCGATGGGCAGCCTGGTCAGTGCCCAGTTTGGGCAGAAGGTCACGGCGGGCTCAACCGGCAAGACCTACGCCTTTGACGCCCGCGTGAAGGCCGTCGGCGGCCCGGCTGTGTTGCGCCTCGAGGTGGAGCGTGCGGGCCGTCCCTGGGATCGGGCGGCACGCGGACCGGACAGCACCGTCAGCCCCGGCGCCTGGACTGACCTGCACCTTACGTTCGCCGTGGACAAAGAGTATCCCGAGGGTTGGCAAGCGTACCTGAGCGCCTCGGGTGAAGGTGCCCGGTTTCAGGTGGACCGGATGCGCCTCTACGAGGGGGCTTACATTTCGAGTGACAATGAAGATGTCGCCCCAACCCCGACTATGGACCGCAATCTGTTCAAGAACGCGAACTTTGAGGCGGGCTTGGCATCGTGGTACTTCACCCACGGCCCGGAGCAATTCAACCTGCGTCGCACATTCGGCCGCACCTCGTTTGCCGTGAGCCGTCTGCTGGCCAACCTCGGCGTCTCCGGCTCGACGCCGCTGCTGGAGCGGTTCGGCAATCCTGTGGGCGCTTCCGAGGGACCCTCCGTTCTAAAGAATGGTGATTTCAGCATCGATGCAAACGGGGATGGGCTGGCCGACGGATGGGAGTGCAGCGTCAAGGGCGGGTCGTGTGCGCGGCAAGCCCTGGCGGGGCCGGACTCCGGTTGGGCCCAGGTCATCAATGTGCCGCCCGTCGCGGCCGGTGACAAGCCGCCCGAAGTCATGATTGCCCAACATGATTTCCCAATCCGTGGCGCCCAATGGTATCGATTGTCGCTGCGAACGCGGGCCGAGGGTCTCAGCGCGAATAGCGTCACCTGGACGGTACAAGACACAGCCACCTGGCAAGCCCTTTTCGACTATAACAACTTCGCCCCCAAAGCCGACTGGCAGTCGTTCAGCTTCATCGTCCAAGCCAAGAACATGGTAGCCAGGGGCACGAAGTTCCAAATATGGTTCACCGGCGCCGGCAAGCTGTGGCTGGCGGATGTTCGCCTCGAGCCGATTCAGGATCCAACGGCCGGCCGGTGTCTTGAAGGCCTCTACCTGACCCGGCCAACCGAGTGGGATGACCCTTATCGCTTTTTCGGATGGTGAACGCTGATGATCGGCACGCGGGATCGAACGACCAGTGTCTTGCAAGGATCTACGAGAGCAAACGAGTGGGTCAAAAGGGGGCCAGTCGTCACGTGGTACCCAGAGGTTCCTCGAACACTCCAATCCTGCGTCAGGCGATCAATCTGCTGCCCGTAACGGAATGGGTCCAAAGGGCATGCGACCACGATGCTCAGGGTCATACTCATGCCTGTTTCACCATGATCGAATCAACGACGTGGACAACATCCTCACAGACATCCAGCACGGTTTCGGCATCCTGATAGATATCCTTCCATTTGATCACCGTGATCGGGTTCTTCTCGGTCGCGAACAGCTCCGCCAGGACCCGATCTCGCATCGCATCGCCGACGTTTTCCAGGCGGTTGACCTCGACGCAGGCGTCGAAGACCGCGCCGACGTTCTTGACGTGGCGCAGCCCTCTGACAGCACTGGCTACGGCCTGCACCGACTGCTCAATCACCGCGGCGAACTCTACCAGGTTCTTGTCTACGCCGATGATATCATACACCCGCAGTCTGCTCACGATGTTATGGATCATATCTGTGATGTCATCGAGTTCCATCACAAGGGCATGGATATCCTGCCGATCAAACGGCGTGATGAATGTCTTGTTCAATCGCTCGATAATCGTGTGGGCCGCGTTGTCTCCCTGATGCTCGATCTGCGCCATCTGGCTCAGCATTTCCTCGCTCACACGGTCCTGGGCCACCGCTTCCTTGAAGAAATGCGCCGCCTTCACCGCATGGCTGACCTGTTCTTCAAACAGGTCAAAGAAGTTGAACCGATTGGTGAAGAAACGGAGGAACATGTGTATCTCCTTCATCCCAGGACTTGAAGACAGGCCAGGGCTGCAAACTTGTCTTTGACGAAGTCGAACACCTCGTCCAGTCGAGTGATGGTGAAAACACTCCTGGTTGCCGGCGCGACACTGCAAAGGATCAGCTTTCGTCCATGATCCTGCAACAATCGCCGCAATTCCAGGAGCCGGGTGAGCGTGGCGCCGCCCGCGACGCCAACGCGTGAGAAATCAACGACTACGTTGCGGCTCCGTCTCTGCACCATTTCCATGACTCTCTGCAATTCATCGTGCTCCTGGAGTCTCCAAGGCAGGTTCACGAGAATGGTATCATCCGACCAATACTGAACACCCAATTTCCACCTCATCTTCCATATGCGCCGGACAGAGCCTCCCAACGAATTCCATGACCAGGGACGACGGCTGATGAACGCTGCCAGGATGGGATGAGCGTTTCCAGTTGGCGATTTCGCGCTGCGACAGTTGCAGCGAGTGCGGCAGGCCCCGGAAACGGGCTCTCTCGGGCGGACCTCATGGGCCGCGATCACGTGCCCTTTCAAGTTCCTGCCATGCACGCCGAGTATGGCAGAGATGGCCTCGCTTCGGACCGGCATGCCCACAAATCCGAATCCCCTGGATTCGTCACTGTCGTGCCGCCTTACCACACTCGCGGTTTCAACGCAGCCAAACACTTCAAAAACCTCACGAAGGTCATCCCTCGTAACGTCGCTCGACAGATCACATACGCAGATATTCATTCTCTGCTCCTTTCCGCTGCATCGAACACCGATGTTTCGATGATGTGCCAAACCAGGAGACATGATGCGGGAGACGGGGTCTTGAGGCTGACAATGCTGTCGACTGCCAAGGGCCTTGCTTCAAGGCTTCATCAGGCGATCATCCCAAGTTCACAAGAACACTGTCATCATTGTACTCCACCCCGGCGTCCACGCAAGTTTTTCCTTTTCCGACTCCAAAAGATATTCTTCGTGTTCCAGCCCTGCCTGGCGGAAAACGCCGAAAAGGGCGGAGGCAAATTTATTATTTCACAAACACCACGACCGTATTTCAGGTATAATGAGTAATACCCACGTCCTGGAAAGGATTCTCAGATGATGAACGGTCGATTGCCCAATGCGAGGGACTGCCTTGCGGAAACGCGAGGCACGTCATGATTTCATATGCCATGAACAAGGAAGAACGGCCTTTTGATCATTCTGCTGGCCTCACCCCTGGAACACTGGCTGTCCTTGGGCTTCTCAACGACTTGTCTCTTGAGTGGTGTCCGGAGGATCTGGCCGAGCGCACGATTCGACTCCTCTGCGCAGCCGCGGCACGGAGCAGAGGCGGCGGAACGCATCGGGGACACCTGTTTCTGTCGCCATAACTGGAAGGATCGCCAACTATGTCCGTCGAACTGTATTCTCTGGATGTCATTGTGGTCGCGGTTGCAGATGGGCCTTCCGCCTTCAAAGTATGGCTTCGCGAGGAGCCTGCTGACGGCCTGACAGGCGACCTTGAGTGGCTCTGTGACGAGTACATGGATTCCCATGTGATCGTGGATCTCACCGATGTTGCGAATCTGGAGACCGCAAACTACGGGCTCATGCTGGATCTGCAAAGACTGGTCGAGGAGTCGGCTTACCGTCTTGTCTTGTGCTGCGTGTCCCCTCATCTCAAATGGCAACTGCAGTGCGTGCGTCTCACCGACGAATTCGACACGTTCGACACTCGCCAGGCAGCCATCATGGAGCTTACGCCGGAAGATGGAGGCTAATCTCACCGGTTTTCCGGTCGCCGCCACGTCCGCTCTCCTGTGAGATTCACCGAGCGATCCTCGCAAGGCGGCGGAATACCTGACGAGTCTTGGAGGCATCGTAAAGAAGATGACGGGCTACGCCCTCTGTTCTCCGGAGGAAGTCAGGATGTCTGCAAAGGAACGTACCGGCGCCCCGGCAGCAGAGTGACACCAACTCCGATCTTGCCGGGGCGAGGAAGACAATGATTGGTTCTACGTTCGCAGCTCAGCCCTTATGACCAAAAATTCGTAGAAATCTCTGTTGATGATTGAATACACGCCATGCGACTGTATCTGATCGACTCATCCAATCTGCTCGTCAGGATTATCAAAGTCAAGGAACGCCGCTGGAACCGTTACCGCGTGTGAAAGCCGCTGAGCCTGATGGTTCTGGCGGGCAATCTCTCCCGGCGAGGCAATCTGCACCGCAACTCCAAAGCCTGCGCGCACTTCAAGGGTCAAGTGGACCGCACGGGTTCAGAGGAGGGGCAAGATGAGAAAATCGGGTCCGTGGATCGACCGCAGGAAGGCCGGCATCACAAGTATTTTATATTTTTTCGGCTTATTTTGTTGACATACCCGCGGGCAAGCCGATAATAGGCTCATGTTTTATGATGGAGTATGCTTTCCTCCCTTGGAGTTTACCCCTGATCAACAACACGAGGGAAAGTCCGTTTACAGGCCGGATCGGCCTCAGGAGAAGAACAGATGGCAAGAGGTACAGTGAAGTGGTTTAATGAAAGCAAGGGATTTGGCTTTATCAGCCCGGCTGACGGCGGACAAGACTTGTTTGTCCACCACTCAGAGATCAAGACTGAGGGCTACGCATCCCTCACAGAGGGCCAAGCGGTCAGCTTTGAAGTCGGACAGGGCAAGAAAGGCCCTTGTGCGACCAACGTTGTCCCGAGCTAAGGCCAACAAAGCCTGAGTGTAGGAAGGCCTCGCGGCAGTGGCGGGGCCTTTTTCTTACCCCCCATTCCATTCGGATGGATACGGACCGCCGGGGCCTTAGACCGGGTATGGAGGCCACCGGGCCGAAGCTGCTACGGTCGAGACTGGGGACGAGCGTCGAGGCTGTGCAAGGAGGCGGTTAAGGAGCAGAAGACGCGTGGGTGGGAGCGGTCTCGCGACGCCTGTTTTCGCTCAGGATCGGGTCATTTTCGATATATCGTTCCCATTGTGCCAAAGCATCCAGCATCCTCTTGCCGTGCTTGCAGTCCGCGATGGTCATTTTGCCCGCCCGCACCAGATCGTAGTACGGTCCGAGGTTACGCTGCCGGTAGAGACCTGCAAAGTTCTGATAGAACCTCTCCCGTGGCAGGCGGGTCGGCAGGACGGCGTGCAGCGTGTCGAAGCAGGAGTAGTCATCCGTCAGCAACTCGTCACGACGGTCCCGGTAGAGTTGCGTCCCAGGCAGAGGAGTCAGAACTGTAAACTGCGTATGCGTGATTTCCCTCTGGCTGACATAGTCACGGAGCCGCTTGAAATCATCGTCGGCCCAGTCCGGATCGACGATGAATGCACCCCAGATAATCACGCCGAGATCCTGGAGAATCTTGATGGCCTGATCGTTGACGTCGACACTGCAGGACTTGTTGACGTTCTTGAGTGTCTTGTCACAGCCCCCCTCCAGACCCAGGAGAACCGCGTACAATCCGATCTTCACCCATTTCTCAACCAGCTCAGGGTGCCTGACGATGGAATCCGTGCGGCACTCCATGGAATATCTCTTGCGGATGCCTTCGGACTTGAGTAAGTCCGCGATCATGCCTTCTCGCTTGTGGTTCATCAGGAAGTTGTCATCGACGAACGTGACATGGTCGCTGGAGACGGTACGAATCTCCGATACAACTCTCTGGGGTGTCATCTGGTTGATGGAGCCATGATAGAACTCGTGAACGCTGCAGAACCTGCAGCGGAATGGACAGCCTCGCGATGTGGCGACGGACGTGTCCGGCTTATCGAAGAGAAAGAAGTACTCGTTTCGGTAGGATTTCGTCAGATCTCGGCGCGGCAAAGGCAGATCGCTCAGGTCTACGCGGTCCCCGGAGAGGGCATTACAAATGAACGTGCCGTCGCGATTGCGCCAGACGACATTGGGCACGCCGTGCAGGCCCCGCCGGTCTGCCACTGCCTTGACCAGCTCCCGGAACATCAGCTCCGCTTCGCCAACGGCGACCGCATCCACCTGAGGGACAAAGAAGTCCTTTGGCACCAGCGTGGCGTGATGCCCTCCGACAACGGTGAATACCTCCGAAGAGAAGGATTTGACCTGTCGCAGGACGTGCTGAGCGGCATACACCTCGGGGGTCAAAGCCGTAACCGCCACCATCTCCGGCCAGAAGCGCCTCAACACAGCATCAAGATCATTGTCTATGCGCATGTCAAGGATACGAACATCGTGCTCCGGAACCATCGCCGCAATCATCTCCAGATGCAGCGGCTCCGGCAAGGCCACTGTCCGAAACCCTACCCCTGGGAGTACATCAGGCTGCACCAGTAATATCCGCACGCGACATTCCTTTTCTCAGCTTGCGACTTGGCCCACCGCTCATGATTCAGATCAACGCTCTGTTTCCCCAACGAGGGTCCTGCACGTCCCCGGCGACCCGGGGCGTGTGCCATATGTACTTCCATAGGACAATGGCATCCCGTGAAGAAGGCAGGAATATCCCTATTTCAAGTGTAGAAGAACACGCACTGCATGCTCCACGCCCCGAGCGTGCCACTTCAGGCAATCAGGCCGGGCTAAGTCTCCTGCCTCCGGCCGAGGCCAGGAGAGACTCCACCACGCATGGAGCAGCAACAGGATCTTTGTCGTTCAGGAGAGCCTCACAGGCAGACCGAGCAGAAAAATCCGATGCACGGTCGAATAGCCTATCCCATCCTCAGTGTACCGGCAAGCATAATGCGGCGTTCTTTCAGAATATTACCTCGAAAATTCAGAATTCCAGCTTGGCCGACAGGAAGTGCCGCGCACGATGGCGGCCCCGGCGCGACGATCGCATGTGTTCCGGGTGCCAAGGGCATCCTGATGAGCGATCCCAGCGAAACCAGGATCGAACGGAAGCAACGTCTCGACCAAAGCCAATGTGCGAGCGTATAATTAGCAGTTGAACAGGTGATAGCGCGGCTGATCCTTCAATCGCGGCGGAACCTGGACAGTGCTCTTTCCTCCGGTCGAATGTGCAGTGAATCGGGCAAGGATTATGCCGAGCATACACGTGGAGCCTTACCATTCAGGCAGCAGGATAAGCGAAGGGTTTGGAACATGAAAGCCGGAAAGAAAACTGGGCTCAAGGGACGGAAACTCGCCGACCGTCTGATAGGGATAAGGACTCCTATTGGTGGAGTTGATTGGGAACCACCCGCCGGGGAACAGAATAAGGCAAGGCGAGTATTGGCGTATCTTGCGGAGCAGCAGGTTCTGTGGGACCCCTACGACACGGCGATAGGCACATTCGTGGTGCAATCCATAATCGATCTGCGTGGCCAACTCCGATACGAGCTCGAGGATCTCCCGAGCAACTCCATCCTGCAAGAAGGGCTGCGAGCCATGCACGCGACCTGTCGCGTGTTTTTGGATGAGAATCAATCCCCAAGGTCGGGCTATGGACCGCCCTATGAGGCTCAGCTCCACAGCACACTGGGCGAGTTGCGAGCCCGGTTTGGCATCCATATCGCCCGGATCGCCTGTGCATACAATCTGCAAGTGGATGCACGTCTGGCGGGTATACTGCCTCCGGAGCCGGACTGAGACCCGCCACTGCTCATGGATCAAGAAGTATGGGGGCAAAAGTCGGGCAGCCATGATCAGGACATATCCACATTCATATGGCTGCCGAAAGAAGGTCTAAGGACATCTGCCGGAGACCCGAGTAGCCGCGCTATCCGTGTCTGAGGACTCAGACACGGTGGAGCGGATACACCAGGCCGGGGCTGACAGCTACACTCCGTCTCTCGATACCGCTGCTCACAATTCTGCCTCCGCACGACCATAAGGAGCGAGGCCTGCACCGTTCGGCGATCCCCAGCAGAATGCGCCGGCAGTAACAGGCCTCGCCCACAACCCAATGCCTGCTGCACCTTGCGTGCAGCGAACACTCTTAGCTATCGTAGTACAGGTGGAACTCGTGCGGATGCGGCCGCAGAGCCATCTCATCGATCTCTCTTTCCCGCTTCCACTGAATCCACGTCTCGATCAGGTCGTCGGTGAAGACATCGCCCTGTGTGAGGAATTCATGGTCTTTCTCGAGCGCTGCGATGGCTTCGGCGAGAGAGCCGGGGGCCTGCTTGGTGCAGGCCAGCTCTTCCTTCGACAGCTCATAGACATCCACGTCCATCGGCTTGCCTGGGTCCATCTTCTGTTTGATGCCGTCGAGGGCGGCCATCAGCATTGCGGAGAACGTCAAGTAGCCGTTGCAACTCGGGTCCGGACAGCGGAATTCCACTCGCTTCGCCTTGTCGCTCGGCGAGTACATCGGGATTCGACAGGCCGCCGAGCGGTTCCGCGCTGACACGCACAGGTTCACCGGCGCCTCGAAGCCCGGCACCAGCCGGCGATAGGAGTTGGTCGTCGGTGCGGCAAAGGCCAAAATGGCCGGGGCGTGGTGAATCAGCCCGGCGATGGCGTGCATCGCCAGGTCGGACAGGCCCGCATAGCCCTTTCCGGCAAACAGGTTCTTGCCGCCCTTCCAGAGGGAGAAGTGCGTATGCATTCCCGAGCCGTTGTCCTGGAAAATCGGCTTGGGCATGAATGTTGCCGTTTTGCCGTGACGCTTGGCCACGTTCTTGACGATGTATTTGTACCACATGAGCTTGTCAGCCTGCTCGACGAGCGGGGCGAAAAGCATGTCGATCTCCGCTTGTCCGCCCGTGGCTACTTCGTGATGGTGCTTCTCGACCACGATTCCGACTTTACGCATCTCCTTGACCATTTCGGTGCGGATGTCATGCTGTGTGTCGGTCGGGCTGACGGGGAAATACCCGCCTTTGTACGACGGTTTGTATCCGAGGTTGGGCTCCTCGAACCGGGCCGTATTCCAACACCCTTCGGCTGAATCGATCGAGTACATTCCTGTATGCTGATTCTGCTCGTAGCGGACCTCGTCGAAGATGAAGAACTCCGGCTCCGGGCCATAGTATGCAGTGTCTGCCACCCTGGTCTTCTTCGCATATTCCGCGGCTTTCTTGGCGATACTTCGCGGATCGCGATTGTACTCTTCTCGCGTCAGAGGATCGACAACATCCGCCAGCACGCTCAACGTAGGCTTGGCGAAAAATGGATCCAAGACCACTGTCGCCAGGTCCGGGACAGCCATCATGTCGGACTGATGAATCGGCTTCCAGCCGCGGATCGAGGAGCCGTCGAAGCCCAGACCTTCCTTCAAGGCATTCTCGTCCAGGAAGTCCACCGGGAAGGTGCAGTGCTGCCAGGTGCCGAGCAGATCGACGAATTTGAGGTCCAACATCTCGGCCTCATTCTTCTTAGCGAATTCAAAAAACTCTTTTGGTGTCATTTCTGTTCCTTTCTGCCGCATTGGGTTCACTGAACGTTTATCCGATTGCCTCGCCGCCGCGTTCGCCGGTGCGGATGCGGACACACTCGGGCAGGTCGAGGACGAAGATCTTGCCGTCGCCGATCTGGCCGCTGCGAGCGCCCTCGGTGATCGCCTTGATCGTCTTCTCCACGAACGCCTCGTTAACGGCGATTTCCAGTTTGACTTTCTTCAGCAGGCTGCCTTGTTCTTTATGGCTGCGATAGACTTCCGCGACGCCCTTCTGGCGGCCCCGGCCGACGATGTTCGAGACTGTCACCAGATGAATCTCCTCTTCCGTGAGCCTCCTGAGCACTTCATCCAAGCGATCCGGTTGAATGATGCCAACTATGTATTTCACGTGTTGCGTCCTTTCCCGGTTAATCGATTACCGTATAGGCAGCCTCGCGATGCATCGTAAGATCGAGACCGACCCGTTCCTCGTGCTCACCGACTCGCAGGGTCACGAACGCGTCCACAAGCTTGAGTAATGCGATGCCAAACGCGAACGAGTATGCAATCGTGATGGCTGCGGCTTTGAGCTGGATCCAGAGCAGGCTGGGGTTGCCGTAGAGCAGGCCGTCCGCCCCGGCCGGATTGACGGCTTTGCTGGCGAAGAGGCCCGTGGCGATCACGCCCCAGATCCCGCCCACGCCGTGCACGCCAAAAGCGTCCAGTGTGTCATCGTAGCCCAGCAGGACCTTGACATACGTCACGGCGAACCACGGAAACACGCCGGCCCCGATCCCGATACAAATCGCGCTCATCGGCGTTACGAATCCGGCCGCCGGCGTCACTGCCGCCAAGCCGGCGATCATGCCCGTGATCATGCCCAGCGTCGTGGGCTTCTTATGCTTCACCCAGTCGAGCAAAGCCCAGGTCACGCCCGCTGTCGCACCGGCAATGTGCGTTGTCATGAACGCGCTGGCCGCCAGGGCGCCGGAGCCCAGAGCGCTGCCCGCGTTGAATCCGAACCAGCCGAACCACAGCAATCCCGCCCCCAGGACCGCAAAGGGCAGATTGTGCGGCGGCGAGATGCCATCCGGATACCCCTGCCGGCGGCCAAGGACCAGGGCGGCTGCCAGGGCTGTCATGCCCGCGTTGATGTGCACCACCGCCCCGCCGGCGAAATCCAGGGTGCCCCATTGCTTCAAGAAGCCGCCGGTTCCCCAGATCCAATGGGCCACGGGGTCGTACACGAGCGTTGCCCACAGCAGCGTGAAGATGCACAACGCGGAGAACTTCATCCGCTCCGCAAACGCTCCGATGATCAGCGCTGGCGTGATCACGGCGAACATCATCTGGAACATCATGAATGCCTGGTGGGGAACCGTGGCCGCATAATCGGCGTTCGGCTGCATTCCCACCCCCCTGAGAAACGCCCATCCCAGCGAGCCGATCAGCGAGCCCCTGTCAGGTCCAAATGACAAGCTGTACCCGAACGCCACCCACTGCAGGCTGATCAGGCACAAGATCATCAGGCATTGCATGAGCACCGAGAGCATGTTCTTGCGGCGAACCAGCCCGCCGTAGAAGAACGCCAGCGCCGGCGTCATGAGCATGACCAGCGCGGCGCTGATGAGCACCCAGGCCGTATCGCCGGTGTTGATCGCTGACGGCGCACCGGCAGCTTGGCCGCTCTGTTCGGCTGCGCGCACGCTGCCACCGGGGGCCACGAGGATCAACAGACCCACTGCCGCCACGAGGCCGAGCCGCATCCTGCACGATCTCAGGACAGACCGGTAATGCATCCCCATCATTTCTGTGTCTCCGATCATCACGGGCCAACTGGTTTGTATCTCATCCGCCCGGAACCCCAGGCAGAGAGGTCAACTGACCTGCCTTTTACCAGTACAAACCGCGTGCCAGATGCTCGCCCGATGAAGGAACTACTCTAATTCCTGCTCCTTGCGATAGTTACAGGACAGCCTCTGTCCTCATCAAATTGTACGGCCGCTTACGTTTTTGTAGATTTCCGGCCCGACGGATACACTTTTGTACTTTTCCGCCTTATTGAAAGGATTACCCATCCACGTTCGACTTCCGTGAAGTGCGTGGCCAGCCGCTCTGGGAGTCAGTTTCGGTCGGGTCTATACGGTAACGCGGGCTCTCGGGGGATTGAAGTCCTTTCCAGGCAGGTTCTGCGGCTGTAAAAGCCAGGCCCCGCCGGGTTCGGCGGGGCCTGTTCTGGCCCGGATGGGCACAGAATTGATGGCTCTGTTGCGACAGAGAACTGCTCGATCATCCGATGGCTTCGCCGCCGCGTCCGCCGGTGCGGATGCGGACACACTCGGGCAGGTCGAGGACAAGGATCTTGCCGTCACCAATCTGGCCGGATTGTGCGCCTCCGGTGATCGCCTGGATTGTCTTTTCCACGAACGCCTCGTTGACGGCGATCTCCAGCTTGACCTTCCTGAGCAAGCTGCCTTGCTCCTTGTGACTGCGATAGACCTCGGCGACGCCTTTTTGCCGGCCCCGACCCAGAACGTTGGAAACCGTCACCAGGTGAATCTCCTGCTCCGTCAGCCTCTTGAGCACTTCGTCGAGGCGGTCCGGCTGAATGATGCCAACAATGTATTTCATGTGTCTCGTCCTTTCGCACTGAGTCAACCCCGGCGTACGCCGCTTCACGACGCGACGTCAGGTCCAGGCTCACACCGTTGAGGAATAGGCACTCTCGAACTCGAAGGCCACAATCGCTGCACAACCACTTGCGTGACATCATGTTCGTTTCCCTTCGGTCCAGTTAATGTATGAGCCACTGACACCGTCACTCAAACAGCCTTGCACAGCGCTTCGGCTTGTCGGTGCTCGGACGGCGGAATAGACCACGGCAAACCGTGTGCCACGGCTGCCCGCTCGATGCCGTTCTCCAATTCTCGGATATTGCCGGGCCGGAGGTAAGGCGTGAATGCCTCGATAGGAATGATCGCATGTCCTCAGCGTCCGGCGAAACCTCGATAGTTGTGGATGAAAAACGGCAGGGCCTCGCGGGCGAACCACTGCGGGTCCCACTCGATATTGTTGACCAGGTACTTATAGCAGTCCTTCAGGACATAGGCCTCGGCTACATGTTTCTCAGTGCCTTCGACAATCACGGCATGGGCTTGTCGATCGTAGGCGTCGGCCTCGAAGGCGTCGAGCCGGCGCAAGTCCTCATCACTGACGCCGAAGTAGACGAAACCGTCCACCCACTGGCCGTCGTTTGATTTGAATATGACCGGGTAGACGTCTTCGTGTACTCGCCGGCGCGTGAACCCGTGCAGGCGCGCAGGGCGCTTCACGTAGTCGCCTCGCACGAGTTGCGACCAAACCTCCACAAACATCAGCGATCCATAAGTGAACAGGTTCATGCGACCCGCCTTGCAGGACCGTTTCGCCGGCAGACGACGTCCATGCCCACCGATCGTGCAAATCCCATACCCACAGACAAGAGGAGAAATCGTAACTCGCTGCGTAACAGACGGTTACAGCTAGCACAGGGCCCCACAGACAGGCACGTGATGTCCACACATTCGTAGAATATGATGGGTTTGTCTACAAATTTGTAGAAGAAGCCTCGCAACCCCGGTCACGTTTGGCGGGGACCTGGACCGGCATGCGAAAGAACACGGAACCTGCTGCAGTCGTGAGTATACTGTTGAGCGGCATGTTCCCCGAGGGAGCCTCCTTCGTCGAGCCAGGGCCGAGTGGGCCTTGCGGATTCACCAGGTGGATATGTGGTTTTCTTCCCCCGAGGTGTTCGATGTGTGGTAAAATGAGGCTGTATTGCTGAAGATTGTTCTTGGTGGAATGCTCGACCGCTGTCAATGTGCCCGCGTGCAGGACAAAATGATGCCTCTGTGAGCACACGCTGACAGCGACGTTGAGAGCTGCCTGTGGCGATTCAGGGGGCATGAGTTGAGTGAACCGGTGCTGACAACTGGCATTGTGGAAATTGACCGCCTCGTGGACGGTATTTTGGCCGGCGACAACATTGTCTGGGAAGTAGACTCGGGTGCGCCGGTGGACAGGTTCGTTTCGAGCTTTCTGGCGGCCAGTGAGGCGGAGGGCTCGCCTGTCGCTTACGTGAGTTTCAATCGCTCGCCGCAAACCATCAGTCGCACGTACCGGGGGCTCATGTCGCAGGGCGCCTTCCGACTGATCGACTGCTTCTCGTCGGGAAAGGGGAACAACGACAGAGTGTTCCTCGACTTCTACGAGTCGCCGGAGAAGGAGCTGCGCGAGGCCGTAGTCCGCGTAGAGAATCCCTCCGATGTCGCCGAACTGGAGAAAACGCTGACCGAAACGGGATCTGCCGAGGGGGCCAAGACGCGCTATGTCTTTGACAGCCTTACAGGGATGCTGGATCTCTGGGGCGACGAAGATGCTGTCCTGCGGTTCTTTGGGCACATCTGCCCGCGGCTGTTCGACCTCAGCACCGTCGCCTATTGGCTGCTGGAGACAGAAGCTCACTCACCGCGATTTCTCGCCAAGGTGCGGCATATCACGCAGGTCGTGCTGGAGATCGGCATCTCCCGGGGGATACGCACGTTGACCTTGCGAAAAGCAGCCAATCGGCGCAGCACGGCCATCGGCGTGCCGCAGTGGTTTCGGATCGTCGATGGCAAGCTGGCGATCGCGGCCGAATCGCGGGAGGACCGCGAGTTGAGCCTCCTGACGCGGATGGGTGAGGCGCTGGGCACTGCCCTGGCCCCCAATTCCTTCTTCGAAGAGACCATGAACGTCTTGGCGAGCGAATTGGGAATGATTCGCGGAACTGCCGTACTTCTCGACCGGACCACAGGCAAACTCCGCATCGTGGCCGCTCACGGGCTTTCGAGCGCCGAGCGAGCGCGGGGCGAGTACGATATCGGCGAGGGCATCACCGGCTATGTCGTCAAGACCGGACTGCCCGAGGCCGTGCCGGATATCTCCAAAGATGCGAGATTCCTGAACCGGACTTCGGCGCGGCAGGCGGATTCGGCTTGGCCGATCGCGTTCATCTGTGTGCCGCTCAAGGTGGACAACGAGACGGTCGGTGCGCTGAGCGTGGACCGCCCATTCGCCGTGGAGTCCACCCTCGACAAGGACCTGCGGCTCCTGTCGATCGTGGCCTCGCTCGCCTCCCAGGTGCTCAAGATCAACCGGCTGCTACAGGTCGAAAAAGATGAGATTCTTGTCCGGGATGAGCAGATGCTTCGTGAGCTGCGCAGCCGATACCGCCTGGAGAACCTGATCGGCCAGAGCAAGGCGATACAGCAAGTCCTGGTCACCGCGGCCACGGCGGCCAAGTCCAACGCCCCCATCCTCATCGATGGCGAGACCGGCACGGGCAAGGAGTTGGTGGCCAACGTGATCCACTATAACAGCCCCCGCTCCAAGGGACCGCTCGTGAAGGTCAATTGCGGGGCGCTGCCGGAGACCTTGCTCGAATCAGAGTTGTTCGGTCATGTCAGAGGGGCGTTCACCGGCGCCATCCAGAACCGCAAGGGGCGGTTCGAGCTGGCCCATCAGGGGACGCTCTTTCTGGACGAGGTCTCCGAGATGAGTCCACGTCTTCAGGTCAAGCTTCTGCGGGTGTTGCAGGAAAACGAGTTTGAGCCGGTCGGCGGCACGCAGACGATCCGTGTGGATGTCCGCGTCGTAGGCGCCACGAACACCGACTTGAAAGAGGCCATTCGCCAGGGCCGGTTCCGCCAGGACCTCTACTACAGGCTGAACGTTGTGCCGATCCATCTGCCTCCGCTCCGCCAGCGGCGGGAGGACATTCCCATGCTGGTAGACCACTTCCTCGAAAAGTACAACCGTGAGAACGGCAAGAGCGTGACAAAGATCTCTCGTGAAGTCCTGGATCATCTTCTGGCGTACTCGTGGCCCGGCAACGTGCGCGAGTTGGAGAACTGTATCGAACACGCCGTCGTGATGAGCCCCGGCAAAACGCTATCGATAAGCCTGCTGCCCGCCGAGGTCATCAACGGGACATCAGGTAGATGTGTTCGTTCGGGTCCGGCCAGTCCCGACAGTTTACAGAGCGACGTGCAGATGCTCTTGGACCGGTACTACAAGACGGCGGAGGAATCAGCCGGTGCCAGGGAAGAGCTCCATCGGCTGATTGAGCGGATCATCATCTCCCGAGCGCTCGCCGAAGGCATGAGCCAGCGGACCCTCGCCGCCAAACTGGGTCTCAGTCGCACGACCCTCCAGAAACGTCTCAAGGAGTACGGCTTGGGCGAGTGATCACAAGCCATTCCAGCATCAAGCAACGTGCTCTGGAGAGCTATCGGAGGCGGCCCGGCGTTCTCCGCATCGGCGGGTTGGCGGGTCCTCGTCCGGGCGGCGCCGGGGTGCTTGGGATGAACGGCGGATTGGTCTGCAACGGCTTGTCGATGTGGATGTACTCGATCACGGGCAGAGTCTGCTGGAGATGGGCAATCGTCTCGGGCCGAATCGGCTCATCGGTCACGATTCGCAGCGACCATAAGGAAGGCAGCGCAGGCAGTCGCGCCAAAGCGGCATCCGTGATCCGGCCGCTCAACTGGAGGTCTGTGAGTTTTGTCAGTCCGCCCAACGACGCCAGAGCTTCTCCGTCCGAACAGGAAATCCCCGTAACATCCAGGAGATAGAGCTCGGAAAGACTCCTCAGATGCAGCAAGGCGCTTTCCGTGAATGTACCCTCGAGAACTAGCCACTCCAGATGCCGCATACCTGCCAGAGAGGCGAGGTCCTGATCGCGCAGCGGGAACCCGCGTAAACTCAGGGTTCTCAAGTCTGCCAAGGCAGACAGGTTCAGCGGTATCTCATCGATCACTCCCGAATCGCCCAGACGCGGCATGACGGCGAGAGTCTGAAGATGCGTCAAGGCATTCAACTGGTTCAGCCCTCGTTTCGTCACGTCGGCCCCCAGGTCCAACGACTCCAGTTGTGTCAGCTTGCCGATCGACGGTACACAGCGATCGGTGAGGTTGTCGCTCCAGAGGAGCAGGCGCTTCAAGCGGCCAAGAGACTTGATGCCGGCCACGTTCTTATCGGATAGCGATACGCCCACAGCGCTGCCGGTGAAGCGGAGCTCCTCCAAGGACGCAAGCGCAAACAAAGAAGAGACGGCCCCAGGGGTGGTTTGGTCCTTGAGACCGACATCGAGAGATTTGAGGTCTCGGAACTGAACGAAGGTCTTCGCACTGTCGGCCGTCAATGGCAAACCGCCGTTGATCACCCTCAAGCCGGGCATGGAAACCAGCTCACGTACGCTGTCATCACTAATAATCGCCTGCCCGAAATCCACCTTCTTCAGGTTCTTCAGGCCCTTCAAGTGCGCCACTCCGGCGCTCGTGAAGCGGGCCGCGGTCCGGACGAAGTACAGTTCCTCCAGACTCGTGAGTTTGCCGATGGATGCGAGGCTGGCGTCTGTGAGCCCCGGATCCTGGACGCCCCAGAGGGTCAGGCTCTTGAGATGCGTCAGACCTTCGAGGTATTTGATGTGCTGGTCCGTCAGGCCTGTTGTGCCCCAAAGGCACAGATGCTCCAGACGCGGCAGACTTGCTAGTTCCGCCAGCGGGGGGGCGCCGATGCGACCCATCCGGATTCTCATCCAGCGCAGACGCGGCGACTGTCCCAACTGCTTAAGTCCCGCGCCGGTGGCCGCGGTCCAGAGGTCCAGGTATTCCAGGGTCGGCAGGTTCTTGAGCACGGCTATGCCGGCGTCGCCGACCCTGGACTCCGTGAGTTCCAGGGACCTGAGTGAACTCAGGCTTCTGAGATGCTCCACCCCTTTGTCGGTCATTCCTGTGCGATACAGACGGAGCATCTTCAACCCGGTCAAACGAGTCAACGGCTTGACCACTCGCTCGTCCGCGTAGGTCCTCTCGCCCAGAGAACTGACGAAGAGCATCCCGAGGTCATTCGGGTCGAGCCTGGACAACCCGGTCAAGTCTTCCGGGTCCGAAAAGCACCGGTCTCGCAGATTGGGGCTCGTCATCTCCGCCGGTCTGGCCTTGAGCATGATGCGAAGCGCGATATCCCGATCTGAGGGTACAGTCACATCCCCACGCGCGACACCCACGGACTGCCAAGACGTCTCCAGATTCACAAGCTGCGGATTCAGTCCCCAGCGAAGGGAAGGGTCGGGGTTGTGTTGACGGTATTCGCTTTGGGCAGTCGGGTCCTCCGTAGACAGCACCCCCAGGGACTGATCCTTAGGAAAGTGCAGGACCCTGATGGAAGGGGCGCCTGCGCTGGTCCCGGACACGCTGACTTCGCGTGCGGACAGCACTACGGTCACAGCAAGGACGGCCGACGTGATTGCCATGAAGCTCGCTTTCCCGTTTCCCAATTGGTCGCCCACGATCGTTACCTCCATAACTCTTGCGTATGATTTTGTCATCATAACGTCGCAACGGGTCGCGGCGCTATTCAGAATTGTGGTAAGCATTGCAGTACGTGGCGCGGCCATGTGGTTGGGTCACAGACTGGTCCATTGTTCACATAATGGTCCATCCGGCGGCCGTCCTGTCTGCCTATCCCGGAGGGACGGAATCGCTAAGTACTTGCGGAGAATGGTCTTACGATTCAGTCCTAGTCTCGCGGATATTGGCATAGTGTTTGCACGATCCGGGTACATGAGCCAGGGCATGAGATTGGTCCGGTTTGAAGGTGACGAGTCGCAGACGATCGCCCGGGTGCCGTCGTCCCAGGTCGAGCCGGGGCTCCCCATCGCAAAATATCGCGATGGGGACCCCTTGACGCACTTTCGAAATGTGACCAATAGTGTCGTGCAGGACGCCTTGAATGTCTGGTCGGATATCTGGGGAGAATTGGAGGGCGACATCGCGTGCGGTGCCGCAGTTGCCCCGGAGGACGATAGGAGGTTCACACCGTCCTGCGGGTGGCCTGCGTTTTTGGAGAAGATGTGGGTCTTGCGGCAGAACCTGGATTTCCTGGCCCGGTTCAGCCGGCGATGACTCGAAGACAGATGGCATTGGGTTGTGGGCGAGGCTTGCCTGGCTGTCAGCAGCCGAAACAGCAAGCCCCGCCCCTCCCGTTCTTATTCTTGAGAACCGAGTCGGATGTCTGAATCGGTTGCCGAAGCAGCTCCGGTTACTCCTCGGACTATTACCCCTGTACAGGGCGTTTGGGTCAGGTGTGCTATGATTAGACGAACTGCAACAATCCATCTTTTCTACTGTGCCAACAGCGTGACGGATGGCGAGCTCCAAGAGCTGCAAACCCGGCTCGACACGGACGGGCTCAAGACGCTCAGTCTGCCGTGCTCCGGCAAAGCGACGATTCCATACCTGCTCAAGGCGTTTGAAAAGGGCGCCGATGGCGTGGTGCTGTGTACCTGTCCCGAGTCCAAATGCAAGAACCTGGAGGGCAACCTCCGAGCGTCCAAGCGAGCTGAGGCCGTGGGGGAGTTCTTGGATGAAATCGGTCTTGGAAAGGATCGCGTCGTTGTCTTGGCGAAAGAACAGGGACAGGTCGAGCCGTTGATCGGCACCGTCCAGAAGCTCCAAACCGAACTTGGCGAGGTGTACTCTGTCGGGACCAAGCCGGCCCGGGCTGCCTCGGCGGATGTGCGAGCGGGCACTCGACGGGAGAATGCCGCATGAAACCGAACAGCAAGTTAGCCAGTGCTATCCAATCGACCGCATTTGTCGTGACAGCGGAAATCCTGCCGCCCCCGGCGGCCGAGGGGGCCGTGATCAAAGCTGCGGCGGACGCGATGGGCGACAGCCTCGCCGCTATCAGCGTGGCCGACAATCACAGCGGCATCGGGACATCGAGTCTCGCCGCGTCATCCGTGCTTCTTGGACTGGGACGCGAGCCGATCTATCAGGTGGTCACCCGCGACCGCAACCGCATCGCGATCCAGTCCGACCTGCTGGGCGCCGCCGTGCTGGGGATCAAGAATGTCGTGTGCACGTCGGGCCATCACCAGACCCTCACCGGGTGCTCCGACTCGGCCAATGTGTATGATCTCGATGCGATCCAGGTCGTCTGGGCCATCAGGCAGATGCGTGAGGAAGGCATGCTCCTGAACGGGACCGCCATCTCGGGCAAGTTCTCCATGTTGATTGGGGCGGTGGCGAACCCCTACCTTCGGCCGCTGGACCTGAACATGATCCAGCTCGCCAAGAAGATCGGAGCCGGGGCCGATTTCATTCAGACCCAGCCGGTCTTCGACGTGGAGGAGTTTGCCGTGTGGCTCGATGCGGCCCGCAAGGAGGGTTTGGTGGACAAGGCCGCGATTCTCGCCGGCATCTTGCCCCTGAGCAGCGCCGAAGAGGCCGAGAAGCTCCGCGAGGCTCACACAGAACTGCGAGTCTCCGACGCTCTAGTGGCAAGGCTCAAGGCCGCCGGAGACGCGGACGCCCAGGAAAGGGAAGGCTTGAAGATCTGCGCCGAGATCGTCGGCAAGCTCAAAGGTATGAAGGGCGTCCGGGGCATTCACATTCTTTCCGGGGGCCGGGAGAAGCTCGTGTCGAGACTGCGTGCGGCCGCCGGCCTGTAGGTGCAAACCATGCCTGAGAAATATCACATTGAAACGAAACCGGTGCCACCGCGCCGGCCCCGCGTCGGCAAGTTCGGTGTGGTCGATTGGCGCGAGGATTGTGCCCGATGTCACAACTGCGTCAAAAAGGCCTGCGTTTACGACCGCTACCGGCAGGAGGCGGAGTATATTCGCACGCTGGAGGCAGTCGATGCCCTGTTCTTCGAGTGCATGGGCTGTTTCTCCTGCGTTCAGAACTGCACGAAAGGTCTGCTGCGGCTTGTCATCAACCCGGTCTACGAGGCCTTGGGCAACAGCTACTGGACGCCGGACATCATTCACACGACGTGGACCCAGGCGGAGACTGCCAAGATCCCCGTCTCCGGCGCCGGGTACAGAGGCCCATTCAGCGGGCCGGGCTTCGACAGCATGTGGACCGACATGTCCGAGATTGTTCGGCCCACACGGGACGGCATTCACGGCCGCGAGTACATCAGCACCGCTGTGGACATCGGCCGCAAGCCTGCGTACCTGAACTTCCAGGACAAGCCATTCCGCATAGACGCTTCGTGCCTGTCGATCCGGATGCCATTGATTCTCGATTTGCCATCGCCGCGCCATACGTTGCCCAAGCTGGGCCCCGCCATGCGCGAGACCGCCGTACGCACGGACATCATCGCCCTGGCCGGCCCCTCCGCTTGGCCCTTCGATGGGGAAGATACCGATCGCGTGTTGCCCCACACGGCGTTCTGTCTGAATCCGGAGCAGCCTGTTGTACCGCCGCAATCGCTGGCCAAGACCGGGCTGGTAGAGACTTATGACGGCCCTGACGTGATCGACCGCATCAAGCGACTCAAGGACAAGCATCCTGGTATTGTCGTCTCGGTGCGCGTGCCGCTGGATGCAAGCGGCGCGCAGCGGGCCATCGAGCTAGGCGCTCTGGCCGAGGTGGAGGCGATCCACGTCGTAGCCGACCTCAATGGCAATCAGATCGGCGTGGCAAAGCCCTTGTTCCTCAAGGACATGATCCGGCGGATTCACACGACGCTGATCGAAAAGGGAATTCGGGACGAAATCACGCTTATTGCCGGCGGCGGGATTGCCTTGCCCGAGCACATGGCCAAGGCCATCATTTGCGGCGCCGATCTGGTCAGCATCGACCTGCCGCTGATGATCGCTCTGGAATGTCACCTGTGCGACCGGTGCGAGCCGGGGCTGCCATGTCCGGCCAGGCTGGACGACATGCCCCTGGACTACGCCGTTGGCCGCATGGTGAATCTGATCGCCGCCTGGCACGACCAATTGGTCGAGGTCATGGGTGCGATGGGCATGCGCGAGGTCCGCCGGCTGCGCGGCGACATCGGTCGCGCAATGTTCTTCGAGGACCTCGAGGAGGATACGTTTGGCAAGCTTTTCGGTAAAAGAAAGTGACCTTCGAGACATCCTGCCGGCCAACACGCTGAAAACGCGTGTGCCGCAAGTTGAGGTCGAGCGCACGGTCGCGCCTGCCCCGCCGCGCTACCGGAACGAGGTCTCGAAATACATCATCCGGCGCAGCCACGATTGCATTCACTGCGGCAAGTGTGCCCAGCTTTGTCCTTACGGCGTACACGTCCGCAAGGCAGGATACAAATACTCCTGCGAGCCGAAGTCGTACCGCTGCATCGGCTCGGCGTGCGAAAAGACGAATCACTATTGCGTGGCTGCCTGCCCGAAGTCGGCGCTGCAGATCGTCGAGAACCCGATGATGCAGATCCTGGGCGATTACCGCTGGACGGCCGACATGATTCTCGCCACCTGGATGATGGCCGAGACGGGCCACGCGCCGCCGAAGGAATACGGATTCGACTATCAATGCGGCAACTCGGGCGGGGGATTCGATAAGCTGCGGTTCAAGTTCCCCCAGAAGCCGCCGGTCAACGTGTCGAAGGACCAGATCGACACGAGCATCGAGCTCAACCGGCGGGGCGATGGCCGGCCGCAAATCCGGATCGATGTCCCCTGGTACGGCGGCGGCATGTCGTTCGGTTCGGTCAGCAACGTCACGCAGCTTTCCAAGGCCCGCTGCGCCGTCGCCTGGAACACCTTTACCTGCACGGGCGAAGGCGGCTACATGGAGCGGATGCGGCCCTACGACGACCATGTCATCACGCAGGTCGCCACGGGCCTGTTCGGCGTCCGCGAAGAGACGATCCAGCGTGTGCCCATCGTCGAGTTCAAATACGCCCAGGGGGCCAAGCCGGGGCTCGGCGGCCACCTGCTCGGCGACAAGAACACGCCCGCCGTGGCTCGGATGCGCGAGGCCGTGCTTGGTATCTCGCTGTTCTCGCCGTTCCCGTTCCACAGCGTCTACTCCATCGAGGACCACATGAAGCACCTCGACTGGATCAAGCATGTCAATCGGCGAGCCCTGTGCTCGACGAAAGTCTCGACGCCGACGGACGTGGATATGGTCGCGGTGGGCAGCTACGCCGCCGGCACGCACATCATTCACATCGACGGCGGCTATGGCGGCACCGGCGCCTCGCCTGACATCGCCAAAAAGAACATCGCCATGCCCATCGAGTACGCGATCGGCAAGGTACACGGGTTCCTCATGGCGGAGGGGGTGCGCGACAAGGTGACGCTCATGGCCAGCGGCGGCGTCCGGACCGCGCACGACGTGGCCAAAGCGATTGCGCTCGGCGCCGATGGCGTGGTCATTGGGACGGCGGAGCTGGTCTCGCTGGGCTGTGTCCGGTGCAGCCGCTGCGAGAGCGGCCGGGGCTGTCCTCGCGGCATCGCCACCACAGACCCGGAGCTGTCCGCGAAGATGGATCTCGACTGGGGCACGCAACGGATGATCAACATGTACAACGCATGGCGCGAGGAATTGATCGATATCCTGCGGCGCTTCGGCATGCGAAGTGTCAGTGAGCTTCGCGGGCGGACCGACCTCCTGATGCACCTGGATTACATGAATGACGTGAAATGACGGCTGGTAGGGTGGGTTCTCAACCCACGCGTCAGGCGGTCGGTGCGCACATAACGCGTGGGGTAAAACCCACCCTGCAAATGACCTGGAGTAACAGGGCGTGGACAGGCAGTTGATAGAGCAGTTAGCACGTTCCCGAAAAGATCTGGCCGACGCGTGCGGGTGGGCTCAGACGGTGCGCAAGACCGAGGAGGAGGGGGGCTGCGGCGTCGTCGGCTTCTGCTGCACGAAGGCGGTGCCCGGCCGGCATATCTACGCGCCGTCCAGGCAGATGCACAATCGCGGCAACGGCAAGGGCGGCGGCATCGCAGCGGTCGGACTGGTGCCTGAGCAATTGGGTATCAGCCGGCAGGTGCTGGATGAGCACTATATGCTTCACATCGCGCTGTTGGACCCGAACGTCCGAGCCGAGGTTGAGAAGGAATTCATCACGCCGCACTTCGACGTGGCCGCGTCCACCCCGCTGGACAAGGTGGATGACTGGCAGGCGGTGGGGGACCTGGAGGTCAAGCCGCCGGATGTGTGGCGCTACTTCGTCCGCGTCAAGCCAAAGGTGCTCGATGAGTTCGTTCAGAAGAATGGCTTCCAGACCATGGACCGGCGGGCGGCTGAAGATGAGTACGTCAGCCAGAACAGCTTCAAGCTCAACCAGGAGTTCTACGCGTCCCTCGGCAAACAGCGGGCATTCGTACTGTCCCACGGCCGCAACATCATGATTCTCAAGGTCGTCGGCTACGCCGAGGCCATCGTCAAATACTACAAAATCGAGGACCTCTGCGCACACGCCTGGATCGCCCACCAGCGATACCCGACGAAGGGCCGCGTCTGGCATCCTGGCGGGGCGCATCCGTTCGCCGCGATGAACATGGCTCTCGTCCACAACGGCGACTTCGCGAACTACCACTCCGTCAGCGAGTACCTCAAGCAGCGGAACATCTATCCGCAGTTCCTCACCGACACCGAGGTCTCGGCCCTGTTGTTCGATCTGCTGGACCGGACCTATCACTATCCGCTCGAATATATCATCGAGGCCCTGGCCCCGACGACCGAGCTGGACTTCGACCGGCTGCCCGAGGACAAGCAGCGGATCTACAAGGCCATTCAGACGACGCACATTCACGGCTCGCCCGACGGACCGTGGTTCTTCATCATTGCCCGCAACGTCGCCCGGGAAAACAAGTTTCAGCTTATCGGCATTACGGACACCGCGATGCTCCGGCCGCAGGTGTTCGCATTGTCCGAGGGCGAAGTCCAGGTTGGTCTGATTGCCTCGGAGAAGCAGGCGATTGACGCGACCCTGCGGAGCCTGCACCAGGAAGATAAGCGGATCTGCCCGGTGGCCGACCGCTACTGGAACGCCCGCGGCGGCAGCCACACGGATGGCGGCGCCTTCCTCTTCAACCTCTCCCCATGTGGCGAGGGCATCTTGCCCTCGAATCGCGGGCTGGAAGCCCGTGACACGCAAGGCCGAGACGGCCTCGCCACAGGCAGCGAGCTCCGCATGACCTGCACGGACAAGTTCGGCCAACCGGTGCCGATGCCGAAATGGAGCCAGTCGTGTGACCTGTCGATCGATCCCGCTTCTCTTCGCGTCGATAAGGCGGCGGAAGAGAAACTGGACGTGTGCCTGCGGGCCGGCGGCGCGGTCGATCTGTACGAGTTCGTCCGCAACGGCGCGAAGACGTGGTCGTTCGACGTGTTCCGCACTGTGTGCCGGGCCTTGGCGGAACGAGGGGTCAACCCGGAGAACACGGCGGCAGTGATTGAGACGTTCACGCTGCTCAACGACCGCAAGTACCCGACTGATGGCAAGAGACGCAGCCAGATTTTGCACCTGATTCGCAGCGAGTCGTTTCGCCTCCTGCGGTCGCTGCCGAAGATCAAGGCCGATGAGCCCAATCTCGGGCCCTATCGCTTGATTGATCTCAAGACCAAGGGCGACCTGCGCGGGCCGGGTCGCGGCGAGACCACGCTGGTCATCGATGCGATGGGCTTCCCGGCCGAGGGCGAGGGTTGCGACTCGACGCTCCTGTGCGACGCGTTCCTCAAGGGCTGGCGGCACTTTATCGATTTTGACCTCCGCGGGCAGCGGTTCCACGGCTGCGGGCTCGGACCGGAGACCGATGACGTGACCATCGACATCTACGGCAGCTCCGGCGATTACCTCGGCTCCGGGATCGACGGCCTGACCATCACTGTGCACGACAACGCCCAGGACCAGTTGGGCCAGATCATCAAACGTGGCAAGCTCGTCGTCCACGGCGATGTCGGGCAGACCTTCATGTACGGGGCCAAGGGTGGTGACATCTTCATTCTTGGTAACGCGGCGGGCCGGCCTTTGATCAACTCCGTCGGCCGGCCGAAGGTCGTCATCAACGGCACGTGCCTGGACTTCCTGGCCGAGTCCTTCATGGCGGGCGATCCGCTCGCCGGCGGCGGCTTCGTGATTCTCAACGGCATCCGGATCGATGAGGATGGCAAGGTCGTTCCGCTGCCCGAGCCGTATCCGGGCGGCAATCTGTTCTCGCTTGCGTCCGGCGGGGCGATTTACGTCCGTGACCTGCATCACAAAGTGGTCGATCAGCAACTCAACGGCGGCAAGTTCACCGCGCTCACGCAAGCGGATTGGGACTTGATCCTGCCTTATCTGCAGGAGAATGAGCGGCTCTTCGGGATCAAGGTCGAGGACCTGCTGACGGTCGATGGCCGCCAGCGCGCGCCCGTGGAAGTCTATCGCAAAGTGGCGCCGGTCGCGCTGAAGGCGCTGGCCAAAGTAGCCGTGCTGCCGGACAAAGAGAAGAGGCAGGCCATCGAGGCATGAGGATGAGTGGATCGCAAACATGACGATAACAATCTCAAAGAGCAAATCGACGCCATGTCTTCTCAAGAGAGTGCATGACATCTCGGGCGTCGATCTGAGCAAGTGCTATCAATGCAAGAAGTGCACGAGCGGGTGCCCCGTGTCGGGCATGGCCACGTGCCCGCCGTCGGAGATGATGCGGCGGCTGCACCTGGGGCTTGGCGATGAGCTTCTCGACAGCGACATTCTCTGGATGTGCGTCTCGTGCGAGACCTGCTCGGCGCGGTGCCCGATGGGAATCGACGTCGCGGCGGTGATGGACGCCCTGCGGAAGCTGGCGATCCAGCGAGGTACGGCCAAGCCCGAAGGCAACGTGCCGCTATTCAATCGGGCGTTCCTCAAGACGGTCGAGGTGTTCGGCCGGACATATGATATTGCCATGATCACGGCCTATAAGCTCGGCAGCGGCAAGCTTAAGGCCGACACCGAAAAGTTCCCGACCATGCTCAAAAAACGCAAAATCGCACTGCTGCCTCCGCGCGGCGCGGATCGCAAGACGGTGCGCCGAATCTTCAAGAAGACAAAAGAGGAGGGAGCCGGTCAATGAAATACGCGTATTTTCCAGGCTGTTCGGCGGAGTCCACCGCGCGGGACATGCACGAGTCGACGCTGGCCGTGGCTGACGCACTGGGGATTCAATTGGTCGAGCCGAAAGGTTGGACCTGCTGCGGAGCCACGGCGGGGCATCAGACCGATCGCATCCTGGCGGTGGCTCTGCCGGCAGCCACACTGGTCAAAGTCAAGGACATGGGGCTTGACTTGGTCGTCAATTGTGCGGCCTGTTACAATCGAATGAAGGTGGCGAATCACGAGATCGCCGGGAGTCAGCAGGTGCGGGACAAGGTAGCCGAGGCAGTGGGCCGGGATTACGACGGCTCGGTGAAGGTGCGGCATCTGCTTGAAGTGCTCCTGGACGACGTGGGGGCGGACGCGATTCGCAAGGCCCTGCACAGCTCCCTCACCGGCGTGAAGGTGGCTAGTTACTACGGCTGCCTGCTGGTCCGGCCCAGCGAAGTCACAGGCTTTGACGATCCGGAGAACCCGAGCTCGCTGGATCGGCTTGTTACCGCGATGGGGGGCACGGCCCTGGAATGGCCACACAAAGTGGAGTGTTGCGGCGGCGGCTTGTCCATGTCGCGGACGGACGTGGTCGTGAACCTCACGGACTCGATCGTCGGGATGGCGAAGTTGGCCGGCGCCGATTGCATCGCCGTCAGTTGTCCCATGTGCCAGATCAATCTCGACATGCGTCAGCTCGACATCGCCAAAAACAAGGGCAACCGTTATGACATGCCGGTCCTCTACATCACGCAACTGCTGGGGCTGTGTCTCGGTGTCGCCCCCCAGAGGCTCGGTTTGAATAAGCTCATGATCTCGCCGGCCAAGGTGATCCAGGCCGTCGCCGCCGTGTGAGGATCGCGAATGAATCAGAAATCTGCAAAGACGAATATGGGTGAGAACGGCCGGAAGAAGATCGGTGCGGTGCTCGTGCAGGGCGGCGGAATCGCCGGCGTGCAGGCATCGCTGGATTTAGCCAACTCGGGCTTCAAGGTCTATCTCGTCGAGCGCGAGGCGGCCATCGGCGGCATGATGTCCCACCTCGACAAGACGTTTCCGACCGGCGACTGCGCCACCTGCATCATATCGCCCAAGCTCGTCGAGTGCGCCCGCAATCTGAACATCGAAATCCTGACGATGTCTGAGCTGACCGATCTCGCGGGCGAGCCCGGCAACTTCAAGGCCACCGTCAAACGGTATCCCCGGTACGTGGATGAGACCAAATGCAACGGCTGCAGCGAATGCACCAATGCCTGTCCCGTGCAGATTCCCGATCACTTCGACCGCGAGCTCGGCAAGCGCAAAGCCATCGCCAAGCACTATGCCCAAGCGACGCCGAACATCTTCGGCATCCTCAAGAACGGCCACGCGCCCTGCAAAGTGGCTTGCCCTGCGAATGTCAACGTGCAGGGCTACGTGCAGCTCATCAAGAAGAAGGAATACGCCAAGGCCGTCAATCTGATCCGCGAGCGAAATCCGCTGGCGGCGATCTGCGGGCGGATTTGCACACACCCATGCGAGAGCAAGTGCACTCGCGGCAGGGCTGATGACGCAATTGCCATCCGACTGCTCAAACGGTTCGCCTCCGACCAGGAAGTCGGGATGCTGGAGTCGGGCGCGCTGAGTCTGCCCCCGGAGAAGAAGCCTGCTGCCGGTGCCAAGAAGGTCGCCGTCATCGGGGCCGGTCCGGCGGGACTGACTGTCGCGAGCGATCTTGCTGACCAGGGTTTCGCGGCAACTGTGTACGAGGCCCAGCCGGCGGCGGGTGGCATGCTCCGCTATGGGATTCCGGAGTATCGTCTGCCGAAGAAGGTGTTGGATCACGAGGTTGAGCTCATCCGGCGCAAGGGCGTGCGTTTTGTCTTCAACTGCCGTGTTGGGAAAGACATTTCCCTGGACCAGTTGCGTAAAGATAATGACGCTGTCTTCATCGGCGCCGGCGTCACCAAGGGCCGGCTGCTCGGTGTGGAAGGCGAGAACAAGCCGGGTGTCCTCCAGGGCGTCGATTTCCTGCGTCAAGCTGCCGACAGGGACAACAAGCCCGAGGTCAAAGCGAGAGTCGTCGTTATCGGCGGCGGCAACGTTGCCGTGGATGTGGCGCGTACCGCTCTGCGGCTCGGGGCCGAGACCGTCGAGATGGTGTCGCTCGAACAGCGCCACGAAATGCCCGCTTATCCGGAAGAGGTCGAGGCGACCCTTCAGGAAGGCATCAAGGTGACGAATGGCTGGGGGCCTCTGCGGATTCTCGGAAACGGCAGCGTCGCCAGCATCGAGCTGAAGAAATGCACGCAGGTCTTCGGCGCCGATGGGCGGTTCAATCCTGTCTATGACGAGCAGCAGCGGATTTCCCTCGAGGCCGATCAGATCATTACGGCTATTGGCCAAACCAGCGATGATGCGTTTGTCAACCACATCGGCGTGCAGACCCAGGGCCGATATTTCAAAGCCGATCCTGTGACCCTCCAGACCTCGCTGGACGGCATTTTCGCCGGGGGCGATGCGGTGAGCGGTCCCAAGTCAGTGATTGAAGCAGTGGCCGCCGGCAAGCGAGCAGCGGAATCCATCGAGCGATATCTCAACGGCAAGGACATCCTCTCCCATCGGTTCGACAGCACGATCAGGCCGGTTCCGGAAGAACTACTGCCGGCCATTGAGGCTGTCGAAGAGAAGCCTCGTGCGAAAGCCGGTGAGCTGCCTGTAGCCGAGAGGGTCGGCAACTTCACGGAGGCGGAGACGGGCCTGACGGAGGAGCAGGCACTGGCCGAAGTGGAACGGTGTCTGAACTGCGCCTTGTGCTCCGAGTGCAAAGAGTGCGTCGAGGCCTGCAAGCAAAACGCGATCGACCACGCCATGGGGGAGCGGACGGTCGAGCTGGAGGTCGGCGCGGTCGTTCTGACCGCCGGCGTTGAGGAATTCGACGCCAGCCGCAAGGGCGAGTTCGGCTGGGGACGGTATCCGAACGTGGTCACGAGTGTCCAATTCGAGCGGATGCTGTCGGCCGCCGGACCGTTCGAGGGACACATCGTGCGCCTCTCGGATCGTCACGAGGCCAAGCGGGTCGCCTGGATCCAGTGCGTCGGCTCGCGCGACTCCAAGTGTGGGAACGAATACTGCTCGTCGATTTGCTGCATGGCCTCGACAAAGCAGGCGATGGTGGCCCAGGACCACACGCCGGGCCTGGAAGCGACGATCTTCTACATGGATATCCGCGCCCACGGCAAGGATTTCGATCAATACTACGAACGGGCCAAGGATCAAAGTGGCGTCCGCTACATCAAGAGCATCCCGTCGCGGATTGTCCAGATGCCGGGGACGCTGAACCCGCGAGTCCGCTTCGTGGACGAGGCCGGCAAGCTGCGCGAGGAGGAATTCGATCTCATCGTACTGGCTGTCGGCCTGGAGTCTTCCGCCTCTGCACGGGAGTGCGCCCAAAAGCTCGGCATCGAGCTCAACGAATACGGCTTCTGCGCGACGCAGCGCTCGCAGCCTCTGTCCACGTCCCGGCCAGGCGTCTTCGTCGGGGGGGCGTTCCAGGAGCCGAAGGACATTCCCGAGACCGTCATGCAGGCCAGCGGCGCCGCCTCGATGGCGATGGAGCTTCTGGCCTCCGCCCGGAATACACGGACGGTGAAGAAGAAGTACCCGGACGAGCACGATGTCACAGACGAAGAGCCTCGCATCGGCGTCTTCGTGTGTCACTGCGGCCGAAACATCGGCTCGGTCATCGACGTCGAGCGGGTAACCAAAAACGTCGAGGCCGAGCCCGGCGTGGTCCTGGCCACCCACACCATGTTCACCTGCTCGGACACGAGCCTGTCGAACATCCGCGCGCAGATTGTGGAACATCGGCTCAACCGCATCGTCGTCGCGTCCTGCACGCCGCGGACGCATGAGCCGCTGTTCCGCGAGACAATGCGCGAGGTGGGGCTCAACCCATACCTGTTCGAGATGGCTAACATCCGCGATCAATGCTCGTGGGTCCATTCGGCGTCACCCGAGATCGCCACGCAAAAGGCGACGGAGTTGGTCAAAATGGCGGTGGCACGGTCGCAATTGCTGTCCCCGTTGGAGCCGGGCACGCTGGCTGTGGATCAGAAAGGCCTGGTCATCGGCGGCGGCCTGGCCGGCATGACCGCGGCGCTGGCTCTGGCCAACCAAGGCTTCAAGGTCCACCTCGTCGAGCGGGCGGAACACCTTGGTGGGCATCTGCATGACGTCCACTATACCCTGGAAGGTATCGATGTGCCTGCTCTGGCGGCCGATCTGATCCAGCGCGTGCAGGAGCACAAAGACATCGACGTGTACCTCGGGACGGACGTGGCGGAGATCAAGGGCCACATCGGCGAGTTCCACGCGACGTTGTCCCGCAACGGGCAGAAGACCGAAGTCAGCGCGGGTGCCGTCATCGTGGCGACCGGCGCTGAAAGGGCCCAGACGACGAAGTTCCTGGGAGGCTCGTCACCAAACGTCACCACGCAGGTGGATCTGGAGAAGCAGATTCATGAGGGGCGGCTGCCTGCCGGACTCAAGAACGTCGTCATGATCCAGTGTGCCGGGTCGCGTGACCAGGAGCGGCCCTATTGCAGCCGCATCTGCTGCTCCATGGCGGTCAAGAACGCGCTGGCCATCAAGGCGAAGTCCCCTGATACGGACGTGTTTGTCCTCTACCGCGACATTCGAACGTATGGCTTCCGGGAGATCTACTACAAGAAAGCCCGTGAAGCAGGCGTGGTCTTCCTGCGATACGCACCGGAGCAGGCGCCGGCCGTCAGTAGCACGGGCATCTTGCTCGTGAGTAACATGGGCGTCCCGCCCATGCATCATCGGCAGGATGCCGATGCCACGAAAAGTGGTGGGCTCAAGGTCAGCGTCAAGAGTCCCGACTTCCCTGAGCCGGTCGAGATCGAGACGGACCTGGTCGTCCTCAGCACAGGCATCGAGGCGGATCGCCAGAACAACAGGCGAGTCTCCGATATGCTTAAAGTGCCGCTCAATGCGGACGGCTTCTATGTCGAGGCCCACATGAAGCTGCGGCCGGTGGATTTTGCCACCGAGGGCATCTTCCTGTGCGGCCTGGCGCACTCGCCGAAGTTCATCGACGAGAGCATCGCTCAAGCGCGGGCGGCTGCCGCCCGGGCGGCGACCGTGCTGTCCAAGACGCACCTTGACGTCAGCCCGCAAGTCTCCCGCGTCGATCAGAGCAAGTGCATCTCGTGCATGACATGCGTGCACGTGTGCCCGTACGGTGCTCCGTTCTGCAACCTGGACGGCAAGGGACAGATCGAGGCGGCCAAGTGCATGGGTTGCGGCATCTGCGCCTCGGAGTGCCCGGCGCGGGCGATCCAACTGAACCATTTTGAGACCGACCAGTTCCGAGCGATGATCCGCACGCTCTTTGCCGAGGGCAATGGCGATTTGAAGAAGGTTATGGCACAGACGGTGTGATATGGTGAGCGTGAGCAAAGAAGAGTTTGAGCCAAGGGTCTTGGCCTTCTGCTGCCACTACTGTGCGTACGCGGCGGCGGACCTGGCGGGTACGATGCGGATTCAGTATCCGCCGAACGTCCGCATCGTCCGCACGCCCTGCACGGGGCGGCTGGAGACCGAATTCCTCATCAAGGCGTTTGAGACCGGCGCCGATGGTGTCCTCGTGGCCGGCTGCCTCGAAGGCGGCTGCCACTACACCAGCGGCAATCTCTATGCCAAGCGGCGCGTCCAGTATATCCGCGACATGCTGGAGGAAATGGGCCTGGAGAAGGAACGCCTGCGCATGGTTAACGTCTCGGCGGCCGGCGGCCGGCTCCTGGCGGACCACATCACCGACATGGTCGAGACCGTTCGCAAGCTCGGGCCGAGTCCTGCCACCCACAATGGCCACAAGGGCAGCGCTTCGCTCCCAAATCATACATCGTAAACCATACATCGAAAATGGAGACTGCCTCATGATCGTTGCCGAAAGAAAGAGGATTCCGGAACTACTCGACATCGTCAAAGAGCACAGGAAACTGCTCGTGCTGGGCTGCGGAACGTGCGTGACGGTCTGTCTGGCCGGCGGCGAGCGTGAGGTTGGCATCATTAGCTCAGCTCTGCGCATTTCGTCGCGGCTTCAGGGCATCGATCTGGCGGTCGAGGAGCTGACCATCGAGCGTCAGTGCGATAACGTCTTCATTGAGCAGGCGGCCGACGCCGTCGAGCGGAACGACGCAGTTCTTTCGCTGGGCTGCGGCGCCGGCGTTCAAGCCGTTGCGGAACGCTATCACAATAAGCCCGTGTATGCGGGTCTGAACACCACGTTCATTGGCATCTTGGAAGAGCAGGGCGTATGGACGGAGAAGTGTGCCGCCTGCGGGGCCTGCGTTCTGCACGAGTACGGCGGTATTTGTCCCGTCACTCGGTGTGCCAAGCGGATGCTCAACGGCCCCTGCGGCGGCTCCCGTGAGGACCGTTGTGAAGTCCGCCCGGACGTGCCGTGCGCCTGGCAACTCATCTATGCGCGTCTCAAAGAGATTGGGCAGCTCGACAGGCTCCGCCGTGTAATGCCTCCCAAGAACTGGAGCCGCAGCATCGACGGTGGGCAACGCCTCATCGTTCGACAAGACCACCGGATATGAGGATCACCAGGGCTCAGGTTCGCTTGCTGCCGCATCGACGCGGACGAGGCGCAGTGCGCCTTTCAAGCGGCTATCGGACCGTGTCACGCAGCTTTGCGATGGCAGGATTTTGACAATCCGCCACGTCGGTCAATGCAGATGATGTCACCTTGGCGGACGCGGATTGCACCGATTTGCGCAGATCTAGCGGCTCTGAATCCGTGAAATCCGCGTAGTCTGCGGACTGCTGAGACTCGCACGTTCCAGGATTCGTCTTTACACCCGTCCCGGGGCGGCGCTACAATGAGCGTGAATCCGGACCGAGGGGGCTTTGGGAGATGCAGAAGGACCTTCGGTCTGCACAGGGAAAGTGTTGGCGGGCGGAAGAATGTGAAAACATGTGAGTGGGACCCCGGGAATCGCAATGGGGTGTTGCTGTAACAGGGTGTGTGGCACGCCTTGACGGATCGGTTTTGCATGGATGTGACCTCATGGAGCTCGGAGATGACGGTGGTCCGTCCCAAGCTGCCGCTGCCTTTTCGCCTGGCGAACGGGGTCGGTGGTTCGCTGCGACGGTGGAAGCTGCCGGTTGCTGAGTTGACAGAAGAGGTGATGACTCGCTCGGCCATCAAGACGGCGGGTTGGAGCGATTTCGGCGATCCGTATTACCGCGAGGGGTTGCATCGGCTGCTCGAATCACTCGAGAAGGACGCCCACCTGCACTTCCTGGGCAGGCTCATCATGCAAGGCACGATCGAGCTTGGTCTGGTCAAGAGACTGTGGCTGATCGAGGCGCTCAGAGCGTCTCCGGAGGTCTTCCGACAGCCGCTGCGGCCACCGCTCATTGTGATCGGCCTTCCGCGCACGGGCACGACGTTCCTGCATCGGATGCTGGCGGTCGATCCGGCTCATCGCGCGGTGCCCATGTGGGAGTTGATGCGGCCGCTGCCGAACCGGTGCCTCACGTCGAGTTGGAAAGGCACCCGGTGGTACCGTCGCTGCGCCGCGAAGGGCCAGATCGGTCTGTGGCCCTGGCTGGCCCGGCAGGCGGACCGCAAGCATTACTTCCGGGCCGACGCGCCGGAGGAGTGTATGTGGCTGTTGGACTGCGCTTTCGTGAGCCTGAGTTTCTGGGTGCTCGCGCCGGTGTACGGATACCTGGAGTGGTACAATAGGCACGACCGGCTCAAACCTTATGCGGAGTATCGGCAGATGCTGCAGGCGCTTCAGGCGGCAAGTCCCGACCTGCGTCTGGCGCTCAAGGCGCCTGCTCACACGGGCTCGCTCGATGCCCTGCTGGCGGCCGTGCCCGAGGCCCTGGTCGTGCAGACCCACCGCGACGCGGTGACTGCCTGCAAGAGCTTCAACAGCCTGCTGTATACGATCCACAGCGCGATCAGCGAGCGAATAGACCCCAGGGCGATGGCCTTAGCCAACCTGGGATTTCTGGCCAATGAAGCGCGGCGGAACCTCGCCGCACGCGCCGCTCGGTCGGACGCTGTGTTTGATGTCGATTACCGCCGGCTCGTCGCAGACCCAATCGGAACCGTGAAGGGCATCTACGAGCACTTCGGGCTGGACTGGTCGGAAGCGCACGAGGCACGTCTGGCCCGCTACGTCAGCCACAACCCGAAGGGAGCACACGGCAGTCACGAATACAATTCCGCGGCGTTCGGCCTTTCCGACGGACAGATCGCCGAGCCGTTCAGTGACTACTGCCGGAGATTCGACTTGGTACACGAGCGAGCCCCATGACGAAGAAAGACATTCTTACCGGCGGACTGCTTGCGGCACTGGTGGCAGCTCTTGTGGGGATCGCCGTGGTCAACAGCCGGGCGATTACCCCCAATCTGATGCGTATCGGCTCGACGGGGTGGTTCGCGGTCCTCGGCATGGCGCTCCTGACTGGTTACCTCGACACCTGCGTAGGGGGCGGCCATGGGACAATGCTTACACCTATGCTGATTCTGCTGGGTTTCCCGTCCAAAATGGTCGTGCCGGCAATTCTCTTGTCTGAGATCGGCATCGGCATCTTCGCAACTATCCTGAACCACCGTGCCGGCAACATCCGCCTGGCACGCGGGGAGCAGCACAGGCACGTGCTCATCGTGCTTTCGGTTTGCTCTCTCGTCGGGTCTGTTGTGGCAGTAACGGCGGCGGTGAAGCTGCCCCAGAGATGGGTGAATCTCTACATCGGACTGGTGATCGTGGCCGTCGGCCTGCTGGTGGCGACCGGATGGCGGTCTTCGCACGGATTCTCCATGGGGCGCATCGTCGTCCTGGGAACGGTTGCGGCCTTCAACAAAGGCATCTCGGGCGGCGGCTACGGCCCGCTTCTGACTGGCGGTCAGGTCTTGTCCGGGGTTTGTGAAAAGGGGGCTGTGAGCATCACTCCGCCGGCCCGCGGTCTGACCGGGTTGATATCAGTCATCCTGTACTTCGCCGCCCAGGGCACGCTCGAACTTCGCCTGGCGCTGCCGCTTGTCCTGGGGTCTCTGCTGGCGATGCCTGTGGCCGTGTTTACGATTACCCGAGTTAGCGCCGATGTGCTTCGCAAAGGCATCGTTGTAGCTACGCTGGTTCTCGGCGTGCTGCTCGTGATCAAGGCATTGCGTTAGACCCGTCAGGGTGTCGCGCCGTCTTTCCGTTCGAGATGGTCAATCACCTCACGTGCGGATTCCTCCGGCGACATTGTCGCGGTCTGGAGGTGCAGGTCCGGCTCCGTGGGCGGCTCGTAGGGCGACGATATGCCCGTGAACTCGGGTACTTGGCCGTTGCGGGCCTTGGCGTAGAGGCCCTTTGGGTCGCGCGACTCGCAGACCTCCAGAGGGGCATCCACAAAGACTTCCATGAAGCGGTCGGACCCGATCGTGGACCTGGCGGCAGCTCGGTCCCGGCGGAAGGGAGAGATCAGAGCGACGATGACGGTCACGCCGGCGCCGTTCATGAGCTTGGCCACCTCGGCCGTACGCCGGATGTTCTCGGCACGGTCCTGGGGTGAAAAACCCAGGTCACGGTTGAGGCCCTGGCGCAGGGCATCGCCATCCAGCACGCAGCAGGGGCGGCCTCGTTGAACAAGCTGCCTCATCAGTTCAGAAGCTATCGTGCTCTTGCCCGATCCGCTCAGACCGGTCAGCCAGATTGTCACGGCTTTCGGGCCGAGAATCCCCTCGTCCTGGCAGCCGGGCGACGGTACGGTCCCAGGTTGTTGAAGGGTCCGCTCGATCACCAGGCCCACGCCCACGGTCTCGTTGGTAAGCGGGTCGATCACGGCGAAGCCGCCCGTAGCCCGGTTGCGCTGGTACTCGTCGCATAAGAGGGGCCGAAACAGATGCACGTCCACGCGGCCGATCTCGTTGAGGCCGAGCGTCGCGCATTGCTCCCGGTGCAGGTTGTTGGGGTTCACGCGGTAGTGCAGGCGGGAAAAAGCTCCCTTGACCAAATTCGTCGTGTGTTTGATCAGGTAGGGCCTGGTCAGCAGGCACGGCTTCTCGTGCATCCAGATCAGCATGGCCTCGATGTCCCGGGCCACGTGGCACTGATTCTTCGGGTGCACCAGCATGTCGCCGCGCGACAGATCGATCTGGCTGTCCAAGACCAGGACGACGGCCTGCGGCGGAAAGGCATAGTCCAGCGGACCGTCCGGGCCCCGTATGGATTGCACTTTGACGCTGCGGTGCGAAGGCAGGGTCAGGACCTCGTCCCCGACCCGGACCAGGCCCGAGAGCACGGTGCCGGCATAGCCTCGAAAATGCGGGCCCGGGCGAAGGACCAGTTGGACGGGGAAGCGGAAGTCCACCAGATTCCGGGCGGAGCCGATGTAGAGGGACTCCATGTAATCGAGCAGCGTAGGCCCTGAGTACCATGGCATCCGCACGCTCTTGGCCACGACGTTGTCGCCGCAGAGCGCACTGAGCGGGATGCATGTGAGGCTCGAGATCCGCAGACGCGCGGCGAAGGACTTGTATTGCTCACTGATCTCCTGGAAGGCCGCTTCGGAGTAGCCCACCAGGTCCATCTTGTTGACTGCCAGGACGAGGTGAGGCACACCCAGCAGAGAGGCGATGAAGCCGTGGCGCTTGGACTGCGTGGTCAGGCCCCGCTGGGCGTCGAGCAGCAGGACCGCCAAGTCCGCCGTCGATGCTCCGGTGACCATGTTCCGAGTGTACTGCTCGTGTCCCGGGGTGTCGGCCAGGAGAAACCTGCGCTTGGGGGTGGAGAACGTGCGATAAGCCACGTCGATGGTGATGCCCTGCTCGCGCTCGGCCTTGAGGCCGTCGGTGAGGAACGCCAGATCCGCCTCCTGGCGGTTGAGCCGCCGGGAGTCTGCCTTCAGTGCCGCCAGGTGGTCCAGGCAGACCGCCTCGCAGTCCACCAGGAGTCTGCCGATGAGGGTGGACTTGCCATCATCGACGCTGCCGACGGTGGCCAGGCGCAAGAGGTCCGCCGTCGGGGCCATGGAATCGGGAGGCGCCCCCATCAGAAATAGCCCTCACGTTTCTTCTGCTCCATGGAGGCGTCCTGGTCATGGTCGATCAAGCGGGTGGACCGCTCGCTCGTCCGGTTGACGATCATCTCCAGGATGATCTCGTCCACGGTCGTAGCGGTGGAGCGCACCGCCCCCGTGCAGGGGTAACACCCGAGGGTCCGGAAACGGCACAAAACGGTCTGCGGCTGTTCTCCGGGTTCCAGACGCGCACCGGGGACGTGGGGAATCAGGTGGCCGTCGCGCACGACCATGGATCGTTCGGCGGCGAAATACATCGGTACTACCGGAATGTCCTCCAGACCGATGTACCGCCAAATATCGAGCTCGGTCCAGTTCGACAAAGGGAACACCCGCATGGATTCGCCGCGGCTGATGCGTCCGTTGTAGAGGGTCCAGACCTCGGGACGCTGGCGGCGCGGGTCCCACTGGCCCTGCGCGTCCCGAAAGGAGAACACCCGTTCCTTGGCCCGTGATTTCTCCTCATCGCGCCGAGCGCCTCCCAAGGCGGCGTCGAATCCGCCCTCCCGCAGGGCGTTGAGCAGGGCCTGGGTCTTGAGCAATCCGCAGCATTTCACCGTACCGAAGTCCCAGGGATTCACGCCGGCAGCCAGTGCCTCCGCCGGCTGATAGACACGCAGGTCCACCCCTATCTCCCGGCAGAACCGGTCGCGGAAGGCGTACATCTGCGGAAACTTGAGTGTGGTGTCCACATGAAGCAAAGGGAAAGGTATCCTGCCCGGGGCAAATGCCTTTTGCGCCAGGCGCACCAGCACCGAGGAGTCCTTGCCCACGGAATACAGGATCACGGGTCGCTCGAACTCAGCGGCAACCTCCCGTATGATGTGGATGCTCTCCGCCTCGAGTTGCCTCAAGTAGTCCAGGTTATAGGCTTCTACCGAACACACGATGTGACCTACGTAATCTCCCGCCGTGACGTTGTCAATCCGAAAGTAACAGCGCCGGATGCCGGAGTCCAGGCTCCCGAGAGAGCGACTGTATCGCCCCACAGAACTGATGTCGCGCTCCTCGCGCCGATTTGAACCGTGCTGCGGGACCACGCCGAAATGGTCGCGACCCGGCTTGACAGCGCCGTGGCTTTCCCCTATTCTCTCCTTTCGTTGCGGTTCCTGTGGGCGGTTGATTCCGGCTGTAGTGGGAGTCAGCCCACAGCCGTCTAGAAGTGTCCCCCAGGGGCACTTCCGAGAGCGGTGTTTCTTTTGGACCAGGAGCGCCTATGACTTGCTACCTCCTGACCGGGGCATCCGGTCTCCTGGGTAGTTACCTGCTTTGTAATTGTCTCCTCACCGGTCATCGCATGGCGCAGTTCGCCATCCGCACAGGGTTCGGCAAACATCGAGGGGCATCTCGATCTTGCGCTGGGCTGCGGCAGACCGTTGCACGACCCGAGGAGACCTGACCCCATGATCCTGCCGTTGCCCCTGGTGCCGTTTGAGAACTACATGCTGACCGACGACCGTCCGGCATATCCCATGAATATGCTGGTGCGACTGCGGTTCTGGGGCCGGTTCGACCGGGACATGCTGGCCAGCGCCCTGTCCGTGGCTGTCTCCCGTCACCCGCTATTGACGGCCGTCGTGCACCGCGCGGGACGTCACGCGGTCTGGCGACCGGCGGATCGCTGCCCGGCAATCCACTGGCTGGAAAGCGGGCCCACCGAGTCCTTGCCCGGACTCGAGCCGCTCGACCTACGTACCGCGCCGGGGCTGAGATTGACTGCGTGTGAAGGATCGGGACAGACTGACGTCGTCCTGCAGGCCCATCACGCCTGTTGTGATGGCATGGGGCTGTTTGCGTTTGCAGAAGACCTGCTGATGGCTTATGCGATCGCTCGCGGCGCGGCAACGGCGGCGCCCCTTCGGCCGCTTCAACCGCAGCAGTTGCGGGAGCGCGGGCGCATCAGCCTGACGGGACCGAGGTTCCTCAAGATACTGCCCAATCCCTTGGCGGGGTTGCGTGGCGCCCGCCGGTTCCTGATGCGAACACCCGAGCCCTTGGTTCCGCACCACGCTCAGGGCTCCGACGACAGGCTCCCTCCGGATTATCCAGCCTCGTTGACACGCCGACTGGATGAGTCACAAACCAGGGGCGTATTGGCCGCGGCCAAGACGCTGGGCGTCACGCTCAATGACTTGCTCGTCCGGGAACTCTTTCTCACGTTGGCCCAATGGCGGCAGCGGCATGTTCCCGGCCGGTCCGAGGCCTGGCTGCGGCTTTGCGTGCCGATGAGTCTGCGCACCGGGGCCCACGAGGGGCTTCCCGCCGCCAATGTGGTCAGCATGGTATTTCTAGACCGCCGGGGTCGGGACTTGGCAGATCCGGGTCGCCTCCTGGCATCCATTCGCGACCAGATGCAGCGCATCAAACGTCGGGGGTTGGGACCGACTTTCGTCCGTTTCCTGGGAGTCTGCCAGCGACTGCCCGGTGTTTTGGAGCGAATGTGTCGGGCCAATCGGTGCATGTCCACCGCAGTGTTTACGAACCTGGGCGTGCTGTTCTCGCGCTGTCCCCTGGCTGATCGTCGAGGCCGGGTGGGAATGAACGATCTCGTGCTGCAGGACATGGACTTGCTCCCGCCCCTGCGACCTCTGACGTGCGCCTCTTTCACAGCGTGGAGCTATGCGGGCCGGCTCTGCTTCACGCTCCATTACGATTCCCGGGTACTGGCTGCCAATCAGGCCCGCGAGCTGATCGACGGGCTTGTCGCGCGTGTGGGCCAATCCTCCTGTTGTCCTCTGCCAGCGCCGACAGGCCCCGTTCCATAGAGAGGGCGGCGTGTGGGACAGGAGGGCGGGGCGGAGGTGGTCTCGACGGTGCAGCGTGATGCCGGCCGGATGGATCAACCGGCATCAGCAGGACGTGATCGTGAAAATCCATGTGTCGCTGGTTCACCGTACGGCAATTCCCATTTTCAGAAAGCCGGCTTCCATTCACAAGGTTCTTACCGAGCAGGACTCATGGCAACCATCTTCGTGCCCCAAGCCGGCAGTTGACAACTGACTGAGAGTACACCGGTTGCCGTATCAACCTTCCCGATGTTGCTGTCGCCGGCATAGTGTAGCTTGGGATCGATGCCCATTTCAGCGAGAGGAATACTGCCTTCGATAGTTCGAGTCTGATCGGAGAGATTGAACAAGTTCACCACGAAGGCGTTCTCTTCCGGGAGGGCGTGGAGGTGGATCTCTTCGCTGATGCCATAGAAAGCGCCGCGTTTATAAAAACGGTCAAAGGCACGATATTTCTTCATACCTTCCTGTTGGGCTTGGACGATCTTTGGGTCTTGATGGGTACCACCGATGCCAAGATGCCTGCAGGTGGAAGCATACCACCATAATACCAGGCAGTATTCGTTATCCGTGCTCAGGTTTACGTGCAGGTATATGGGGACATTGCAACCCATATTATAGTAATAAAGCGCCAGGCACCTGCGCTCCTTTATGTCGCTAAGAGGACTCCACATCAGCTCAAAGCCCCAGTTGTCGTCATAGCTGCCCGGCAAGCCGTATTTGTAGTAAACCGGCGTTATCCTATGGGTGGTACCTCCTGCCAGCATATCATGCATCTCAATTAGAACATCCCGATACTTGGCATGTACTCTCTGGGCCAGGTCGAGGTTGGCCCGGATATGATCTTCCATAAGATAGGGAACGGGATGGCCATGCTCGGGATTATTACAGCCGCCGTTCCACCAGTTGCCGTCATACATCAGGTAGACTACTCCATCGGCACAATTGGCCAAGAGACGTTTCTCCGCTTCATCCAGATACTGTTTCGAACCGAGACACAAACGGACTTTGGCTGCTCTTGAAGGTTTTGGTCCGCGTTTTGCGGCGGCGTCGACAGCGGAGAGGTCATTTTCCGGGGTGAGTTTGGCCTCGAAGACTTCGATTTCATCCAGGCGTGGAGTGGTTTCGGGGACCTTTCCCGGGCTGCTTTGTGCAATGTCTACACGAATCCATCGGGCACAGACCGGTTGAAAAGCAAACTCCTTCAAGCCAGTGAATCCGTCACCTTTGTATTCAGCCACAGTCTTCCAGGAGTTTGCAGCCGTATCGGCATCATAGTTCGTTGCCACAAGGATGCGCAACTCCGAGGGCAGACGATCCTGGTACTCTAGCAAACGATCGTTACAGAGACGAACCTTATTGATTTCATAGATTTGGCCAAGATCGATTTCGGCCCATGCCGGCACAGAGCCGGCAATCCAACTGGCTCTATTACCAAACCAGCCGTCGTTAAGGTGTTCGATCTTATGGATGTCATATCCTTCGATCACCGAGGAAGCACTGGCCCGGGCTTCGGGCAGAAGGGCAAGGTTCCGATGGTTATCCAGCCGTGCCGGGACCCTGACATCTTCCAGGTCCGGGTCTTCTGCGGGACGGATTCGTTTTGCTGCTTCGGGCCAGGCGGACACCGCATCTGGACCCATCGGCCAACCGACGGACATCCAGGTTGCCAGGGGGCAATGCAGAGAGACATGAAGACCATATTTCGCTTTTATATCGTGGATAAATGTCTTGCGCGGCCCAAGCCAATTCTCACCCCAGAGAAAGGAACCAAACAGGGTATCCCAGCCCGGATCAAGATAAAGGGATTCACAACTGTAGTCCTTGGCCTTGGCGGCTTCCTGCTCGACTATCGCCTTGGTATATTTGTTCTGCCGATCATCCCAGGCCCCCGACATGTTATAGAGCTGATTCCAATGAACGGGGGGATTAAAGCCATCCGGGAAGTGACAGCCTTTCTCGTCCAGCATATGACGAAACGCGTAGAGGGTATCGTAATAATCACCTTTCGTACTCTGGTACCGAACCAGACCCAGGTTTACGCTCATACCCGGCTCGATGCGGGTCAGGTCCGCCGGCTCATTCATGTACATGCCGAAACCGCCAAAGTTGATCATGGCTCCCTGGGACGTGGACTGCTTGGAGATAAGGCTGAAATTCATGTTGTCCTGATTGAAGCTGAAGATGCCCAAGCAGCAGTCACCATGCTTCCAGGACCACCCCTCCGAATGACGATACGGAGACGGGCGCCTCTGGTATTGCAGCGACTCATCAATGCTTATCTCATATCCGGGAGCAGTGATCACATCGTTGATCGAAAAGTCATTGAAATGACCCGGAGGGTCGTCAGCGCAATGGCGAAAAGGAACTGCTATCAAGTGGTCTTGAGAAAAGGCTGGCAGGACGTTCCCTTCTTTGTCGGTAACGAGTCGCTGGAAGGATGTCTGTAAGTCTGCCAGGGCAATTCTGGCGCCTGTGGGATTGCTTACTACGAGGTTCTCCTCCATGAAGGGTTTATCCGGTGGCAACGTGAACGTATGCCGCAGTCTGAGGCTGGCCAATTCGCCTTCAATCTGGATGGAGTTATCTGATTGTCTGAGGGTTATCGATGTTAGACCTCTAAAATTGGTTTCCGTTGAGTCTATCCGGCGTTTGGCAGTGTAGAGGTACGGTCCGTCCGACCAAATGAAACCCATGGCCACATCCAGTAGCCTTATCCGCAATTCGTCTTCGGCATGGGTGACTGTCAAGCGATAGGCAGCGTTACTGATTTCAAAAGAAACCGGCTTAGTCGCTGGAGGAACTCTCTCTTCGGCATAACGGGAGTTCTCTTCCTTTTCGCAACCCACAATCGCCAACGAAACCAACGTGGAAATAACAATTGCTCTAATCATGGCATTCTCCTGCATCAGCATCGCGAGCGACTTTTGTTCCAAGGAATTCCAGCTTCAATTTTCGGTCGAAACTCAGTCGTAATGTGTCCTTGCCTTGCTCACCCATTAGGTTGCCTGGATCTGCCCCCTTTTCTTAGTCCGGTGTCTAAGAGAGGATTCCACAATCGCGTACTTCATCCGCCACCGATGTGTGCCGCCTGAAGCAGCCGGTCTCACGGCACCGCTGGGCAAAGCCTGGCGGTGTCACATGTCTCAGGCTGCTGTGCGGCCGGTAGTGATTGTAGTCCATCCACCAACGTTCCACCACCTATTTCATCTCAGTAATGATGTGCCCCCGGATTATGTACCAGATGTCTTGCCAGGCAGATCGGACAACTGGCCCTGCACGCACGTGCACAGGTGCTCACGTGGCTCGCTGCGTCCGAGACAATCTGTAAATTCGTTCAGGAACTTCCGTATTTCTCAAATCCGGTCTTCACTTTCTCATGATCACCTGGGAAGATTGTGCCGGTCGTATGACAACATGGAAGGCTTACGGTGCCAAGGAGTTAGAGCCATGGAACGGAAAGCGTTGTGCTGCAGCACGTCGTTGTTGGTCATCGCATTGGGATCAGGGTGCCAGATGGCCGGGCTGATTCGAGAGAATACCGAGGAACTCAAGACCACCAACCAGGCAATTGCCAGAAACACGACAGCGGTCGCCGCCACGACGCAGACCATGCAAGACCTCGAATCGACCTTGCAGCAGATGAGCCCACTGAGAGAACCCATGCAGGACCTGGCTGCGCTGGGTCCGACATTCACTAAGGTGGCCGATCTCGAGGGCCCGATGAAGGAAGTGGGTGGCCTGCGGGACCCGATGGTGCAACTCTCTGCATTGAGAGCCTCGCTCGATCAGGTTGCAGAGCTTGACAAGCCGATGTCGGACCTGGCTGCGCTGGGTCCGACGTTCACTAAGGTGGCCGATCTCGATGGCCCCATGAAGGAAGTGGGTGGCCTGCGGGACCCGATGGTGGAGCTCTCCGCGTTGAGAGTCTCGCTCGATCAGGTCGCAAAGCTTGACAAGCCGATGTCGGAGGTGGCCCGGCTGGAGGAGCCCCTCAAGGCAGTGGGGCAGCTCAGTCGTCCCGTGTCGGTCCTCACCCGTCTTACTCCTGTGCAGCTCGCCGCGTCGGTGATTCTCACCATTCTTGCCTTCTTCGGGCTACTGTTTCTAACGATATGGGGAGCGGTCCGGCTGGGTTTGCGCCATCGTCCCGCTTGAAGTGGCTGTTCCAATAGTTCGGGGACATTGATCTCGTCATCAGCGCCGATGTATCCCCGTGATGGGACCCCGCTTCCGCCCGAAATCGTTCCGCCGACGATCCGCCGGCAAAGGGGCGGGCGAAGATGGTCGATTTCGCCGAGCTTTCCCACTATAATAGCTCGCCGTGATTCTCTGGACGGAAGGTTGGAGGGTGAAAGAATGGAGTGGCGATGAAGGTAGAGCCCATGGTGATGCTCCTGATGATACTGGCAGAATGGCTGAATCGTCAGCGCGAGGCCACTTGGCGGGCTCTTAGACTTCTATCGGGGGGCCGCCTGATGGATGGGATAAATAAGTTGACGGCCCTGAATGGGGAGATGGGGCCGAGTTTCAACAGGATGACGATGCTTCTCGTCGGTGATGGAGACAGGCTATGACGGATAGCAAATCCTGACCTGTGTATGTGAGAATCGTAGGATTAGGGTCAAGAAGCCGTGCAAAAGTCCGTTCGAAACCTCCTGTTGGGAGCGGGTGCGGCGGGCGTGGCGATTACCGCCGGTTTGGGAGCCTTCTTTTTGCGCGGGACGGGACCGGACCCGCAGGAGGTCCTGGGATCCGTGGCGCGAACGGCATCACCGGGTCGGCTCGTGATTGAATACCCGCTGGATGGGACCCTGTTTCCACCCGAGATCAGCGCTGCGGCCGTTCGCTGGAAGGATGAGACTGCCCGCGCGGACCTGTGGCTGGTCACGATCGAATTCTCGGATGGCCGCGGACGCATCAACGATTTCGCCTCGCAGCCCGAATGGCGGCCGCAGCCGCGAGTTTGGGAACAGATCAAGCGCCGGTCTCTGGAGGGGCCGGCAGTCGTGACCGTGATCGGACTGAATCGTCAGGCGCCGGCGGAGGCCCTGTCCGCCGGACGGGTCACGATCCGCACCTCGTCGGACAAAGTCGCAGCGCCGCTGTTCTATCGGGAGGTGAACCTGCCGTTCATCAGCGCCGTGAAGGACCCTTCCCGCATTCGCTGGCGTTTCGGGGCGGTTTCCTCCGTGGAGCCGCCGCCCATCGTGCTGGAGAATTTGCCGGTGTGCGGGAATTGCCACTCCTTCTCCACAAAGGGCGCTGTGCTCGGGATGGATATCGATTACGCCAACGACAAGGGCTCCTATGCCATCGTGCCGGTCAGCAGGTCCATGACCCTCGACAGGAATGCGATCATTACCTGGAGCGACTATAAGAGGGATGAAGGAGAGCCGACGTTCGGATTGCTCTCCCAGGTTTCTCCCGATGGCCGGTTCGTCGTGAGCACCGTCAAGGACGAATCGGTCTTTGTCCCCAAGCCCGGCCTGGATTTCTCGCAGCTATTCTTTCCCGTGAAGGGGATTCTGTGCATCTATGATCGACAAATGGGTACGTTCCGGTCATTGCCGGGGGCGGACGATCCGAACCTGGTCCAGAGCAATCCGACGTGGAGCCCGGATGGGAAATACATCGTCTTTGCCGCGACGGAGGCGTACAGGCTGCGGCGGTCCGGCGACCAGCACAAGGTGCTCCTGAGTCCGAGGGATTGCCGCGAATTCCTGGTGGAGGGAAAACCTTTCAAGTTCGATCTTTACCGCATCCCGTTCAACGACGGCCAAGGCGGCAAGGCCGAGCCGATTGCCGGAGCCTCCTTCAACGGCAAGAGCAACTTCTTCCCGAAGTACTCGCCGGACGGCAAATGGATCGTGTTCTGCCAGGCACAGAACTACATGCTGCTCCAGCCGGACAGCGAATTGTACATCATTCCCGCCGAGGGTGGTGAGGCGCGGAGACTGCAAGCCAACACCAGGCGGATGAACTCCTGGCACAGCTTCTCTCCCAACGGCAAGTGGCTCGTCTTCTCCGGCAAGCCGAGCTCGGCGTACACGCAGCTCTTCCTGACGCACATCGACGCGGAGGGCGAGAGCACGCCGGCGGTGGTTCTGGACCGCCTGACAGCCTCGGATCGTGCTGCCAACATCCCGGAATTCGTCAACGTCGCCCCTTCCGCCATTCGACACATTCGAGAGCAGTTCATCGACGACGTCTCCTATGTCCGGGCGGCGTTGGAATGTCTGAGATCGGGTGACTTTGAAGACGCCGAGCGCCAGGCCGGAAAGGCACTGGAGCTGAATCCGAAAAACAGCGATGCTCTCCATTGCCTTGGGCTGGCCCTGCTCGGACGTGGGGAATTTGATGAGGCTATCCGGCATTTGTCGGAGGCGGTCAAGGCGAAACCGAGCGATGGCAAGACAGAGGCGGACCTGGGGGCTGCCTTTATGGCCGACGACAGGTTGGAGGAGAGCGTTCGCCACTTGCGCAGAGCCCTGGAGCTTGCCCCGGACAATGCCCATGCATATTTTACCCTCGGCGTGGCAGCATTTCGCCAGGGGGACAAGGAGGAGGCCATCAAGTGCTGGTCGCGGACGGTGGAACTCACGCCCGAGGATTACGAAGCCCACCACAACCTCGCCATTGCACTGGAGGAGCAGGGCGACCTGGACAAGGCCATCGAGCATTATCGCAAAGCCGTGGAGCTCCAGCCGAATGACGCCATGACACAGGCCCAGTTGGGGGTCGCCCTTTGTGAGGAAGGGGCGGTCCAGGAGGGCCTGGCGCGTTTGTCCAGCGCAGTGAGCCTCGATCCCGCCAACAACACCGTCCGTTACCTGCTGGCGACTACATTGGCTCAGCTTAAGCAGCACGGCCAGGCCATCGCTCAGTTCCTGCGGATTCTGCGACTCGATCCCCGCCACACGGACGCGCTGCTGGGCCTGGCGGCCAGTTACGCCGAGACCCGTCAGATGGACAAGGCTCTCAGTTGCCTGCAAGAGGCGCTGCAGATCGCACAGTCCAGCGGCAACGAGAAACTTGTCCAGCAAATCACCAAACAGATCGAGCTTTACAGGCAGCGCCGCTCTTCGGAGAGAGGCGGATAGTCTCGCACACGCGATAGCTCGCTCGGTCACGGCAAGGGACCCGAAGTACGTCAATGTGCAAACACAAGACAGTCTACAAACCCATCATGACATTACGTCATCGATCCACAACGCTTACTTCGGGTTTGTCCAGGGGCGTCGTTTCTCCAGCGGGGGCAGGGCGGGAAAGGACGCATGGGGCTCGACCTGGTACCAGTAGGCAGTCGAGGCGATGTCGTCCGAGAGTCGCTTGTACTTGCCATCCGGTCCCCAGCCCAGGGCCTGGATCGTCACGCGGAGGTCCTTCTCGTAGCAGATCGGGTCGAGGATGTGCCAGCGGTACAAGCTCCAGAAGCTCGGGGCCTCGCCCTCCTTGCTGGGCAGGACGGTGCCGGTATAGGCCGTGCTGTATGACTCCGGGAAACCGTAGCTGCCGCAGAAGTAGTCCTCGGTGCCCGTCCCGCAGATGGTGGGGAAGTCCTTGTCGCCATCGACGTAGAATTTGATCTCGCCTTCACCGAACCACCCTGGGGATAGTTGTGTCCAGGCCAGGAAGGTCCCGACGTAGCGGCCCTTGCCCCGTACGCCGTCCAGGATCACGTACGGATTCTCCTGGCTCGAATTGCTCCGACGCCATTGGGCGTGAAGATATCCGGCGTTCGCGGGGACCTCCGTCTCGGCGTAGTCGATTTGGAAAGCCAGCAGCGTGAGGTCCTCGTTGGCCTCGTTGGTGAAGGTGATCTGCTCACGAAGTTGCGACTGCCCACGATGCTCTCCTTTCTCCACAACCGGTCTTCATTCCCTTGTCCCCTGCCTCATAGGGGTATCCTACTATCTGGATGTGGAACGGGCAACCAGGAGACAAAGATGGTGAGGAGTTGAAGGGCTGGTCCCGGTCGGGCAGAATGGAAGGCCGACCACTGGCACGCGCACGTTGTACCATCATCTCGCTTGCCCCCTTTGGGGCACTTCTCAGTACAGTGTGGAGTTGAGATCAGTTCCCAAGCCGATACGGTGCGCGGGTTTGACGCCGTTCTCATTCTTGAAGATGTAGAGGGCGGCCGTTGTGACGAGGGCGACATCGGCAACCCCATCGCCGGTGAAATCGCCGACGAGGAGGCTTCGTTCGGCCCCGTCCAGGGCCGGCGGAGCCACGAGTGTGGAGATGCGTCGGCCCCTGTTGTCGTAGATCGCACCGCTATCAGCGTTGAAGATCTCGTCGAGACCATCGCTGGTCCAATCGAGCAGGTGATGATGGCGGGCGTAGTTGGTATTGATTCGACCGAGTAATGCGCCATCTTCGTCGATGAGCCACAGCGGTCCCTGGCCGGAGGGCTGATGATCGATATCCACGAGGATCTGCGGGCCCGGGCGTTCCGCAATGACCCGGCCGAGGTCAATCGACTCGAAATGACTCCCTGCTCGTTCCCAGATCACCGCCCCGTTGCCATCGATCATGGCGATGCCGTTGGCGCCACAGAGTGTGAGGACCAGGCGGACATCTTTAAGGCTGTCGCCCCGGCGCACGAGTCGGAGGCAATCGAGATGGCCTCGATTCTGGTCGACTTTGGCGGACTTGAACGTCCAGCGGATCGAGCCATCGGCGTTGAGCATGGCGTAACCGGCGGCGATTTCGTCCCTGCCGTCGCCGTCGAGGTCAACCGGGCGAGGCTGGTGAGCGGTCAGATAGCCGCCCGGATCGGTGACGTGCCAGAGCATCTCGCCGGAGTGGCCGTATGCGTAGATATTGTGGTAACGGTCCTTGACGAGGACATCGGTAGGCCGGCCTCGGCCGGCGAGATCCGCAAAGGCGATGCAGTCAGTGGCATCATCGGGGATCTGGATGCGACGTTTCTCCCGACCGGTCCGGCCATCGAGTTCGACGAGAGCGCCCTTCGTGGCGAGGATAACTTCGGGTTTGCCGTCGCCGTCCCAGTCATGGATCTGGCACGCGACATCGTGATGCCATTTCTTTCGCCCGATGTCGGGATCGCCCCATCGCCAGAGGACCGTGCCGTTGAGGTCGTGGGCCACCGCTGTGGACGTGTAGTGTACGTCGCCGATATTGTGGTTTTCGCAAGCAACGAACTCGACCTCGCCGTCCGCATCGAGGTCGGCGGCGACGACCCATTGACCCCCGTAGTCGGGATCGAGAGGGACAATCTTCCAAGGTCCCACCGCCGGGACATCAGCGGGGGGCGGGCCCGTGTCGTTGGTATCGAAGAACAGGGGATCGACGTCGCCCGCGGTGAGTGAGAGGAGACCGACTATCATCGCCACCAGCATTATATGCCTCGTCTTCACCAAAGGGTGCCCACTGGTTTCACTCAGTGCACAATCCTGTGCGCTACGATATGCCATCTTATCCAGAAGAGGTGCTCCATTCAATATCACCGAGCACCTGATTCCCGTAGCAGGCGTGACGGGGCTGTCGAATTGCCGTGCCGACCTTCCAACAAAGGCGGGAATGAATGGGGCGGAAATGAGCGTCCCAGTCACCGCAGTGGATGGTGCTCAACAGGTTCTCCATTCTCTTTTGTCACAGTCCCTTCTTGCTTCGAAGCGGAGTTTGCGGTACAACGCTCTTGACTTTTGAGCCTCAACCAACGGTCTAAACCGGAGAGTGATTATGCAATCGGGCGTCAACCTGGCTCATGGGCGTGTCCCTTGCGGATGTGGCGGATGTTCCCATGGCCTCAGCCGGCGGGGATTTCTCAAGGGGTGCGGGGCGACCACCGCGCTGGGTGCGTTCAGCCCCCTGATCGCAGCAAGCAGAGCGGTTTCGGAAGAAAAGGTCCGAATCGCACTAGTCTTTGTCGCCAACAGCAAGACGACGCCGGAAATGTGGCCCTATCCGAACTTCGACTGTGATGCCCGCATCCGGCAGGTCACTGAGGCGTTGCGAGCGGGCTGCCCACAGTTCGAGTTCACTCCGGTGCTCGTGGCTACCCCCGCCGACTATCCCAAAGCGCTTGCACTCAAAGACTCGGTGGACGGCTACGTGGTCTATGTCGTCACTCTGAACTGGGAAATGGGGCTTGGGAATTTGATCCCGCAACTCGGCAAGCCGCTGATCGTGGCCGACGAATTTCTGGGCGGCTGTGGTTCATTTCTCACCGGCGTCACCGCTATGCACAAAAGAGGTATTCCCTTGGCCGCTGTGTCCACCACGCGGCTGGAGGACCTGGTCGCCGCGGCCCGTGTATTCGCCGAGGTGACCAAGCCCGGCATCACACCCGCCGTGTTCGCCCAGAGATGTGAGCAGGCCTACCGCCAGACATTCCCTGCGCCGGGGGGAATAAGAAGCAAAGAGGACAAGCTAGCGCTGGCCGGGATCAGCGAATGCCTCAAGCGACTGAAGGAGTCCACGTTCTTGATCGTTGGCGCAGGCCAGCCGGGCGCCGAACAGACCTTTCTCAACGGGATCAAGGCGGTCTATATTGGCTTCGAAGAGTTCAAGAGCCATTATCAGGCTGTGGACAAAGACCAGGCTGCGGAATGCGGGAGCAAATGGATCCAAGAGGCCCAGAAGGTCGTGGATGCCACCTCGCCATGGATCAACAAAGCGGGGGGCATGTACCTGGCGATGCGATCGTTGATGAAGCAGTATGGGACCGAGAACATCACTATGAATTGTCTGGGCGGATTCGGCGCCGGCCAGATTGAGGCCTATCCGTGTCTTGGGTTCCGGCAACTGCTCAATGACGGCCGGCAGGGCGTATGCGAGGCGATGCCCGCCGACTCGATCTGCATGCTGATGGGCCGGTATCTGACGGGCCGGCCCGGCTACGTTTCCGATCCCGCGCTGGACACGTCCAGGAACCAGATCTGCTATTCGCACTGCATGGCGCACACGAAAGTCTTCGGCACGAACGGCCCGGCCAATCCGTTTCGCATCCGCACGCTGCACAACCGCGACCCGCGCGGATGCTGCGCGCAATCGTTCATGCCGGAGGGCTACCTCACCACCAGTTTCCAGATCTATCTTGGGTCCCAAACCATGGTCATCCACCAGGCGAGGACTACCGGCAACCTGGATTTGGACCGCGGCTGCCGTACCCAACTGGCGGGCGAAGTCCGCGGGGACATTGTCAAGCTCTTTCATCACTGGGATGCCTGGCACCGCATCACCCTCTACGGTGACCTCAAGGAACCGTTGGCCGAGCTGGGCCGGGCCCTGGGATTGAAGATCATCGAGGAAGCGTAGCGCAGCACCTCTGGAATCGAACGAGTCTCCCTCGCAGGATCGCTGCGCAGGAGTTCACCGCTGGCCGATGTGGCTCGGGTTAGTCTCCATAGTGTCCGCTCGGCGGCAGTCGGGGCATCTGTAATGACCCTCGGCGATGAGAGCCTGGTGTTCTCGCCAACCCACCATGCGGACTCCCTGCGACACCACGTAGTCAAGGGGATTCGCAACACCCTGGCGTCTCTGATCCGACTGAGGATTCACCTGCCTATCGTCCATGATCGGTCCTCCTTATGCAGTCATCATTGACAGAGAAGCATCATAGCCGGCGATGTCAAATAAGTCAACGTCCAACCTTTTTTGGAGCGGAGAGAAGTCGCCTTTGACGGGCGACGGGCGGAAAGTAGCGGTGACCAGGGATAGGGGACTCGCCAGTTCTTCTCGCGCGGCAGCAGGTCTTGGGGTCGGCTGCGTGCGTCCAAATCTTCCGCACTGTTGGAACCCAGGGATTGCATTCGATCGGCCGGGCGGCTACAAGGATTCTGTTTCGGCACGGGTTTGCCATGTCGCTTCCGAGTACGGGAGTCTTCGCTATGGTCCTGTGGCGCGAGGCCGCGGTCTCGCTGTTGATCGTTTCGGTGTGCATTGCCGGGCATGTGTCTGCGCAAGATCCGCCGGGCAGTGCGCTAACCCTCGACAGCTCCGATGGGCGGCTGCGGCAGTGTTTTGAATGGGCCAAGGCCCCGGCGGCGCGCTACGCTCACCGGGGCGATCCGGTCCGTGCGGAAGTCGTGTTCGAGACGCAGTGGTTATCGATTCAGATCGATGATACGGGGTCTGTCCGGGGTTTGCGGGAACGTGGCGGCGGCATCAATTACGGGATTTCGCAGCGGCCGGCGCCATTGTTGGCCATTCGCATCGCGGGGCAACTCCAGGTTCCCCAAGCCATGCACTACGAGGAGAGTACAGGGACTCTGACCCTACAGTACTCGCAAGGCGCGACAGTGGTAGTGAAAACTGCGACAAAGGCCACCCATGTCACTTTTGAAGTGGCGTCCGTGGACTCCAAGGAGAATGTGGAGCTGATCGTCTGGGGGCCTTACCTGACGTCGATCAAGGAAGTCATCGGGGAGACGGTGGGAGTCGTGCGTAATGACAGCTTTGCCCTTGGCATCCAGGCGCTGAACGTCAAGACACTCGGGGGGTACCCGACGGCGGAGAACGATGAGATGGCGGGACGCGGCGACACGGCCCAGCCCACGGAATTCGGCAGTGTGCTCCAGGCCTTCACGCGAGATCGCCGCCGGGACCGGGTGATCCGCAACTGGGGCCATGAGAACTACTTCGTTCCCGCCTATGACGACGGCGGTGTGATTGGAAGCAAGATTGCCCTGTTTGGCTGTCCTGCAGGCCAGGTCTTGAAAACGATCGGTGAAATCGAGGTAGCTGAAGGGCTGCCACACCCGATGATCGATGGGGTCTGGGGAAAGGTCGCTCCCGGGGCGGCCGCGGCGTACCTGATCGTTGGCTTTGGTGAGGATACGATCGACGAGGCGATAGCGATCACGAAACGAGCAGGCCTCAAGTACCTGTATCACGGCGGACCGTTCTCCACCTGGGGCCATTTTCAACTCGATCCGAGTCAGTTTCCCCACGGCTGGACGGGCATGAAGAATTGCGTGGAGAAAGCCAAGACCGAGGGCATCCGTCTGGGGGTACATACGCTGTCGAACTTCATCACCACGAATGATCCCTACGTCACGCCGGTCCCCGACGACCGCTTGGCGAAAGTTGGCAGTTGCGCCTTGACGGAGGATGTCGATGCCGGTCAAACCGAGATCCCGATCGCGGATCCGAGGTGGTTCAACCAGATGGAGAACAACGCTCTCAAGACCGTGCAGATCGGCCAGGAGCTGATTCGCTATGAGTCGGTCTCCCAACAGGCGCCGTGGCGTCTGCTCGGCTGTCGGCGTGGCGTCTATCAGACCCAGGCCGCAGCGCATCCCAAGGGCGCCACGATTGCAAAACTGATGGACCACGCATACAAGGTCTTCCTGACCAACGCCGAGCTGTCCCAGGAAGTAGCCACACGGGTTGCCGATCTATTCAACCAGACCGGACTTATGCAGGTCTCATTCGACGGTCTGGAGGGCAACTGGTCCACGGGCATGGGGCAGTATGGGCGTACCCTCTTCGTCACGACCTGGTACGATCATCTTTGCGACGACCTGCGCGGCAGAGTCATCAACGATGCAAGCAATCCTGGACACTACTTCTGGCACATCTATACGCGCATGAACTGGGGCGAACCCTGGTATGCAGGTTTTCGTGAGAGCCAGACCGAATATCGTTTGCAGAACCAGGACTATTTCCGCCGCAATCTCATGCCCTGTATGCTGGGCTGGTTCAATATGACGGGGCAAACCAGTCTTGAGGACGTGGAATGGCTCCTGGCCCGGGCGGCGGGTTTCGACGCCGGGTTCGCGTTGAATACCAGCCTGCAGGTCGTCCGGGACAATGGGCTGAGCGAAACGATTTTGCAGGCAATCAATGCGTGGGAGACGGCTCGGTTCAGTGGCGTCTTCTCCGAGCCTCAGAAGCGCCGCCTGCAGGATATCCACCAGGAATTCCACCTGGAGGCGTTGGATGCACATTCATGGAATCTGTATCCGGTCTACTCCTCCAAGCACACGCTCGCGCAACAGGTGCAGCCGGGCCAGCCGACGGAAGCCACCTGGGAGCTGAACAACCCGCATGGGGCACAAACGCTGCAGTTCATATTCCAGATATCCGGTGATGCAGCCGTCTCCGACGTGACACTGGAGATAGACCGCGCCGGCGAGATTCCTGTTCCTCTGACACTTCAGCCAGGGAGCATACTGAAGTACTCCGGCCGGGGGCAAGGCATCGTCTATGACAGAAGCTGGAACGAGCTGGCGAAAGTGACCCTAAAGGCGTCTGAACTGCAGATGGGTCCGGGGCGACACCAGGTGCGCTTTGCGTGTCGCTTCCAAACCGCGGACCGGCCGGAGGTGAAACTCGAATTCCGAACGGTCGGAGAGCCGGAGAAGCTTGCCACAGGAAGGGACACGCGTTAGCCGGAGCGGTCATCATCTTCGGCTTTCATCAATGAGAAAGGAAGGGATGCTATCGTGAGCACGTCATCGACTCCCATCTGCTCGGCGTTCGTTCGCGTTGTGGGCCTGCTTGTCATCGCGGTTACGACCCGCACGTGGGCCGAGGCCGCAGAGCAGTCTGCGCCCTTGCGTCGTGTCTACAGTCACTTGATCGATCCTCGCGAACACCCCGACTATGACCGGCGTGCAGTCAGGCCGCCGGGTTGGGACACCTTCAAGAATCGCACTCAATTCACCTGCCTGCGTGGTTTTGCCATGGAGGACGATCGTATCGTCGGTTACAGAGAGGAGATCGAGAAGTACACCCGCACGCACGAACTCGGGGATGTGATCTGGCCGTCCTACCCGATCCTGTTTGCCAGGAATCTTGCCGATCTGGCCCAGGAGATCAAGCAGCGAGACCTGTACCTTTTCGACATCTGGGGCTACGTGCCGGGATCCGGGCCGGGCGGCTATTGGCAGCAGTTCACGCCGCCAGCCGAGGCGCTCCAAAGGCTCGAAGCCACGCTCGGCGAGCGCTGGTTGGGAACGGACATCGGTGAACAGGACGGCAGGTATATCGGCGGCTATGCGAATCAGATGACGCCCGCCTCGGCGAGCCGGTTGGACCAGTACCTCAACTTCCAACGTCATTTTGAGCGAATGAGCGACGACCTGGGCCATAAACACGCCACGCTGGTTTCGCTGAATTTCGGGCACTATCTGCTCAAGGAAGGCACGTTCACGCTGATCGGCGCCGAGACGGCCCAGGCGCTGCCCAACAACCAGGTTTACTATGCTTTCATTCGCGGCGCCGGCAAGCAGTACGGCGTGCCCTGGTTCGGCAATGCATCGGTCTACAATCGCTGGGGGTACAAGACCTATGGCTCATCAGGAGGCAGCGGCGGTGATACTCACGGTCCTACGAAGGGGACGAGTCTGAGCCTGATGAAGCGTCTGCTCTACAGCCACATTCTGTACAACAGTGTGGCGGTGGGTTTCGAGAGCGGATGGTTCGAGGGCGAAACGCTCTCCCCAATCGGCCGTATCCAGCAGGCGGCACAGCGCTGGGTGAAGCAGCACGGTCAGCCCGGCGTCATGTACACACCGGTGGCCCTGTTGCTGGACTTCTACGCCGGCTGGTCCTTCCCTCGTCACCTCTACTCCGGCGACATCTTTCGCGTATGGGGCAATCTGCCCTATGGCCCGGGCGACTACCTGACGGATGCGGTCCTCGACCTCCTGTACCCGGGCTACGCCGATTCGTCCTACTTCCACGACGAGACCGGTTTCATCACTCCGACTCCCTACGGGGACATTGCGGACTGCCTCTTGAGCGATGCGCCGCCCTGGCTGTTCGCCCGCTACGCCGTTGTCGTGGTCGTGGGAGAGCTCGCAGGGGGACGGGAGATTCGAGATAAGCTCCAGGGCTACGTCGAGGGCGGCGGACACCTCGTAATCACAACAGGCAACCTTGCGCGACTGCCGGGTGGAATTGCCGGACAGACGGGGACCGCCGCGCCGGGCGTGACGAAATGCGGCAAGGGCCGAGTCACGGTCCTGGCCAGCGACTTCGGGATTGACGTCAAGGAGGACTTCGGCCGGCCGCTGCGCAGCGAGGTGGACCAGGCATTGCCGCGTCCTTTTGCGTTGCGGTCCGAGGCCGGCAAGACCCTGGATGCGATCTTCCGCCAGCAAGTCCTCTTCGATGCGGGCAACCGCGGCCTGAGCGTTATCACCTGTCGCCGAGGTCCGGGCGAATACGTGCTGGGCATCACCAACAATACGTGGACAGCCCTGCCTTTTCGGATCACATCGCTTTGCGGGCGGATTCAGTCCATAGACGAGATGACTCTGGAGGATCCTGAATTGGGGGCGGTCGGGCACCTGCCGGAGGGTGTGGCGGACACATCGTTGGGTCGCAACACGGAGAGCACCATCCGTGGCGGCGACATCCGCATCTTTGCCGTGCGCGTCGAGGAATCGAACGTCGAAGTCATCGCGCATTTGCCGCCTCCACCACGGCCGCATGGGCGAATTCTTCCGCTGCGCGGGATCAGTTCAGTGAAGGAGCAGATTCTGGCCCGGCCGACCTTCTTCGAGCATTTCGACGGCGTGATCCTGGACTGGCGTTACCTGCATGATCGAGAGAAAGCGGCTCTACAGCGGGAAGCCGCCTGGATCAACCGGCAGGGATTGCGCGTGCTCATCGATGCCAGTTCCGGACTGAATCTCTACCCCACGCTGCGCCTGGTGGACAACCTGCAGGCCGACTACCGGCAGAGTATGACGGCAATCGCCGATGTCATGGTGAAGATGCAAATCTTTGGATCACACGACTTGATTCTATCGCTGCACCGCTACCCTGAGAACAATTTCACGAGCGAACAGACGCAGGAGAGTTTTGAGAAAACACTCCGCGACATGACGGCCGAGGCCGGAAAGCTTGGGATCACGCTGCACTTGCGGATGGCCCTTGGCAAACCGCCGTGGAGCTTGAGAGAGATGGATGCCCTGATAGGGAAAATCGGAGCCGGCAATCTCCGTCTTGCCGCCAGCGCCGCGCTGTTGTCGCACGCCGAAAGGTCTCCTGAGGCGACCCAGATCCTCAAGGCGAGGCTTGGGCTCTGGCTGTTGGCGGCGCCACAGGTAGATGTGGCTGGAAAACTGTGGGACGTACATGCCCCACTGCATCGCTCAGCCGAGCGACCCAAGGCGGCCGAGTGGATCTCGCTGGTTCCGCGTGTACCCGTCGTGATGGATGCTGTCTTTGCGAATCAGGATGAAGAGTACCTGGAAACGCAAGCATTGGAGCGACTGGGAGTCGGGACGGAATAATACGGATTCGGATTAATTCGTGCGCCCTGCTTGTCATCCCTTCGGGGCTACGGGCAGGCTCTGAGGCGAAGCCGAAGAATCTGGCCATCGAAAGGGAGGTTTCTCTCGGTCGCAGGCCAGGTCCTTCGCTACGCTGCGTTCAGGATGGTTCAGATCATGGGAGCTTAATCCGTCTTCGCGAGATCGAGGAAGACGATGATCGAAGGATTGCCGACGGGTGTGTAATGGCCGGTGAAGGCCAGGCCGCCCGTCTTTCGATCCACGCGGAAGACGGCGAGGTTGTCGCCACGCTGATTGCAGGAATAGAGGAACCGGCCGGTGGGATCGATATTGAAGCTGCGCGGATAGTTCCCGCGTGACCATTCCTCCCCGACGTAGGTGAGATCTCCGGTGGCGCTGATGGAAAAGATCGCGATGCTGTCGTGCAGACGGTTGCCCGCGTAGAGGAACCGGCCGTCGGCGGAGACCATGATTTCAGAGCAGAAATTGCTGCCTGCGAACCCGGGCGGCAGGCTGGAGACAGTTTGCCGTGCGGCCAGCCGTCCTTGCTGGGCATCGTAGTCGAACAGGACGATGTTCGAGCCTTCCTCCTGAATGGAATAGAACCAGCGGCCATTCGGATGGAAGCAGAAATGTCGCGGCCCGTCTCCCGGCGGCAGCGAAATCGCGGCCGGATCATTCGGAGTCAGCACACCCTTGGTGTCATCGAACTTCCAGACGAAGATCCGATCCAGGCCCAGATCGACATGCAGAACGAAGCGCCCCGAAGGATCGGCCTGAATCATGTGCGCGTGAGTTCGGTCGTGTCCGCTGAAGGCAAAGGTTCCCGGCGGGGCATTCGTCGCCTTCTTCGGTCCCAGCGTCCCGACATCTATCTTGATGTCCGTGGGGGCACCCAGATCGCCGTCGGGCCCAATTGGCAGCACCGCCACGGAGCCGCCAAAATAATTGGCCACCAGCAGGAACCTGCCGGAGGGATGCACGCTCACATAGGTGGGCCCTGCGCCGCCGGAACGGACGGTGTTGAGCCGTGTCAATTGCCCGTCAGTGCGGCTGATAGCGAAAGTACTGACCGTGCCTTCGTTGCCTTCGCCCACCCGGTCCGTCTCGTTGCTGGAATACAGACGGGTCCCGGCGACATTCAAAGCCAGGCAACTGGGACTCGTCCCCAGCTCACAGACGCCGCGAGGCGTCAGGGCCCCGGTGGTGCGGTCCACCTCAAACAGATGAATGCCGCGTCCATTTCCGGGAGGTAAATCCACCTGCGTCGGCAGCACGTCACGGAGTGGCGAGCTGAACGTGCCCACATAGGCCATCAGCGGCCTCTTGGCTTGGGCCGACTGCGCCTTAAGCAGACCCGCCGTCAGCGATGCGCTGCCTGCCAGCGCCGAGGAAGATCTCAAAAAGGAGCGTCTGGAAATCACCAACGGAATCAAGCAGACTTTGTTTGTCCCGGCATGGCCATGGGCTTGATGGGCAACTTCATGTCCCAGGTCAAGTTGTCGGGCACGAGTTTTTCCTCGGAATTCATCGCTTCGGTCCAGGAGATCTCTTTTCCGGTGTAGGCGGCCGTGCGTCCCATGAGGGCCATGAGCGTGCTGTGAGCCATCCAGACGCCATCGTTGATGGGTTGCCCCTTACGGATGGAGGCGAACAATTCGTCGTGCTCGACCTGGTACATGTCGGCTTTGGGACCGCTATAGCGCCAAGACTCCTTGCCGGTGATGACGGGATCGTTCCAGCCCTTGATGGCGCCCAGACCGTCGCTGCCCATGAGGTAGTCCGAGTTGTCACTGTAGCAATTGTTGATCTGACGCTGGGCCATGAACGCGCGAACCCCGTCCGGGAATTCGTAGAAGACATCGATGTGGTCGAAGATATTGCCTTCGCCATTTGGGAATTGACGACCGCCGGTGGCCACCGCCTTGAGAGGGAGGACCCCATTCATCGCCCAGGCAATCTTGTCGATGCTGTGGCAGGCTTGTTCCACCAGCCCATCCCCGGACAGCCAGACGAAGTTGTACCAGTTGCGGAGTTGCCATTCCACGTCGCTCATGCCGGCGGGGCGACTGCTGGCCGGGGGCATGGGTTTCACCGGTCCGGTCAGATACGTGGCGTAGATGGCGCGAATCGAACCGATGGCGCCCTGGTGGACTTTCTGATAGAAAGCGCGACGGGCCGGGTGATACCGCCAGCAGAAGCCGGACACCAGGGCAATGTTCTTTTCCTTGGCCTTGGTGGCGGATTCGAGGACGGAACGCACGCCCGGGGCGTCGGTCGCCACGGGTTTCTCGCAGAACACGTGTTTGCCCGCCTCGACGGCAGCCCGCAGATGCTGCGGCCGGAAACCAGGGGGTGTGGCCAGGAGAACTACGTCGACGCCACTATTGATCACCTTCTGGTAAGCGTCCAGGCCCACGAAGCACGCGCTGTCGGGGACCTTGACGCGTGGCCCGAATTGCTTATCGTCTGCGAGGCTCTTACGGCTACTCTGCAACTGATCCTCGAAGACGTCGCCCATGGCTGTCAAGACCACGCCTTCACCGGTTGACAGGGCTTGCGCGGCAGCGCCCGAGCCGCGTCCCCCGCAGCCGATGAGTCCAACTTTCAGAGTAGCGCCCGGGGAGGCGGCCGCGGAGGCTTTCGCAGTCATGGCCAGGGGACTCGCAAGTGCACTGCCAATGGCGGCGGCGCCGGAGGTCTTGAGAAACTGTCGTCGCGACGAACCGATATCTGATAGAGATTTTGACTTTTCCATGGGACAGCTTATACCCCCGAGTGAAATGCAGATCAAGGGAAAAACGGACGGGAGTTTTGATTTTCTGCGCGTGTCAAGTAGTCGTCGGACCGCCTCGTATGGGCTGACTTCGGCGCAGCGTGCACAGACCCATCCAGGCACAAGGTGAGTGATTTTAGACCGTTGGCTTTGGAATCGAGGCTTCGTTCTCTGCCGCGTAAGAACAATCCTCTCTCTATCGTGTATGTCCCGACGCGCGTTTCCAGGCATGGCATTCGTCAACCAGGGTAACGTTGTCCTTATTGGGGACCAGCCCGACGGAAGGCGTGCCATGCAGACACAATACTGTCGGCTCGCGGCCGGGGTGAGGATTGCTCGCCCGGCAAGCGATCGAGACGTGGCCGAGGCTATGCATTCGGACGCCAACCTGTTGCCACGAGCCCATAGCCTGCGTGGGAGTGGGACAGAAGGGGAGGTATCCCATTCATAATGGATGGTAGCGGATGAGCAGACTCGAGCCCTTCTTCGGCAGCCGTAGTTCAAAGTCGGACAGCAGATCCCGGCCGGTCAGCGTGCGTTGTTGCCTGCTGCGGGCCTCGTCGATGAACTCCACCGAATATCGGCCGTCCGCCTTGAGCGCATGCAAACCTGTCTGTAACACCGGGAATGGACATTCACTGCGCCGAAATGCCAGCACGATTCCCGCATCAAGATCGGCGCGGTGGAACTGCCATGCGGCGAAGACATCCGCGCCGGTCCCGGCGCGCGTGAGCGGGTAGAAGTCCCCGTACCAGAACTTCTGGTCTTCCTTGACCTCCGCTACCGCAGTGCGAGCCTCCTCCATCGAGAACTCGTCGCTCAAGTAGTCAAACTGGAGGATCGAACCGCCCGTGGCGGCACTGCGCAGAATATAGGCTCTTGGCTCCCACGCGCAGGCACTGAACAACGGCACGTATTGGCTCAGGCCGAGGGTCTGAGTCTGGTCCCAATCGGCGTGGCCGGGCGAGCTGCTCGTGTCGCTCCGCCACAGGGGGACGGAGCGCATGAGGGTCTCGAGGTCGATGCGACGGCCGCCGCTGGCGCAGTTGTCAATCCATAGGCCGGGATGGCGGCTGCGCAGTTCGTCCCACATCGCATAGTGGCCTTCGATGTAGCGGATCTCGGTGATGCCCTGCCGGTCGGGCGCGTCGGCGCCGCGCCAGAAGTTGAGGGGGTTGATGTTGAAGTCGTTGCGATAGACGTCCAGGCCGAACTCGGTAATGCGGTCTGACAACAGATCGGTCAGCCAGTGTCGCGCGGCCGGATCGCTCACGTTGAACAGTCCTCCCTTGGGGCCGCCAAAGATGAACTCGGGGTGTTCGCGGGCGATTTGCGTGCCGGGAGCCACGCGCTCCGGCTCAAACCAGAGCACGAACTTCAGGCCCAGGCGATGGCAGGCGTCGCTGACCGGCTTGAGGCCGTTTGGAAAGCTGTTCGGCCTGCAAGACCAGTTGCCCACGCCATTCGGGAATCCCCCTTCGAACCACGCCGCATCGAACCAGTGCGTGTCGCAGCCCAGTTCGTGACTGGCTTGGACGGCGCGGAGTTGGCCCGCCTCGGTGCTCCATAGCGGCTGCGTCCCGCTGTAGCGGTCGAAGCACTGCGCCGCGACGGGCAGGCGCAGCGGACGACCGTCGAGCCTTGGCGCATATTCGAATAGCAGCAGGCGGCGGAAGCGATTGTGGGCCGTGAGCCGGTCACCGGTCCACGGCATCAGCAGGATACGCGGACTCCGGACGCGCTCGCCGGGATGAAGCCGGAAATGCGTCTTCTCCATCCCTGCCTGCAACCGCGTGGGGCCGGTGACGGACCGCTCCAGGCGTGCGGCCCATTGACCCGACCAACCGATAGCGGCGATCAGGCCCTGGCCGCCATACTGGAAATTGAAAAACGGGAATGCTCCGTTCGACGGACGGCCCCCTGTTGGCGCCAGCGCGACAGGCTGCCCGGGTTCGAGCGTCGTCTCAAACGGAAGAAACGAACGTTCCCCGCACACGTCGCCGACGAGTTGGTGCAGCACGGCGGGGTTGCGGTCGTAGCCCGTACGCAATTGGGCGTCGAGCGCCTGGATGTTCTCGAGGATCGGCGTGTCTTGCATGCCTGTGTTCTCGAAATGCAGCAGCCACTCGACGGCGGCGTAACGCTTGAACACGGCGACGGTGGCGCTGACGCGTAAACCGGTCTTCGCGTCCAGCCATTGGACCATGTGGGTGACGCGGCTTTGCTCCTCCCTCGTCTCCGCGGAGCGCTTCCAGCCCTTCAGCAGCTCGGCAGACGGCACTCCGTCATAAACGAATGAGAACGGTGTCGCATCCGCCAGAAACAGTTGCCGGTCCTCATCGGCCCACAGTTCCCTGCCATCCTCCATGACGATACGGGCGTCGGCCCAATCGGCGTGGTCGTAGCCGGGGCCATCGGCGGTCGTGTCCGCCTTGAGCGTAATTTCTCCCGCGCCCGGCGGTAGATCGAGGCTCACGGGGGCCGGGGCCTCGCCGCCCTTGAGCGTGGGGGTGCGGAGTACTTCCTTGCCGCTGACTTCGAGACTGAACTGGACCGTGCCGAACCTGCCCTGGGTGTCGGGATTGCTGTCGACACCGACAAACGCCTTGAACGCTTTCGCGCCCGGCGGCAGGTGCAGGACAATTTCGCTGTTGGCATGTGTTCCCAGGCCGTGCTTGAATTCCTGCGGCCCGATTTTGATCGGCGTCTCGATGCAGGACTGGCCAAACTGCAGCACGTTGTGGTCCTGCCGCCTCAGTTCGACACGCACTGCCGGCTCATGCCCCGGCGGCCAGTGGCCGGTGAACGCAACACCGGCCCAGTTGAGCATCGCCTGCACCTCTTCGGCGCTCGCCATGATAGCATCCTGAGGCGCATCAATCGGAATCTCAGCGTCCTCCAAGGCCCGGGCGGTCACGGACATGAACACGCAAAGCACGGAGACCAGAGTCACGTTCTTTGGCACGGGTTTATTCCTTTCGCATGCAAAAGCTCACACGACCAATCCAGGCCCTTTGCAGGCGCGATTATACCGCGTTCCTCGCACGGGAATCCAGTGTCGGCATCAGGTCTTTCTCTCTGCTCCCATGGCCCGACCTGCTGATTCATGCTCTTGCTCTATCCCCGCGTGCCGTCCCGGTGGCCAGGGCAGGCCAGGTTCTGGAGCTGTCAGCCGTCAGTTCATAGCTCGCTGCCTGGAGGAACGGGTTCTTCCTGGTTGACAACTGATGGCTGAAAGCGGGAGACTGTTCTTGGCAGCCGACGGACACGGAGTGTATCCACGGCATCACAGAGGAAATGGCCCGTTGCCAATTGTTGGCTTTCGCGTGCCGTCACAATCCGGGTGCCGCCCGGGCCGTCATCTATGTCTTTCTGAACGGACTGTCCGCTACCTTTGGAGAGGCCTGGTATGAAACGATTGTTTGGCGTAGCTCTTACTCTGTGGTTGGGATGTGTCATCGTCACCAGCCCCGCAGCGGCGGGGAACGATTCAGTCATCATCGCCTCGGCAGACTGGACCGTGACCGCCGAAGTCAATGCCGGCTCGTTCACCGTCGAACACCGCCGCTGGGGAACTGTGCTAAAGGAGGTACAATTCTATCTGCGGGACGTTCACGGACAGCATCGGCTGGCCTCGTGGACGGCGGAGCGATCCGGGGAGAACCGGCTGATCGTCAGAACCTCCGAACCCACAACCGCCTGGGTGTTCGAGCTGTTTGGTGGCCTGCTGAAGATCTCATGCACCTCGCCGGACGCCGTCCTCACGGGCAAGACGCCGGCGTCGCAGGATCGCCTGGTGGCCCGTATTCTGGATCAGGACGGCGCTCCTGTGGTCTGGCAGGGAACGGGCGAGGTCGCGGGAGGGTACGGCGGCCGCTATACACGCAACCCGTCTTATCTGCCCCGGCAGAATCCCGGGTGCATGTACTTCACGCTGGGTCCCACGTCCGGCTCCGTCTTTCACAGCCTGTTTGACCGCAAGACGGATGTAGTCCTCCGGTTCACCGACGAAACCCGTCTGCAACGCAGCGCCAAGGATCCAGAACTATTGGACGTGACGCTGCCGGTGCCAGGCAACGCGCTGATCCGCCTGCTCCCCGACTACTATATCAAGACCCTCGGAGTGCCGTATTACGTCCCCTTCGACGATACCTATTTCGGTCGGGCGCCGACTGTCTGGTGCAGTTGGACCAGCTATTACGGGGATGTGACGGAGCAGGCGGTCATCCAGAACGCCGATTGGATCGCCGAACACCTCAAGCCCTATGGATTTCAATACGTCCAGTTGGACGACGGTTACGACCGGGGGCTCAAGGAGGGGCATTACTGGATCGAGCACTGGGACAGCAGGGAGTTTCCGCATGGACCGAAATGGCTGGCCGACTACATCAAGTCGAAGGGCTTGCACGCGGGCTTATGGCTCGTCCCTAACGCCTATGCGGGGGCCGTGGCCCAGCATCCGGATTGGTACCTGCGGGACAGGAAGGGGAACATCGTGTTGGATTACGGCACGCCGGCGCTCGACTCCACACATCCTGAGGTCCTCGCGTTTCTGCGGGAGCTGTTCACGACGTTGAAAGCCTGGGGATTCGAGTACTACAAGTTCGATGGCGAGCACGCGCTTCCCCAGTACGTGCCCGCGGTGGATCGGAGCCGGCTTCATGATCCGACGGCGGACCCGCTCATCGCCTACCGGGAGCGGCTGAAGATCATCCGGGATGCGATCGGCCCGGAGACCTTTGTGGAAGGCTGCCCGGCCGGCACACCCCTCAACGGGATCGGCTACTTCAACTCCTACTTCAATGGCCAGGATGTCTACAACAATTGGAACGGCATGCATGCCTTGCTCAGTTCCATCAATGCCAACGCCTTCCTGAATCATATCGTGGTCTATGTCATGCCCGGCGAGGGGATGGAACTGGGACCACACATGTCCGTTGAGGAGGCCCGTCAGAAGCGGCCCGCCGAGGTAGTGGAAACGGCTCGCACCCGCGAGAACCCCATGACTGGCTTCGGCGTAAGCATCGCCGAGGCGCGGACCTTGGTTTCGTGTGTGGCCTTGAGCGGCGTCGTTTATCCGCTGGCCGGCGTCCTTCCGGAACTGCCCGCCGAACGGCTCCCGCTCTTGCAGAGCACCCTGCCCCCATTGCCCATTGTGCCGATCGACCTGTTCAGTCGGGGCACGGATGTGGACTGGGACACCTTCAAACATGTTCGCGCCGACGATTACATTCACAATTACCCGGAAGTCCTGGACCTGAAGGTCAACGCCGTGTCGGGTGTCTACGACGTTGTGGCCCTGCCGAACTGGCGGAGCTGGACCGTGACAAAGACCGTGTCCTTCGCCGCCGAGCTCGGCCTCGACGCAGAGGACCGCTTCATCGTGTTTGATTTCTGGAACCGTAAGCTTCTCAGCGTTTTTCGCGACGAGATCACGGTGGATGTTGAAGGGCACGACACGCGGGTTCTGCTCATCCATCCAGTCTTGGACCGCCCGCAATTGCTCGGTACTTCCCGCCACATCAGCGGCGCCTTCTCGGTGCGGGAACTGGATTGGGATGGAACGAAGCGGACATTGCGCGGCACGGCGGAAACGGTGCCCGGCGCTTCCTACACGCTCTTTGTGCGTGTCCCGGAAGGAACCCCCGTCGTGAGAGCAGAGGCGAGTGTGACGAGCAGCGGCGATGTCCCCGTGCACGCGGAACAGCACGGCGAATTGTTGTCGATCACTTTCGATGGAAAGCCAGAAGCAACACGCTGGCGGATTGAGTTCGGGACACCAATCGGCCGTTAGCCCGACTTCGCGGATTCGGGGGGTGGGACCGCCCTGGCGGGGTCGAAATCGGCGTTTCAGGCCGAGAGTTTCCACTACATCGGCACCTGCGTTTGAACGGGTGTGACCGTGATCCGTGGCGGC
>Ga0315282_10000386_pt1 | contig 88261 bp, 84 predicted proteins | sample YL17G07_20_MG_FD_203693 | JGI IMG/M metagenome (GOLD analysis project Ga0315282, IMG submission 203693) | Sediment microbial communities from Yellowstone Lake, YNP, Wyoming, USA - YL17G07_20 | ecosystem: Environmental > Aquatic > Freshwater > Lake > Sediment | place: USA: Wyoming | collected...
TTCACCGGGTACTACGTGGGGACAGCGGGGCCCTCGTTGATCCATTCATGCACGTCGGAACTTACCCGACAAGGCATTTGGCTACCTTGAGAGAGTCAGAGTTACTCCCGGCGTTTGCAGGCCCTTAGCCCGGTTGGACCCAGATTTCAGGTACCTGTACTGGCCAGGATTCAGAAACCATTCACACGCTTTCGCGCTTGCGGTTTCCTGTGTTTTTATTAAACAGTCGGGACCCCCTTGTCACTGCGACCTGCTATTCCCGCCAAAGGCAGAAACGGCAGGCACCCCTTATACCAAAGGTACGGGGCTAGATTGCCGAGTTCCCTCACACTAGTGTATACCCGACACGCCTTAGGTTTCTCGCCTTGGGACACCTGTGTCGGTTCTAGGTACGGACACGAAGGGTCCATCCCAACGCCCTTTTCATTGGCTCCAAGAATCAGCTGAACTACCCTAAAACGGGTAGCTATTCCCGCTTTCACCTGGTTCTCGCCATTACGGCACTTCCCAGGCTTATATGGTTAAACAAGGCGACAACCTTGCTCAGCCTACCTCGAAGCGTCAGACGTTGAGCTTGCGTTACCGCGCGTACCTTCGTGGTTCCGGAATTTTAACCGGATTCCCTTTCGACATGGTCGGTTAGGCCATATCTTAGGACCGACTTACCCCCGGCTGACGATCGTTGCCGGGGAACCCTGGCCCTTTCGGCGGAGGGGAGTCTCACCCCTCTTAGCTGTTACTACCACCGGGATCTGCAATCCTGAACGGTCCACTGGACCTCATGGCCCAGCTTCTGCCCAATCAGGACGCCCTCCTACCAACACAACCGAAGTTGTATCCTGAGGTATCGGTAGCTGGCTTAGCCCCGTCAATTTTCGGGGCCGTCAGCCTCGGCGGGTGAGCTGTTACGCTTTCTTTGAAGGGTGGCTGCTTCTAAGCCTACCTCCCCGCTGTCTGAGGCTGACGACGCCCTTTGGTTTGACATTTGGCCAGCATTTGGGGACCTTAACCTCAGTCTGGGTTGTCCCCCTCTCGGTCGTGGAGCTTACCCCCACTAACCCGTTTCCCGGAGTCTACGACGCTGAAAGATTCGGAGTTTGAAAAAGAAATGGACCCTTTCGGATCCTTACTTCCTAATCAGTGCTCTACCCCATCAGCCGCCTCGTCCAGGACTTGGCTGCGACCAACTTTGGAGGGAACTAGATATCACCAGGCTAGATTGGTCTTTAGCCCCTAGCCCCAGGTCTGAAGAACGATTTGCACGTCAGCACCCTTGCGAGCCTCCACTGGGCTTTCGCCCAGCTTCGCCCTGCCCAGGGCTAGATCGCCTGGTTTCTAGTCTCAAAGCTGTGACTCCGAGCCCTTTCAGACTCCGCACCTTGCCAGACAAGCTGGTTGCGTGCATGTCGGTTTCCCTACGCCTGCGGGCTTGAACCCTTAGGCTTGCCACAGCTATGAACTCCCCGGCCCGTGTTTATAGACGGAACGTGCGACCCTGGTCCCCTTTTCTCGTACAACCGCCTCACGGCGGGTTCCTATGAAAAGGATCTACCCTTCCGGGCTGCACACGTCTGTAACCGTCTGGTTTCAGGCACTTTTCACCCCCCTTCCGGGGTACTTTTGATCTTTCCGTCACCGTACTAGTGCGCTATCGGTCTTGAGGTGTATTTAGTCTTGGGAGTTGGTGACTTCCAACTTTACGCACCCATACTAGGGTACGGTACTCTGGGACTCCAGCTCAACTCCTTCCAGCTTACACTTACGGGGCTCTCACCCTCTTTGGCAGGCCTTTCCAGGCCACTTCAGCTTAACTGACGAGGAGGAAGCTAGGCCCTTAACCCCACATTTCCCGCAAGTTTCCCTGCGGGATTCAGTTTGGACTTTTCCCTCTTCGCTCGCTGCTACTGAGGGAATCCCGTTTTGGTTTCTTTTCCTCCCCCTACTAAGATGCTTCCGTTCGGGGGGTTCCCGCTCCCTGAAGGGAGCATCAAGGTTCCGAAGAACCCCGATAGGAAGTCCCATTGAGGAATCCCCGGTTCTAAGGCTGCATGCGCTTACCCGGGGCACTTTCGCGGCTTGCCGCGCCCTTCATCAGCACTCAAGCCAAGCCATTCTCCAGACGGCGTGTCATATCGAACCTAATGGCAGTGTCTGTTTGACGTTTCGGTGAAACATCTGCTCAGGTTCTTTGGTCTATGCATGGTGTCATCGTGAGCCTACGCTGGCGCGTGCTCATTTTCACCCTTCACTCTCCACCGATCGATGGAGAGTTGCATCTTTTTTATGGCTGCAAGTAAGTAGCCAAATTACTTCAGAAGCACTTCTCGCAGATATAAGGATTACGTAGTCAGTAAATTGACGTGCGAATGATGACTGCGAGTGTGCGCAATCAAATGATTTTGAAGCAAAGTGAATCAGCGAAGTCTTTCGGTGTTTTGACTTGAATCTTGGGGGCATCACAGTCATTGCAGATGTCCAATGAAGCGTGTGCCGAAAGATATTTCTTGCAGTTCAACTCTTTTCTAGGGGAGACGCTGTTTGTGAGCACTACTGCTAAAACAACATTGGTCTTGCTTCTCACGGCAATTGCGGTTGCGTCAGTCTTCCAAATCGAGGCGGGAGCAAATGACTTCAAAAGGATTGTTCTGGTCCCCACTGTTTTTCAGCAAAGAAACATCGACTTTTCGCCGCTATTAGTCTCTGAAGACTCCAAAGTCTTCGTTCAGCCTAAAGACAGTATTTACTATGCTTGGGAAAAGCGTATGAACGACACGTTATCAATCAACGTGATGACTGCAAACATGACATCTCTGAAGGGGTTATCGTTCAAGCTGACTTGGGATCCTCAACTTCTGGCCTGCACCAGCATTACAGAGAACCTGTTCCAAACTGTAACGCCTAACGCGTCGTGGTCCAACATATGGAGCGTGAAACTCTCATACAACAATTCAGGCGGCTACGCGGACTATGCTCAGACCTGGAAAGACTTCGGACAGGCAGTGCTCGACGGATACGCACCGGCGAACATAACCATGACAGACTATCCTGAGGGAAAGCTTGCCGCTGCGATCCTCACATTCAAAGTTGTGAAAATGCCGCCTTTGAAGGGTTATGTTGATACCATCCTCCATTTGTCATTCGTCCAGCCTACGGACGCAGATGGAAACGTGATATTAGTCGAAGTAGCAGACGGCTATTACAAGTTGATCAGTCCGACAGGCGACATGAACGGTGACCATACCGTTGACATATACGATGCCATACTGTTTTCCGGAGCGTTCGGTTCCAGTTTAGGCACTCCAAACTGGAATCCTAAAGCAGACTTGAATAGTGATGATACAATAGACATATTTGACGCAGTGATCTTGGCAGGTGACTTCGGGAGGGCAGTCTAGTTAGAGCGATTGATGCTTCAATGTAACGTGACCCTTCTAAAATGTTGATGCACATATCGGCTCGCGGAACCAAATAACCTTAAATCAAGCCTCGCTAACCAAGAATACGACTGGAAGTCTGATGCCTCGATAGCTCAGCTGGTCAGAGCGATAGCCTTGTAAGCTGTAATAATATCAATAGTTTCAAAGACTACCTAGCCAAGAACTATCACAAGAGAACACAGAAATTAATACTATGCTATGTCAGAAGATGCTACTCTGCTCTTAACAATGTTCTGGAACTAAACAATCTAACTGGTTATTCAAAGACTCATGCTATCAAGAGCCTTATTGTACTGTCTAAGTTTCTGGGTAAGTATGAGATATTCAAATCTGCACTTAAGCAACATGGAATAAAAATAGAGAACAATCACGACAACCTAGACAGTTTCTTGAGAATACTAAACTCTCAATCTACTGATATTCTTAAGTGGTTATCAGAGGTAGAGCCTTACATGAGAGACAATGAACGAATATTCTGCAATTTTGCATTGATTACTGGACTAAGAATATCAGAGGCAATAGACTCTTTCAATCTGATTATCAAGTTACAATCAGAGGGTAAACTTGATGAATATTACGATGAGTCTCTAAGCTGTCTACAGCATTTCAAGTACAAAGAACTGTTCATCCGTCGAACTAAATCAACGTACATCTCCTTTGTATCTGTCGACTTCGTTAAGCAGATAGCACGTTCTAGACCTGTAAGTTATTCAGCTATCAAGAAGAATATAGAACGTAGAACTGGTAGCTATGTTATGAAATTCAATCTATGTAGAGATTACTTTGGTACTCATCTACTCAAAAATGGTATACTGCAGGAAGAAGTAAACTTACTCCAAGGAAGAATACCTACATCAATATTCATAAAGCATTACTGGTCTCCCAGCTTTAGAGAGCTTAGAGACAGAACATTAAAAGCAGTATCAGAGATTCTCTAAAGTTTCCATTTTTTCTTTTGATAGTAATACTTATTGTTTTGTATCCTCTCATTGAGAACAGAAGTTTTCCACTATAGCAATACCAGAACCAGACAAGACCATAGAAATGTGTTGTGTCATTGTTCTTACCTTCATACTAAGGTGTACAGCAGAAAACACCATTTGAGTCTGTAGTACAATAGAAAGTATTATGACACCTAAGTACACCAGTAAAGTGTCCTTGCTTACCTTGGATAACATTGTTATAGAAAAAGTCTGCATTAACTAAGGTTGCGTTAAGCTTGCTTAAGGAATTCTTAATTTCTGTTATTAGTGTTTCATTATCTATTCTTATAAACTCAATAGAAGGATTCTGATACTGACCATAAGAAGAATACTCAGAAAAGTCTTTGATTTCTAATTCTAAACTGTCTGCTCTAAGAGTCTCCGTATCTGTAGTTACTGTTGTTATGATGTTAGGTGTTGCTCTGAGAGTCAATACTAAACTAAAGACTGATAGAGCCAGAGAGATAATAACAAGAACCGTTAAGATTTTTTCCTTCATTTCAAATCACAACTCCAAAACCTAATTCTTCTCAGCATTTTGCACAGTTCTGCATCTTTTTTCTTCCGTCCTAAATGGAAGTAAATGGGCCGAGGGGAACATGGTTCAAAGACCCCCTACGGAGGTTGCAGAATAGTCGTCCATGTCAGGTTGTTTACAGTAATAGTTATGTTGTCACCTTGAACAAAGTAGCAATTTTGTGAGCCATGGTTTAATTGCCCAAGATAACTACCAAACCCACCTATAACTATTTTAGTATCTGTCCATGACAACAAATAAACACCTATTAAGTCATTTTGGTCTGTGCAACCAGCGTTCCAATTTGAACCCCAACCAGAACCATCGCCTTCACTTATCTTGAAGTTAGGCATGTCAACAGAACCATCTCCCACATTTGTTGTTTGTGGCATGGAACCAAACCCAAACCCTATAATATCAATTGTTTGGTTATTCACAGTTCTAATAGGGCTCACATAAGTTATTGCTGGTCTTGGTGGCTGTGTTTGGTTTTCTAGAGTATTAATAATGGTTTGAAGATTTGCTATTTCCATTTGAAGGCTTGTTATTTCGTACTGAAGATTTGTTATTCCGTCTTGAAGGCTTGTTATATGGTTCTGAAGATTTGTTATATGGTTCTGAAGGTTTGTTATATGGTTCTGAAGGTTTGTTATCTGCGAGTTCAGATAATTGGTTTGAGAGGTAAAACTTGTTATGTTCCCGTTCAGCCAAGTTTGTAGTTGGTTTATTTGGTCTTGAAGATTTGTGTTATTAGTGTTTAATTGAGAGATTTTTAGGTTCAGCGAAGAAATTGTGTCATCTTTGTCGTTTATCATTGGCATGACATATGTAACTGTTCCGACTAAACCGACCACAACTAGAACGATGCAGATTATTCCTAGTGCAACAGCAACACTTCTTCTAACCATTTTCTTTGGCTTCGTTTCGTTTGGTTTTGTTTCACCCATAAATGGTTACCTTTATTTGTATTTGATTAGTTGAGGAGAAGGACTTAGATTTTATGAATCACAAATCTGGTTTTTCAGCATGATGGACTGTGAACAACCAGACAAGACTGTAGAGAACTAAAGCTAGGATTCATCCTAAAGCAACAACCTAGGTTTTGTCTATGCTAAAGAGTACTTAGTACGTGAAGAAGATTCTAAAGCGTAGGACAGAAAAACTGAGAAGGGGTTTAAGGTATGTGGTTTGCTTGACAACTATTCGAGCATGGGCTTTCTATCTGCTGTACATCCATACTGTGTACTCGTTCGTTGATGAAAATGTTTTGTCAATGTAGTCGGAGAAGACTCTATGCACAAAGACATCTTGTCCCATCTGGGGCTTCCAATAATTGAGCCAATTATTGATTTCTGTAGTGATGTCATTATAGACTATGTTACCCCAAAAATCATGGCTGTAGTACTCGCCTGCAGGGTCAAAGACCACCAATTTGCTTCCTGTAACAGGAATCTGAACTCCAATATGTCCGCTTGTCTCACCATACAGATATATGCACTCAACATTATAGTCGTTATAGCATCGTATCATCGAGCAAAGAAGTATGGCTTGGTCCTCACAATCTCCTTCTCTGATGTTCAATGTTTCATTTGGAAATTGCCACATGTCTGTGATATACTGCAGATTGCCTGAGGGGTCATATGGAAGCATTGGAGTAAGTCCATCATTTCTATCATCTACGTTATTCACGACCCAGTCATACATCGCCTTAGCATCACTCCAATATTCGTTGAAGTCGGAGTGATTGCTCCACCCTCCAGTAATCTGATAGACGATATCGCTAACAGCAGGGTCAGTGGGAGTTATGAATGGTTCAATATTATTCTGGTCACACCTCTGGTTCACCAGACTAAGCAGTCTTTGGTAATTGCTGACGTACTGGTTGTATTGCGTCTGCGAAATATTGTAGGATGTCTGCAAATTACTGAATGACAGTTCCAAGGCATTGTATGAAGTCTGGAGTGAACTGTACTGGTTCTGCAGTGTGTTGAAATCGCTCTGAAGAGTGTTGTAGTTGGTATTCAAAGAGTCATGTTGAGAAAGCAGATTTTGATATGTGCCTTGTAAGGTTGAGTAATTTGCTCCCAGTGATGTATGTTCACCACTCAAAGCTACATAGTTGGCTTGAAGACTCTGATAGGTAGCCATTAAATCGGTATAGTTGGCAGTTACACTTTCAAATCTAATTTCCAAACTGGTATAGTTCTGAAACAGGTCGTTGTATTGTGTCTGCAGTTGGTTGAGCGCTGCAAGTTGAGAGTCCTTATTCCTGATAATAGTCATATCATTCATTAAAGATACGGCAAGAATAGCAGCTAACACAATACAAAGAATCCCTAACCCAACAGCTATTTTTCTATTCACAAGTTTTCCTTGATTCAAGTTCAAGCCTCAGTATCACCTAGGAAATACATGGATATAAGCTTCTACGCAGACGCTAAGAATCGAAAAATTCGTCTGCACTATGACCCAGAAATCTTAAATCTGCACAACAACAGAAGACAAACTAAGGGTTCAAAAATGAGTGAAATGAAAATCGTCAAAGGTATGGTAATACCTCTACTATTTTTTCTGCTATTCGGACTTGGCATGAATTCTGGTCTTGCATATGAACAAGAGACTTATTCTCTCCAGATAACTCTTGACGCATCTTGCAGAATTCCATTTTTCAATTATCAATCAGTAGCCCCCATAGACGTATCTTTTCAGTTAAAGAATATTGGAAATGAAACATTCAACGGGACTCTCACGCTTGAAGCCAAAACAGACAAGGGACATTCTTGGAAAGCAATAGAATACGATATTGAAAATCTTACTTCAAATGAAGTCTACTCGAATTCCACCTCTTATGCTTCTGTAGATGACGGCTTGTATTATTTCACAGTCAACATTGAGCCTAACGACACATTTTCTAATATCAAGCTATATCAAGGGTCAAGTATGATTACTGAAGGGTTTAGGGTCCACACGAACACATCTATCTTACTTCATTCTTTCACGGAATTCATAGCAATAGTCGCAATAGTTGTTACAATCATATTGGCTATCATTGGATTCGCTATTGAAAGAAATAGAAGGAAGAAACGATGAATAGCTAAGTTTTCCATATAAGAGAAATAGTTGCCTTGGAATTCTAGCTAAAGAAACGAGCATTGATTTTTGATAAAAGCATGCTTATTCTCACAAGTTGTTAACTAAAGGAACTTGACCGAAGCAGACTTGCACTATTTACTTATTATTGCTGTTTGGGTAGTTCTCAGACAGGAACAGGTTTGAGAGAGTCTCTGGGACGTGTAGTAGTGCATTTTTGGTTCCCGCTTGTGCTTAACATTGTCGAAATTGTATTCAATGATATAAGCTGCTTAGTCCTTGGACAGTTTTTCTTTGTGTGTTGGTGCTTCAATCCACCCAGCTATAATTTCTTCATTATCAGGAAATGCTTCTGGGTCTTGGTACTCCAAGTATATCAAGAAGATGTGATGTTTAGCTAGAAGTTTCTCTGTGTTCTCAATATTGTATTCCTCTGTTTTGTCAGGATGCACCTTACGTAAGTTGGAAGGATACGAAAGGACTAAGAACCTTGCGCAGCCATACCGTTCCAAGTTGCGAATGTAGTTGTACACCTTATTCCACTTGAGAAATGATGTTTTTGATAGGTTAGCCACTTCCCACGCACTTAGCACCTTACGGTTGTTCATAATAAGAAAATCTGGTCCTTTACGCCTTGGTCTACTTATCAGTTTCAGACCTTCAATATTGCGTACCATGTTCAGAGTATTGTCTTTAGTAATAGTGTATGCAGAAACGTGGTCCTCTTTGTGAACTGAGGTTAATATTTCCCTTATGGCTTTTTCTCTACCAGCCTGCAGTCTTAGGTTCTTGTTTAATCGCTCACTGTTGTATTTCATTCTCCAAACGCAGCCATAGTCAATTGCAAGACAGGCGACATTAAAGAATTCTGAATTTATCCTACAGACTACGTTTGATTTGATTTTTGATTACGCGTAGGACAGAACAAAAGATATATATGTCGGTGTATATACATTACTATATGGGTGCTTCAGTTGGGAAAAAAGAAAATAACGACAATGCGAATTGACGAGGAACTCATAGACAAAGCTCACAGTTTAGGTTTGAACGTCTCTAAGATTTCTGAGAATGCCATTAAAGAAGCAATAGAACGCATGGAGGTTGTTAGAAAATGAAAGTTGAATGTTCAGTTTGCCATGTAGTAGGGTACTTACAAAGAATAGGTAAGAACTATTATCGTGTAAGGCACTATCAAGGAATAGACAGAGTTAGCAAAATATCAAAGTTTACTTACCATCAACAATCCAAGGAATACATACAAGGTTTACACATTGACTCAAGTACTCATTCTAACATTGACCACTTAGGCTCTAGAACCATTGACCACTTACCCAATACCATTGACCTAAAACTTAATAGTTCTAGTTCTGTTTCTGATAATAAGGTATGCCTCGATAGCTCAGCTGGTCAGAGCGATAGCCTTGTAAGCTGTAGGTCGCGGGTTCGAATCCCGCCCGAGGCTCCATTTTGCACAAGACCTGAAAGGGCATTCTGCATAAATGTCCTAATTAGACAATAGCTAATAACTTCTGGTTAGAACATCATCTTCAAACAGTGACAAAGGGATGAGAGAATTCATCGTGTACTCGCGCCAAGGCCAGACAGACTCGAATTTCAGGAACCTTCACGATGCAGGACGACTTGATGTGGTTCACGAGTGCATCGTCGCTTCGCTGTTCCTCTCCCATGGGCTTAGGCGAAACGTTATCTTCAACGCCACATTGAGTGGACCGCCAACTCCACCAATTCATGTAAAGATTGACGGTCAGACGCTTTTTGACGTGCGAACAGACCAAGGAACATGGACAGGCATTTTGCGGAAAGTCCTGTCAGGCAAGACCCACCCAGGCATTTCAGTGAAGAAGACCAGTTTTGAAGCGATTCTCAAAGAGAAGGCCGAAGGTCACGAGATATACGTCTTGGAAGAAGGAGGGAAAGATGTGGAAACCATTGACATGACCGATTCCCCTGTTTTTGTCCTTGGTGACCACATTGGTCTTCCCAAGACTGTCGAAGGCTTCGCATTGAGATATGGGGAGAAAGTCAGCTTGGGAAAACAGCCTTATCTGGCTGCATCATGCATTACGATCCTCAACTTCTTAATGGACAAGAACAATGTGCCGTAAACGCGTGCTTCGATGAAATCCAAGTCTCTTATGAAGAACGTCGATAAAGATTCAGGCTTAGCAAACCTTTAATTTGCGATTTTCGATTGAAACCTGATCGATATGAGCGAACGGAAAAACAAACGGGTCTCCGAGACTGAAAACGTTGAAGAAAATTCTGAAGAAACAACTTTCTTAGTAGAACCGACACACGTAGAAGTCGGGGCAGGATATACCGTTGCAGTCAGTCATGATGAGAATGAAAGAGAAGTGATCGATGTGAAAACCTATGGCCAAGTGGACATGTCACGGCTGAGAAAAGAAATACAACGCGCTTTTCCAGACGCTGAGATCCGAAGATTCAATCAAGCGGACTCGGTAACAGTAGTTAGAACCAGCAAGAAGAAAAACAAGAGTCGAAAGAAATAGGGAGACACTCATCGCCCGAAATTTTGGTTTCGGAGACGAGACAGAAATAAGAGCAAAATGGCTCGGATATAAGTATTCTCTTCAACGATACAAAACTCAACGTGAAACATTCTATTCATGTTAGTCAAAGGCCAGCACGCGTAGCAGCCACGATGGGGTCAGGCTTTTTCATGTTCGCGATCGGCGGGTCGATCCCTCAACTTCTATCTAGCGCGCGCTTGAAAGTTGGACTGCAGGTCATCTGTCTGATTTCGATCGTTGGCAGGGGATTAGGTGCTGCTTTGCACCTTGTTCTTTCAGAGACCTTGAAAAAGTGACGGCGGGCTATTGCGACTTGAAATGTTCGTACCCTCTTGCTTCGATAGGTATTCGTTTTCCATTATTGGCAAGCACAACGCTCTTTTCAGACGTCACTTTTCCTATTTTGAACAGGCTTCCGCCCACATTCTCGATAGCTTCTTGAGCCTTTTTCCACATTCTAGGCTTCACCGTTAAAACAAGCTCATACTCTTCTCCACCATAAAGCGTCAGTTCCGCTGAATCGAGCTTGTTGGCAACTGCAAAAGTACTACACTGTTCGGCTGTAGGCAGCAAATCAATGCTAATGCCAACCCGACTTGACCTAGCGATTTCATGGAGACTCCAAGCCAAACCGTCACTTGAATCGATAGACGCGTTCACCGCTCCCGTTTCAACCAATGCCAGTCCCTCTTTGAGACGTGCAGTGGGCATGAGAACGGAATCGATTAGGGTTTTTCTGATATTCTTGGGAGCTTTCAGATCGTTAACGAGAATTCTTAAACCTGCAGAGGTCTTTCCGAACAGACCTGTCACCGCAATTACGTCCCCGGGCTTTGCACCGCTGCGCAACATCAACGCGTCTTTCGCAGCCAACCCGAAGAGTGAAACGGCGATTACGAGATCAGAAGCTTCGCCCGTATCTCCGCCAATTATGTAGGTGCCATATTCGTGTGCTCCCGCGTTCAAACCTGCACCGATTTCTTCAACGTCTTTCTTCGTGATGTTTCTCGGCAATCCGAGGGCAACGAGGACCGCCGCAGGTTTGACTCCTTTGGCAGCGAAGTCGCTCACGTTCATGACGACAGCCTTGCGGGCTGTTTGCCACAGGTTCATACCTGGTGGGGCATCGGTTTTGTCTACGAGCATGTCAGTTTTTAAAATGACGAGTTTGCCTTTTTCAGTTTCGAAGGCTGACACGTCGTCGCCGAAAGGCACAGCAATCTTCGGCATAAGGTCTAGACGGCGTTGAATTATCTCGATTATCCTGCGTTCTCCAAGATTCTGAGCTTTCTTCAAGTGCGATCCAATCTTCTGGTCAGTCTGTCACCAGATTCTGTGTTCTGAGAAAATCGGAGATTTTCTTGTTTGTGGTTTTCACGAATTTCTCTTTGTAGTGGTCAGCGTAACGTCTTCCGTAGCTCTTTTTTCTGCTCACTTTTTCCATTATTTCAGGCGAAATTTCTTTTCCGACTCGCTCAAGATCGCCGAACATGAACTTTCTCCAGTATTCTAGGACGTCTTTCAGCTCGATATCCCTGTACTTGTCGTCGCAAACGATCTTGTCATAATCCCATTTCGTTCTTGGGCGAGGCTTTCCGATTGGATATCCAATGCACAGGATGCAGATAGCAAAGCAGTGTTCAGGCAACTGCAGTATTTCTTTTGCTTTTTGTGGATGCTCTATTATCGACCCTATCATCACGCTGCCCAGGCCTAGGGCTTCTGCGGCCAACGTCAAGTTTTCGAGTGACAACGCCGCGTCCAGAACGCTCATAGTGTAAGGGAGAACGCCAGTGTAATCATAGTGGACTCCGGTCAGTTCCGCGGCTTTCAGGTGGCGGTGAATGTCGACGCAGACCACGATCCACAGGGGGGCTTCGTTCATGAACGCTTGATCTTCACATAGTTCGTAAACTTGGTCTCTCACTCTTTGGTCTTTCAAAATGATGAATGTTCGGGGCTGAATGTTACCTGCGGAAGGTGCTCTGATTCCCGCGGTCAGAATCTTCCTCGTGACTTCTTCTGAAATCTGCCGGTCTTTGTTAAAATGGCGGACAGAGGTTCTTTGAAGAATAGTGTCTAGCATCGCTGGGTTTTCCATAGGTACACTGTCCAACGCTACTTCCGAACATCTTAAAAATAAGGGTTCCTCTCACTAGTAAGCGCATGCGCCTCGGTAGCTCAGCTCGGTAGAGCGGCTGCCTCGTAAGCAGCAGGCCCCGGGTTCAAAGCCCGGCCGAGGCTCTCAGCTTTTTGACTTGTACTCTTGTTCTACATATGAAAAACAATGTTTATTAAATGTTAATATTACCGATATTTATCGGGAGTCTGTGAAGAATGAAAATTTCGCCATTACACCTCCGTGGTGGGCCAAAACTGAAATGCCCCTACGACGGATGTGGCAAATCATTCGAGAGGCCCACCATCCTCACAGACCCAACCACGACGCCCAGAAAAACCTTCTACGTGTGCCCACACTGCATGTCAAAATTAGACTTGCATGTTGAAGGCCTCAAAGTAGTGGACATAAAAACCATGGAGTATGCCAAGGTTTTCGAATCACCTGCGAAATGTGCTCATTACTCGGGATTCGTGGATGCCATTTCATGCGACATACCTATCCCAGATGACTGTCTTGTCTGCCCCAAGATACTTCAATGTGGCATCAGAAAGCATCGGTAGATTCCTCCTTTGTGACGTCCTGATCGATGCGTTGTAACGATTCTGGCTCGCCAAACATAAATGTTGGAACGAATCCACTATTTTGAGGAAAATGTCAAACAAACCCGCCCTGATTGTGATTCTCTTTCTCTTCGTTTTTCCCCAGATTATTCTCGGCGGGAACGTAGCTCGTGCAGACACACAGTATCCGCATCTGGCGGAACGCGAATCGCAAGTCGTATCCCTCGTGAACGGGACGAATGCATACAATAGAGATCTTGAACTCGAAAGAATCGCCTTGGATCATAGCATCTCTGGGTATTCATTCAGGTCGGCGGGTTCCCCTGGTGCCAATAAAACGGCAAATTGGATCAAGAGCCAATTCGAGGCGCTCGGACTCACCGCCACTTTGGAACCTTTCGAATTCACGAACTGGTATCTGCCGAGTCAACCAACTCTTGTCCTAGACTTAGACGGCAACCCAAGCACGTTGAACGATCAAGTAGCAGTGAAGTCCTTCCAATCAGCATACTATAGTTGGCCCACTTCTGAAGATGGCGCAACAGGGAACGTTGTCTTCCTACCGTTGCCCCCAAATCTCAACCACTACAGCTTCCCAAACGTTCAGATAAAAAACGTCCCTCTAAATTGGACCGAAGTCAACGTGACTGGCAAGATCGTTATAATCGGCAGCGAAATCAGATTGAACCCTCAGTATTCCAACAGGTTCGAAGATTTGCTGAACAGAGAACCTCCCTTGGCGATCGTGTACACGTACTGGTATGACTGGATGAGCTTCTCGCCGCCAGGGTACTCATCCATGGGCGGAATCAGCAGGTGGGAGCAACGTCTGCCGGTTGGCTGGATTGACTATCAAGACGGTTTGTGGATTCGCGGGGCAATCAGCGCGAACACTTCGGCAACAGTGAAGATCCCTGCGATAATTGAGAATGGAACAAACTATAACGTTGTTGCAAAGCTAAAAGGTGCAACTGACCCGGGAAGAAGCGTAGTGATCTCTGGACACTACGATACTGTGGTGGACGCGGGTTTCTGCGATAACGGTGCGGGCACCGCAGGAATGTTGGAACTGGCCAGAGTGTTTACTGAAGCTGATCGAAATGGCATTTACACGCCTGCGCAGACACTTGTTTTCATCGCCTTCACGGGCGAGGAACTGGGCCTTGTGGGGTCGATAGAATACGTAAAGCAGCACAAGTCAGAAATAGGGAATATAAGCGCGGTGATCAATCTTGACTGCATCGGTCAAGGCACCCTTGAGGTGTCGGAGACACTGCGGGATGATAAAGGGCTGAAGATCGACGAGATCGTTTTGAACGCAGCTGAAGACTTGGGCGTGAATGCTGATTCCTCAGAAGCCGGAGGATCTGATCAAGAGACTTTCCAAAACCCGTTGAGTGCCGCATCCTACATGAAGACTTATTGGAAGATTGACCCGGGCATAGATGATTCTGCTAGGGTGAAATCTGCAACGATGCTTTGTTCGTCACCGCTTTTCCCCAGCGACTACTGGAGTCTGGGAACTCCCGGATGGGCGCACACGGCCTATGACAATTCAACATCGACAGAGACACTTGGCTGGGTCAGTTCCGAAGTGCTTGGGGCACACATCAGCATTGCAGCTATCTCGGTCATGAGGGCGCTGGACGTGCTGTACAGCCCATTATCCTTTCAAGTTTCAGTGGGCACAGGAATAGGCGTCTTGGTGTTCGCCGTAATAGTTTTCGTTGAGCGCAGGAGAGTGGTGAAGTTCGTGAAAAAAGCACACACGGAGATTGATAATTACATGGAACCAAGAGAAGTCTTGTTCTCCCTCGGTTTGACGGCTTTTCTGCTTTTCTCTTCTTTTGCTTCAAGCGCAACGATCGGAAGAATAGAGACAACGGTACGAGGGATTCCTACGATTACGAATGAGAGGCGTTTTGGCTTTCCTTTCGAGATGATGACGTTGCCTCTGGGTTCTCCAGGTGCGGAAACCACATCGACGTTGCCCACCTTGCTATGGGTGGGGCTCCTCCTGAATATTGCGTTGTTCTTCTTGACTTCATACGGCGTTGTCTATTTGGCAGCAAAACTGTGGCACACCTACATGGCCAGAAGAATTATGGCAACCAAGTCATCCTAGAAAAATAGCTTTCAAGTGATTCTGCATCGAGCTAATGTCAAGATGAAAAAATTCTGGAAACAGTGTGGAAATCTTCGTTTGGCGTAGAAAGCAGGAAAAGCCTTGATGGCAAGTGCAAAATCATTAATAGGTTGAGGAAGGTTGTAGACTCTGCAAAAGGGGCTGTCGGCTAGTTTGGTCTAGGCTTGGAGACTTGGGCTCTCTAGACCCCGGTTCAAATCCGGGCAGCCCCACCTCTCAAACTTTCTATCAATTCCAAGCCTCCACGTACCGTGACGGAAACTAAACAAGAAACCAACGAGAGATCCATCTCCAACCCCGCATTTACGACAGACAGGAGGGGAGGGTAGGACCTATCCGTCAAAAAACAACAACCAGCTACGCGAGACGACATTGATCATGTTATCGCGGGCAACCTGTTTCCCCAGTAACCTAACACTTGACTTCATCGCCCGAGCAACACGCTCCTCTATGTCAAGCTCTCTCCGTAAGGGGATATTAGGCCCGCGCCCACCGTGTCCCACGCTTGGGTAAACCCTCCCTCATCGGAAACGGCAAGCGGTCGAAGCTTGCCACCTCGGTCGGGTCCGTCTGCGTGAATATATCCGGCAGGATCATCGAAGGCTCAAACGCTTCGAACGCGTCATCGCCAAACCATCACTGAGCCGTGAGCAAAATTAAACTTTCCTATCTACCGTTCACCATTCTGCTCTGAGCCTTGCCAACCTTGCTCATGTCCAACTCAAAAGCGGCAACAGGATTCCCAAGACCCCACGCTTGCAACACCTTAGGATGCACCTCACCGATCAAACCCACCGCCACACCACCAACAACCACTGCACCCACCCTGCCTTCAATGAAAGTCCCGTGCTTCGTCTCTTCAATCTGCCAATGCAAACCAAGGTTTGTCAACACTGTGTCCAAAATCGCCTTGACCTCAGTGAAACCGGCTTTGACATCGGAAACAGCAGCCGCAAGAGTATCAACATCTCGCGTCATCGTCTCAGCGCTATCGTCCAAAATCGTCACCGCACCCAACTCAAAAATCTTCTGCGGATACTCAACGTGCAAGTTGCAGCTGAAAAACTCCATTAAACTCGGCAGAAGCCAACTCCTAAGACACGTTAAAGTCTCAACCTTCGGGTTAGCCAACTCAACAACCTTCCCCCGCTTCAAATTCATCCTCGTAAACAGGTTATCAGGGTTCGTCAAATCGTAGGTAAGCACTTCCTGAAAACCCAGCCCGACCATCAGTTCCCTCGCAACGTCGAGAAAACCCTGCTCTGGTCTGGCTCCACCAATGGTGGGCAACTTGCGCCAAAACGGCTTCAGATTATTGTACCCGTAGGCTATTGCCACGTCCTCGACCAGATCAACCTGATGCATGATGTCAACGCGGTAACATGGAACCTTCAGTGCGACCGCGTCCTTCCCGAGCTTCTCAACCCCGTACCCAGCTTTCTCAAGCAAACCAGCAATCTGCCTCGCCGACAGGTCAAGATCCAGCATTCTGTTCGCATACGCCACATTCAAAACCGCACAGCCTGCATCAAAACTCGGAGTCGCCTCTTCCTTGTCATCCGCCTCATAATGGACCAAAGCAGAATGAGCCTTACCACCCCGATCAACCAAAGACAGAGTCACAATCTTCAGCGTGTTAAGCACCGTCTCATGAACCGTGCCTGTGACCTCAACCAAGACATTCCTCGTATCTTCTGTCACCCTGCCCAAGTCATTCGAGTTAATGATCGGCGGAAACGACAACACTTTTCGCCCACTATCGAACAGTATCGGATAAACAGGGTGACCACTCACGATCGACCCGTACTCCACGCCCTTCGGATGCTCCCGCAGAATCTCCCTTAGACTCAAACTCTTGTCAAACCCTAAAGGGACAAAACTGACTTCATCCGGCTTGGCAATGGTATAGCTAAACGGCTGCTTAATCAAATCAAAATCGTAGAGCCCGATAGAAGCCCGCCGCCTATTCCTCCCGTAAGTGTGGTCCAACTTGTCCTGCAACTGCATGATGTCGCGGATGATCGCATCTGTCAGGTTCAGATTCTTGATTACGGAACAGGCGATGAACGGCCTTATCCGCTTCAGCCTACCATCGACGTGGACTTCGGCCAACACGTTGCCGACAGTGTACTTCCTCAAACCCTTCTCTAAACCCAAAAACCCTCGGAGGCAACGCACTAAGCCTTCAACATTCCAAAGATCCGCCCTGTTCGTATCCTTGATCTCAACGTTCATCAAACCCGTCTTCTCATCAATTGACTTCGTCTCACCCTTCGCGAAGGCCAACACCTCATTCACTCTATCCGTGTCCGTCTCCAACTCAACGCCTAGCAGCTTCACAAACTCCGCAAAATCCACTTCAATAGTCGGCAAACTAGACAACCTCCTTAGTCCTCAACCACTGCAGATCCTTCGAAAACAAATAGCGAATGTCATCAACTCCCGCCTTCATCATAAACAACCTGTCGACCCCCAAGCCCCAAGCAATAACAGGAACCTCAATCCCCAACGGCAACGTCACCTCGGGCCTGAAAATCCCCGATCCACCGAACTCGATCCACCCCACGCCTTTCATGTAAGCACTGAGCTCCACGCTCGGCTCGGTGAACGGATAATAATCTGGCTTCAGACGAACCTTCTCAGCCCCTGCAAACTCGGTCGCAAAAGTTATCAAAATCCCCAGCAAATCCCGAAGGTTCAGACTCTCATCAACAACTATCCCCTCAACTTGGTTAAACTCAGTGAGATGCGTCTGATCCAAAACATCCGGCCTGAAACACCGCGCAATCGAAAAGTACCTGCCAGGAACCTGCAGACTCTTGCTCACGAGCGTGCGAGCACTCAGACAAGTCCCGTGGCTACGCAAAACCAAACGCTTGGCCTCTTCAGTAGAGTATCTGTACTTCCAGCCGGTCGAACTTGTTTTCCAACCGTTCTCGTGGGTAAGCTGAACGTTTTCAAGCACTCGCTTCGAAACACTAACCCGACCGTGCTTCGGAGATTTGGCAAAGTAAATATCCATTATCTCCCGAGCAGGATGATCCTGCGGTGTGTAAAGAGCATCGAAATTAAAGAAGGAAGTCTCGACATTGGTTCCCGTCATCTCCTTGAACCCAAGATTGATCAGCTTCTCCTTCACGCCGTCCAGAAATCGCAGGTACGGATGCTTCTTCCCAGCCCACGCCTTCGCCACGGGCGCCTCAATGTTATACTTCTGAAATTTTACTCCTCGCCACTTTCCACTCACTATCAGATCTGGCGTCAACTGTGTCACCTCAACCGCCGCCTTCTTCTCCTTCTTCAAGGCTCCTCGCCCCAAATCGGTGATCTCGATTTCCCATCGAGTCTTCTCTTCAACGTCAAGCAGCTTCCTTCCCTTCAACACTCGAAAAGCGTCCTGAAGCTCTGAACTCAAAGAAGAAACCGTCGTTTTTTTTCTTTCAGCAAGAACCCTTACAAGCTTCTCATCATCCCCGACTTCCCGCTTTTCCCGCAGTTGCAGAGTACCTGCTTTTGAGTCAAGAACCGCCCATTTTTTCCTCTGAACCCAGCCTAACGCAATAGGCACGGTCTGTTTCCCAATCCTCGCTTCTTTGACCACTCTCTCAATTGATCCATTGCCGCCGAGTCGTTCGAGCGCGGAAACCAACTGCCTCTCAGGCAAACCATCTTTCGCGTATGCCTGACCTTCCGCGTTCAACTTCAAAACCGTCTCCTTTTCCTCGTTGATCGCGACAAGATTCTTTTCCTTCAGCGTCAACGCGGAACGCATGACTGCAGAATCCGAAAGCCCGCTTTCTTTTACCAAACGCTCAGCAGTTGCCTTCCCACCGAGGCGCGACAACGTCGTAAGCGTCTTAAGCTCATACAGCCTCAGATCAACCATCACTTTTTCCCTTCTAACAAGACATGAACAGGAATCGCTAAACTAATTGTCCAAATCATAATAAAAGCATGCGTGCCTCCAGCTGAATTTTGTCTAAAAGAAACCAGTGCCTTCAAACAAATTGGCAGGGCATCACACAGTCACGACAGTAAAAATCAACTGAACCATATTTATATCTTATTCCTTCATGGTTTCTAGCGTAGACCGTTTCAGATTACCCATCCGAGCCTTTTTGTACATTGAACGCCACTGAAGTCTTAGTTGCTCTGTCCCAAGGTAATCTTATTCACAGACAGCTAATTCTTCTGCGCGTCCGAAAGTTTCCTCACTTTTCACCTACGCTTCAGGCTCTCACGAATATCACGTATCTTCTTCAGAATCTTCTGTTTCTCCTCAGCATTCAACTCTAATCCCACGGCCTGTTTCCTGATTTGCCTGATTCGTTCTGCCACAGAAGACGGCATAGGCTCGGTAGACTCCAGTTCCTCGCTATCTTCTTCTTCCGTGCCTTCCGACTCTTCCATGCTGTTCGTCTTGCCCTTCTGATCATCGCGCTTTGCCGTGAGAGTCTTCCGAATCTTTTTTCGCAACCGCGGGTCGGAAACTTCCCTCAAAACAAACAACAGCATCGCGTCCACAGAAACCTCCCTGCCCTCCGAATACACCCAGCGCCGTCCACCCTTATACCAACTCAACAGAACTTGAGCATAGTCATCCAGACTCTCAACCCTCACTCTCACCGCACCGCGAAGCAAACGCAAAACACTCAACGCCGAACCATCCTCCACGACAACTTTCAGAAACCCCTCAATCGGCCCACTCGGCCGCAACTCCTCTCGAGCGCAAACACCTTTGTACGCTTCCCAAACTTCAACATCGACCCGAACACCCGTCTGCCTCTTCATCACCTGACACCAAACAACATTACCAAAAACGTTACCAATTAACCCTAGGGGGCCCCCCAAAACACCCGCAAAATCACCATCACAAGCAACGTTTAATACACTTTCAACATAAAATATACAGTCATCATCAAGGCGGCAACAACAAAAATGACCGACAACGAAAAAAACGAAATGATCGTCACCCCATGGGAAGTCAAAGGCAAAGTCAACTACGAACGACTAATACAAGAATTCGGAACCCAACCACTAACCGAACAAATCCGCCAAAGACTCGCCAAATACATGAACGGCGAACACCTACAACTACGAAGACGACTATTCTTCAGCCACCGCGACCTAGACACCATCCTAGACCTATACGAAAAAGGCATCAAATTCGTACTCTACACCGGCCGAGGCCCCTCAGGCCCCGTCCACATAGGACACCTAGTCCCCTGGATATTCACCAAACACCTACAAGACGCCTTCAACACAAGACTCTACTTCCAAATGACAGACGACGAAAAATTCGTAATCGACGACGACCGAAACCTCCCCGAAACTATAAGACTAGGCCACGAAAACGCCCTAGACATAATCGCCCTCGGCTTCAAACCCGAAAACACCTACATCATCTACGACGTCCAAGACATCGACCTACTCTACGACATCGCCCTAGAAGTCGCAAAACGCATAACCTACTCAACCGCAAGATCCACCTTCGGCTTCCAAGACAGCACAAACCTCGGATGGATATTCTACCCAGCCATCCAAGCCGCCCCATGCTTCATACACAAAAAACTCACAGGCGAAAACGTCCCCTGCCTAATCCCCGCCGCCATAGACCAAGACCCATACTGGAGAATCACCCGAGACATCGCCCAAAAACTCGGATACTACAAACCCGCCCAAATCCACAACCGCTTCCTACCAGGCCTCGGAGTCGGCGGAAAAATGAACGCCCACGAACCCGAAACCGCCATATTCACGACAGACCAGCCTGAACTCGTAAAACAAAAAATATGGAAAGCCTTCACAGGCGGCAAAGGAACAGTAGCAGAACAGAAAAAAGAAGGCGCCGACCCAGACATCTGCACCATCTTCCAATACTTCACATACCTGTTCGAACCAGACGACAAGAAACTCGCAGACAGGAACGCAAGATGCAGAGCAGGCCAAACACTGTGCGGCGACTGCAAACGCGAACTGACCGAACGAGTCAACAAATTCCTTGCGGAACATCAAAAGAAACGGGAAAAAGCAAGGGACGTCCTAGAAAAGTTCCACATCAAAAGATAAAGACCAGCAAAAGTAAAATTGCGTCTCACCTTAAAAGGGAAGCGTGACGTTGATGAACGAGACGGACAAACAAGCTTTAGAAAAACTTCGGTTATCAGGCAAAATCCTTCGCGAGACACGCGAAGAAATAAAGAGCTTCGTCCACGAAGGCACACCTATCTATGACATCTGCGAGAAAGCCGAAGAACTCATAAGAAAGAAAGGAGCCAAACCAGCCTTCCCCTGCAACGTCTCAGTCAACGAAATAGCCGCCCATTACACTTCACCCCCAGGCGACAAAACAGTAATCCCCGAAAACTCCGTCGTCAAAGTCGACATCGGCGCTCACGTTGACGGCTACCTCACCGACACTGCAGTCACGGTTTGTTTCGACCCCGACAGCAATGATCTCGTCACAACCGCCGAGCGCGCCCTGAAGGCGGCCGTTGAGAACATACGAGCCGGAATGTCCACTTCAAAACTTGGCTCGATAATCGAAACAACAATCAGGTCACTCGGCTTCAAACCGATCTCCAACCTCACGGGCCATCAGGTCGGACGTTACATAGTTCACACCGGCACGTCCTTACCAAACGTTCCTCAGCTCTTTTCCTCAAAGATCAAACAAGGAGGAGTGTACGCCATAGAACCTTTCGTCACCGTATCGAAAGCCGCGGGACGAGTTGAGAACGGGAAAGAGGTCACGATTTTTCGTTTCATCAAATCTCGGTCGACGGCGAACCCACACGCAAAGAAGCTTCTGAAGCATATCGAAGAAAACTTCCGAACGTTGCCCTTTGCGGAACGGTGGCTCCAGAACGTTGTGCCAACGGAGTATTACAAAGAAGCATTCCGTGAACTGTTGAAATCAAAAGCGCTGATGCAATATCCCGTCTTTGTCGAAGCCAGCGGAAAAACCGTCGCCCAGGCAGAACACACCGTTCTAATTGTTGAAGATGGATGCGAAGTCTTGACCTAAAAGGGCATCTTCTGTTTTTCTTTGTCCTTGACTTCCCTGTATATCGCCGTAATCAACGTTTTTTCGTTGCACTTTTGGCAGTTCTCGCCTTCTTTGAATATATAGTCCCCCCGCTGGAATTCTCGGACGTTCTTGAAACCGCATTTCTTGCACTCGATCGTGGTCGTCACAGGAGGGACAACGATCTTCAGCTTTGAAATTCTCCTCCTCGTTTGGAACAACACGTAAGTTGATATTCCGACTCCGAGGAATCCCAAGAGTATCAGAATCCAGGCTGTTTCCGCTTCTGTGGGTTGTTCCAGAATGTAGACTGCAAATATGAGCGCAGCAAATGACAACGCCAGCGTAATGAACACTATCGTCAACAGGAATGCTGAGATTCTAGTCGTGGGGGCTGTTCCTTGAGTTTCGGTCATTTTGTTCATCTCCTCACTGCCCAATTCCGATTGTGTTGCCTATTCCTGCTATCACTATTTTGTCTCCTTCTTTCGTTCTTTCGGAGACCACCTCTTTAATTCTCACGATGACTGTGTCGATTGAGTCGAAGACTTCTTTGCGAAGCGGTGAAACGGCGTCGCCGACGTCTTCTTTGACCACGAGGGCATTGATTGGGATGTGGTATTTTACGAGTTCTTCTTCAATCTTGAATTGGTCGACGCCAGGGCCTCCTATTGCTGCACCGACACCTTCAGCCACTTCGCCCAGTTCTTCTCCCTCGAGTTTTAGGGCGGCATCGATCATGACTATCATCGCAATTTTTCCTTTGTTTTCTTCGATGACTTGCTTTACGGCGTCTCCCGGTTTGCCCACGTTTCCTCCTGGTCCTTCGGCTTTTACCACGAATGCAGTGCGCCCTTCGAAGGGAACGGTCGCGACGACACAGTCCTTTTCTAGCTTTCGTATCTCATATCCGTGCATGAGTCTGGCTGCGACTAGGGCGCCAGCTCCGTCGCCGATCGGTTGGCCGTACGCGAAGGCTTTCAGTGCGCTGGCGTAGGCTTCTGCTTCTTTCATGATCATCGGCAGGATCATTTGTATCTGCATTATTACGTAGAGGCTGAGGGTTTTCTTGCCGAGCAAGTAGTAGTGTCTTATGACTTTGTAGATGAAGTTGAGGGCGCTTGCGGCTTCAAGCGTGTTTTCAAGGTTGTTTGTCTGTGTCTCGTCGGCTGAAGGCGCCATAAGCTTGACTTCGTCTTTGAAGCGGATGTCTCGTACGTCCAGTATGTGTTCTAGTTTCCAGACTATGCCTGCGGGGTCGAGGTTTTGCGGGCTTATCGTGAAGTATTCGAGGAAGCGGTCCACTCGTGCGGTCGGGTCGGTTTGTGATTTGCCGATTTCTTTTATGGTTTCTATCGTGATTTTGCGGCCTTCTTCTTTTATGTACTTGAGTTTGTACAGTGAGCCTTCGACTTCTCGGATCATCACGTAAGTCTGAAGCCTCTGGCCGTAGAAAATGAAGACTATGAAGACTACGTAGAATAGTATGTTCAGTACCCATGATATGTTGTCGCCGCCCAGTTGGGCGTTGACTTGGTTTTGTAGGCTGAACAGTGCCGCGGGTATATTCACAAACTCACCTTTTCGAAGAGACTCTCAATGGTCAGTTATAAGTTTTGGGTAATTTTCCTCCAAGTCAGAAGGTTAGTCTGGCTGACTTGAAGTGGGGTTACCAGCTTTCCCGGGTTGACATGGCCGAAGACCACACTACAGCCGGAAACGGAGCGCGGTTTAACTTCTGAGTTCGGTATGGGATCAGGTGGGACCCGCGCCCTATGGCCGGCGAACCCCAGAGTACACGTTGGGCTTGTGCTCATAAGCTTATCGCTCTGTTGCATGGTGTCTTGTTCGTTTTTGTGTGGTGTGGAGATTCGGTTCGGTGGGCAATAATACATATATTTGGAGTGTGGCATGTGATTTGTCGGTGTGGCGTGGGGTCGTAGTCTAGGCAGGTATGACGACGGGCTCCAGAAAGAACCAGACGGAAATTGAAGTGAAGCCCAACGGTTTCACTGATGAACGGATTCTGGAGCGGTTACCTGAAGAGACCCGTAGGTCTTCGGTTCAAATCCGAACGGCCCCACCACAATTCTCATCATGTTTGCTTGTTGTTTCAAGCTGGAAAGCAGGCTACCCCCCTCCCCCCTAGGTTTTTTCGTGCACGGTACTGTTTTGTGACTGTGTGAGGGTCTTCTGTTGTGGCTTTCTGAGACCTTTTTAGGTTTTGCATGTTGATTGCAGTCAGTTTGTGATGGGTGCATGGAATATCCTCTTCAATGTGAACTCTAACGGGTCCATCGACCAAAATGGTATAATCTGAAATCAAACCGTTCCACTGAGGAAATGTTCGTCAAGCTCTTCAAGTCCTCCTCAAGTTTCAGTAGAGCTAGGCTGGCCATAGTATTGCTTAATTATTGGGATTCATTAGAATGTATTCGAGTTGTTCTGAACGGTAGGAGGGGGAAGTTTTTGAGGGCGGCCGAAGCTATGAGAACAAACATGGTTACCGTTGAAGAAGGCGTGTCTGTTGCTGAAGCCTCTCTAGACATGTACACAAAAGGAGAGGGATGCGCTATTGTTTTGCGGCAAGGGAAACCGTTTGGAATATTAACTGAACGCGATGTGACCTGGAAAGTTGCTGCAAAAGGGCTTGACCCGAAGAACGTCAGAGTCGCCGAAGTAATGTCGACACCTCTGATAACGATTGATCCGAACGCGGATCTGACAGAAGCAGCTAAGGTAATGCGAAAACACAAGATTCGGAGACTGGCAGTGGTTAAAGAGGAAACTCTTCACGGCGTCTTAACAGCCACCGACGTTGCCCGCAATCTTGAAAACTATATGGACAAGGAGATACGGGACATTCTAGGATATTTGTGGACGCCCCGTTATCTTCCCGAAGAGGGTTGACGCAAACCTTTGAAAAAGCGGAGGCACTCTGCCTCTTATTACACGCCAAAATGCATTAGGATTTGTTACGGGCAGTCACGCTTGTCTCTTCGATTATTCGCATAGACTATTTGGATGTGTCTGTCCCTGTTTCTTCTCTGAATTGCAGTCTGTAGAATGAGCTGTACAGCCCTTTCTGGCGCATAAGCTGTTCATGTGTGCCTCTTTCCACGATTTCTCCGTGATCGATCGTGAGGATTTCATCGCACAGTCTGATCGTTGAGAGTCGATGTGCGATTATTATCGTCATTCTGTTTTGCATCAGTCTCTTCAAGGCCCTTTGGATCACCAGTTCCGTGTAGGCGTCAACTGAGGATGTTGCCTCGTCAAGCACCAGGATTTCGGGATTTGCGAGCAGTGTTCTGGCGAAGCTTATGAGCTGTCTTTGACCTATGGATATGTTCGAAGATCCTTCCTGTATGACGTAGTCGTAATCGTTGGGAAGTTTCACTATGAAATCGTGGGCACCGATGGATCTTGCTGCGTCTACGATTTCTTGGTCCGACGCTTCAAGTTTCCCGAACCTTATGTTTTCCTTTATGGAAATTGAAAAGAGAAATGAGTCCTGCAGCACTGTGCTCATGCGGCCTCTCAAAGAAGCAAGCGGGATGTTTCTTATATCATGTCCATTGATGAGGATTCTGCCTTCACCTGGGTCGTAGAATCTGGCGAGCAGGTTGATTATCGTGCTTTTTCCCGCGCCTGTTTGGCCGACAATCGCGAGTTTCATGTTGCGCTTCAGGGTGAAGTTGATGTTCTTTAAAACTGGGACATCAATGTCGTACGCGAAATTGACGTTTTCGAATCTCACTTCTTCTATCATTGCAATTGGATACTCCTTTCACGCGGTGCGTCCACGACTTCAACTTTCGTGTCGATAACATCAAACATTCTTTCAATCGCAGACATCGCTGATTGGTACTGGTCGTACATGGTTACAAGGTCAACCAGCGGCATGAAATATGAGAACTGGTACTCGATAAAGGCTACAAGAATTCCTAACGTGATCGTTGGCAGTGAGGCCAACAAGGCATTGACGCCGAAGAACAGGATTATCATCGTTCCGGTCAGCCTGAGTGCCATCACAAACGGCGTGTACGACGAGCCTATGAGGATGGCTCTGATGGTAGCCTTGACATTTTCTTCTTGACTTTTTAGGAACTTCTTTTCTGTCTCTTTCTCCTGCGCGTAAGCTTGGGTGACTTTTATGCCTGCCAAGTCCTCCTGTAACCTTGCCGTCAACCCTGAAGTCGTGATTAACGTTCTCCTGTAAGCAGCTCTTGAGTATTTTCCGAGGTACCAAACCAGCACTATGGCAACGGGCAGAACTGAGATGGCCAGAAGTGACAGCCGAAGGTCAAGATAGAACATAATTGCGAAGGTACCTAGTATCGAAGAGATGTCTACCAAAATGCTCGTCAGTCCAACTCTGATGAATATTCTGACGGTGTTGGCGTCGTTGGTCGGTCGGGAGATGATTCTTCCAGCTTCGCCTTCTGAAAAATACCTGAGGGAGATGACCTGCAGCTTTTCCATCATGTCGTCTCGCATCTTTGCAACAACTTTTTCTCCCACTATACGTATTTGATAGGTTTGGATGTACTGGAACAGATAGTTGCCTAGAATGATTGCGGCGAACAGGGGGATCCACCATATGAAACCCGAAAGGTTCTTCGGCGTTATTATGCTGTCGATGGCTATCGCGTGCATGTAGGGGGCAGCTAAGCCAGTGAAGGCGCCGGCTATCGTGGCGGCAACGCCGATTTGCAGGTTTCGTTTGTTGGCTTGAGCGTACTCATAGACCCTTCTAATCAACACCCGGTCAGGGACGGTTCTTTTTCTTCTCTCTTCCTCTTTTGTCGAGAAAGTCCCGTACGAACCTGACGCTAGGAACCACCCGCTTCCCGTAGGATGGGTGAAGCTTTTTGGACAAACTGAGTTTCATAGACCTTCTTGTAAGCGCCATCTCTCGCCATGAGCTCCTCGTGCGTGCCAAATTCCGCTACTGAACCGTTCTCAAGGACCAGTATCTTCTTAGCCGTCTTTATCGTTGAGAATCTCTGCGCTATTATGAGAGTTGTCCTCGCCTTTGTTGCTTCGTCTATTGCAGCTTGAATTTCCTTCTCCGTCTTCGCGTCAACAAAGGAAAGCGAATCGTCCATTATCAGCATCCTCGGGTTGCCCACGAGCGCTCTCGCGATGGTTATTCTCTGCTTCTGACCCCCCGAAAGCGTGACGCCCCTTTCCCCAACAGGTGTATCGTAACCAGATGGAAGAGATTCAATGAAATCGTGTATCCTGGCCGACTTGGCAGCTTGAACTATTTCATCCATCGAGACATCAGGCTTACCGAAAGCAATATTCTCCCTCATCGTTCCAGAAAACAGGAAAACATCCTGAAGCACCACGCCTATCTGCCGCCTGAGGGAAGCCAGCTTGAATTCGCGGATGTCCGTGCCATCTATCCTTATCCTGCCTGCTTGGATGTCGTAAAACCTTGGGATCAAGTATATCAGAGAGCTCTTTCCGGAACCCGTTGCACCCAATATCGCTATTTTTTCACCTGGCTGCACCGTAAAAGTGACCTTATTTAGCACAGGCCTGTCTTTCACGTACCCAAACGTGACGTTTTCCAGCTCAAGTTGTCCTTTTTCTATCCTAACGTCTCTGGCGTTAGGCATATCTTCAACGCTTCTTGGAGCATCTATCATTTCCTGGACTCTTTCCAGTCCAGCATAAGCCGCAATCCACATCCCCAAAGTCTGGCTTACATCCCTTATGGGAAACGTCAGTCGCATCATGTATCTGACAAAGAGAATCAAGTAGCCAATTTGTTCAACCGCTAACGCTGAGTATGGAACTCCCAGCGTAATTCCTGCGTACACGTAGACTAGGGCGGCTCCCAGTGTGAGCAGCGCTGGACCGAGCGGCATGTAGATTGACTGCATTTTGCCCGCAGTGATTGCCGTGTTCACGTACACGTCTTCTACCTCTATGAATCCATCGACAACATCTTTTTCTCGGCGGAATATCCTGACTGTTTTCATTCCGATGATGTTTTGCTGTATGTACGAAGTCAATCTTCCCATGATTAACTGCATGTTTCTGAAGAGTGGCATCGTGTTTATCCATAGGCGCGTTGTGAAATAGAAGATGAGCGGCATCGTGGCCATGGAGATCAGGGTCATAGTCGGGCTTATTGGAAGGATTATCGCAATGATGATAATTGTTGTAAAGACGGCGTTAAGAACAGTGCCCAGCCATGTTCTCAGAAACATGTCTACTAATCGAAGGTCTACTGTGGCTCTCGATGTTAGATCTCCAACGCCTACAGAATCGTAAAAACTGAAGGATTTGGTTCGAAGCGAACGGTAATACTCGGACCTTACGTCTCGCACTATGTACTGCGACATTACCCCGTGCATGTAAGTCAGAATGAAGTTTGTTATGGCGTAGCCTATTCCGGCCAGTACGATAACGAGTAGATAGCCCATCAATAGACTGGTGTTAGTCGGGGGTCCTATGACGTAGATGATGATATAGGAAGTGTACAATGGTTCGAGCGAGAACAGAATGGATCTTATCACTGCAAGAACAACTATCGCCGCGACATGCCAAGGGTATCTCCTGTGATACTGCAAAAGTCTTTTGAAAGCCGAAAAGGATTGCGCGAAACCCTTCCGCGGTTTAAGCGATTTAGCGTAATCGAGAAGAGGCTTTGCTATACTCATTGTGATCTTCTTAGGTTAGCCCAAACGCCTCAAATCAATATAAAGATTTTCAGAACACCCCATTTGTTGAATATCAACAAGTGAGAGGTTGGCTTTTTGTCGGCTAGCGCGCGTTCTACGGCGCCTCCTACAAGATGCAGTTCAGAGAAGAGGGTTTCGAACCAATACTTGAAGACGTTTGAGCTAGCAACAGCCTTGCAGTTTTTCAATTCTTCGATGGTAGACGTCAAACTTAAATAGCTAATTTCGAATGTCAAGCAAAGGTGGAAGAATGACCGCCAAAGTCGGCATTGCAGTCGTCGGGGTTGGTTTCGTCGGCGGACAAGCACATGCCCCAAGTTTCAAGAAAATTGAAAGCTCGAATCTTATTGCTTTATGCGACACACTTGAGGACAGAGTGAAGCCTCTTGCAGAACGTCTGCAAGTCGAATATTTCCTGGATTACGACAAGCTTCTCGAAGAACCTGCCGTGCAAGCAGTAGTCTTGGCCGTTCCAACGCCTCTCCACTTCGACTTGGCAATGAAGGCAATTTCAAAAAAGAAACATGTGCTTTGTGAGATGCCACTGGCTCCAAAAATTGAACAGATGAATGAGCTTAAGTTGGCTGCGGAAAAAGCGAAAGTCGTTCTTATGCCCGACCTCAATTTTCGCTTCGCTCCAATTTACATCAAGGTCAAAGAGATGATTGGTTCTGGAACGGTCGGAAAACCAATTGCCCTTCACTATCGAGAATTCATTCCTGCAACAAGTCTGGCCGAACAATGGCCAGCTGGATCTTGGGCTTGGAATATTGAAAAGAGCGGCGGCTATCCTGACTTCACGTTGTCAGTCTGGTCCATCGACATGATTAGATGGATGTTCAAAAGCGAAATAACTGATGTAGAATGGATGGCGAGTTATCCCAAGATAGCAGGGCTGGGAATTCTTGGTTACAATACTATGGGTTTGATTAGACTCTCGAATGGCATGGTCTGTTCACTTCATTACAGTGCTTCGGTTGTTCCGTCAGCGAGCACGTCACGTCTTGAAGTCTTCGGGGACAACACAAGTGTTTTGCATGCCATAGGAACAAACAAAGTCATGCTGTACGGATCAGATAAGACGCCGCAGGAATGGGATTTAGACGTCAAAGGCGCAAGAGTTTGGGGGCATCGCCAAATAGACGAACATTTCATAGACTGCATACTTCACAGCAGACAACCCCAGGCCACCGTGACCGATGCGATTAGAGCCATTGAGACAGCCGGCAAGATGACGGAAGGCATTAGAAAATAAGCGTGTGAGTCGTTCACAGTCTTGTTGAAGTTAGCAGGTGCAGGAGCTGCAACCTAGACTCCACTATTCCTGCATCGCTTTGCGTATGCCTCAGTTTCGGTAAACAGCTTTTCGATGTCCGATTTTGAGTGGGCGGTCGACAAGGCTTGGGAATGCGTTGGCAAGAAGAAGATTCCGTTTGTCATCAATGCCATGTTGTAGTCAAACAATCTTCTCTTGTCGGCTCTGGATGCAGCAGGGGCATCCAGAATTCGCTCTCTTGTGAACAGTGTGTTGAATATTGATCCTACTCCGGTTGTTTGAACGTCAATTCCATGCGTGTCGAATATTTGCCGAATTGTTGTCCTAATCTTGTCTCCGACTCTGTTCAGTCGAGTTGTGATTTTTCCATCTTCCAACATTTTCAACGTCGTTAGTCCGGCAAGCATCGTGATAGGGTTTCCGGCGAATGTTCCTCCGTGGAAAGAATATTGCGGGCGTTTATACAGAGTGGTGTCCAGCCTCTTCATTATTCTTCTCGGACCACAGAAGGCGCCTACGGGGAATCCTCCTCCTAGGATTTTTCCCAAAACTGTCAAATCGGGTCTGACACCGTAATATTCCTGTCCTCCTCCAGGTGCTAAACGAAATCCTGTGATCACTTCATCAAGGATCAGAAGAATGTCACTCTTGTCGCAGAATTCTCTTAGACCTTTCAGGAAATCCTTTTCAGCCGGGATTCCCCCGCCCGAACCCAACATTGGCTCAACCAAGATGCATGCGGGATGTTCATTCCTCAGCCTCTTTTCAACTCCCTCAAGGTCATTGAAAGGCAATAGAATTGTGTCTTGTACTGCTCCAGGCGTTAAGCCGGCAGATTCAGGAAGGTCAAAGGGCTGTTTCACTCCGACATGAAGTGCATCGTACCCGCCGTGCCAGCCTCCTTCGAACTTGGCGATCTTGTATCTACCTGTGAATGCTCTTGCTAGTCTTATGGCATACATGTTGGCTTCTGTCCCAGAATTCGTGAACCGGATCATTTCTGCGCTTGGAACCATCTTCGCAACTTGCTCCGCCAGTGCGATTTCCAATTCATGGGAAACTCCGTACTGGGTCCCGTTTTCAAGTTGCTTCTTGACCACCATGACCACTTCTTTGGGGCTGTGTCCAAGTATGAGTGCAGTGTGTCCAAGCCAAAAATCGACATATTCGTTTCCGTCAATGTCCCAGAGTTTGCTTCCTCGTGCTTTTGCAGCAAAAAATGGGTATGGCTCAAAATACCTTATTCCATACGTGACTCCAGCTGGAAGAACCTTCTTTGCCCTGATGTAGAGAGTCTTAGAGTTTGGAGTCTTTGTCACATAGTCTTCCATTCGCGAAACCTTCCTTGCATCTGTTTCCCATATTCTTCCATACCAACTCTTAAAGATTCGGCGCAATTCTTTGAACATCTCCATTCTGCGCCAGGTTCCTGGTCTCCATTTTGCAGATGGCGAAGATCTTTCAAATCCTTTTTATTTCCGATTGCGAGATATGCCAAGCAAATAGAGGTTTGAAGAAGATGGAGTTCAAAGGAAGTCAGACCGAGAAGAATCTGTTAGCAGCATTTGCGGGCGAATCACAGGCAAGAACTAGATACACTTTCTTCGCGAGTGCTGCAAAAAAGGAGGGTTTGGAACAGATCTCGGGCATTTTCCAAGAAACGTCGGATAATGAGAAGGAACATGCCCAGCTTTTCTTTGAGCAGCTAAAAGGGGGCACCGTAGAAATCAAAGCGTCCTATCCCTCAGGCATCGTAGGATCAACCGGACAAAACCTGAAAGCAGCGGCAGAAGGCGAAAAGTTCGAATGGGGAACACTCTACCCGGGATTTGCTGACATCGCGGAAAAAGAAGGCTTCAAAGAACCTGCCCGCGTTTTTCGTGCAGTCGCCAAAGTCGAAGCGTACCATGAAAAAAGATATCTGAAATTGCTTGCCAACGTTGAGCAGGGCAAGGTCTTCAAGAAAGACACACCGATAAAGTGGAAATGCAGAAACTGTGGTTATGTATTTGAAGGCGCAGAAGCTCCTGACAAGTGCCCGGTCTGTCAGCATCCAAGAAGCTACTACGAGGTCTGGTGCGAAAACTACTAGAAAATCGAAGATTCTCTAGACCCTCAATATTCCCCTTTTTGTTTCTGTCAGAGCCTCAGTCTTCGACCTTTAGGTTTGACGTCTTGTTCAAATTCCTTTGCCAACTGTTCAAGAAGAACTCTCTGTTCTTGGGTCAGCTTCTCAGGGACAGCTATGTCTACGCGTATTAGCATGTCACCTCTGCCGTATCCTCTGAATCGGGGCATGCCTTTTCCTCGTAGTTTGATGATTTCTCCTGGTCGTGTCGCCGGCCGTATCGTCAGAGTCGTGTTCCCTTCGAGGGTCGGGATTGAGACTTCGGTGCCGAGCGCCGCTTGTGGGAAGCCTATAGTCAAATTGTAGATGAGGTCATCCTCGTCTCTCCTAAAATATCTGTGGGGTGCAATGTGGATCATAACGTACAGGTCGCCGGGATATTCTGCTCCTGCCGCCATTTCTCCTTCTCCCGAAAGTCTAAGCTGGTATCCTTCGTCTATTCCCGGGGGGATCTTGACGGTGACTCTGCGGTCTCTTTGGGCTAAACCATTCCCTCTGCACTTGGGACATGGTTTATCAATGATCCTGCCTCTTCCGCCGCACGTAGGGCACGGTATGACACGTACAAACATGCCGAAGGCATTTCTTGTTGTCGTCTGAACTCTTCCCGCCCCGTTGCACCTGGGGCAAGATCGTGTCGACGTGCCTGGGGCGGCACCGCTACCCCCGCAGACGTCGCATTTTTCCATTCTCTCGATTTCAATTTCCTTTTCTGTGCCGTTTGCTGCATCTTCTAGCGTCACTACAAGTTCATAGCCGAGGTCTTTGCCCCTTGTTTCTCTTTCTCTGAAATCTCTGTCACCAAAGAAGAAGCTGAAAACATCTCTCATGCCGCCAGAACCGAATCCTATATCCCTGAATACTGAATCGAAATCTGCGCCTCTGAATATATCCTCAGATGTGTAGCGTTGGTCGAAACCAGCGTGACCAAGCTGATCGTATTGAGTCCTTTTTTCGTCATCTGATAATACAGCGTAGGCTTCTGATATATCTTTGAACTTTTCCTCTGCACCTGGCGATTTGTTTCTGTCTGGATGATACTGCAAGGCCAGTTTTCGGTATGCGTCTTTTATTTCGTCTTTTGAAGCGGTTCTGGGAACGCCTAGAACCTCGTAGTAATCTCTTTTATTGGCCATCTCACAATCATCGAGTCAGTTGTGACGTTTTGGATCGGATCTGATCAGAAGCGTTACTTTACTTTGTAATCCTCTGAATCAACGACCTTGTCTCCGCTGGGTCCAGGTTCCGGTTCAGGACCTGCCGCTCCTGGGGTTGGCTCTCCTTGCTGTTTTGCTTGTTCGGCAGCTGCCTGCTGGTAAATGACTGTCCCGACTTCTTGAAGCACTTTTGTTAGCTCGTCAGACTTTGCTTTAATTTTGTCTGCATCGGTGCCTGCAAGGGCGTCTTTCAGGGCTGAGACTGCAGCATCTATCTTGTTCTTCTGGTCCTGCGTCAGCTTTTCACCAAGGTCTTTCTTGGTCTTCTCAGATGTGTAGATCAGGTTGTCAGCATTGTTTCTAATATCTGCCTCTTCCCGTTTTTTCTTGTCTTGCTCAGCGAACTCCTCTGCCTGCTTGATCAATCGTTCTTTCTCTTCCTTAGAGAGTTTGGTCGAGGCCGTTATGGTTATCTTCGCTTCTTTCTTGGTGCCCAGATCTTTCGCAGTCACGTTCAGAATTCCGTTAGCATCAATATCAAACGTGACTTCGACCTGTGGCACCCCCCTTGGAGCCGGTGGAATACCTTCCAAGTTGAACATTCCAAGAGAAACGTTGTCAGTAGCCATGGGCCGCTCCCCTTGAAGTACGTGAATCGTCACGGCAGTCTGGAAATCAGCCGCCGTCGTGAAAATTTGGCTCCTTCTTGTCGGGATCGTGGTGTTCTTCTCCAGAATCCTCGTGAACACACGGCCGAGCGTTTCGACCCCCAGCGATAACGGCGTAACATCCAGCAGCAGCAAGTCTTTCACTTCTCCTGTTAACACCGCCCCCTGTATTGCTGCTCCAATGGCAACACACTCCATAGGATCTACTCCTCTCTCTGCTGGCTTTCCCATTATCTGCTCAACAAATCTTTGCACGTAGGGCATTCGGGTCATTCCGCCAATGAGAATTATCTTGTCTATGTCCTTCGGCGTAAGCTTCGCATCTTCAAGAGCTTTCACCATCGTGCGTTCAGTTTTCTGAACTACCGGCTGTGCCAGCGATTCAAGTTTTGCCCTTGACAACGTAAGGTGGAGATGTTTGGGTCCAGACGCGTCGTTGTATAGGAAGGGTAGGTCGACATCCGTCGTCATCAGCGTTGACAACTCGATTTTGGCTTTTTCAGAGGCCTCTTTAAGTCTAGAGATAGCCGTCCTGTCGTTGCGTAGGTTGATGCCCGTTTGTCTTTGGAATTCTTCCACGAGATAATCCATCACTGCTTTGTCAAGGTCCGTACCGCCCATCTGTGTGTCGCCGCTTGTTGACAGCACTTGGAAGACACCCTTTCCAAAGTCCATTATCGTGACGTCATGTGTGCCGCCGCCGAAGCTGAAGACGAGTATCTTCATTTCCTTTTCCAGTTTGTCAATTCCATATGCTAAACAGGCTGCGGTCGGCTCGTTTATTATTCTGGCGACTTCAAAACCAGCTATCTCACCTGCGTCTTTCGTTGCTTGACGTTGGTTGTCATTGAAGTGAGCCGGAACAGTGATAACGGCTTTTCTTACGGTCGTCCCCAAATAGGTCTCCGTGTCTTTCTTTATCTTCTGCAAAATGAACGCAGAGATTTGCTGTGGCGTATAGTCTTTGCCCGCAATGTTAACTTTATAATCCGTTCCCATTTTTCTTTTTATTTCGTAAATCGTTCCCTCAGGGTTTGCGGTCGCTTGCCTTTTGGCTGATTCCCCCACTAAGAGTGTGCCATCTTTGGTGAAGGCAACGACGGAAGGAAACATCTTCCCTGCCATCGTTGGTCCCTCGGCACTTGGGATCACAGTTGACCGTCCGCCCTCGTAGATAGCGGCCGCTGAGTTGGTTGTCCCTAGGTCTATGCCTAGAATTTTCTCTCCAAGTTTGACATTACTCATTTGAATCCATCTCCTTTTGTGACTTTGAAGGTTGTACTACAACCTTAACTATACTCGGTCTAATCACTTTTTCTCTCATCGTATAACCCTTTCTCACTTCTTCAACGATTTTGCATCCGTCGACTCCTTCTTTTTCGGTCTTTGCTATGGCGTTGTGTTTTGAGGGGTCGAAGGGTTTGCCGACGCAATCTAGTGCACAGACTCCTTCATTTTCGAGGATCTTCTTCAGCTTCTTCAGGGTCATTTCAATGCCTTGAATGAGGGCTTGTGAAGAGTTCGAAGAACGGGCAGACTCTATGGCCAATTCTAGCTCATCCACGACATCCAATAGTCCGATTACAATGCGCTCATTACCATACTTTCTTACGTCGTCTATCTGCCTGTCGCTTCTTTTTTTGAAGTTTTCAAGGTCTGCTCTTGCATACTTCAACTGTGTGAGGCAGTCTTCGGAACGTTGTTTCTCAGTTTCCAGAGCTTTTTGAATCAATTCCGCCTCTTCGTTAGCTTTTGATTGTTCTTCCTTCTCTTCGCCCATTTGAAAAGTCTCCATGCAAGACGCTGGTTGTCTAGCGTACGCAAACAAAAATATAACCGTTTCACAATTCGCGAAGAGCTTCGCATGTTAAATCCATTTGAGTATGGAATGTTACGGAGGTCGCAGAAAATCCCCGAGGAAGCAGTCAGTCAAAGCATCGGCGATTTGCATAGGGATTTTCGTTGTTTGCCTTAGTAACCATTGCTTTTCAGCTTCCCTTCATATAGGCAACTGTCTTGACAAACAATCTTTGGAAATGCTCGCCGAACGTTCTGTCTTCTCTCTCTTTTCGCACTGCGAGTATCCATGGTTCAAGTTTTTTCCAGTTTGAAATTATATATGCGCCGAGGCGGTCTACGATTACGTCTATGTCGACAAACTTTTTGTTGACCAGGAAACCAACTTCTTCGAAGAAGGCTTCTACCTCGTACGCGTATTCGCTGATTTCGAAGTTTGCCTCCACTTCAGCCTTGTATTTCTCATAATCTTCAAACTGAAATTCTTTCTCCACCCATCTAAATGCCCTTCGAAGACTCTCAGTTTCCGCCCATTCGAACAACTTCAATGAAATCTCGAGGTCTCTGTGTTGATCCATGTGTCTCAACTGGAGTAGAATAAAGGCAGTTGCAGACACACCAGCCAAAGCTGATAGAACTGCCGTCCATTCAATCAATGTGACCATTTCAAACCACAGTCCTTCAATAGCATTCTTTGCCTCTCGAGGACTCTAGGAAGTTAAAAAGATAGAAAAGCATTGTGATTAGATGGTCTATTCTCCATTTCTTGTGAATCTTTGATCGCCCTCACGTGTTGCCAACCTTGTCAATATATTTGGTAACAGATGGAAACTTTTTCAGGTCTTTGTGAGGGATAAACATCGCATCCGTCAGCTCTCTGCTGAACTCGGGCACTGTTGCCAACTCAAGGTACCGGATTTCCCTTGATAGTTTCTCGGCGGTCTTCATCGCTTTCTTCGAAACAAGAGCCATCTTTGCCCCCATAATCGCGGTGTTGCCCACAAATTCGATCCTTTTTGTTGGTACGTCTGGTATTAGTCCCAGAATCTTCGCATTTTCGGGATTGATGTAGCTACCGAATGTGCCAGCCAAGAAAATGTGGTCAAGGTCTTTCCTGACGGCGTTTTGGGTCTTCATCAATAGAGAACAACCCGTGAATATTGCAGCCTTTGCTAGCTGAATTTCGCCGATGTCTTTCTGCGTAATCGCGATGTCTTTCTTTGTTGAGGTCTCCTCTGCCCAAGCGACCACAAATTCCTTCTGTTGATCCCCTTTTCTTAGTCGAGGGTTACTCTCGTCAGGAATAAACCTGCCTTTGGAATCTATTATCCTGAATTTGAACATCTCAGCAACAAGATCAATCATTGCGGATCCACAAAGCCCTTTTGGCCTGACATCTCCAATCGTCGTGAATTCGACTTCAAAGCCAGGCTTTATCTGGAGGCTCTCTATCGCTCCCTTCTCTGCTTTCATTCCATGTTTGATTCTGGCACCCTCAAATGCGGGACCAGAAGCGCATGAACAGGCGACCATACCTTCGAAATCGCCCACGAAGACTTCGGTGTTTGTTCCAATGTCTACTAGCATGGATGTCTTCTTTAGTTCGTCAAACTCGGTGGCTATGACATCAGCAAGGGCGTCTGCACCCACAAAACCTGCGATGATAGGCAGAAAGGTCGCGATGCCATGAAGATTCGTTTTGATTCCAAGTTCCGCTGTTGATATGTTCAGTTGGCTCTTGACGGCTGGAACGTATGGTGACAACCCTGTGAATTTCGACTGGATTCCCAAACAAAGGTGGTGCATTACCGTGTTACCGACCAGAACCGTCGCGTAGACGTGGTCCGAGTTTACTTCTGCCTTTGCACACGCTTGAGCCAGAACGCTGTTTATTCCGTCTAGAACGACTTTCTTCAGCGTTTTGCGGTTTGTTTCACTTTCCATGGCGAAGGCGATTCGCGTTATGATGTCAGCTCCATAAGACACTTGAGGGTTTTCTATTCGACCTGTCTCAACAGTTTTGCCAGTATTCAAATCAACCAAGTGTCCAACAATTTTTGAGGTGCCAATGTCCACTGCAAACCCATAGAGTTCGCGAGTGGCGTCACCGGGTTGAACATCGATAATCCTTTCATCGTCCCAGATAGTGACCGTGATGTCCCAACCTGCTTCACGCAGAATGTCGGGCAATTCTCTCAGAACAGTATAATCGATTGAGAGATCTTGAAGCTTGCACGAGTCTGGCAAAGTTTGTTGGAGTCTTTGAAAGTCCGGCGTGACATCCGACAATGATGGTTTGTTCAGTTTCAAATGCAACTTCCTGACTGTTGGATCCAAGGTCGTCTTCTTCGCTATGCCATGAACCAGGATCTTCCGCTCTTCGATCATGGTTTCCCTCGGAATTAGAATGTCGATGTCTCGCTTTGGAATCGTCTGACAAGCCAGCCTGTAGCCGGATACCAACTCGCGTGGTGACAGGTGTTTCCTTTCAGCGTCCCTAATTCCATTTGCAGCGTTCTTCTCGTGGATAATTACTTTGCATTTTCCACAAATTCCGTTTCCTCCACACTCTGCGCGTAAAGGGACGCCGACTTCTATTGCAGCATCCAGAATGCTTATCCCTCGAGTGACCTTCACTTCGCGTCCAATTGGGTTGAAAGTGACAGTTATCGAAGCCATATCTCATTGATCCTAGCTTTCCGGCGCGATTCGCACAACCTCGCGTCTATCACTTTTGTCATTGGCAGAGGTTTATTAGTTTTCTGAGTCATTTCTATTGCTTCTGTTCGTTCGCCCGATTCACAAGAAGTTTTCAAATTAAAGAAAGCCGCTAAACACCAATGTAGAAAGTTTTAAATGTTCACTGAAACAACACTAGCATTTGGTCTTATAAGGAAAGGAGAAAAAATTGAGATGACTGCTACTGATAAACCTATTTTCGTTCGTCGCGCATCTGGACTGGTCAGAGAAATGGATCTTAAAGACATAATACTGTGGAACAGCGTCGCTGCAGGAATCGGTCTCGGTGAAGTGTCTTTTCTAGTGCCGTATTATCTTTCACTCGTTCCCGGCGCCAACTTCATACTGGGAGGGGTCCTTGCTTTAATAGGCGGGCTTCTCATCGCAGCTTGCTACGCACACTTTCTCTCTGCTATGCCTCGTTCCGGAGGCGAATACGTATTCCTCAGTAGACTGACCCATCCACTGATTGGATTCTTCTTCAGCTTCAGCATGGCCATGCTATGGGTTTTAGCATATGCAATCAATATGCAATACTCTGCCTCAATATTCGTTCCATTCGTCGGCAATTTCATAGGATCCGCAAACATCCCAGCCTTCTGGTTCACGTCAAGCGGCATATTCATAGTAAGCTTTCTGATGAGCTTCGCCGCGCTAGCAGTGACCGTTGCAGGAATGCGAGCCTACATAAGATACCAACTGGTCATCACAGCTATTTCCGCCCTCGCCATGATTCTGTACGCAATTGTGCTGATAAACATCGGCAGCCAAGCCAATTTCCAGATTAAGTTCAACAGCTTCGCGGGACAATATTACCCAGGCATAGCTGATCCCTACAATTACATAATGTCTCAAGCCCAAAGCGCTGGCTATCAACTTCCAAGCTCGGCAGCCTTTTCTTTCGGTCAAACCTTAGGCATGATGGTCATATTCGGCTTTGCAGGCATGTTGACAACTGCAACTTTCAGCTCTTTCGTGGCCGGTGAGATGAAACGTGCGGATAGCGGAAAGCGACAATTGGCAGGACTTTGGGGCGGATTGATACTCAACGGCGTTCTTGCAATAATATTGTCGGTGGGCCTGATGGCCGTAATAAACCCGAACTTCATTGGAGCATTAGGATGGGCTCAATTCAACCAGCCTGACCTGTTCAAAATGCCGACAATCTTGCTGACGATGCCCTTTAGTCTCTTCGAATGGTTAGCCCCAAGCCCAATTTTCGGAATCATAATCGACTTGGCACTTTGGCTGTTGGCCCTTACATGGGCAATAATGGACCTAATCGTGCTGAGCAGACTGATGTTCGCCTGGTCTTTTGACAGACTTCTCCCATCAGGAATTACCCATGTCAGCGACCGCTTCAAGACACCGACCTATGCTATTGGTGCGTCTTGGATCTTAGGCATATTATTCGGAGGATTGACTCTCGTACCAAACTACAACATCGCCGCGCTACTGTCAGCGGCTGGGTGGCTCGTCTTCACGGTGTTCATCGCTGTTGGACTGACTGCCATAGTCTTCCCATTTGCGAAGAAGAAGCTGTACGAAACAATGCCAATGAAAGCCAGCGTTGCAGGGATACCTGTCTTGAGCATAGCAGGTATATTGTCGGTGATTTTCTTCGGCGCAATGGCAAGTGTTTACATCTGGGCACCCGACTACGCTGCCGCAGGAGGCGCGTGGACCAACTTCACCACCTTCACGTTAGTGTTCTTCTATGTCGTGGCCATCGTAATCTATGCAGTCGCGTACTTCTACTGGCATATGAAAGGGCTTGACCTGTCTTTGGCATTTAAAGAAATACCTCCAGCTTAGCAGTTTCCTTCCCCTTTTTTGTTTTGTTTTCATTTGATAAATTACGTAAGCCTTATAAAACACGCGAGAGTCCGAATAGCGAAAGGAATAAGTCATGTTGAAGCTTTTCTTCGCAACAGACATTCATGGCTCAGATGTGTGTTGGAGAAAATTCGTTAGTGCAGGAAAATTCTACAAGGTTGACGCGATAATCCTCGGGGGAGACACGACCGGAAAGGAAATCTGCCCGATAATAAAATATCCAGATGGCAAGATTGTCGTTCAGTACTTTGGACGAAAAGACCCCATCAAAGACCCAAAGGACCTTCCGATATTCGAAAAGAGAATCATGGACTCAGGACTCTACCAATATTACACGACTCCTGAAGAATATATTAAACTGGTTGAGAATGAAGATAGAGTCGACGAGATCTTTAGTAACCTTATGGAGGAACGTTGGAGACAGTGGTTAGACATTGCCGAAAAAACTCTGAAGGGAACAGGGATCAAGTGTCTCGTGGCACCTGGAAATGACGATAGATTCGTTATAGATTCAATAATAGACGGTTCAAGTGTTGTTGAGAGAGCCGAAGGTAAAGTGATAGAAATCGGCGGAAACGAAATGATAAACTGCGGGTGGACAAATCCTACCCCATGGCAGACTCCTCGGGAGACCAGTGAAGACGAACTTCTGAAGAAGATAAAAGATATGGCATCCAAGGTCAAGAACATGGAGACTTGCATATTCGAACTTCACGCACCTCCGTATGCCACTGGCTTGGATGATGCTCCAGAACTAGACAAGGAACTCAGACCAGTCAAGGGTGGCACTTCCCGCGCTCCAGTCGGCAGCACGGCTGTACTTCAAGCGATCAAAGAGTATCAACCGTTGCTGGGTCTTCATGGACATATTCATGAATCAAAAGGAGCCATGAAAATCGGACGGACAACCTGCTTGAACCCAGGTAGCATGTACTCAGAAGGCATGCTTCAGGGTGTACTTCTAGCCGTCGACAAGAACAAATTGAAAAGTTACTTGTTCACGTCTGGCTGACTTAACACCGATTGTATATACTTAAACAGCAAATATGCGCATCAATCTAGACGCACAAGAATTAAACTGGAACAAACCCAATAGATGCGTTTCAGGGATTTAATGATAACGTGCCCAGCATCGCCTCAATCGAAGCCTAACGGAATAAAAAAAACTCACACTGGCAGATTTATAGCAGTAGCACTCGTAGCAACAGTTGCAGTCATAATAATTATTGCTTCTGGAGCCTTGTCTCTTGACGCAATAAACAATAGCAACCCAAATGGAGGAAACAATCTCAATTACGTTCCAACCCCTCATAGAGAAAGCGTGATTTCGGGGTCAATAGTTCTAAATCCTGACGGCTACTACTTCACGGGTTTTTCTGTTCCAGAAGACGCTTTAAACCCAGTTCTCCAAGGAAACTTCATCTCTACAGGCAACAGCACAAACAACAACGCAATAGTTACAGTGTGGAGTCAAAAGGATTTCATCAATTACGTCAACTGTCGTCAATCCACCCCATGCTACAACAAAGACTTGATGCCTATGGTAGCAGGCAACATCAACGTTACTCTATCAAGTGGACAGTACTTCATAGTCTTCGGCAGTGCAAGTGTAGAAGCAAAAACAGTCTCAGTACAAATAGATCTAACTTACTCCAAATAGATTTTAGAAATATCCTTTTTACTGAACGCAAGCTTTTGTTTCCGCCGTCTGAGAGATGACTGTTATTGACCGATTTAATGTTTTTCTTGGGTAACTTAACTTAACAGTACCCTTAACACCAAAACTTTTAATATGATAAGAAAATCTAACGACTAGCAGTCCAAATGAGGAGATCCTGAATGGTTAGCGATTTAGTGAAGTTGTTTGACTCCTTCTGCGAAGCTATAGCAAAGAAAGACCTGAACAAGATGCTTGACCTTTTCAACGACGATGCAGTCTATACAGTTTATTCCCAACCATACAAGCCAGTAACAGGCAAGAATGCTTTGAAACCGTTCATGCAGGATGAATTCAAGAAAGTCGACGACTATAAGGTGAAAAAACTGTTCGCTTGCGAAAACAAAGACAGTATAGTCGTCGAATGGTTAGTGAACTATAAAGAGGCAAACACCGGAAAACAAAAAGAAGTGCAAGGCATCAGCATACTTGAAGCAAAGAACGGCAAAATACAACACTGGAAAGAATATTTCAGGCAATAACGCAAGTGGAGAGTTGGAAAAACCCTCGCGCGTGAACAAATGAGTTCCAGTTTCGAAGCAATCAAAGATGCAGTGGCAAAATATGACGAAGATCTCGTGAAGAAACTTGTGAGAGAAGCCATCGATCAAGGAGTCGACCCTCTCAAGATCTTGAACGAGGCCTTGACTCCAGCCATCCGGGAGATCGGAGATAGATTTGGAAGGTCTGAGATATTTCTAACAGAACTCCTGATTGCTGCAAACGCATGCATGGCTGGAGTTGAAATTGCCAAGAAAAGGCTGCTTGAAGAAAAGCGAAATGCAAGCAAACCAAAAGGAATTATTGTTTTGGGAACAGTTCAAGGGGATGTTCACAACATAGGAAAAGACATTTTGAAGACGCTCCTCGAAACTTCGGGCTACCAAGTTTTCGATCTTGGAATCGATGTACCCGCTGACGAATTCGCCAAAAAGGCAGTTCTGGAAAAAGCCGATTTTGTGGGATCGTCTGCGCTTCTGACGACAACAAGACCCGAACAGAAAGTGATTGAACAAAAACTCAAGGATGCCGGAATAAGAAGGAAAGTGTTTACGATAATCGGCGGCGGAGCCACAGACCAAGAATGGGCAAGAGAAATCGGAGCCGATTATTACGCCCCAGACGCGGTAGAAGGTGTGCAAGTAATAAGAAAAGTGATGGAGAAACGCGTTTAGGCTCGAATTGGCTAGAGGTCGTTGAAAATTGAAGCCAGATTTAAGAATACTAAGCAAAGAAGAACTCGATGCGATTTACACTAGTGCACTTTACTTGCTCAGAAATGTTGGGGTAAACATCGAAGATCAAGAAACGAGGAAACTTCTCGTGACCAACGGCTGCGACGAAGGATCAGATAACATCGTATTTTACCCAGAGTGGTTGGTAAAACACTGTCTCAACACCACACCCAAAGAAGTGACGATTTGCGGAAGAGACCCCAAAAGGGACATGACGCTTGGCAGACAAAAATACCCGTACATAATTCCCCACGTCTTGAACGTCAACTACTACGATGCCATCGATCAAAACTACTTGACGACTACGAAGGAAAGGGTTCAGGAATTTGTTAAGATCTGCGACTATCTCGACACGGTCGATGGCGTATGGATCGTAACAATGCTTCCACAGTTCAAAGAGATGTACATGTTCCACGGTTTTGAAATGGGAATTCGGAGCACTACGAAACCCGTCTGCATCACCACGCTGGAAACGCAATCGGTTAATCCAACCTATGAGCTTGCGACCGCAATTGCTGGTGGAAAAGATGAGTTAAAGAAGAGACCAATGATGACAGTATGCATGTGCGCAATCTCACCGCTCAGCTGGACCAAACAAGCTTGCGACACACTCAAATCTCTTGCCCGCTGGGGCGTGCAACCGGCAATCGCAACCGAAGCTCCGATGGGAGACACTGGCCCAGTGACCTTCGCAGGTGACATCGCACAGAAAATGGCAGAGTATTTGAGCGGAGACGTCATACTTCAATTGCTCAACAAGGGAATGGGAGTCCTATGGGTCAACGTTCATGAATCGTTTGACCAAAGAACAGGATTGGTCAACCTTGCCTCGCACGGAGACTTCGTTCAAGCATGTGCCATGGGTCAAATCGAGAAACATATCGGCGTGCCGATACTGTCCCCCGTATCGCCAGACTCGCACATGCTAGACATGCAAGAGGCATACGAACTCGGCTTCACTCTACTCCCCCAAATGCTGGGTGGAAATCGAGCGATTGTCGTTCACGGTCTGGACACTACTCGAGCATTTAACAATGAACTACTCCTTTTGCTGGATGATATGGTCGTGGCGGCCCGACGTCTTCTCGACGGAATTGAAGTGAACCCTGAAACTTTAGCGATAGACGTGATAAAGAACGTATGCTCCAAAATCGAAAAGGGCAGACGGGTCGGGCACTTTCTGGACCAAAGACACACACTGACATGGTACGAAAGAGAACAGCGTCCGAGGAAAGATTTCGTCTTCGAGAAGCACAGCCGCGAAAAATGGATGGAGTTGGGCGGAAAAACCTTCGTCCAAAGAGCTCACGAACGAGTAGAAGAAATTCTGAAAACTCACAAACCAGAACCTTTGTCCAAAGAGATAGAAGCAAAAATCGCGGAGATACGCAGGAAATACAAGATCGGAGAATAGCACATGGACCAACTAGAATCTGACTACGGGTACTCGGCAAAGTACGTAAGAAAAGGACTCGAGATCGTCGACGCAGCAAAGAAGAAGGGCATTGAACTGCGACTGTTGGGAGCCGTTGCAGTGAAGGTTCAAAGTCCAAAGTTGAGAAAATTCCATGAAGAAACCATGGATAGACACGCCACCGATTTAGACTTCATAGCCTACTCGAAAGACAGAAACAGAATAAAGAAACTTTTCGACGAACTGAAGTATACCCCTATTAAAACCGTAGTTCCAATGGAAAACAGAGACCTGTTCATAGAAACCGAAGGCGTGAAAGTAGACGTTTTCTACAACAAACTGGCAATGTGCCACGAGATAGATTTCACTCGGCGTCTCGAAGTTGATTATCCAACAATATCCATAGCAGACATCATCCTAGAGAAAACGCAGATAGTAAAGATCAACGAAAAAGACGTAAAAGACCTAATAATTCTGTTTGCAGAGCACGAACTTGGCTCAAACGACAATCACGTGATAAACAGCTCTTACATTTCAAAGCTTCTCTCTAAAGACTGGGGCTTCTACTACACGGTGACAACAAATCTTAAGCTCGTGCGAGATCAGTTTCTCGACAAATGGAAAGACCCATCAGCCCAAAAGTACTTGGACGATGTGAAAACTCGAGTAGACGAGCTCCTGAAGCAAATAGAATCGGAACCCAAGTCAATGGGTTGGAAGATGCGACAATCGATTGGAACAAAGAAGAAATGGTACAAGGACGTCGAAGAAGTCGGCGGAGAATCAGAATTCCAAGACAGACTGAAAGATCACCTGCAGAACAGCAAGTAGTCCGCTGCATCTAGAGACATTTTTTTAGGACGTCAAGATAGTACAGATAGTTTTCATAAGGCACGTCAGGCGGGACAGTATGATCCAAGCTTGGTATGTACCCGCCTTTCTCGGCCAGCAGAGGAACCTTGGATTCCACCTCTTTCTTGATTTCATCTTTGCTCCTCAAGAGGACTCTCTTATCCAAGTTTCCGATCAGCAAAAGATTATCTCTGTACTCATTTCTCAACACGCGTGCGTCCATTCCAGCCGCCACTTCGAGCGGGTAAAGCCCATTGACTCCCGCCTCCAACAGCAACGGTATGAGTGCAGTGGGGTTTCCATCGGTGTCTATGAAGATGAGGTCTATGCCATTTCGCTTCAGAAATTCTGTCAGTTTCTTGTAGTTTGGCAGCATGAATTCTCTGAAAATCTTTGGAGACAGGTGTGGACCATGCTTGTAGGCAAAATCCTCCCATATGCCAACGTAGTCTAACCCTTCAGCTTTGAGCGACTCAACCGTTTCCTTATTGCTCTCGACGAGAAAATCAGCCCAGAAGTCGATGATGCTGCGGACAAGCTCCGGATTTCTGTAAAAAGATGTTAAGAGGTTGATAGTTCCCATTAATTGCCGGGCAACGTAGAAGAAGCCGCAGACCATCAAACCAATCGGGTGGTCAGTGGTCTTATAATACTCGATCAGTTTATCGCTCCAGTCGAGAGGGTATCGCCGCGGATCATTGGAGTCAAAACGATCCTTGATGGCTATCCAATCGTCAATTGTCTTCACAGGCCAGTCTAGCACTTCAGGAAATGTGTAGACGGGCTTGTTAAGCGCGACCTTCTGGGTCGTTCCATCAGGGCTGACGAACACTTTGTGCATTTCATCCGAGCTTATCGTGGTACTCACGTAGCGTGGTATAGGACCGGCATCGATCATGAACACTTCTCCAGTGCGGTCGCCAATCGCGTCAAGCCCGAAGAAGCTGCCTCTTAAATCAGGTCTAGGTCCCCAACGGCCTCCTGCGAAACCGTCTCTCTGAAAAGTGATACTGCTCAAGGGCATGCCTTGCTTGAACCAGTTCAAAACTGTCTCATAATCGTAGCCAAACCATTCACAGAAAGGTAGACGATCAGCCTTTCTGAAATGCATCGTCGCTCTGAAACGTTCTCTATCCGTCATCTTACTCATCTGACCACTCCCTCCACCCATTCCTTGCATATTCTAACTCCTTGGGCAGCGTCCATTGCCGCTGAATCTGCACCTATCTCCTTCCCGAATTCTTCGGTAATCGGGGCACCGCCGATTATAACTTTGACTTTTCGCCGGAGTCCAGCTTTCTGCAGTTCTTCAACTGTTGTTCTCATACTATTCATGGTCGTCGTCAACAATGCCGACATAGCCACTATATCGGGTTCAGTTTCCTTCACAGCTTCAACAAATTTGCCGGCAGACACGTCGACACCAAGGTCTTTGACGGCGAATCCGGTCGAAGTCAAAAGCATCTTGACTATGTTTTTTCCAATATCATGCAGGTCCCCTTCGACAGTCCCAATCACCACGGTTCCGAGAGGCTTTACTTCACTATGACTCAGATAAGGCCCAATTTCCTCCATTCCTTCCTTCACAACTTCCCCCGCACCCACGAGTTCGGTTAAAAAGTACTCACCGCTTTCGTATTTCTGTCCAACCACCGTAATGCCCTTAACCATGCCTTTGGTGAAAATCTCGTATGGAGGCACACCATGTCCCAACGCTTCTTTGATCAATCCACGTATGTTGCCGCCCACGCCAATGTTGACTATCACATCAGCAATTCTTTGAAGAATTTCATCAATTTCTGTCATAGATAGACGCTCTAGTGCACTGATGGTCATTTTGTATCTAAACAAGTCTATAAGCCATTTCCATCAGATGGCGTCAAATATCCGAAAAAGTATAAATGATTGCGGAGCCATCTCCAGAACCTAATTTAGGTCCTGGCTGTGTTTTTGTCTGTTCATGTAACCCTATTCAAACTAAAACGGAGGGATTGGTGAAACCACAAATGCGCAAAAGCAGACTCCGTGAAAGACTGGCGACGATAGTTGGTGATGACCGTGTCTCCGATTTGGACTATGCACGACTTGCTGTCAGCGTTGAGTCTACGGCGATGGGATTGTCGTTTCTTTCGCCGTTCTCTGACGAATTCACTTTGCCGAAGATTGTTGTCAAACCACGAACTCTTCAGCAAATAGTGGAAATCGTGAAGCTCGCAAACGAGACAAAAACGCCTCTCGTTATCAGAGGAGGAGGGACAGGCGGGTCGCATGGAACAATCTCTCCTCACAAGGGCATACTTGTCGATATGACCGACATGGAAGACATCATACGGATAGACGAGGCGTCGATGGCGGTCAGCGTGCAACCAGGCGTCACTTGGGGAAAACTCAGACATGAACTCGCCAAATGCCGCCTGCGACCCGGTCCTCTAGGACCTCACGGAACCTGGGGTGCCACGATTGGTGGTGCTCTATCATATGATTCCTGCTGCGTAGATTCCCACAGATATGGACAATTGTCTGAAGACCTTCTTAACCTGCAGGTCGTCTTGCCTAACGGCGAAGTGATTGAGACAGGATCACGTACTAACCCGAGTTCGCCTATTTACCACCGTTACTGCAACGGCCCAGACTTGGCTGGACTATTTTTGGGTGCGAGCGGGTCCCTAGGTATAATAACCGAGGCCACGGTGCGCGTCTACCCGAAAGAGGAACATATTCTTCACGCCACTTTTGGGTTCAGGCACTTGGATAAATCTTGCAGAGCACTGCATGAGCTGTCCAAACTGGGATACGTAGATGATTTATGGATGGTTTGTGGAAGACACACAGTTGAGCTGGCCTATCCTGAGCATCTTGAAAACACGGAAGCGGTTTTGGCGCTGTACACGACGGCTCACGAAAAGAAATCAATCGAACTGATAGAGGACAAATGGTACGAGACAGCCCACAAACATCAAGCAAAGGAGCTTGATCCTGCATTTGCTCAAAAATTCGCATCCGACTACACAGGGTTTGAAACTGCTGTGGGTCAATCTTTGTCATGGGGCGTCCTAACCATTTAGCCAATCCTGCGAATTCCAGAAATATACGTGATAGCCGAAAAGTTACTCCTTAAACATGAAGACATAATGTTGGGTGAACAGGGAAAGAAACAGTGGTCAGTCTACGCGTCTGGCGGCGCAAAGCACCCCATGACGGACCTCTACTTTGGCTTCAATGCAGACAGAAGCGACCCCGGAGTCAGATCCGCCGCGTTTGAAGCGCTGAAAGAAATGCAGAAGACAGCCATAGCAAACGGAGCTGCACTTTATGACTTGGGAAGACTGCCTGGAGTCGATTATTTGTGGGAAAATGCAAGGTCTACTTACGCATTCTTAAAATCCCTCAAGAAAACACTCGACCCGAACAACATAATGAACCCTGGAAGCCTGATGCTGTAGGAGCCGCAATGTATGGTGTTGAAAGATTACCCTGAACTCAAAGAACAACTCTACCGCTGTTCAAAATGCGGATACTGCAGAGACACAGTGAGCGATGAACTGGGTTTCTATCACGTGTGTCCAGTCTACAAGAATCTCCGAATGGAACATTACTCGGGGCGAGGACGAACGACAATAGCCTTGGGTCTTTCAGAAGGAAAAATCCGATTTCACAAACCACTGAGCGAAGTGTTATACACCTGTCTGAGCTGCGGAGCCTGCAAGGAGATTTGCCCGGAAAAAATAGACGTTTGCGGCATAACGCGAAACCTCAGAGAGGAAGCCTTCCAGCGAAAACTGCAACCGCAAAAAATACAGCGACTTCAGACCGCGTTAAAGAAAACGCACAACCTCTTCAGCGAAGAGAAACCCAGGTCAAAATGGGCAGAAGACCTTAATTTGCCCCAAGAAGGCGAGACGCTGTATTTTGCTGGCTGCAGCGCCTCGTACTCTTACCCCAAAACAGCAAGAGCCTGCATAAAGATTCTGCAACAGACCGAAAAAAACGTGGCCTACTTGGGCGAAAAAGAATGGTGCTGTGGAGCCCCCGCATTTTGGAGCGGCAACAGAAAACTCTTCATGCAAATAGCCCGACACAACTTGCGTGTTGTGAAAGCGGCGGGAGCCAAGGAAGTGGTCTTTGGCTGTGCGGTGTGCTATAACGTGGTCAAGACCAATTATCCAACAGTCGCCGACATCCCGTTCAAAGCAACTCACGTAAGCCAGTTCATAGCTGACGCGCTGAAGCAAGGGAAGATAAAATTCACAATGCCATTTGAGAAAAAATTGACATATCACGACCCGTGTCACTTGGGACGAGAAGAGAAAATTTACGAAGAACCCAGAACGATCATCAAAAAGATCCCAGGCGTAAAGTATTCTGAAATGGAAAGAAACCGCAGAGCCGCCTGGTGCTGTGGCGAAGGAGTAGTCGTCAACGCACTTTACCCGAACCTAACCAGAAAAATATCGGCGGAAAGAATAGACGAAGCCAAGCGCGCGGGAGCCGAAGCCATCGTCACGTGCTGCCCAGGATGCGTGGTCACGCTGAGCAAGGCAGCGGCCTGGGTAAAATCCCGAGAAGGAATCGATATGCCTGTCTACGAGTTGCCAATAATCGTTGCGGAAGCGATGGAGATAAAACTCTGACACACATCCGCCATCCCGAGCCTCAACATCGCTGCGAGAAGGAAAGACTCTTATATCAACTTCCATGATTGCTTTTTCCAGAAAGAGGAAAATCCTATGGCTAAGGAAAAAGAGAAGATCAAAAACCTGCAGAACCTTCTGGATTCAACGAAGGAAATGTGGGCCGCCATGGCCGGCAGCATCGTCGCAGGCGTCGTTGAAAAATACGGAGACGAGGGAAGAAAAATCGTGAAGAAAGCCGTCTTCGACGCCTGCAAATGGCAGACTGAGAAAAGGCTGAAAGAAGCTGGCATAACCGAAAGAGGAATAATGGCTCTTGCAAAGCATGGTTACCCTGCTGAAGGCGCACACATCGGGGATCACGGCGTTTTCGACATGGAACACGTGCACCTCGACAAGAAGCGTTTTGACCTCAAAGTCAACTTTTGCCCTTACGTGAAAACATGGAAAGAAACTGGGATAATCAATCGGTGTCCAGACCTGTGCGACTTGTTCACGACGGGAGACAACGGAGTAAGCTTCGTGTTCGAGCCGAAGCTGCGTTTGAAACTCACGAAATGCATGACCAAGGGCGATCCATATTGCATCTATTCTTGGAGAGAAGTCAAGAAATCGCCTAGGAAGAAGTAGACGCGAGCACGTTCCTGTCGCGAAAACCTTTATACATTTTACTCCTAATATGACCTTCTCTGAAAGTCAAGAGGAAACGACCATGAAACAGATAGCGATTACCGCACCATACAAGATAAAAGTAATAAACGTGCCCAAACCCAAGCCGGAACCAGACCAGATCCTGACAAAAACATTGGTAACCGGGATCAGCATAGGCACAGAACTAATCGACTACAGGGGAGCAATGGAAAAACTACCTGAAAAATGGAAAAAAGTACACCCTTACACTTTTCCACAGCTGCCAGGCTACGAAAACGTGGCCGAAGTCGTCGAAGTCGGCAAGAAGGTGAAAGACTTCAAAGTAGGAGACCGCGTGGTCCACTGTGGCTTTCACGCCGAATACTGCGTGGTACCGAGGCGTGAAGCTTTGCCTGTGTGCGAAAAGCTGCCGGACAGTGTGTCAAACGAAGACGCCACGCTGAGCATACTCGGAACCACGGCGATCTGGGCGGTTCACCGTGCCGAAATCGAGTACGGAGACAACGTCGTCGTCCAAGGAGACGGTTGCGTCGGAATATTGACAGCCATGCAGGCGATGCATGCAGGGACCGAAAAAGTGATTCTGGTTGGAAACCATCCTGGCAAACTCGCGATCGCAAAGAAAGCGGGAGTTAAAATCACAGTAAACCGGAAAGAAAAAGATTGGCAGGAACAAGTGATGGCGGAAACAAACGGACTCGGACCAGACATCGTGATCGAATGCGTCGGCTCAAGCACCGAGCCCACGATGGCTGTTCCTGAGGCATGCGAGATTGTCAGACAAAGAGGAAAAATCGTCATTGCCGGAGACCACATGGCCGGTCAGCCTGACCTCATATTCCTAGCGGACCCGCACTTCAAGGAACTCACGTTCATCGTGTCTCGAGCAATGGGAAACGGCAGTCATCATCCGTTCTTGATAGACTCTTTGAACAAAGTGCAAGAGTACAACTATGTTCACTGGACGACCGGCGGACTTTTCAAGCAGGTCATCAAGATGATCGCGGACGGCAGGCTGAAAGTGCATCCGCTGATCACTCACAGGTTCAAATGCACCGAAGTTGCTGAAGCCTTCAAGCGCATCGATGCAAAGAGGGAAGACATCGTGCAAGCGCTTTTAACGGACTGGTAACCGCATTTTCCCCTTTCTTCAAACCTTAATCCAGGCATATAGAAACGAAAAATCGACAGTTCCCGTCAAGGTGACAGATTATGGTGATGCGTAAATGCTACAAAGTCAAGAAGCCGTTGGAAATACTGGAAAAAGGCGACGTTGAAAAGATCCATCAGACTTCTGTCAAAGTGCTTGAGGAAGTCGGCGTCAAGATGGACCACCCTGAAGCTCTGAAACTCTTCAGGGACAACGGATGCGAAGTCGACGAAGCAAAAAAAGTCGTGAAAATCAAGGAGAACCTTATCAAAGAACAGCTTAAGCATGTTCGCAAAATGTTTGACGTCTACAGTCGCGACTTGGAAAGAATGGAAGTCGGCACAGGCTACTTCTACATGCTGTCTCCCTCAGACAACGCCTTCCTTGTCGACATAGACTCTTCAAGACGAAGACCTGGCTCAGTTGAAGACTGTAGACAGATGGCGCGACTCGTAGATGCCCTTGAATTCTATCATATCTGCTGTACCCCGTTGCTTCCTCAGGAATTGCCCGCGACGGTCCGCGGTTTGACCGCTTCCGTTGAGACTTTGAAGAACATGAGCAAACACTACCTGCCTGAACCCGTCACGGCAGCAGAAGTCAAGTATCTCATCGATATGGGCGAAGCCATCGCGGGCGGACGGGAAGAACTGACTAAGAAACCAGTTATCTCATCATACGTCTGTCCGAATGCGCCACTCGTGTTCCCCGACATCAGTCTTTCGGTGATATTGGGATATGCAACCCGAGGCTTACCCGTGACGATTTCTTCAGCCCCGATCTCCGGCTTAGGTTCACCGATCACCATGGCTGGAACCATGGCAATACAGACGGCAGAAAACCTGGCCGGCATCACATTGACACAACTGGTCCGAAAAGGTTGCCCCCAGCTATATGGTGGTTCCGCGTTATCGTTTGACATGGGAACTGGAACGTTGGCGCATGGAGCGATTGAATTTTCGATTTTCTCGTTAGCTGAGGCTCAAATGGCAAGATACTACGGCGTTCCCCATTACGGCGCCGGAGGGTTGACGAACTCTAAACTGGGAGACACGCAGGCAGGCTACGAGAAAATGGCTACGACTCTGCTATCGTACCATGCGGGCGCCGACTGGGCCGTCGAGTGCTCACTGGAGAACCATGGGCTGTACGCTGCTGAAGACTTGATTCTTCAGAACGAGATCTCAGGCATCGTTCAACGGACGGGCCATGCGTTCGAAATAAACGAGGAAACACTGGCTTTTGACTTGATAAAGAAAGTCGGCATAGGCGGAGAATACCTGGCAGAGAAGCACACGCGAACAAACATGAGGAGAGACTACTGGTACCCACCGTTGACAGACCGTACTTCGTATGAAACCTGGATGACCAAGGGAGCCAAAGACTTCAGAACACGCGCCAACGAGCGGGCCAAACAAATGCTGGCCGACTATCAGCCAACGCCATTGGACATGGGCATAAGCAAGAAGTTGGATGAGATACTGGAAAAAGCCAAGAAGGAACTGGGACGGTAAGGTCCCTTTTTGACGTCTCTTATCCAAGTCTAGTTTTGCGCAATCGCCAAGTCAGACTCTGTACACTCGCTTGGCATTCTCTGACAGGATCCAGCTGCCAATTTTGTATGCGTAGTCTTCGTCGATGTATTTAGAGACAACCAGCTCTTGTAAAGCGTTCGAAAGTTCTTGTTTTACCAGGATCGCGGCGATCCAGTAGGATTCGGGGAATTTCCCTCCGTCGGACCCGTACATTATCTTGTTCATGGGCCCCATCTCCATCAGCTGCAGCAGTTTCTGCCGGATTCCGATGTGCATCCAAGGGATCATTTCTGAAAGGTCGGTGTACACGTTCGTGAACCCGTTTACGAGCCATCCCATTTCCTCTACGTAGGGGTATCCTGAGTGGACCAGAACGAATTTTGCCTTTCCTAACTTGGAGTTTTTGAGAATGTCGATCAGGTATATTGGGTTGAACTTGTACGGATTGATTATAGGCGTGTCACCTACCCCTGTGTGAACTTGTATTGGCACATTCAGTTTGATGCTTTCTTCTATTCCACGGCACGTGAGAAAGTCGCGGACCACTTTTTCTTTAGCGATAGAATCGGGAAGTGTTGGATAGAAGTTGGGGAATCGTTCCATTTTTTCTCCGATGGAAACAGTCAACAAACGTTTTTTTCTCAATTCTTCATAGGCTTTTCCTGCATCTTTGGCTTCATGGTCGTGTATGTCGAGTCCGAAGCAGTAGGCAGTGGCAGATTTGAAGGCAATGCAGCCGTCTTGCTTTACCGCTTTCCGTAATCCGCGTTGGTACCTGTCGAGCATTTCGTCAAAAGGGAGGTTCTGTTGGAACAGTCGCCACATGAGTTCGTCGAGTCTGAAGATGAAATTGAATTTCTGTTTTACGAAGACTTGGCTGAGGCTCTTCTCGTCGGCATCGTAGCTGTCGGGGTACTGTGAAGACGGGTATCCGGTGTCAAAGAGTAGCCATGAGATTTTGGCGTCGTCGAACAGTTTTGAGATGTACTCGATCTGTTTCTTCCTGTTTCCTGGTGGGTAGGCCTGTTCTCTTTTTTTCAGGATCAGGTTTTCATCGTTCGAGTTGCAGTTGAGAATTCTTGACAGTTCTTTGAGTACTCTTCGGTACAAGAGGAGGTTCGTGTTTTCTTCTTCAGGGGCGTTTGTCCAATGCAAGAGTTGAGCTAGGCTTACGTTTCTTGCTGTTTCTTTTTCTGGAAGAAACGCGTGGCAGTGGTCGTCGAGGATCTTGTTCTGGGAGAGGTCTATCATTTTTCATCACGTTGTGCTCTGCTATCTTGTTCACAGTGATAATAATCTAGCGGAACAGCTCAGCGTTCATTCATTCGCAGTTTGACTTGGTGAGCATGAGGTGATGTTTTTGCAGCATGTTCATATAGAAAAAGGAGACCTGTGTTTGTTTCAGGAGTCGTGAAAAATGAAGTTAGGCTATGTCTCGTCCATTGTGAAGCATGATGTTCTCGTCAAGCCTGAGATTAACCTCGGCGAGTATGTCAAGGAAATAGCCAGCATTGGATACGACAGTTGCGGGGTATTCAGTTGTCGCGGTCAAGCGGGTTTTCCGGGTTATTTGTCGGTCACAGATCGGAGGGAGCTCAGGAAACTGGCTCATGATCTGGGTTGTGAGGTGGCGGGTATAGGGGCTTATGGCGGGATGATGTTGACGACAGAGTTTGCGTATCTTGTTGATGAGCCTGAAAGAAGGTATGCTGTGGATTTTATGAAGAAGTCTGTTGACCTTGCTGTCGACCTTGACTGCGAGGTTGTGGAGGATTTGGCGGGGGTGAAGCCTGAGGGGATGTCTGAGAAGAAAGCTTGGGGTTCTCTGTGCGGTTGTGTGAAGGAGATTTGTGATTATGCTGGTGAACGCGGTGTTTTCTTGGCTATTGAGCATCTTGGGCTTGTTAATACGCTTGAGAAGTTTCTTGAGCTCGCCGATTCGGTGGGGTCTGAGGCGTTGAAATGTGTTTATGACCCCAGTAACATGTTCAAGTATCTTGGGCAGGGGAAGAAGGAGATTCTGGAGGGTGTTCGTTTGAACGGGGCTTACATTGCGGATGTTCATTTGAAAGGTGTCTCGAAGGATCTTGAATTTGTCAGACCGTGTAGTGACGCAGATTATTATGGTCAGAGAGAGTTTCTTGGGGCTTTGAAGGAAGTCGGTTACCGTGGTTCGGTCTTGGTTGAGGAATATGAACAGTTTTATGTTCCTTCAACGGCTAAGAAGCCATTCTTAGCGGCGCGCATTGCTTATGGAGATATGCGAAGAATGCTTGAAGCGCTCTAGATTGCTTCTTCAAAATCTTAAATAGCGTTTGTTGTTATGATTTGTTTTGTCAAGGTGACATAACGTGGTCATGGCTAAGTGTTTCAAGGTGAAGAAGCCTCTGGACATTCTGGAAAAGGGCGATGTGGACAAGGTTCACGAGACTGCTGTGAAAGTTTTGCGGGAAGTCGGGGTGAAGATGGATAATCCTGAGGTTTTGAGGGTTTTCAAGGCTAACGGTTGTGACGTGGATGAAGCGAAGAAGGTTGTGAAGATTCCTGAGAGCCTTGTGAGGGAGCAGTTGAGGCATGTGCCGAAGATGTTTGATATTTACACGCGTGGTTTGGAGCGGATGGAGGTTGGGGGTGACCGGTTTTACATGTTGTCTCCTTCGGATAACGCGTTTATTCTTGATATGGATTCGCAGAAGCGGAGACCGGCTTCTGTTGAGGATTGCAGGCAGATGGCGCGTTTGGTTGATGCGTTGGAGTTTTATCATATTGTTTGCACGCCGGTTTTGCCTCAGGAGTTGCCGGCTCAGATGCGGGGGTTGACGGCTTCGGTTGAGACTTTGAGGAATATGGATAAGCATTATTTGCCGGAGCCGGTTTCGGCTTTTGAGGTGAAGTATCTTCTTGAGATGGGTGAAGCTGTTGCAGGTGGGGTGGATGAGTTGTCTAGGAAGCCGGTGATTTCTTGTGTTGTTTGTCCTACGTCGCCGTTGCAGTTTCCTGACACGAGCTTGGCTGTGATTTGGGGTTTTGCGAATAGGGGTTTGCCGTGTGTTGTTAGTTCTGGGCCGTTGGTTGGTTTGGGTGCGCCGATTACGATGGCTGGTGCGTTGGCGGTTCAGACGGCTGAGAATTTGGCGGGGATTACTTTGGCTCAGTTGATTCGTAGGGGTTTGCCGGTTTTGTACGGTGGTTCTGCGTTGCCGTTTGATATGGGGGTGGGGAATTTGGCGCATGGGGCGGTGGAGTTTTCGTTGTTTTCTTTGGCGGAGGCTCAGATGGGGAGGTTTTATGGTGTTCCTCCTTATGGTGCTGGTAACTGTACGAATTCGAAGTTGGATGATGCGCAGGCGGGGTATGAGAAGATGGCGACGACGTTGCTTTCGTATTATTCGGGGATTAATTTGGCGGTGGAGGTTTCTTTGGATAATCATTCGCTGTTCGCGCCTGAAGACTGTGTTTTGCATAATGAGATTGCGGGTATCGTGTTGCGGTCTGCTAAGGGTTTTGAGGTGAATGATGAGACTTTGGCGTTCGATTTGATCAAGAAGGTCGGCATCGGTGGGGATTATTTGGCGGAGAAGCATACTCGTGCGAACATGCGGAGGGATTATTGGTATCCGCCTTTGACTGATCGCTCGTCGTATGAGACTTGGGTCGGTAAAGGTGCCAAAGATTTTAGGGCTCGTGCGTTGGAACGGGCTAAACAGCTGATTGCAGAGCATAAGCCTGTTCCGTTGGCATTGGACATAAGCAAGAGGCTTGATGAGATTCTTGTGAGGGCAAGGAAAGAAGCTGGTCTGTAGCAGAGTCAATTGCTGTTTCTTTGCGATCAACAGCCTACCCCCTAGGGCAATGTGGTAACTGGTTTGGTAACATTGAATGGTGTCTACCCCCATCCCCCTAGGTTTTTATCTTCCAAAGCGACGCGAGCATAGCCTTCTGGAGGTGTCTTCGTAGGGCTTTAGTGAAGTTGGATCGAGTTTTTCGTCATTCACTGATCGCGATTCCACGAGTTCTGTTCCGTACTCGTTGTCTGGTCGCGCGCCCTATGTGTAGTGGGTTTGACCTGTTCTTGAATTTGATGTTTTGCCCGTTGCCATCCGACCAGTAGTTGAAGCGCGGGCTCACACCTAGCAGCCAAGCTATATAAGCAATGTTGAGAATATTGAGATGCACGTTCGAGATCTATTGTTTTAGCGATGGATTTGTCGACCAAAAAAAACAACAAAGTGGAAACGAACCAAATGGCTAAACAAATTTGGAGAGGCAGAGGCAGACCTCTTGACAGTATGTTTTCATACAAGGATGGAAGGATTCTGGAGAACCTTGCCCAAATGGCGATTCATAATAAGGTTGATTCGAGCGAATTCTTCGATCGCATAGTTGACGCCTGGAATCATGACGGGTCAGAATGTCAACAGCTGGCTATAAAATGCCGTAAGAGGACGAAGAATTCAGCGATTTTTCTCTTCACGAACGGTCGAAAACGCGCGCGAAAAGTTGTAGCTCAATTTCCAATATCGATTGCCATCTTGCAAGGAAAGAATCAGCTCGAAAGCTACGCGGAAACACTTCTGGCCAGAATCTCCTCAGCCAAGAATCTCGACGGTGTGACTTCCAAGATCGGCGACTTGAAAGTTGGAATGAAAAAGGTCAACGTCAAGGCAGAGGTGCTCGAGATTCCAGAATCTAAGATCGTCTATACGAGATATGGAACGACGGCTTCTATATCAAATGCACTTATCAAAGACGAAACAGGTTCGATGAAAATGAGTTTATGGAACCAGCAGATCAGCATGGTGCATAAGGGCGACGTGATTGACATCAAGAACGGTAAAGTGACTTGGTTTAGCGGTGAAAGGCAGTTGCGACTGGGGAGAAGCGGAAGCTTATGCGTCAGCGAATGCGCCCGCACCATAGGAAGTGGTTTTTAGTGCCCAAGACCAAAGCCATAATAAAAATCCAAAACGTTGTTGCTTCTGCTACTCTGAACCAGAGAATTGACTTAAACGCTATCGTGAAGAGTTACCCAAACGTAGAATATCGTCCGGAACAGTTCCCGGGACTTGTGTTTAGGCTTAAGAAACCGAAGACGGCTACGCTGATTTTCAACTCTGGAAAGATGGTGTGCACGGGAGCGAAATCGGAAAAATTGGCCCGCAGGGCTGTTATGACGGTTGTCAAAGAGTTGAAAAAAGGCGGAATAATCATCATCAGCAAGCCCGAGTTGAAGATTCAGAACATAGTTTCCTCAGTAAGTCTGGGCGGAAGAATAGAGTTAGAAGAGGCGAGCACGCTTGGAAAGACCATGTATGAGCCCGAGCAGTTTCCAGGATTGATCTACAGGATGGACGAGCCTAAGGTAGTCATATTGATATTCGCAAGCGGGAACCTTGTTTGCACCGGAGCGAAAAGGGAACAGGACGTTTATGACGCAGTGTATAAACTTCACGCAAAGTTGGAGGAACAAAACCTCATATTCTACGAATGAAAACCTCGCCCTGTCGCCTTCGCACGCACGAGAATCTCGCGACCACCACGTGAAGAAAACAGAAAGATTAATTCCCTTTATTTGTTAGTAGAGCAACTCGGATTTCTTCGCAGTAGAATGGCCCCAGAGGACTAAAATTTTAAAAAAGGCGGAGTCATGAGATCGAAAGAGTTGCTGAGAATGGGTAATGCCCAACGATTGAGACTACTTCTTCAATCGTTTCTCTTTGTGCTTTTTTCTTTTCTCTTCTCTTTCCTTTTTAGTCATTGGTTTCTTCTTGGTTGCTCCAGTGCTCAAAGCAATCACCGCACGCAAATAGTCAGAATAGGGAATTAAGTTTTTGCGCATGCTCTGGCTAAAGCGCGAGTTTCTTCCACTCTCCTCACTTTCTCAACGTTGCTCCTTATATGTTTCCATTTTCCGCGACTTTTCATTCGTTTCATATGTTACTCTCTTTGCCTGCTATCTCCCAGCGCGTTTCAAACAAACCTTCCCCCCAGAATCAAATAGTAATAACAAACGAGAATCATAACGTCCCTTGAACGCGAAGTGAATGCTGCGTCTAAAACCGGAATAAATGTTAAGGGAGCTAAGTGGAAATATCCTGATGCCGATCTGTTGTTCTTTCGCTTTATAAGGAAGTATGCCTAGTATAAGAGCAACAACGTTCTGTCGTTCAGGGACGAGAAGAGCACAGCAACGTTGAACGCTGCAATCAAAGATGAAAGGAGTGATGGAAATGTCGGAAAAATCGGGAATTGTTTACATTGGAAGTAAACCACCAATGGACTATGTTCTAGCGGTCATGACAAGACTATCGGCGGACAATTCTAAGGAAGTAGTACTGAAAGCACGAGGACAAGCAATCACCACGGCTGTTGACGTAGCTGAAATAACCAGGAATCGCTTCCTAAAAGACCTAAAAGTGAGCAGAATAGCTATCGGAACAGAGGAGATGCCAGCAAGAGAGGGCGAAAGCAGATCACGGATGGTTTCAACAATGGAAATAACCCTTTCAAAAGAGTAGGAAAAACCTGCAAAACACACGCGCGCGTTTATTCGAATTTCTCTTTTTTCCATTTCTCTACTTGTTTTTCCACTTGTTGGGGTTCTGTAATGTAGTAGGTACAATCTACGGCTTTTTTCACGTCGCCATTCACGCTCTGCAGCACCGAAACCAACTTCCCGTTCCTAAAACCAAAATACGTGTGTATCTTACTCATTCCTGTTTTCCCCCAAATATTCCAAGCGCGCGCCGATGATCATCTATCCCGCAATTTGGCTATAATCACTGTTTCCCTCAACGACATATATCAAAAACAGAATGGAGCGTAGCCTAGCGCAGGCGCGCGCTAGGTGGAAACTATCAGTAGGGCTCGACGCGCGCTAGCTGCCCAAATGTAAAAGCTTTTTATTTGTGTCTTGTTTTTCGCTTAGATATGTGGCGCGCCAGTTTCTTTTTTCACGAGATGGCGTTTAGTTTGCTCTCGATCTTTCTTCCTGTCTACATTACAGGTGAGCTTGGAGGAAGCTTGACTGACGTTGGGATAATGATTGCTGCAGCAAATTTTGTGGCAGTGCCTTTTTCCTTCCTCTGGGGTGGTCTTTGTGACAAGACAAGACGTTACCGATTTTACATTCTCCTTTCCTTCTCAGCAATGACGGTTCTTCTATTTCTCTTCTCTTTGACCAACATAATTATTGTACTCATGGTCATGTATGCTGTGATAGCTGTTTTCCATGTGGCTCATGAAGGTCCAAAGAACGTACTGATTTCAGAGTATTATTCTCGCTCCGAATGGGAGACGAGCTTTGCTTCATATGAAGCTTTGACCAAAATTGGTTGGTTGTCGGGCTTGCTGTTGGGTTTTGTGCTTTCGGGTTATGGATTCAACGGCATGTCCATGATACTTGTTTGTAGTTTACTGAGTCTGATTGCCTTTGCGACCTCGTTTTTCTTGATAAGAGATCCTATGTTTATTTTTGAAAGACGACTTGTGGCCATTGAGAGAGCGGTAGGTTTTGCTCATCAAGGTTTCTCTCTTGTGTTGAGGACGATTGACGGAATGCGAACTAAGGAGAATCTGAAGAGTGAAAACGTCTTTATGTTCTTTGCTGGCCTGCTCCTCTTCTCCTTAACTACAAGTATGTTATTCACGCCACTACCCGTTTTTTTCTTTAGCAATCTGGGCTTGTCTCAAAGCCTTGTCTTTGGCATATTTCTCTTCGACTCTCTTGGAACCCTATGTGGTTATTTGCTGGCAAGAAAGAGAGGACAACAGCTGAACGGGAAGGCTGTTGTGAAGAGGACGAATCTAGTTAGAGCCGTGTTGGCCTTATCCCTGATCTCAACGATTGTTTGGTTCTCTGTTCTCACCTTGGCACTAACGGTCGTAACTTTAATGATTATGGGGTTTCTCTACGGTCTTTTTCTAATATCCACTTTATCACTGTCTATGGAGATGATTCCCGAGGGAAAGGCTGGCGTGTTCAGTGCCCTCTTAGGTTTGGGCGGCGCTTTAGGATGCTTACTAGGCACATACACGGCCGTGAACCACGGTTTCTCTGTATTGTTTTTGGTTGCTGGTGGCGGATTCTTCCTGAGTTACGTTGCATTCAAAGCTTATTCAAGGTAAGAGTCGCGCGCAAACCGAGATGTTACATTTTCCCATGGTTTCAACATTGGCTCAAAGTCACTCTCTTTAAAGAAATGTTACAAAAAGGTAGTCAAAAGCGCGCGAAGTCTGCGCATGCTTTTGCGGTGGTAAGTTGGGGTAAAGGTATAATCCGCGCGCGTCGAGCAAGCTCCTAGAGACTGATGGAAGTACTTCTATAAAGCTTAGCGAACATATCATCGCATAGAGACTGTTGGAAATGACTTTCTTGGAGGAAAGATGAAACAAATATGCCTTTCACTCCGTTTCATCTTGGTCCAGCCTTGGGTTTTGGACTTCCTCTCAGAAAGTATCTTCATGTGCCTACGTTCTTGGTGGCTAGCATTTTTGTTGACTTGGAACCTTTTCTGGTCCTCTCGTTAGGTCTGGATTATCCGCTTCATGGCTACTTTCACACGTTTGTTGTTGCTTTCATCTTAGGTCTTGTTCTGGGTTATGCGATGTTGCTTCTCGAAAGGATTCTGCGCCCACTCTATACAACACTCCTCTTGGAATCAAATACTACACCGAAGTTGAAATCTTTCATTGTTGCGGGCGTTCTAGGCACGATGCTTCATGTTTTGCTTGACTCTCCTCTGTACAGTGATATCCGCCCATTCTATCCGTTATTGGCAAATCCGTTGTATCATCTTGCTTCATCATCAGAAGTGAATGGTTTTTGCATGTGGATAGGAATTTTTGGAATTGTTTTCTATTTGGGGTTGCTACTTCTTTCTGTTTATCGTGGATTGTGGAAGAAACGTAATGGAAACTATCCCAGTCTTCACGCTCTCTTCGACAACACAGTTAGGCGATGTAGGAAAATGCCAATCAAGACCAAGCAAACCGGAAGCACAACCGCAAGAACACCTGCTTCCACTCCCATGAAGAAAACGTCCGAATGCGTAGGATAGTTAGCAGTAAGCAACTCTCAAACAATCGAGATGCTAACAATCGCCAAAAGGGCAATAGCAGTTATGAGAATGTAGCCTCTTGGGAGCATCACCAATCGCTAAAAAGTATAGGTTTGGTACAAGATTAGCCTTTCGCAGACGTGACTTCTCGGTTCGGTTCAGCCAGCGCGCGTGTTGTTGGACAGAACTTTACCACCCCCAACACACTGTACCTAAAGATTGAAATAGAGTAGGTCTAGTTTGTGAGAGCAAAGGAAGCGGGGATTTTGAAAGATGTTGAGTTGAGGTTGATTTCTGAGCTTATGAAGAACAGTCGCAGAAGCGACAGAGAACTGGCAAGAGCTCTCAAAGTCTCTCAACCCACTGTCACAAGAACGAGATGCAAACTCGAAAAAGAAGGATACCTCAAAGAGTATACGGTCATACCTGATTTTGCCAAGCTAGGGTTTCAACTTGCATCCTTTATTCTTATTAAAGGGACAAAGAGCCGTTCAGCAGAGGTCATGGAAAAAGCACGACAAATCACCCTGAAGGATATGGCGGAAAGAGCACCAAACGAAATCGTGCTTTTCAACAGAGGAATGGGCGGAGGATATACTGGTGTGATTGTATCATTCCACAAAAGCTACTCGGACTACACTGAACTCGTGGGAAGAATGAAACAATATCCGTTTGTTGACACTTCAGCTACGTTGAGCTTTTTGGTAGACCTCAACGATAGGATTCAGTATCGTCCATTCACTTTCTCAACACTAGCCAAACACATCCTGACCCCGCAGAAACAAGAGAAAAAATAGACACGTTTCCACGTTATGTCCTTTCTGGCTACCGTCTATCAGCCCAGGACTACTAGTACGCAGAAATTTGTTCGGTTGGTTGAGAACCAAGAATTCAAACGTAAAAGTGCAGTGTGGGGGTTTGGGTAGAAAGTTTTATCCCTAAAACCGCAAAAACCCGATTGTTCCCTTCTCGCAGTTATCCAACGGCGCGCGCTGATCTCTAGGCGTTTGCTCACATTTGCTTTGTGGACACTATTGCCCATCTGTTCGCGATCCAGCTGAAACCATCACCCTTTCGCTCGACTTTGAATCCCTCAAGTACTCTCTCCCACTCTGCTTTGTTCATGTAGCTGTAGAAACCTCTGGCCGCGCTGAGGTATGCGAGTCCTTTTGGCTTGAGGATACGCTTGATTTCGTTGACGGCTGGCTCGTGGTATTGTGGCGCCATCGAACACAGTAGTCCACTGGCAAGAACGAAGTCAACTGATCCATCTTTGATGAAGCTCAGGTCAGAGGCAGATGAAGCATGTGCCTCGATGTTGTGGTAGCCACATTTATCCGCTTTCCTTTCTAGCGCTCTGATAGCCTTTTCGTCTGAGTCAACTGCGTAGACCCTTCCTTCAGGACCTATGCATTCGGCTAGACCAAGTGAATAGAAACCGGGTCCACAGCCGAGGTCAGCAGCGGTTTGACCTTCTGCGACATAGAAACAGAATCTCTTTGGGCTATCCAAAAGTCTTCTGAATACGTTGTCATGCGCGAAGAGCGGAAAATGCTTGTCTCGTTTCTCTTCGTTTGTAGCCCCACTAAATCTCCCTTATTTTGACTACTACGTCCCTTGGCAAATGCGTCAGTTCCAACCATTTCTACCAGGTATATAACGGTTGTTCAGTGAAGTTTCCAGCAATGTCGAAAATTGGTTAGCGCGCGCGTTTCAGTGCTAATCCTCAATTACCCTGAGCTAGTTGGAGTGCGTGAGTTCTATTTTTTAGGCAGTAGTTCGTTTAGTTCGTATGTTGCCACACACACCACGCTGTCGGCTCCCCCGTAGTACACTAGGACTTCGTCGTTGATGAGTACGTTTCCGCAGCTGAACACCACGTTGGGTACTTTGCCGAAGAGTTCGTAGTCGGTGACGGGCGTTAGTATGGGTGTTTCGGAGCGGTAGAGAATGGTTTCGGGGTTGTCCCTATCCAGCAGGAGTGCGCCGAGCGAGTAGACCTTCTCGAAGCTCACGCCGTGGTAGATAAGGAGCCAGCCTTCGTTGAGTTCGATGGGGGGTCCAGCTGCGCCGATTTTCCAGCAGTCCCAGCTTTTCGTTCTTGGTCGCATCAAGGCTCTGATGTCGTACCATCGCTTGAGGTCGTCGGAGTACGCCACACATATTTCTCGTTCCAAGCGGTGGAACATGACGTATTTGCCTCCGATTTTTTTGGGAAAAATGACGGCGTCTTTGTTGCGTATGTCTCTGAATGGCAATAGTCGTTCGTTCCATTTCCATTGTTTGCTCAGGAAATCATCGACTGAGATGGATGTTAGGGAGATTTGGTAGAGCTGTTCGTGGTCAATTTCGGTTAGAGCTGTGTATGCCATTACTATTTGGTTGTCGAAGAGGGTTAGTCTCGGGTCCTCGCATCCGTAGTTTTCAGCTTTGTTGTTGGGTTCAAAAACGGGGATTGGTGACCGCTCGTCGATTTTGTATCCGTCAGAGGAGGCGGCGTATCCGATGCGGGATATGCCGTCGTTTCCCATTGCCCGATATAGTAAGTGGACTCTTTTGCCGACTTCTATGGCGGCAGCGTTGAATACTTCTTTCGATTCCCAGGAGCTCGATGCTATTGGCTGAAGGATCGGGTTGTCGCGGTACCGTCTCATTTTGTATGTGTCCTAGCAGTATTTTGTGGTATCCAATCCAAAGAGTTGTTCTAAGAGTTTTCTGACGGAGAGTAGACCAGTTAGTTCTCCTTTTTGGTCTACTACTGGTATGTGTCTGATTCTGTGTGAGACTAAGAGTCGTCTTGCTTCTTCTAGCGAAGCCTCTTCGCCTATCGTGACGACATTCTTGGTCATCACTTGATCGATGGTGGTATCCAGTGGGACTTCGTTGGCCATGATTCTAATGGCGTCCCGCGTGGTGAAGATACCCGCGCATTTTTGGTTGTCGTTCGTTATTACGACTGAGCCCACGTGTTTTTCGTGTAGTGTTCTGACGGCGTCTTTGACTGTGATATTGGGCTTCGCGGTTACCACGTCTTCAATCATTATGTGCTTTACCATTAGCACGTTCTGATTTCGCCTCTGTCTTAGGTTTGCTCTCTTGGCTAATAAAGCGAACTGCTCTAAAATTTGCAAAAACGCATGTGGGGACTCTCCGCGCGATAAAGGCAATATTGTTTGCTTGTTCTATTTGGTAGTTTGAAGTTCGATTCGGGCGGAAAGGTAGGAGACGGTGGCTTCGGCTCCCTGGTTGTAGTTTAGTCCTTTTTCGGTTATTCCATCGTAGCAACTGCCTGTGGTGGAATTGTAGACCAGGAAGTTTTGGGTGTTCTTCCCGAGAAACCAGTTGAAGATTGTTCGTGCCATTGTTTTGTAGTAGCGGTTGCCTGTTTCGCGGTAAGCTGACAGTGCTGCTTCCGTCATTGAAGCTGCTTCCACGGATTGCTGATCGTACATTGGCCGCGGTTTTCCTTTTTTGTACCAGCCGTGGTTGCCTATGGGTACGAATATGTTGTTTAGTATCTGAACTTCAAGGAGGAACTTTAGCGATTCCTCTGCGACTCGAATGTATTTGGTTTGCTTTGTTTCTTGGTAGGCTTCGAAAAGGGCTTGCGGGAGTCTGCCGTTTACGTAGGTGAGGTAAGGTTCAAACCAGCGCCAGTCGCTGGAGCGCCTGTTTGTGTAGTATTCAAGCAGTTTGCTTGATATTGTCTTTATGTTCTGGGTTAGGTTTTGGTCTTTCGTGTAGGCCTTGTGGTAGTAGCTTAGGCCAAGTATTGCGAAGGCTTTCGCTCTGGGGGATTTGAAGAAGCATGCCCACCGAAAGGCTTTGTCGAACATTTCTTTTGCGAGAAGCTTCCTCTCGGCTGATAGCTTGCTGTTTATTACGTATCCGCAGGCCCACAGGGTGCGACCTGCACAGTCTTCGGAGCCTTCGTCGTCGAGGAAGCTTCGATCGTAGCTTAGGAAGTTATGCATTTTGCCGTCTGTTCTTTGCATGTGCAGAAGGAAGCTCAGGTATGTGTCTATCAACCTGTCTGATTTGGAGTTACTTTTGATTTGGCTGTGCTTGGTGATGGCTATGAGGGCTCGGGCGTTGTCGTCGGTTGTGTATCCTTCTAGCCGATTTGGTGTTCCGAATTTCGAATGTTGAAAGACACCAGTGTCGTCTGTGATTGCTTTAAGGAAGTCTAGTTTTATGGGTGGGAGATTCACCTGAGCATTCCTCTTAAGTGTGTATTGCTCGTTTGAATATGTCTGTGTATTTTTGGGCGACCTTTGGCCATGTGAAGCTTCGACTGTACCTGTAAGCTTTTCTCTCTATGTCTCTTCTCAGTTTGTCGTTTTCTAGAAGTTTCTTCACTTCTTCGGCGATTGAGTCTGGGTCTTTGAACTTGCAGAACATGCCGCGTCCGTGAGACAGCACTTCTTTAGCGTGGAGGTAGGGAGTTGATACCACTGCTCTACCGGCTCCTAAAGCGTAGACTAGTGTGCCGCTACTGATTTGGTTTAGGCCGATGTAGGGTGTGATGTAGATGTCTGTGGCGTGGAGGTACCTTATTAGTTCCCTTTTTGTTAGGAAGCGATTGTGAAATCTGACGTGGTTCTTCAGCCCCAGTTGGTCGACTAGTTTGATGAGGTTCACGCGGTAGGTTTCGCCTTCGATTTTTCTTACTTCGGGGTGTGTTTCGCCGATTATTAAGTAGAGTATGTCTGGATGTTTTTCAACTAGGGGTGGGAGTGCTTGGATAGCGTACTCGATGCCTTTACCTCCGTTTATCAGGCCGAAAGTGGACAGGATGGTTCTTCCTTTCAAACCCAACGAAGGTTTCACGCTGTCACTGGCTAAGAAGGGCATGTCGGGGCAACCGTGTTGGACGACGTTGATTTTCTTGTTTGGAACGCTGTATTCCTTGAGAATGTTCGTGGCGGCTCTTGCCATGACCACGATTGCTTTGCTGTGAGCGGTGATTTCTTTCAGCACGTTTCGTGCTTTTGGTTCAAAGTCTGGTTGGACTGTGTGGAGTGTGGTTATGACTGGTTTGTGTACGTTTTGGAGGAAGGAGAGGATGTACTTTCCCCATTCTCCTCCATATATTCCGAATTCGTGTTGTAGGTTTACTGCGTTGATTCGGGATGAGTTGATGTACTTGGCGGCTTGAATGTAATCCTCTTCGAAATCCTGCCTTATCTGTTGTTTGACTCGGCTGTCGTAGTCGTAGATTGTCTCTATTTCGTTTACGCTTATGACTCTGGCTGGGGCGAATTCAGCGAGTAGGTCTATGGAGTCGACTAGGTCTTTTGTGAAGGTGGCTATGCCGCATTCTCTGGGGGCGTATGTGCCGAGAAAGGCAATGTATTCTTCGTTTGATTCTGGAACTCGAGGTTTTGTGGACAATTCTGACATCACCTCACTGGATTTTCGACTAGAGGAACGTGGTGAATTTTGGCTTGAAAACGCTGTGCTTACTAGTATTTGGATCGCCGTTAAAAAAATTTGCTGCTTGTTGACGTTGTTTTAGCGCGCGCCAAAATGAAAAATAGAAAAAGAGAGAACGTGACTTTTTTTGTCTCAACTATTTTCTTCTTAGTTCCATGTAGTCAACTAACAGCAGAATTCCCTGAATTATGAAGTACAACCCAACTATCCACGCTATCAAGCTTGGAAAGGCGATCACTAGAATGCCGAAGAGTATAGCTATTACCGCCAGTATTGGCTTTGAAACCGTGACACCAATCTTTTTTAGCCCTTTTTCCATTGTATCAGTCATATTCAATTCTTCCCTTAGAAACCACTTACTCTGCTTTATCCATAAAGAATTTTTGGTGCACATACGTGCGCGCTATAAATATAGTCCTCCTTCCGACAAACAAGTTAACTGAAGATCGCATACAATTTTATCTCTTACAATGGGTAGATGCTTTTCAGGAAGAAAAGAATACAACTATGCCGCACAGGATCTGGTCAAAATTCTCGTGTATCTGCGTCCAACGATCAAACAGTAACGATTATTAAGCGCGCGCCCGCGCGCTATTGTTAGATAAAGGAGAATAGAAAAATGAATAGAAAAGGCTTTTTGCTGGTCATTTTGCTGACATTAGCCATCATCGTGCCTTTGCTAGTAATCAGAGGGCAGGCAAGCTTAAGCGCCGGTCCAAACCAACAAGTCTACACTGGCGAACCCACCGAGCTCAACGGAACGACCACCGACAACGTTAGCTCCATTATTCAGGTCACCTGGGACTTCGGCGACAACAGTACCCCAGTAAACGGCTCCGACCCAGCGCTCTTGGACACAACGCACATTTACTCAGTCGCAGGCGTCTATAACGCCACGCTCACAGTAAAGTTCGACTCAACACTTAACATGACCGAAACCGCAACGGCAACGATAACCGTGCTCCAGAACTTGCCTCCAGTAGCCGACGCTGGACCTGACCAGTTCGTAGAGCAGACTTCTTCGGAAGGCGCGAACGTAACCTTGAACGGCACAGGCTCAAGCGACCCAGACAACGACACGCTGACTTACTACTGGAACTGGACAGAAGGCTCAGCCCAAGGTGCCACTCCAACCGTTCTCCTCTCACCGGGAAACACAACCGTCACCCTCACGGTGTCTGACGGCTTCACCAACGCTACTGACACAGTCAACATAGTCGTTCAGGATACCATACCGCCAGTCGTCAACGCCGGATCAGACGTGACCGTTGAACAAGAGTCCCACGCGGGAACGGAAGTCATGCTTAACGGCACAGCCACCGATGCTGTTTCAACCCGATTCAATTTCACGTGGAGCGAGAATAGCACGGTGCTCAAAACAGAAGTAAACGCGACAAACACGACTCTAACCCACACATTCAACCTCGGCAAGCACACGGTAACATTGAACACCACTGACCAAGCAGGCAACACGGGCAGCGCCAACGTCAGAGTCACAGTCGTAGACACCAGACCACCCCAAATAAACGCTACCGTAACACCAAGCTCTCTGTGGCCGCCAAACCACAAGTACGTAACAGTGAAAACCAACGTAACAGCCTTCGACATATGCGACCCCTCACCAAAGATCACGTTGGTATCCATCACCAGCAACGAACAAGACAACAGCATCGGCGACGGCAACACTGCTAACGACATCGTAATCGTAAACGACTTCACATTCAACCTGAGAGCAGAAAGAAGCGGAACCGGCTCAGGCAGAATCTACACCATAATCTATAAAGCCACCGACGCCTCAGGCAACTACGCCATGGTTAGTGTCACAGTCGAAGTACCCCATAATCAATAAATAGAATCCTTTTTTTCTTTCAATAACCTGAGAAAGCCTGCGCTGCGCCCACGCGCGCGTGCGTTATGACAAGTGCACTATTCTGTAACGGACACGGGTTGGCTCGCGAACAAAGAAAATGAGGGGGATTTGTGTGTTTGTTAGTGATTTTCCGTTCTTACTTCTTTGCGGGCTTTTTCTTCTTTCCTTTGGTGGCTTTAGGCACTATTCTAGCCTCGAATTACAATTGTAATGGTTTTTTATTTAAATTTTGCCATAAATGGTGATTTGCGCAAGCTTTTAGTAAAACGGGAGACGTAACTCTCAGCATTCGACTTCTTATTCGCTCGATGAAGCCTTAACGGCGCGACGGTGCCCGATTCAAGCGCTGATTCTAAACTTGCAACGCTATTTTTGCTTTTTCACGCATGCTAGATTAAATTGCTTCGATTTTCCCTGTTTTTCTTGCGTTGTTTTCGAATGAGCGGAAGAGAAGGTATCCGATTATGATTGCAGCTAAGCCGACTATAAATTGTTGAGCAAGGATTGGTGCGATCTGGAGCAGGTTTTGTCCTGCGATGGCGTTTCTTGCGGCCGTCAGACCGTACGTAAGTGGAAAAATGTAGGAGACGGGTTGGATTGCCGCTGGCAGGTTTGCGACGGGAAAGTTGACGCCGCAGAATATCAGAAGAACGAAGGTGAAGATGTTGGCGAATACCATGGGGTTTCTGAAGAAGAAGCAGAAGCCACCTATTAGCAGCCCGAATCCAGCCATTGTGAACGCGGTAAGCAGCACGGCTACGATCAGGGCAGGCGCGTTTGTCTGTCCGAAGTCCACGCCGAAAATCATGGCGGCGAAGAAGAAGGATATAGCGGCGCTGAGCAGGCCGTCGAGGACGTGTATCATTGCTCTGCCGGTGAAGAGGGGAAGTCTGTTGACCGGTGTTGCAAGTACGAGGGGCAGTGTTCCGTCCCATTTGTCATGGCCTGTTATGTTGATGACTGAAAATACGGTGTTCCAAGAAATGCTCTGCAGAGCGTTGCCGATCGCAATAAACGCTATTGGGGCTCCGGCGAACAGTCCGATGAAGACGAAGAACGCCATCTGCGACAATGAAAGCACAAACTTCATTGTAAGCCACATTGTCGGATTGAGCCAGTCGAATTGGGCGCGGAAAGAGAAGATTGCACTGCTGAGGAATATTTTCAGGTTGTTCATGCCTGCACCATCGTTCCTGCGATTCTGGCTTTTCTCTCGACGAATTTAAACAGAACTGTGGCTATGACCACGTAAGCAAACGTGATTAATGTCATCACTGTCAGGTCGAGAATTATGGCCACGCTTGGGCTCATGCCAGCCCAGAAACTCTGAGAAACATAGTCCGCGCTAGTTGCGAGCCTGATCGCGTCTATGCCCCAAGTTGGTCCCAGTATGTAGGCTGCAGGGTGAATCCAGAAAGGAAGCAGTGCAATCGGAAACATTGATCCTGAGACGATGTACAGGGGCTGTTCTAAACCGTTGGTCAAGGCTTGAGCGGACCGGGAGAGCACGAAGGCAGAAGCAAAGATGAGCCCTAATGCTGAGACGGAAAGAAGTGTGAGAAGTAATGCTACGGCGAAGAGTAACGGGTCGGCTATGCCGAGTTGTACCCTGAATCCGAACACGGCGATTATGAGTATAGCTACCATGTTTGTGAGGCCGAAGAACGCGTTTGATATCGCTCTTCCCGTTATCACGTGTATCAGTTTTGATGGAGCCGCGATGACTTCTTCGAGTGTTCCTTGCCATTTTTCAAACTCGATCGCGAAGCCTGAGGAGTATATTGTGTTTCCCCACATGCCCATCATTCCGCCGCCCAGAACAGCGTATAAGCCGAAGGGTCCTGTTGAGTCCTTGAACAGCGTCAAGGCCACGGTCGTGAAGATAAATGGTGCTATGATGTTGGGAATGACCCATTGAGGGTCGGCCATCCAGTGGAGCATCGCCATCCTGAAGGCGCTGTAGATGACTCTCAGAGGGTCTGGCACTGTTATGTTTCTCCTCGACTCTCTACTAGTCGCAGGTAAGCGTCTTCGAGTGTGGGTTCTTTGATTTTTATGTCGTAGATGCGGCTGTTCTTCAATATTTGTTGCACGTCGGCGATGATTTCCGAGCCCTTGGGCGTTTGGAGCTTCAACACCTGCTTGTCCTCACCGAGGTCAGCGCTTACCGACACGATTTCTGGAATCTCTCTGAACTTTGAAACTTCTTTCTCAGTGATTCCGTAGCCTTCAACCTCTACGACACTTGTGTCCATCACGTATTTTTTCAACCCTGAAGGAGTGTCTAGGGCAACGATTTCGCCGTTCCTAATGATTGCTACTCTCTTGCAGAGCTCGTCAGCCTCAAACATGTAATGAGTCGTCAGCAGTATCGTCTTGCCTTTGTCAACCAATTCCTTAACCATGCGTCTTGTATCTATGGAAATCTCAGGGTCCAAACCCACAGTGGGTTCGTCGAGAAAGATTATGTCGGGGTCGTTGATCAAACCCCTTGCCAGATGGAGTCTCTGCTTCATACCTTTCGAGTAAGTCTCCACACGGTCATGCGCTCTATCGGAGAGCCCCATGAATTCGAGGAGTTCTTTGACCCTTTTGTCGCGTATGTTTCTGGGTACGCCGTAGAGGTCGGCGAAATAGTTGAGATTGTTCACAGCACTGACACGCATATAGAGGCCTCTTTCACCGCCGAGGACTATGCCGATTCTCTCCCGCACCTTGGTAACGTCTTTCGCACAATCGTAGCCTAGGACAGTGGCCTTTCCAGAAGTGGGAATAAGCATGGTTGTCAACATCTTAATCGTTGTGGTCTTCCCTGCGCCGTTTGGACCGACCACCCCGAAAAGTTCGCCGTAGTCAACTTCGAATGAAACGTCCTTGACTGCAACGACCTGCGTTTTGGTTCTGCGGATTATACCCTTCGTAACGTTGAAGACCTTGCTCAGGTGCTCCGCTACGATTGCTTTTCCTGAACCGCGATTACTGCTAACGCTTGATTCGACCATTTTGTTCAAACTCGAAATTTGATGCGTTCAGAATGATAATACTGCTCTCTCATTAAAGTCTAACGTACACGCCAAAAATGATCAACTGCAAGCAAAAAGAAGCTCGGCGACTGGCCTTGAAACGGCTATTCTTGCTGGAACACTATCTTGCCCTTTTCCACTGCCAGTCTGTCAATGTCAATATCAAGCTCTTCCATTTCTTCTATCCACAATATTCTTTGTGCCGTCCTCCTGACAGGCTTGCCTTCGTGATCGAGGATAAGATAGTAGTAGACGTTTTGTCTTTCTCCGTTGCTTGCGACCCAGCGACTTTTCTGGATGAACCTTGTCTTCTTGACTTCAATGCTCAGCTCCTCTCTCATTTCTCTGATCAAAGCGGCCTTTCGGGTTTCTCCAGGTTCCACATGCCCTCCAGGCAAACTGACGATCCCGGGATCTATTTTTTCACTCTTCTTCCTTTTCTCAGCTAAGAATTTTCTTTCGTGAAAAATGATTCCAACTACAACATCCACCCTTTGCATAGAAACTCACCTTCAGCTGTTCGCACCCTTATTCAAGCTGATCATTCTAGATAATTGTGGGGAAACGTTCTGATGAGCGCCCGAAAACATCTTTTTCTCGACGGAAAAATCATCAGTGGCTTAGTAGTTTGAGAGTTTTTTCAACTGCGTCTTGAGCGTCGAGTCCGACGGCGTCTGAACCGATTTCCTTCGCCCATTCTGTTGAGACTGGAGCTCCGCCGACCATTACTTTGACTTTGTCTCTGAGCCCTTCTTCTCTGAGTCTTATGATGATTTTTCTTTGCTCATCCATCGTTGTTGTCAGCAACGCGCTCAGGCCTAGGAATTCTGGTTTCATTTCTTTCACTTTTTGGATGAAAAGGTCTGTGGGTACATCGACACCTAGGTCTGTGACGTCGAAGCCTGCTACTCGGAGCATGGTGGCCACGATGTTTTTGCCGATGCTGTGAACGTCTCCGGAGACTGTTCCGATGATGTATTTTCCGAGGCTTTTTCTGGTTTGGGAACGTTTGGTGATTTCTTCGTTCAACACTGCTATGCTTGCTTCTCCTGCTTGACCCGCTGCGACGAGTTCAGGCAGGAATAGTTCGCCGTTTGCGAATTTGTCGCCGATTTCTTTGAGGACCATTGCAGGCCCGTTTTTGATCACTTCCGTCGGGTCCATTTTCGCCTTTATCGCTTCCTGCGAGTAGTGTTTTGCTTGATCGACATCGTATTCTTTGATGGCTTTTCTCAGTTGTTCGAGAATTTCGTTGTTTCCCATTGTTTGCTTCCTCGTCAGATTGTGGAAAATGTCAAGTTATGTATCAAAAGTAAAAGTCATCTTCCTATTAAGATTTTGCAGCAGTTGGACACGCTTAGGTTTCTGAACATAAGAACAGTTGTGCTTCGCCGATTGTCATAGTCTCAAGAAGAAGAGTGCTGCGAAGAAAACTGCGATTAGAATGACTGGGATAAAGGGCATTAATCGCATGTATTTTTGTCTCTTCACCATTTCTGCATACTGTTTTCTGCATTCGTCGCTGCATAGGGTTTCGCTTGCGGAAATGGCTGTGCCGCACATCATGCAGTGAGAGTGTTTTGGTATGTCGCTTTCCTTTCTCCTGTTTGCCAACTTGGGCGTCTCCTGATAAATAGTGCTTAATGTTGTTGTGTCTTTAAGTGTTTCCTCTTTGCCGTGTTATGCCAAGTGTTAAAAGGTCGAGGAGACACGTAATCGTATGCCAGATTTCGAAACTTTCTGCGTCTATGGTTTTCGCACCGTTTATCCTAATACTTGGAGGGTTGAGTTTGACCCGAAATCGAACCGCTCGAAAGGAGACGTTGTGTTCAAATCCCCTGAAAAAGACAACATCTTTCTGAGCTGGGGTCCCCTAGAAAAGGCACAGAACAGATTTTCCGACCCTGAAGGGCACCTAAAATATTCGATTGACCGAATAAAAAAGAACACACGGGTAGGCGGAGTCGAAATCGCTCGAAAAAGCGATCTTGACGTGCAGTCGCACAAGGCTCTGGTTTCTCTCCTCAAAGTGACTTTCTCAATGCCCAGTATTATTCCGTTCAAGAAATCAAAGGGAGAAGTGCAAGAAGTCAGAACCATGCATCTTCACTGTGAAGACACAAGCAGATACTACGTAATCTTCGGACAGATCACAACGGACAAGTCGCAGATGCACGAAGAAATCTTCAACAACATGGTCAATTCCTTCAAGTGCCATGAAAAATGACCTTTTGATCCGTGCTAAAACCTGCAGAGCACCGTTCAGGGTTGTTTTTGTATTATTATGATGTCTGCGATCGCGAGCAAGATCGCTCCCAGAATAGTCAGTGATGACGGGATTTCGACGAACAATATGAAAGCGGCTACTATTGAAACGAATGGTTCAAATAGCAAAATTATCGATGTGCTCTGCGCGAGTATGTGCTTCAGTCCATAGTACAGTAGTGTTCCACCGCTGACGCCTCCTAGGCCAAGCACGATGGTTATCAGAATTGTTGTCATGTCAGGTATGGCTGAACCTTCAAGTAGGAACGCTGGAAACATGAATAGCATGCCGATCGCGGTTCCTAAGAAGGTCAGTGAGAATGGGCTGTAGTCGTCTTTCAGTTTTCTTCCGATGATTTCTACCATGGCAGAGGCAAACCCTGCAAGTATGCCACTTATTATTCCGATAGGTGCGATAGACCTGATTAGGTTGCGTGGGTCGAAGATCAGGAGAATTCCCAAGAGAGCTAGGCAAAGAGCGGCAATGATTGGTTTGTTAACGTGTTCCTTCAAGAGGAACGGTGATAGGACTATGACGAAGATCGGTGTCGTCATGTATCCGAGGACGGCGTTGGCGATTGACGTGTTCATTATCGCAAAATAGATCAAAAACCACGTCGCGGATATGAAAAACCCCAGTGGCACTATCAGCTTCAGTTTCTTGTGTGATCTTATTTCCCTTAGTCGTCCGCTTGCCTTGAGAATTGGCAAGAACATGATCGTTGAAAAGAAGAGCACGAAGAATATGATCGAGAAGTAGTGTTGTTTGCCTGCGTAACGGAGAAGAATGTTCGTGAGACCGTAGATTATCGTGGCAGTGAAAAGCGCGGCAAACGGCAGTTTGTTGCTCATTCCTTAGCCTCTGGCGATAGATGGAACATTCTGTGTTTTGGTAAATATCTGTGGTGGATGTCAAAAAGCATTTTGATGGAAAGCTTGGCTTTCGAGGAGTCGACGCCGCGGTATTTTGTCTGCATCTTTTTATGTATCAGTGATAAATCTAATGTTACCTTCTCCCATTTAATTTCACACTCCATGAAAGAGAAGGGGTACGCGCCATCCCAATATGTCTGGCATAATGGAAAATCATGTCCACTTGTCGAGCGTTGGTCTCGCGCGCCCACCAAGAAAGGCCCAAACAGGACCTCCAAAAGTATAATATAGTCTTCAACAATAGATTATTTTGCCATTCTAGTAGGGGGTGATATCATGGAGAGAGAGATAATACTCAAAATGCTGTCGGCAGAAGCAAAGATACCCGCGGACATTCTTGAAGTCTTGGGCATACAGCAAAACCAGAAGTTGCTTGTCACACTATACTCAGACAGAGCAATAACAATTGAACCAGCACCGACACTAAAAACCGCAAAGCCAACCATTGAGCCTATCCCAAATGTCAAACACGCTAAAGCTAAGCCCGCAGGAGCTAAGCCGATTAGAGCCGAGGCCGCCCTCCCAGCAGTTCCTACAGATCACATACAGATTGGAACCAACATGTGGCTGACCAAGGAGGGAGAGGTAAAAAGATTGGTTAAGGGACAGCTGGAACAATATATGTCCGCAGGAAAAATCATGCAACTTGCTGAACTAATAAGAGGAGTCCCGGGTAGAAGCGAAGCGATAAAAACATTAATGGAAAAGGGGAATTTCAGCAAGAATACGGCTACCATCTATTACAGTGCGGCTACGAGAGCAATAACACATCTTGAAAAAATGGGCATCCTCTCTGGGAAGGAAAAACCAGTGCCTGTCACAGAATCTCCCGAAGAGCATGCCACAAGAAAGGAGAACACGGAGCAAGTGCCTGCCACAGTCTGACTTGCCCCCTCTCCCAAGACGCGCGCGCTTAACCTTAATGCCTTTTCAGTACCACTAATAAATCTAATGTTATCTCTTCCAACTTAACGTCACACTTTCCCAGACGCTTGAAAAGTTGCCCTGTCAACATGAAGATGTATGTAGTGAATCCAGCCCAAAGCAATACCGTCACAGCTACTAGCACCCAAGGTTTGATTAGATAAACATAGATGAAAATGTCGACATTATTTGTCATCGGTATTACAATGGGAAAAATGCCAGTTCCAGGGTCTGGCCCTTTCGGCCATGGAAAGAATGAGCCGCCTCCACTGTCCACCCAACTAGGAGTTCCGTCCGAATCATAGACCCGTCTAGCTACGCCGTAAGCGGCAACAGTATAGGATGTAGCTAGAAATGAAACAAGAAGAAGAATGGCTAACATCACAATTGGCCTAATGTTCCGATTCAAGATTGTTCCATATGGATAATTGACAACGACATTCTTTAGTATATCGCTGGCTCATTTTCTTTTTCTGAACAGTCTGCAAGGACGCGACGACATTCTTAAGGGCGCACACGCACAATGTCAGAGGAGAGCTTCTCCAACGTTCTGGAAATATGTCTACTGTTCTAAAACGTAGTATAATAGGCAGGTGAATCCTTTCTTGTTCTCAGGGATGTTAGATGTTTGGTAAGTTGCCGACGATTTTGTTTGCTGCTTCTGTCGGTGGAGGACTTTTCTTGACTTTCCTTTCTGGGCTTTACGTGGTCAAGCCGTTTATTTTGGACGCGGAAGAACTCTACTTTGGATTTCCACTTGCTTGGCTCCAAGCAGACAGAGGATTATGGGGCGGCGTATCGCCTTGGCGTTACAGTATTCTCTGGCAAGGGCTCATTTTGGATTTCCTTTTGTACGGCTCGATCGGTGCGCTGGCGACGGCATATCTGTTTCGGGTCACACTTAAAAAAGAACAGAGTATTCCGTGACGGGTACACGAGGTGTGCTATCGAATATCATCAACACCCTTGGAAATCACAGATCATGTCGAGGGAAGTAAGAAGCGCGCGATATTCGGTTTGCTGCAATGTTAGGCGCTTACCATAACGTGTTAATGATGCTACAATAAATCTAATGTTATCTCTTCCAACTTAACGTCACACTCTTCAAATTGAATTCGGAAAGAAATAGAGGCGCGCGCTAAGAGAAAGGGGCAGATCGTCACCTAATGAAGAATCCGTTCATAAATATGCGCTGTGTCTCCCCATGGCAGAGTAACCGTGTCTCTCTTCTGATACCCCAGCTTTGCGTAGAAGTTCTTGGCCCAGTACGCTCTCTCCCAAACGTAGACGACTCTCAGTCTTTTCAGCCTCAAGTACTTGGCTTCGCTTTCGACGTGCTCCATTAAAGAGGAGCCGACACCCTTTCGCCTGTGTTCAGGAAGGACGTGAACCCACCGTACTATCCCAGTCTCGCTTTCATCGATTCGCAACGCCGCAACACCGACAAACTTGTTCCTTAACTTGTAAGCGTAGAACCTCATATTACTAAATTCCCTCATCAGTTCCGCCAACGTCAAAATCGGGTCTTTGAACTGTTCCGGCGGGATCAAGCCTCTGTAAGCATCGCCGTTGCTCGTGTTGATTACGTACAGAACCAATTCGATATCGCTTGCATTGACTCTTTCAACGCTCATGATGAAAAACTAGAACCGAAGTGACTTAAGAACGATTAGGTCACCGAGATTTGTACTCAGCGTGTACTTAGAAAACCTACTTTCGCTTTCTGAAGAGCATTTCGTCCTTATGGGTGCAGACGTACTCAAATCCAGCTTCAATCAGTTTTGTGCCTCTTCTACGTTTCGAGCTAGCGCGCGCGTGCACTACTCTTCTGCGTCCTCTTCCTCTTCGAAGTCTTCATCTTCGTTGGATTCTTCCTCTTCTTCAAACATCATTTGGACTCACCACCTTCATCCTCAAAATTCAATTCCTCTTTTTTGGGTCTTAAATATTTGGCGCGCGCTACAGCTTGGAACTGTAGATTCGAATTAGGTCATAGGGCAAGAACAATAGAACTGCGAAGATTATGATTGCGATGATGATTGTGAACAGGGTCTCTGGAATTCTTAACGGCCTTTTAATTGGTAACAGGAACGGGACTTTTTGTTTGTATTGGTGATAGTCATCTCCATATTTCTTCAAAAGCCTCCATTCTTCGTACCTTGCTAAGGCGATGTAACCAAGAACCTGAATAAGCCACAAACCTGCATTCTGAAACAAACTTGCCGTCGAGTTAGTTAAAACCATCACGGTTAATCCAACGGTAATGATGATTATTCCAGTAAACTGTGGATGTCTAACCACCGAGTATGTTCCTGTCTTGATGACTTCAACACCTTTGTGGCGGCACCATTGCAGTTGTGCAGCAGCAATCAGAAGCACTACTGCCCCGATTAATGCGATTAATCGACCGACAATAAACGTGTTGAGATAAAACATTGCCCAGATTTGCGTCTTAAGCGCCTCAGGATAGTTGCCTGTTTCAGTGAGTAAATAGAAAAGATATGGCAGAAGCGGAATTGCCATTATGCTTATGGCTATACCAGCGTGCAGTATTGTCTGGGTACCGAATAATAGAACTGTAAACACTGCTTCAAGCAAGTGCCTTACTCTTTCGCCGACCTTTAGATTTCCCATGATGGCAAGATAACAATTATTTCGTATTTATAATTCTATTTTTTGGAACATATTATAGCGCGGGCTCTTCCTATTTTCTTTTTCTGAATAGCATAACATTTCCATGGGTGAGGATGAACTCGAAGCCTACCTCAAGCAGCTTTCTAGCTTCTTCTACATTATCCGCAACCGCAGTGCAATATTTATCATCGTCTTCAAACTCTACTAGCTGCGTGTAGATCAACGTGTTAGCGATGTTTTTGTGCCCCAATAATTTCATCACGTGTCGGCGAGAGAAAAGATTTGTTTTGGTACAGCATGGTAGACTTAATAATCGCATCAGGAGTCTAGGACTAGAGGAATACGATCAATGTCTTTCACCGAGGAACTCATCGAAGAAATCAGGCTTGAATTTCCGAGAGTAGAGGCGGATTGGAGAGGCCGGAAGAGGATATTCTTTGACAATGCAGCTGGCACCATGATTCTGGACAGGGTCGCTCGGGCAGAAACGGCGGCGCGGCTTGACAAAGCAGCCAATGAGAGCGGTTTGGATCATCCGTCGACTGTTTATGATGAATCCAGAGACTTTGATGAACTAGTCATAGATGGAAAGAAGGCTCTTCAAGACCTTCTAAACGCGCCTTCCTACGAGAACATCACGATTGGAGCATCGACCACAGACCTCATCTTCAAAGTCGCATATGCGCTTGGCAGAGAACTCACTGGCAAAGAGAATGTTGTGACCACGTACAATGAGCATTTCGCCAATACAGGTCCGTGGCTGGAGCTCAAAGAACGTAAACTCATCAAGGAAGTCAGGTTCGTCAAGATACATATGGAAGATGCAACCCTCGATATGGACGACTTTGAAAAACAAGTCGACAAGAACACCGCAATTATGAGCGTCACTGGCGCCTCTAACCTGACGGGTACAAAAAGTCCACTCAAAGAAATCGCAGAAATCGCCAAAAAAGCCAAAGCCTATTACATCGTCGACGGAACCCAACTGGTCCCACATGCACCCGTAGACGTTCAGGACATAGGCTGTGACTTCTTCATTTTCTCAGGATACAAATTCTTCACATCCGCGGGAGGCTTCATCTACGGCAAAGGAGACCTCTTCAAGACACTGAGGTTTTACGGCCTCTTCGGCTACGGAACCCCATACGGAACACTGGACCAAGCCAAGTTCGCATCAATCAAAGCCGTCGTAGACTACATTGTATGGCTGTCCCACAAAATCGAAGGAACACCAAGGGGTAGCTTCTCAAAATACTCCGGACGAAAGCGCGCCTGCAAAATCGCATTGACAGCAATTGAGGAGTACGAGAAAGAACTGTCAAGATTGATGCTCGAAGGTTCTGGCAAAGTCCCGGGCATGACAAAGATGCATCACGTTAAACTCTTCGGAATCAAAGACGCAGAACGCGTTGACGAACGCGACCCCGCCTTCGCCTTCAAAGTAGACGGGATGAAAGACATTGACGCTGCAAAGTACCTCTGGGACAAACACAACGTTGCCCTGCGTTTCGGCGATTTATGGAACATGTCCACGAAACTCTACGATGTACCAACGATGGTGCGAGCCAGCCTAGTTCACTACAACACGAAACAAGAAGTTCTAGCATTCCTCAAAGGCTTGAAAGAAATGGCAAAATAGACCAACTACTTTCTTATGAAAAAGAAGAAGAAAAATAAAATCAAGAAGGCAGCACACAGCGTCCTGAGTTGGGCCTACTGGTTGACAAAGTCACATGCTGTGAGCGCGTAGATCCTCGCCGCTTCAATCACTTCGCTCATTTTCACGAATTCATCAGCCGAATGAGCCTGTGCAATGTCTCCTGGACCGATTATGCATGCCGGAATATTGAGTGCTTTTGCGAATATCGCGGCTTCAGTGTAGAACGGAAGCCCGATTATCTGAGGCTCAACCGCCTTAACTGTTTTTATCGCCTTCTTCAAACCCTTGATCATAGGATCCTCAGGCGACGTGTTAAGCGGTTCCCCCGACAAAAAGAGCCCAACTTTGGCTTTGAGGTCAGGATCTTTCCTGGCAAGTTCTTGTATTATTCTTTCAACATCTTTCACTGCCTGACTTGTTGCGTATCCCGGTATCGTTCTTATTTCAAAGCGGACAACGCAACGATCTGGAACAACACTCCATTCCCTTCCACCTTCAATGGTTGACGCGTGAATCTTAGGTTGACCAAGCAATGGATCCTTTTTCAAAGCGAATTCTTTCTTCAGGTTCTCTATCTCAAGAATTATCTTGGCTGCCTTTTCGATCGCGTCGATTCCTTTCTCAGGAACTGAACCATGAGCGGCTTTGCCCTCAACTTCAACTTCAACGTTCGCGAACCCCTTGTGCTTTATGGCTAACTGCAAAGCCGTCGGTTCCGCAACGATAAGAGCCTGCGTTAGCTTCGCAAACTGCTTGTCAGTCACGAGCTTGTTTGCCCCAACATTGTCAAACTCTTCACCAACGACCGTGGAAAGTGACACGCTTCCCTTCAGCTCCATCTTCGATTCAGCCAAGGTCTTCAATGCGATCATGATCGCTGCGATCGGTCCCTTCATGTCGCAAGCGCCCCTCCCGTGAAGCCTGCCGTTCTCAACCACCGGTTCGAGGGGATCAATCGACATGTTTCTGATGCCCACAGTGTCCGTGTGACCGTTAAACATCAGGTTCCTACCATTGCCAGACCCTTTCAGAGTAGCAACAACGTTGAATCGGTCGTCAACAACTTCCTGGGTCTTGACTTCCAGACCAACCTTCTCTAAATATTCAGCTATGCATTTGGAGACTTCAATTTCGCCCGTCCCTTTTTCAATGCAAGGATTGACACTGTTCACCGAAACAAGTTTCTTCACAAGTGAAAGAGTCTCATTCTCATTAATTTTCCCGAAGCTTCCGGCCATAATCACACTCAGCTTGGCTTGATTTCCGTTCTCTGCCCAACTTATTTAACATTTTTGATGACGAACTGCCGAATAATTGAGACTTCAGGTTTTTTGCCCATACGCACAGCGCGCGTTCTTGATTGTGAAAAATTGGCATGGAGCGACTGTTTTTCAAGAGCACTCTATGGTCTGATACGTCGGCGCCAACGGATTGTGCGAATTCCACTTGCGATTATGATTGCGACGACTGCTGCCGCGAAGTTGAAAATGGTGAATAGCCAAACGAGAGACTCGAAGAATCCGAATGAATGCGAGAAAACATTATCGATTTGGTAGTGTAGTGGCGACGGTCCCATGATCGGGTAATAGTAAGAGTAGTTACCTTTGACATGGACCAGACTGAAGTCTGCAAAACTAATGGTCCATTCCGCTTTTCCATATGCGTATGGATAGTCATATGTAAGCTGCACGAATGGTGTGTGGAAGACCATCAGACTGAGGGGGTAGGAGAATCGCGACCATGGAAGAGTCCCACTGAACTCTCCATAATCATTTTGTTTTCGAAAAACGTCATCGCTAAGTTGGCCAAGAGTCCAAACATTCGCGACTGAGATGTAGGCAACGAAAAGAGAAAAAAGCATTGCGAGAACTATTATCGCTATCCATGTCTTTCTTCCAACTGCTTTCCTCCATACGAGGAATGCGGAAGTCACGGCTAGAACAACAATAAATACCCATATCATGAATGTAAGTTGAAGTGGAACTCAGATATAAACCGCGTTGAGTGGTCAGAATACGAAACAGTAGTCGAAGAAAATCATTTCCTATCCCGCGCTCATACATCAAGGGTAAAGCTGACGTTATGCATTTATTAACATAGCCACAGAGCGCGCTAAACTCATGGGAAGGAATTTCCAGTCGTGTCGTTTGGACAAGGCGTCATTCCAAACGTTGGAGTCACAATCGGAAACAACTCAACCGATACTGTAACAACAGTAAACGTGACCATAACATTGTACTATTAAAAACCACTCTTTTCTTTCCGATTCAACTTTAGTTTTCCGCAAAACCAAAACGTGCCTGACGCGTGTGTGCGGTGTTTTGTGTATATAGGTATAGGTAGGTAGGTGGGTTGGGCTGAGTGGAGTGGAGTAGTGATAGGGTGTGGTTGGTTGGATAAAACTTTACCCCCAAAACCCGAAACAACGACTAGCGCGTGCCCTCACTTTTTTCAGAACAGTTATATTGCCCAAATGGAACAGTTGGTTTTGAAGGTCTTTTCTATGGTTAGCTTCACGCGGAAATGGATGGTGGTTCTGCTCGTGTGCATCATCGTGTCCGTAAGTTTATTTGCGGCGTTTGAGGGTGGCTGGATTCTGCAGCCAAGCACGGAAACGATCAATCTCCAGAACGTCGACTGGGTGTATGCTCATCCGACGAGTGAATTAAAGATTGATGAATGGAAGAACGCAACGTTTGAGGATGCTGCTTGCAGGTTGGAGTTTGATGTCTATCTCGCTGGTTATAGTCCCGACCCTCCCAGTACATTGTACTTTAGCGTCGGATTCGACTTCTTGGGAAACAACCGAAACTTCTACGTTAAGAGTGCCTCTGTTTCTTTCCCCAGTGTGACCCTGCCAACAAAGTTAGAGATCAGTCAAGCCTACCTTGATTTCAACAATCTTTCCGTCGTCAGAGCCGGAACCGACTACGTGGACTTGGTGGGAACAGGAAATTCGCTATCCGCTAGCTTCTCTGACCTCGTTTATTGGTACACGATGTCATCGAGCAACCTAACTTGCACGGCAGCTCTGGTTTTTGAGGTCACTTACTACAATGGCACTTCATATCGAAGGATAGTGCAGCCCTTTGACCTCATACTCGAGGGCGACAAGCATGTCTTATCAATCAAAACAGGTCTCGTATCGAACCTGAAACCAATACCTCTGAACGCAACTGTTTGGGTGAACGATACACAATATGTGACACCAGTTCTTCTCCTTCTTCCTCCAGGAACTTACGTCTTGACAACAGAGCAGGAGATTTTCTTTAATTCAAGCATATGTCAGTTTTCGAGTTGGGGAGGTCCCCAACTTTTTGGCTTGGACAATTCACTTACATTCAACCTCGCTGGCGACATTGACGTGACTGCTTACTTCAAGCAGAAATAAGCCCAGCAACACAGCAACAAAGGTTTGAGTTGGTTGGTTGGATAAAACTTTACCCCCGATAAGTAGTGCAACCAAATTAGTCGGCAGTTCCATCAGAAAATTAACATTTTTCCCTGCGCGACTCACATAGATACAGCAACGAGTCAAATGCAAACACTTATTCTCAAAATCGGGTTCTGAACTGTGCTCCCTTATGCAGATCAAGGGTCTCTTGAACTGCACTTCTTTTCAAAACTCACAAAATTTATAAACGCGCCATATTTCAAGGTAAAAGCGTGGGGAAAAAAATGGTAGATCTCTCAGAATGCCCCGTTCTAGACCATCACGCACATGCTTTCTTGCCAGAAAAGGAAGATGAGAAAGGAGCGACTTTTGCACAGTTCTTCCACTGGACAATCGCACCGGAGAATGAAAACGAAAACTACGTGCTCTACCGAAGGGTCCTGAAAGAACTTGCACGAGTCTTGAAAGTCAAGTCAAAAAATCCAAAAGACATCCTAGCCGCAAGAAACAAGGCCTACCCGTACGGAAACACGGAGAAGCAAATCACGTACATCTCTGAACTGTTCGACGACGCCAAAATCTCATGGTTATTCTTCGACACAGGATACCCCTCTTCCGAATACCCACACAGTTACGACGCAGACCCCAAAAGCCTCGGAAAAACGTTCAAAAAACAGAAATTCAACTTCATCATCCGATTCGACAAACTCTTCTTCAGGCTGTTCAAAGCCACAAAAACCTTCGACGACGTCCTAGACGAATTCCTCGACACCATAACAAACGTCGTGAAGAAAGAGGGCTACATCGGCTACAAGTCCGCAATAGCCTATGGGTACGGCCTAGACATCCACGACCACGACGTCAAAGACGCGCGAAAAGCCTACGAGGAGCTGAGAAAGAAGAACCTCTTCGCGCTGCCCCTTGATGATAAAATGTCCAAGCACCCTGACATTATGGAAAAAGAGAAAATCGTCCGCGACTTCCTAACGTGCAGAGGAATTGAAACAAGCATAAAACTCAATGTGCCAATTCAAATTCACACCGGCATAGGAGAATCCCCGATCATAAACGTGCAAAAATGCAACCCAATCAATCTCTACGACCTCTTGAAGGACCCGAAACTTGGAAAAGCCAGATTCGCACTCCTGCACGCCGGTTATCCGTACACGGAGGAACTTGCCTGGCTTGCCAACAGCTTCGCAAACGTAAACATAGACGTCTCATGCACAGTACCATGGATACACGTCGGAGTGCGCCAAAAAATGCTTCAGCTATTCGAGATGGCGCCCATGAACAAGATAATGTACGGGTCCGACGGAGGAAAAATACCTGAAACCCACTGGATCGCCGCCGTCCTCGGAAAAGAAGGGATATCCCGAGCCCTGCAGGACATGGTCGACTCAGGGTTCATGGACGAAGACTACGCCTACAAAGCGGGAAGCTGGATACTGTACGACAACGCCAAAAACCTGTACAGAGTCAAATGACAAAAAACCCTCATCAAATCACTTTTTCCAGCACATCACTTTATTTTAGAGTCTACAGATAGATTTCGAAAGAGGAGAGAACCCCATGGTTATGAACAAGGAAAAGATGGTTGAAATTTACAGGAAAATGGTGACGATAAGAACCTTCGAATACAAAGTCAAAGACTTGTTTGCCCAAGGAAAGATCGTCGGGGCACTTCACCTCAGCATAGGCGAAGAAGCTGTGCCAGTTGGCGTATGCTCCGCTTTGAAATCAGGCGACTACGTCCTCAGCAACCATCGAGGACACGGCCACTGCATCGCGTTAGGCGTCGATGTTAAACGTATGATGGCGGAACTATTCGGCCGCGAAACCGGAGTCTGTAGGGGGAAGGGCGGCTCAATGCACCTTGCCGATTTCAGCGTAGGCATGCTCGGCGCCAGCGCAATCGTCGGAGGAGGCCTACCGCTCGCAGTAGGCGCTGGTCTTTCAAGCAAAATACGCAAAACAGACCAAGTGACCGTCGTGTTCTTCGGCGATGGAGCCTCCAACCAAGGCACGTTCCACGAATCGATGAACCTCGCAGCGATCTGGCATCTTCCAGTCTTGTTCGTGTGCGAAAACAACCAGTACGCCGAATCCACGCCCGTCACAAAGGCTATGCTCGTCAAAAACGTTGCAGACAGGGCAGCAGCGTACGGAATGCCTGGAAGAGTCGTGGACGGAATGGACGTGTTTGCTGTTCACGAAGCAACAGAGGAAGCAGCCAAAAAGGCCAGAGACGGACATGGACCCGTACTGCTTGAGTGTAAAACTTACAGGTATCTGGGACACGAGGAAGGCGATCCGTGGACAACCTACAGGAGCGAAACCGAAGTCGAAGAATGGAAGAAAAAAGACGCCATCCAAAGGCTCAAGAAAAACCTGATAGAAAAAGGCGTCATCACTGAAGACGAAGCATGTAAGATAGAGAATGAAGTTCAGAAGCTTGTCGAAGACTCGGTGAAATTCGCAGACGAAAGCCCCTGGCCTAAGCCTGAGGAAGCATTCAAAGACGTTTTCGTGAGCCACTACTATTGAGGAACCTGAAAATATGACTGAGAAAAAAGCAAAAAGAGAACTAACATTCAAGGAAGCCATAACTGAAACATTGATGCAGGAAATGGAAAGAAACGAAAAAGTCTTCCTGATGGGCGAAGACCTGCAAGTTTTCTACGGTGGCGGCCCGTTCGGCGTGACTCCAGCCGACAAATTCGTGAAGAAATTCGGACCAGAAAGAGTCAGGGACACCCCTATTTCGGAAGCAGGCTTTATCGGAGCAGCGGCAGCGGCTGCGGCAACTGGCCTACACCCCGTTGTAGAATTGATGTTCGTGGATTTCTTCGGTGTATGCATGGACCAAATCTTCAACCAGGCAGCCAAAATGCGATACATGTTCGGCGGACAAGCAAAAGTCCCCATGACCATAAGAACCGTAATAGGCGCAGGCTTCGGCTTCGCAGCACACCACTCACAATGCCTGTACTCAATCTTTGCCCACGTCCCAGGGCTGAAAGTAGTCATTCCATCGACTCCATACGACGCCAAGGGATTGTTGGCCACGGCAATAAGAGACGAAGATCCCGTGATGTTCTTTGAACACAAAGGTCTTTACACTTCAGTCAAAGGACCA
>Ga0315282_10000387_pt1 | contig 87920 bp, 59 predicted proteins | sample YL17G07_20_MG_FD_203693 | JGI IMG/M metagenome (GOLD analysis project Ga0315282, IMG submission 203693) | Sediment microbial communities from Yellowstone Lake, YNP, Wyoming, USA - YL17G07_20 | ecosystem: Environmental > Aquatic > Freshwater > Lake > Sediment | place: USA: Wyoming | collected...
ATCGAACGCTTCCCTCGCCTCGGCCCTCACCCCTTCCCCTCTCCCGGAGGGCGAGGGGATTCGCGCGAAGCACCTCGCGCGTAAGGTCGGCAGGCAGGATTGCCTGCCGCATTCAGTGGGCGACTCACCGAGTCGCCCCTACGTTTCGAGGAGTGCACGCGCGGGGCGTGTTCGGGCCTGGTTCCATCCCGTGGCACTTGCGCAAGCACGGGCAATTGGCAGAATAGTGCTGCATGTGAGTTCTGCGATTTCTATCGAGGCACCCAAACGACGAGGTCCAGCGATGAGATACACCACCTACGGCAAGTCGGGGATCAAGGTTTCCAAGCTCGGATTCGGCGCGATGCGCCTGCCGGTGAAGAAGGGACCGGACGACGAAAAGGAGCAGGTTGACTACGACAAGTCGACGGAGCTTATCAGGAAGTGCCTCGACTCTGGGATGAACTTCATCGACACCCACCACGGTTACCACAGCAGCCAATCCGAGACGGCCATCGGGTACGCAACGGAAGGAATAGATCGCTCGTCGTTTATCATCCAGACCAAGACCTCGACGTGGCGGGATCTGGCACCGGGTGAGACGTACAGACAGCGGCTCGAGGGCGGCTTGACGCGCGCGAAAACGAACTACTTCGATTTCTATCTCATGCACAGCCTCAACTGGGACACGTTCGCCAAGGTTGGCGAAGCGTTCATGAAGGAAGCGCATAAGGCGCGCGAAGAGGGGCTCATCCGCCACATAGGCATGTCGACCCACGACAAGGCCGAGAACGTGAAGAAGCTTATCGATACCGGCATGCTCGAGTGCATGCTCTGCCAGTACAACCTCATGGATCTCTCCAACGAGGGGATGATCGAGTACGCGCATTCCAAGGGGCTCGGGGTATCGGTGATGGGGCCGGTGGCCGGCGGGAGGCTTGCGGCGCCATCGGAGATAACGAACTACCTGCCGGCGGGGAAATCGTCGCCGGCCGAGGCGGCGCTCAGGTTTGTGCTTGCGAATCCGAACGTGGACGTGGCGGTCTCCGGGATGAGCACGGTTCAGCAGGTGATTGAAAACGTGGCGACGGCGAACATCAAGACGCCCCTCTCCGCCAAGGAAAAAGTGCGTATTCAGGAGATCGTCAAGGAGAAGGCGAGACTCGCGGAACTCTATTGCACCGGCTGCGAGTATTGCATGCCCTGCCCCAACAACGTCAACATCGCACGCATCTTCGAGCTCATGAACTGGAAGCGCATCTACGGCATCGAAGGCAAGCCGCGCGAGTATTACGCTGGGCTCATCAAGAAGGAGCGCGACGCGAGCCGCTGCTTAGAGTGCGGCCAGTGCGAGCCGAAGTGCCCTCAGAAGATAAAGATCATCGCGCAGCTCAAGGAGTGCAAGGAAGAGCTGTCGTAGGGGTCGGCCGGTGTAGCGGGCAGTAACGGGGGCGGTGCAGTTCACCTATCGGTAATGGCCGCGTCGACGCGAATTATGTCTCCGTTGCGATTCACTGTGAACCGGAAGTTGCTCGTCGCCGGAGGGGCGGAAGCACTCGGACAGGGGTGTTCTATCCCGTCAACAACAAGGACTCTCTCGTTGCCGCGCATGGCCACGTACATGAGATGCTTTCCATCGGGCGTGAAGGCGAACTCCCCCATCTCCCCGATGGAGTCATAGCCTCTGCCCCTGACGCCGTCGACAACTACGAGACATTTGTTGACTTCGTGGGCATTGAATACCTGCCTGCCCACAAGACGGTTGAGAAAGCCGCAGCAACGGGCATACGTGTCATATCTCTTGAGCGCCGAGTAAACGGCGTGCCTGCTATCGGGGGAGAATGAGAAACCTCCGGTCATTTCAGTATATGGTGGTCCCTCTACGCCGTCGATAACTGCTCGAAACACGCCTCCATCCTGCGCGGTGTAGCCTATCCTCGTGCCGTCGACGCTCATGATCAGATTGCTTATGTCCTCGTACCTCTTGCCTTCAATGCCGTTTGTGACGACAAGCTGAGACGGATTGGCTTCCGCGCCGTAAGCAATAAGCGAGCCGTCCGGGCCAAAAAGAGGCCCGAAAACGTTGTCATAGGGCGGACCATCCTCGCCGTCGACGACGAAGAAGCACTTCCCCTGCCGCTTCGCGTTATAAATGAGGTGTTTCCCGTCGGGGCTGTAGATGAAATAAGGGGTTAGCCACTTTATGTTGTCGTAAGACTTGCCCCTGACGCCATCGCGTACGGCGAACCACTCCTTGCCAATGCGCGCTGCGTAACTGAGGTGCTTGCCATCGTCGCTGAATCTCAAGCCCCTGCAAGGCAGTTCGTCGTACTCGGGACCCTCGGCACCGTCAATGACAGGAATCCACTTCTGCCCTCTCCTGGCCGAGTACGCGACATGAAGGCCATCTTTGCTGAACATTGGCCCATACGGCTCTATCTCGTCGTATGCCTTGCCCTCCACGCCGTCGGCAACCTCAAGCCACTTGCCATCACGGTTCGCGCGATAAGCACAGTGTCTGCCGTCGTCGCTAAAGGCAACGAACCAACGGCTGTATTCGTATTCAGGGTTGCCACCTCCCCCGCCCAAGGTGCCGACTTCGTCGTACTCGGGCCCCTCAGCACCGTCTATCACGAAGAACTGTTTGCCGGCGCGACTGGCAATGTAGGCGACGCGACTGCCATCGCGGCTGAATGTTATGCCGATGTGGAAGGCAGGGGTAGTCCCGTAAGTCAGGCGCGCGGGCTTGTCTTCCCAGCAACCGGCGGCGTCATATTCGGGCCCTTCTGCGCCGTCGAACACCACACGGGACTTGCCGTTGCGCCCAAGAACGTATGCGTATCTGCTGTGATCTTGGGAGAACGTGAGCGAGGCTCTTGTGAGAAGCGGATCGGTCTTTCGGAGAATGACGGTTTCAGCGCATGTGACGTTGACTCTTCCGTCACCGAAAACGGGGCGGGGATGCACGTATGCTGCCACCAGTGCAGTTGCCGCCGACGCGCACAGAATCATCGCCGTAACGGCTTTGTGCTTACGCGCAAATGTACGCAGGCCGAATTTCATCGAGCTTGCCCCATGCCGCCTCTCAGATGACAAGAGTGTCGCATAAGGCGTTCTTGTCTACAAAATGCGCGAGGCGCGACACACGGGCCGCGCCCCGCGATGACAATCTCGCTGGGAAAAGGCGGCTGTCTACACGCCAGCCTGCTTGCGCTCCCTCGCCAACTCCAGGTGGTACTTCGACTTGCGGTTGGCGTGGTCGGCTTCGAGAGCCTTCTTGAAGAACTCTTCGGCCTTGTCCCAGTCGCCCAGCCCCTGGTAGCCGAGGGCCTTGACGAAGTTGTTGTATGCCTCGGTTACGCCCCAGTGGAACGGGACGCCCTTGGTCATTCTGCGCCAGATGGCCTTGGCTTCGCGGCGGCGGCCGATGCGCGCGAGGCAGAGGCCCTTGTAGTAGCCTTCTTCGCTGACGCTGCCTTCCCAGCCTTCGTGAGACTCTTCGCCGCCCTGCTTCCACGACTCGAAGGCCTTGTCAGTCTCGCCCAGACCTTCGTATGCTATGCCCGCGAGATAGAGCTGCGGCGCGTGGCGCGGGAACGCGGGCTTGCCGACTTTGAGGTTCGGCGGATACTCCATCGCTTTCTCGAAGCACTCCACCGCCTCGGCGAGCTTCCCTTCCTTAAGGAACGCTTTGCCTTTCTCCATATACGACATCACATAAATGTAGTGCCCCATACGGTCGCCTTCCCAGTGGTCGAGCTCGCTCGCCATGAGAAGATTGATCGCGTCGTCGTCGCGGCCGCTGAAGTAGTAACTCTGGGCGAGGAGCTTGCGGACCTTGGTGCTCTTAGGAAGCGCCGTGATGCCTTTCTCGAGGGACGCCGTGCGAGGGGCAAGCGAGTCGAGCTTGGCGAAAGCTTCGTCCGCCTCGGCGTAGAGTTCCTCATCATTCGGAGCGAACTCAAGCGCGCGGGCATAGAATGATGAAGCCTTCGCGGCGTCGCCTGCAACCTGGAGATAGTAGAGCCCGAGGTTTCTGAGAAGCACCGGGTAGTCGCCCATGCCGTCAAGCGCCTTCGTCCAGTGCGAAAGCGCCTCGTCATTGTGCAGACGCCATGCGAGGAAGCATCCGAGGAGATAGTGCGCGAGGGAATCCTTGTCGTTGTGCCGGATCGCGGCTTGGAGCGCCTGAACGTCCTCCCGGCGGAACGGCAACACATGGTCGGCACTCGAACGCGCAGCCGTGGAGTAGAGCGCATCGGCCTCGGTCTTGCGGCCGAGCTTCTCATTGACGTAGGCGAGGTGATAATAAACAAGCGGGTTGCATGCCTCTTTGCAGTACGTGGAGCGATAGTGCTCCAGGACCTCGGCGGCTTCCTCGAAGAGCGCCAGATCCTCGTAGTATGACGCGAGTTCGACAAAGGATTCGACCTCGCCGCGCATAATCGCGTCGCGGCCGGCAGCCTTGCCGAGCATCTCCAGTTCGTTAAGCGCAAGATACTCGAGCGGGTCCACGGCAAGGCATGCGCGCGCAGCGCTTTCGGCTTCGGCCGTCTTCCCCGCACGCCGCAGCGCGACGGCGTAAAGCGTCATAACTGTCGGCGCGACCTTGGGCGACGCGGCAGCCTCGCCAAGAAGCGCGGCCGCCTTGTCGAACTTGCCCGTCTGAAGCGCGAGCCTGCCAAGAAGCGACTTGCCCATCACCGCGGTAGCTTCGCTCTTGGCGAGTCTGCGTGCGATCTTCGCAGCATCTTTCACGCGGCCTTCGAACCTGTGGATCTCGGCGAGGAGATACTGCGCGGTCGCGTGGTTGGCGTTGCGCGCGGTGATCCTCAGAAGATGTGGGATCGCTTCGGCGTAGCTGAACATGTTGTAGAGGAGGTTGCCCTTCCAGTAGTGGCCGTCGGTGAAATCAGGCTTTGCGGCGAGCGCCTTGTCGATTGCCTCCATCGCCTTTTTGAAGTTGAACCACTTCATGTTCGCGATGGCCGATTCGATGAGCGTCTTGGGGCTGGCCTTCTCGACGTTGGAAACGTCCTTGGGCGCTTCATAATCGAGCTCGCGTATCTCCTCCCACTCACGCGTGGAGTATTCGATGATGACATCGCTACCCTGCGCGAGCCTCACCTCCATACGCCGCTGGCCTTGCGGCAGTCGCACAGTCCATTGATGGGGCTTGCCCGGCTCGAAGTCGAGGCCGCTCTTCTCGAGAAGCGTCTTGCCGCCGGCTGTCACAGTCGCGGTTGCCCCGCGGTGCGCGCGGTTGGTCACGATGCCGACATCGACCGTTTCGGGCAGCGGTTCCTTGTCGAGGCGGCTGGACATGTGGATCGCCGCCTCGCGGTTCGCGTTTACGAAATAGCCCAAGTCCCCTATCGAGAACCACACCTCGTCCCACCGCAGCGACGTCTGCGGCGGGAAGAAGTTGAACGACGCCTGCGTCGGCGTCAGCCCGCACTGCAGCTCGATATACGGTCCCTCGTCGTCGGTGAGGTTCTTCGCCCAGCTCCTCGCGTGCTCCGCCTGTCCCCAGGTGAAGAATTTCTTGCCGGGCATGAGGTGATAGTCCGCGACGTGCACAGCGCCGAACTTGCGGCTGTGATCGAAGTAGCCGAAGTAGTCCTGGCCGAGGCCGAGCATGAAGTAATCGATCCCCCGCGGGTGCGACGTGTACCATGACTTGTCGACGCCCTTGATGATGGGAAACTCCGTCTTGCCGCCCCATGTCCACGCGAGCTTCGCCGGCGCGATGAACTGGAAGCCTTGCGTCGCGTGCATTGCGCAGTTCTCCCAGTACATGTAGCGGCTCGGGTACGTCGTCGGATTCGCGAGAACCGTGTCTATGCGGAAGGCGAGCTGCCCCGGGAACACTGTGATCTTTACGGTCCACTTCATCCGCGTCGTGCGGTCCAGATCACCGACAACCGCCGAGACCGATCCGTCGGAATTCTCGAAATACGTGGAGTCCACGGTCGAGACGGTCGAAACCGTGTGACCGATGGGGAAATTCCACTCCACTCCCGTCGCGCACCACGCGCCTCGAAGCGATATGAGCCCCGGCTTGACGACGTGGTTGTTATAGAAGATTTCCTTGCCGGAGACCTTGTCATACGCCCGCCAGAGATGTCCGCCCAGTTCGGGCAGGATGATTACCTGGACGAGATCGTTCTCGAGGATGATCTGGTTATAGACCTTGTCGACCGGCACGTGGAAGAGGCGGTCTTCCATCGTGTAGGGGTACATGTGACGATACCCGCCGCCAAAGAGGATCGGATAGCGGCTGGGCTTATCCCATGTGTAGGTCCTGATCGGCTTTCGCTCGACGCGTACCGTTGCTTTCCCTGTTGTCCCTGCCTTCGCGGATGCACTGTCTGTCATTGCTTTTTCCTGCCCCTTCATCTGGTGAGATACAAACGGTTTCCCGACTGTCCCCGGACTCGCCAGGGTGTAAAGCCACAAATGATACAAACGCCAGATGTTACGTCCAGTGCGCGGGAGCGCTTTTTGCGGGCAAACCGGCGTATCGACCGCAGTGGTCGGCGATTTGGCACATGGGCATTTGTGTGCTATATTTCAAGTGTGCCATGAGGGGCATCTGTCAGTATCTTTCTGGGAGGGGCACGCATGAAGGTAAATCGGGCAATCAGGTGGGGATTATCCGCTATTTGTCTCGCCATGGGCGTAGTTGCCATCGGGTGCTCTACGCCGGGCGGCAGCGCGGGACTCACTTCCGAGCATCCGCTTATACGAAAGGCGGCCATCGAGCGGCTCGCGAAACATCCCGACATGGCGTATTACAACACTCTCGCCAAGACGCTCAAGGACGATCCCGACAGGCTCGTAAGGAGCCAGGCGGCGTTTGCCATGGGGAGGTTCAGCACCCGTTTTTTCTCCGTGGGCTTCGCGCCGTTGGAGGAAGCGCTCGAAATGGACTCTTCCGTCTTCGTGCGCGCTGCGGCGGCGACCGCACTGTCGGCAAACAGGGACAGCCGCGCTGTAGCGGTACTGATACCGGCGCTCGACGACCGGGCAAGAGGTGAGATGACCATAACCGTCGACGGCAAGACCCGAACATACAGGGCATGCGTAGCGGACGCCGCGAGGACTTCTCTCGAGAAACTTGTCGGCCTCAAGTATGCCAGCCGCGCCGAAACGGCAAAGGCGCAACGCGACGAAATCGCAAGTCAGTGGACGAACTGGTACCACTCTGTCCAGGCAAGCCTGCCGAACGACAGCGCTGTTGCAACCAAATAAAGGCGAGAGAGGGTTTTGACGCAGCCCACGGCCCCTGCTCAGGCAGGGGCCTTTCATTTCCGACGCGCTTGGCTGAAACATCATCCGGCGCCGTTCTGTCATGATCGGTGGGAACGCCGGTCCGGCGGCTACACCGAGACTGACAACTGGACTGGCCTTTCACAAGGAGCCCCCCTATGAGCAAGCCCCTCCCCTCCCCCAACGAGATCGCGCGCATTCCGCCATCGGGAGGCGGCGGCTTCAACCGTCTGATCCACGAGAAGAGCCCCTACCTCTTGCAGCATGCACCCAACCCTGTGGACTGGTATCCGTGGGGCGAGGAAGCGTTCGCGAAGGCGAAGGCCGGGGATAAACCGGTCTTCGTATCTATCGGCTATTCCACCTGCCACTGGTGCCACGTGATGGAGCGTGAGAGCTTCGAGAGTGAGGACATTGCCGCGGTGATGAATGAGAGGTTCGTGCCTATCAAGGTCGATAGGGAGGAGCGTCCGGATCTCGACGACGTGTTCATGCACACCACGCAGCTTCTGACGGGGCGCGGCGGCTGGCCCAACTCGGTGTGGCTCACGCCCGACGGCAGGCCGTGGTACGCGGGAACGTACTTCCCGCCGGAAGACCGCGGCGGCCAACCCGGATTTGGAACCCTTCTCACGACCCTCGCAGATATCTGGCGTACCCGGCGCAAGGACGTGGAAGCCCAGGCGGATGAGCTTACCGGCGCGACGAGGCAGGCCGCGGAGGCGAACACCGGAGGAGCGGGAGGCAGGGTCGATGCCGGCCTGATCGATGGAGCCATAAGCGAGCTGACGGGCGCGTTTGACAGGAAGTACGGCGGGTTCGACGGCGCTCCGAAGTTCCCGCCGCACGCTGCTCTCAGATTCATCCTCTACGAGAACGCCTTTCGGCCGTCCGGTGCGCTCCTGGAGATGGCCACCAGGACCCTCGACGGCATGGCCGGCGGCGGCATCCACGACCGCATTGGCGGCGGCTTCCACAGGTACTCTGTAGACGCGCGGTGGTTCCTGCCCCATTTCGAAAAGATGCTCTACGACAACGCGCTTCTTGTGCGCTCATATACAGACGCGTATCTCGCAACCGGTAACGACCTCTATCGCTGGATCGCGGCCAATACGATTGAGTGGGTGCTCCGCGAGATGACCGGCAAGGAGGGGGGCTTCAGCTCTGCCGCGGACGCCGATACCGCCGCAGGTGAGGGCGCTTACTACCTCTGGACACGTGACGAGGTCGTCGACGCCCTCGGCGAGGAGGAAGCCGATTTCTTCTGCCGGCTGCACGGCGTCAGGCAGGAAGGCAACATCCGCGACGAAGCAACCGGCGAACCAAGGGGAGGTAATATACTCCACTGCAGCGAGCCGCTCTCAGAGGTCGCCACGCGCGATAGGGTTTCGTTGGCCTCGCTGCGGGACCGCCTGATGAAGGACTACGCCGCACTGCACGAGGCTCGCAGCCGCAGGCCGCGCCCCTTCATCGACGACAAGGCTATCACGGCGTGGAACGGCCTTATGATCGGCGCGCTGGCGTACGCCGGCCGGCACCTCCTCGAGGCGCGTTATGTTGAGGCGGGACGCGCCGCGGCGGCATTCATCCTGGCCAATGTGTCCGAGGATGGGCGGCTCGCGAGATACAGGCGCGACGGCGAGTCTCGCCTTCAAGGGTGTCTCGACGATTACGCGTTTCTCGCAGAAGGACTACTGGAGTTGTACGACGCGACGGAGGACAACTCCTGGTTCGAACAGGCGCGCGCCCTGACAGACACTACGATCGCACACTTCTACGATCGTGAGCGTGGGGGCTTTTTCTACGCCTCGGACGACCACGAGCGGCTTATCGTCCGCGCCAGGGACGTGATGGACAAGGGAACGGCGTCAAGTAACGGCATCATGGCGTGCGTCCTTGTGAGACTTGCGCGCTCGACCGGCAGTCAGGAGTATCTCAATCTCGCTCAGGCTACAGCTGACACGTTCAGCGCTCTTGTGACGGCCTCACCGCAGGCGACGATGACCCTTGTTCTCGCCGCAGACATGCTTCTCGGCGAGACTGTGGAGGCTGGAGAGCATCGGACAACGCGTGCATAGCGGCGCACAGCCTTGCGCTCTGTTTCTCCGGCGACAGGATTGGCAGCTCTTTCGGCGCGGGGTTCACAGCGCCATCAGTCTGTCGAATCTTGCCCGCAATTCGTCCAGATACGCCCGCGGATCGCCTTTCAGGCTGCCGACGGTCTCAAAGATGAACTGCCCGCCGTAACCGATCTCCCGCACGGCGTCCATGAACGATTGCCAGTCGATCACGCCCTCGAACGGGAACCAATGCTTCTCGTCGACGCCGTCGTTGTCTGATATGTGAAAGGTCAATATCCGCTTCCCTAAGGCGCGCACGACGTCGGCGGGCTCCTCGCGAAGATTGACGTGATTTACATCCACGCAGAATCCGATACGGGATTCGCCAAGGCCCTCGACGATCTCCAGCGCTTCGGCACTTGTGTTGCCAAGGCATGTGCGAGGCAGGAGTTCCAGGGCGATCCTGACCCCGTGGCGGCCTCCGACTTCGCACAATTCCTTAAGGCTCTCTCCGGCCGCGGACAAGCGCCGCGGGCGTTCGTCGTCGGTGATCGGTTCGCTTGATCCATGGACAACAGCCATGCCGGCGCCGAGTATCGGCGCAACCGACAAGCCATACTTCATGTCATCGACGGTCCGCCTGCGTATGGAGTCGTCGAGCGATGATATGTCGTAGTCCGTCTCGAATCCAAGGTGTACCGAGCGGCATATCACCGACTCCGCAGCCAGGAGGCGGGCGGCTTCCGCAAGCGCCGTCTTGTCGTGGTAGGCAAACGATCCTTCAGTGAAGGGTATTTCCACCCGTTCGACGCCCGCCTCGGCGATAACGGCCGCGCTGCGCGCGGTTATGGCGTACCGCCCCCCTATTGCCGCCCCGCAGTATATCCTTGGCAATGCAACCTCCTGGTAATGTACCCGCGAATGCACACTTCCGGCTCCAAGACTATCGTACACTATTCTTCGCGTCTGGCAAGATGCGCGGTTCCCCTAGTCGCTCGTGACACCTGAACGGCCGCAACACGCAAAATAGCATGGATTTGATTTGCATTTGCGGCGTGAAAGATGTATAAGGGTCTTGTTTCCGGGGGGTGTGACTCCATATTTCGGGCATTCCGTGAAAGGGGGTACTATGCGCAGGTGGGTGGTGTCGTTATTGGTCGTAGGGCTTCTGGCCTTCGGGGCCGGCACAGCCTTCGCCGGCGGTTCCAACGTCTATCCGAACGGCGCCGAAGCGTTCTGGATGGGTGCCGCGCCGCCGCCGGGATTCTACTACATCAACTACGACCTGTGGTACGAGTCCCACAGGTTCAATGACAACAGCGGCAACGAGATCAAGGCCGGCCCTGTCGGGCCCTTCGACTTCGATGTCTTCGCCAACGTTTCGCGCTTCCTCTACATGTCCAAGGTCAAGATCCTCGGCGCCAACTGGGGCGGGCACGTCTTCGTTGTCCTCCAGGACTCTGACACGCGAACCATCTTCGGTCACAGCCGGGAAAGCGGTTTCGGCGACCTGATTGTCGACCCCTTCATCCTCGCCTGGCACTCGCCCAATTTCCACGTTGTAACGGGCGTTGATATCTTCTGCCCCACGGGCGACTATCAGGCCGGCCGCGTGACCAATCTCTCAGCCAACGTCTTCGTCTACGAGCCGATCGTGGCGTTCACCTACATGACGCCCCTCAAAGGGCTCACCGTCAGCATGAAGAACATGTATGACATCCCCGAGGAGAATAACGACTTCATCAACCCCTTTAACGGGGCCAAGGGGAATCTGGAATATGGCCAAGCCTACCATTTCGACTACAGTATAGACTACACTTTCAACGATAATTGGAAAGCGGGCCTTGGCGGTTATTACTACATCCAGACCACCAACGACGAGTTCAATAGCGTTGAGCTGAAGCACGCCAAGGGGCAGGTGTTCGCGATAGGGCCTGAGGTCGAGTATCTGAAGGGGCGCTTCATAGTATCCTACAGCGCGGACTTCGAGGTCGAGTCGAGAAACGCTCCGCAGGGAGTCGCCAACTGGTTGCGCGTAACATACGTCTTCTAAGGCGATCCGGGCAAGCTGGAAACCAGGGGAGTCCGAGATAGTCAGGGCAGTCCGGAGACCAGGGAAACCAGAGGCAATCAGGGCATTAGGGGACCGCTGGTATACCGGGAATTCAGGGAAGATCGAGGCCCGCGTCCAGAGCGCGGGCCTTTTTTCATTCTGTTTTCTGTTTTCAGGCCGCTGCTATCCCGCGGCGTCTTCCGTCGGCACAGCGTTTCCTCGAATAGCTGCGACCAGCAACTCCGCCGGTCCGCCTTTTGTCAGGTACCAGACCGCGCCGGCGTTTCGCATTGCCACCGCCATCGCAGTGTCATCGTGCATCGAGAGCCCTATAATCCTCACGCCGGAGACTTCAGAAGTTATGCTGCGTGTGGCTTCTACGCCGCTCAGGATCGGCAGATCGACATCCATGATTATGACGTCCGGCCGCAACTGGCGCGCCAGATTCACCGCCATCTCTCCGTCCGACGCTTCGCCCACGACCGCTATATCCTTGTGTCTGCTCAGGAGGTCCGCGAGACCCTCCAGCACTATCTTGTGATCGTCTACCAGAAGGACGCGTATCTCGCCGTTGCCGCGATTCTGCACGGGGCTTCCCGTGGCCGTTGCCGTATGCCTCGCCCGTGCAGAGGACCGTCCCTGACTGCGCTCAATCTCTTCGTATGAGCCAAGCGGTGCGCGCAGCGTTACCCGCGTGCCTTCGCCGGGGCGGCTCTCGAAATCCACGGCCCCGCCGATGAGGGCGATGCGCTCCCGCGTGCTGAAAAGCCCGAATCCTCCCGACGTGCCCCTTGCGGCCGTCTTTGCCGCATCAAATCCGACGCCTCTGTCCGCAACCGTGATCACCACTTCGCCGTCGGAAAATGCTGCCGTCAGGTCCGCGGACTTCACCTTCGCATGCTTCACGACGTTGAGAAGCACTTCCCGCACGCTCTGGAAAAGAAGTATCTTTACATGGTCGGGCATTGCCTGGGGGTTCTCGTTCCCCTCCAAGGCCATATTCACCGTGAAACCATGGGTGCTGTGCATCCACCCCGCAAGCCATTCAAGCGCGCTTACGAGTCCCGTTTCGTAGAGCGCCGGCGGACACAGTTCCGTCGTGAGCGAGCGGGAGGATTGGATCGCCTTCGCAATAAGCTCCTCAACCTGAGCGGCCGTTGCGGCCATGTCGCCGCCTTGCGACTGGGCTTTGAGCATTCCGGCCCACATCTTCGCCGCCACCAGGAGCTGCTGCAGGTCGTCATGCAGTACCTGCGCGAGGCGCACGCGCTCCCGCTGCTCAGTCTGCGTAAGCTGGGCGGCCAGGGCCCTCAGTTGTACCGCCCGCGCCTCGGCAATAGCCGTGCGTTCGGTAACCCTCTGTTCGAGCGTCTCGTTGAGGACGCGCAGGTCCCTTTCCATGCGGCTGCGATCAATTGCGTACCGGATGGCGCGCGCAAGGGAGTGACCGTCCGCGCGCCCCTTGACCAGATAGTCCTGCGCGCCGTGCGCGACGGCTTCCATGGCGGCGTCTTCGTCGGTGATTCCGGTCATGACGACTATGGGCGTCGTGTCGCAGGTTTCGCGCAGGCGGTCGAGCGTAGCCAGACCGCGCGATTCCGGCAGCATCAGGTCCAGCAGAATTACGTCGTATGCTCCCCCGGAAAGCAATCCCTTAGCCGCATCGAGGTTGCCGGCGATCGCAACGCTGTGCAGCCCGGGGTAGGCCTGCTCCAGGCTGTCCCGTAGCAGGAGCGCATCCCCCGGGTTGTCCTCTATCATCAGGATTCTGACCGGCTCAGGGTTCATCTGCTTTGCCCATTGGGCGGCAGTTTGACAACCGTAAACCAGAAATGCTCAATCGACTTGACAACGGATCTGAGCGACTCGAAATCCACGGGCTTGCATACGTAGCAGTTCGCGTTGAGATCGTACGCCTTTGCGATGTCCTGCTCCGCGGCCGAGCTCGTCAGCACCACCACGGGAATCTGACGCAGCTCGGCGTCGGTCTTGATCTCGCTCAGCACCTGCCGCCCGTCCTTCTTCGGCAGGTTGAGGTCCAGAAGAACAAGGTCAGGGCGCGCAGCGGCTGTGTACTGCCCCTGGCGTCTCAAGTACGCGAGCGCCTCCACCCCGTCCGGCACGACTGCGACGCAGTTGGCCACCTTGGCGGACTTGAGCGCTTCCATCGTCAGGAGAACATCGCCTTCATTGTCTTCGACCATCAGGATCTGAATAGGTACTTCTTTCATAGTGCCTCCTCGGCTTCTAATCCGGAATGATGAAGTAGAAAGTCGATCCCCGGCCAGGCTGTGATTCTACCCAAATGCGCCCGCCGTGTCTCTCCACAATCTTCTTGCATATGGCGAGACCTATGCCTGTTCCGGGGTACTTATCCTTTGTATGCAGACGCTGGAATATCAGGAATATCTGATCCCTGAACTCCGGCGCTATGCCAATCCCGTTGTCGCTGACGGAGAACACCCATTGTCCGTCATCGCGCTTCGCGTTGACGCGCACGGCCGGCGGCTTGTCTCCGTGGAACTTGATGGCGTTGCCAATCAGGTTCTGGAATAACTGCGCTAACTGTGAGCCGTCGGCGCGCACCATCGGCAGACTGCCGTGGCTAATCTCCGCCTTGCTCTCCTCGATAGCGGCTCTCAGGCCGGCCATGGCCCGGACGAGAGCCGCGTTGGGATCCGTCACAACCAGCTCGCCGCCTCGTCTGCCGACGCGCGAATAGGTCAAGAGATCGTCGATCAGCGTCTGCATCCTCTTTGCGCCGTCAACCGCATAGTGGATGTATTGGTCCGCCTGGGCGTCGATGTGGCTGCGATATTTCTGCTCCAGAAGCTGCATGAAGCCGCTGACCATCCTCAGCGGCTCCTGGAGGTCATGGCTTGCCACATACGCAAACTGCTCCAGGTCCTTGTTTGACCGCGAGAGCTCATCAGCCGTGCGCTTCAGGGTCTCTTCGGCCTGCTTTCGCTCGGTAATGTCCTGGCCCTGGGCGATAGTCGCAACCGGAGTCGTCCCATCGACCCCAAACAGCGTTGCGGAATTCCACAGTACCGTGCGAACATTCGCGCTGACATGCCTGATGGGAATCTCCACCGTCTCCCAGCGCTCGCCCGTCGCCGTCTGCCTGATGAATGCCATTGACTTCTCCCGGCTGTCCTCCGGAAAAAGGACGTCAAGGTTTCTTCCAAGCACGTCCGCTGCTCTGAGTCCGGTCAGTCTCTCAAACGCGTGGTTGAACCGCGTGATCCTGAACGCCCCGTCCCACACGATGATAGGGGCGTTGGCGTAGTTGATCAGGTTCTCGAGGCGCTCGCTCGTCTCGCGCAGCGCCTGCTCCGTCTCCTTGCGGCTTGTGATATCCTGCCCCTGTGCGATTGTCGCAACCGGCGTGGCGCCGTCGGGAGCGAAGAGCGTCGCCGAGTTCCAGAGCACCGTGCGAACGCTGCCGTCCATATGGAGTATCGGTATCTCGACCGTCTCCCATCGCTCGCCCGTTGCGGTCTCCCGGATGTGCGCCATCGATTCCTCGCGGCTCTCCGGGGCAAACAGTATGGAGAGTTCCCTGCCCGCAACGTCCGCCGCCCTGCGCCCCGTCAGTCGCTCGAAAGCATGATTGAAGCGCGTAATCCTGAACGACGGGTCCCAGACGATGATCGGCGCGTTCGCGTAGTCGATCAGGTTTTGCAGGTATTCGCTCGTTTCGCGCAACGCTTCCTCTATGCGCTTGCGCTGCGTGATGTCGCGCGCGACGTGAACCGATCCGATCATACGGCCCTCTTCGTCGCGCAAAGGCGTCGTGCTGACGAGGAAGTCGCCGCCAAGCTTGCTCTCATGCACCTCTGCCGTATGCTCGTTTCCATCCTTCAGGGTCAGCGCATGCGGGCAGAAAGCCGGCGGCGCGTCCGTGCCGTGCACCTTCTCAAAACACCGCACGCCGATGCATGCCTCGGCGGAACATGCCAGCTTCTCCGTCATGGCCTTATTGGCTCTCACGATGCGATTGTGATCATCCAGAATGGCGATGAGGTCGGGTACGCTGTCGAAGGTCCTCTCCCACTCCTCCTTGGCCCTGACAAGCCCTTCCTCCGCGCGCAGTTTGGCCAATGCAACCGAGACGTAGTCCGCCAACCTTTCCCAGAAAGCGATTGAGGCGGGCGTAAACATCCCCTTCCGCCGGTCATTGAGCTGCAGGAGCCCTGTCCGCTTCTCTCCCATGCGTAGCGGTATAAGAGCCACGGACTCAAACCCGAAACGGTTGCAGCAGTTGCGCGGCGGAGTTTTTGCCTCTCTTCGGGAGTCGGCCGCATTCAGCTCAGTCGTTGAGTTCGTCCAGAAACTCCCCCATTGGGTGAAGTAGGGCATTGAAGCGTCAAACCGCCCGGAGATCACGTTTCCACACATGCCTTCCAGACTTCGATCTATAGCTCCCGCCGGAATCCGCGCATCGCAGACGCCCTGCCCTGCAAGACTGTTCTCGCTTTCGACAAACCCGTCCGGGAACCCTGTCGCCGCGACGTAGGGGTAGTCGTCTCCTTCCGCCAGCCGTATGCCCACGGCCTGGCAGCCGGAATGCTTCCGCAGGAACTCGACTGCGTGCTGCGCGAGGGTGCGCGCGTCGGCGCTCACATTGACGATCTGCAGAAACTCGATCGTTATTTCGCGCTCCCGCTGCGTCTGCTTGCGCTCCGTGATGTCGCGCATGATGGCCTGCACGGCGCGCGCGCCCTGGAACTCCACTGGAGCGCCGATGCTCTCCGCGGCAACCGGCCGACCGTCCAGCCGCAGTATTGTCGTTTCCCGCAGCGGAAGAGTCGCGCCGGCCATCACTGCTTTGATCCTGTCGCCGGATATCTTGCGATCCGTCGGCGCTACAAGATCCATGATGCTGAGCGACGCGAGTTGCTCGAACGTCTCCGCCCCGTAGAGGCGCAGCGCGGCGGCGTTGGCGTAAAGCAGTCGGCCCTCGCGGTGCACGATGATGGCGTCAGGCGCCGCATCCACGAGCGCGCGGTAACGGCCTTCGCTCTCGCGTAGCGCCTTCTCCGCCTCCGCATGCGCGGCGCGCAACCTCATGGCGGTTATTCCATACGCAAGGTCGTCCGCCAGATCGCTGAGAAGCTTCGCCTCCCCCTCGGAGAATCCCTCAGGCAGCCTCGAGTATATCGTCACTGCGCCGAAAGCTTTGTCTTCGGCCATAAGGGGCAGTACGATGGAGGACGCATACCCTCGCTTGAGCGCCTGCTCGCGCCACGGCGCGAAAGCCGGATCCGTCAGCATGTTCCTGCACGTGCTGGGTTTGCCTGTGCGAATCGCCGTGCCTGTGGGGCCGCGCCCGCGTTCCGTATCGGCCCATGTGACATGAAGCGTTTCGAGATACCCCTCCTCGAAACCGGCATATGCGACAGGCCTCACGCTCTTTTGCTCGTCGTCTTCCGCATAACCTATCCATACCATGGCGTGGCCGCAGTCTTCGACGATTATCCGGCACACTCCCTTAAGGTATTCCGCTTCGTCTTTGGCGCGCAGCATCGCCTGGCTGCTGTCGCCGAGAGCGCGAAGCGTCCGGTTGAGTTGGCTAAGGGCCTCTTCTCTCTCTTTGCGTTCCGTGATATCGCTGAAAACTACTGCGAACTGCAGCGGCGCGGGCCGATATGCGAAGACTTCGTAGTGCCTCTTGAGCGCCGGAGAGTAGTTCTCGAAGTGGGCTGAGGCGCCCGTCAACGCCACTTCTCCGTACGCCTTTACCCACGTCGGATCGTCGCCGGGCAGGATTTCGCTGTGCTTCTTGCCAACCACATCGCCGCGCCTCATGCCGGTCAGCTTCTCGAACGCAGGGTTGATCTCGACGAACCGGTAATCGCACGGCGTGCCTGTTTCATCAAGAACGATCTCATGCAGCGCGAAGCCTTCGGTCATCGTGCTGAAGAGCGACCTGAACCGCTCTTCGCTGAGGCGCACGGCTTCCTCCGCGTCTCGCCTGCGCCGGTCCGCTCGATTGACGGACGCGGCCACAAGCCATACCACGGCCACGAAACAGATCGTGTAGGTGACGACTACGAGCGCCACCCCCACCGGTGACGTAAAGTACCCGTGCACTTCACCGCTGAGTCGCAGCCACCCTATGATCAGCGGCAGGATGAAAAGCGCGGGCATGAGCCGCCGCGCCATTGTGCCGCCCGCTTCCTCGCTGGTGAAGACTTTCATCAGCCACGTGTCCGGGCGGGCGCAGAAGCCGGCTATGCACAACGCAAGCAGGGCAACGCCCGTATTGAGCGCCACTGCCGGCTGCGACCACTCGTAGAGATCCTTGATACCGAAAAGGTACCCTACCAGGACGAGGTACGCCATTACCGCAAGGGGCAGGAGCATGGCATGGCCCGCGCCCGCGGCTCGCCGGCTGCGCGACGCAAACAGTATCAGCACGCATCCGAAGCCGGAAAAGACGATCGCAGTGATAGCGGCCATCCGGGTGTCTTCGGTCAGAAACAGCCTGAGAACAGGCCATGTCCCTGGCGACCATTCCCGCCCGACAGCGAGCTCGAATAGATACGTCGCCGCCGTGATAAGACCTGCAGCTGACACGACGACACCGCTCACGCGTGCGGCCGCCGCGCGCCGGCCCGCAGTGCCTTCGCGCGAGAACGTCAGCGCAGCTGCTGACATGAAGAAGCACAAGATCGTAATCTTGTGCATGGAAGTCCATTGAGGGCTAACGCTCTTGAGCGTCGCGATGTCGAATACCCAGCCGACAAGTGCGAGGCCGGCAATTGCGAAAACGGCCGCGATCATAAGCCGGCCGATTGATGCGGCGAGATGTGACGGGAATGCCCGGTTTCCTGTTCGTGTCACCATGTCTTCGTCAACAGAATTCCCCGCGGCGTCGCCCCCGCACCGCGTGTCGCCTTTGGATCCCCACACACAACACCATTAGACCTGCTAAGCGCGGCAAAGTCAAGCGTACCGCACCATCGCCCCCTGTCCCCAAAATGTGTAATTGACAGCACATTCGCCTTGCAGGTTCCCGGATTCGAACATATCTGCGCCAAATTGTCTGGCTATCGACGTATCCCCGCTTGCTGTAGCGACTTACGGCTTGGCGCTTTCAGGCTTGTCCTGGCCTGCCTTTTTCGCCTCTCGAATCGCCGACAGGAGCGACTCGGCTGGGCCACCCTTGGACAAGTATGACGATGCCCCCGCCTCCCGCATCTTGTCGGCCAGGTCCGCGTCCTCATACATTGACAGGCCAATTACCGCCACGTCTGGGAGTGCGGTCTTTATGCGCTTTGTCGCCTCAATCCCGCTCATATGGGGCAGATTCACGTCCATGATGACCACATCGGGGACAGTCTCCCTCGCCATTCCTACCGCCTGCTCGCCGTCCGCCGCCTCCGCCACAACGTCCATGTCCCCTTGGGCGCGCATTATGCCGGCGAGGCCCTCTCGCAGGATCTTGTGGTCGTCGACCAGGAGCACCCTGATTACTCCGGGTTTTCGGCGCGGCGCGGCCTTCGCTGCCCCTTGCGCGCCCTGCGGCGGCTGCGGCGCCGCGCTGTACGCGGGCATTGAAAGAGACACGCGGGTACCGCGCTTTGGCTCGCTTTCGACTTCCATTATGCCGCCGAGGGCTTCGAGGCGCTCGCGAATGCTGAAGAGGCCGAAGCCCCCGGTTTGAGCGGCCGCGGCCTTCGTAGCGTCAAAACCGATGCCTTGATCGGTCACGGTTACGGCAAGACGCGAGGGGCTGGAGCGTGTGAGGGCAACACGGGCGGTTTTGGCGCCGGAGTGTTTGACGATGTTGAAAAGCAGTTCACGGACGGCTTGAAAGAGGAATACGCGCGCCTGCTCCGGAGGTTCCTGGAAATCATCGCCGGCCTCGATAGCGACCTCAAGCCCATACTTCTCCTTGTCCCAATTGGCAAGCCATCGCAGACCCGGCAGAAGGCCGCCATGGTAGAGGGCGCGCGGGCTCAGATCAAGCGCCAGAGACCGCGAAGCGTCGATTGACTGACGAAGGAGATCATCCAACTCAGCGGCGGTCTTGCGCAGGCCGTCGTCGGCGGCGCGGGCTTTGAGCGCCTGGGTCTGAATCCTCGCGGCCGCAAGCAGCTGCTGCAGGTTGTCATGGAGCAATTCAGCGAGGCGGCGTCTTTCGCGGCTCTCGGTCTCGGAGAGCACTTCAGCCAGTGCGCGCAGCCGGGCAGTCCGGTCGGCGACTCTCTTTTCGAGGGTCTCGCTGAGAGAGCGGAGATCCGCCAGGACCCGTTTGTGCTCGGTTATATCCGTGGCCACGATGATGATTCCGGTTGCCTGCCCGGAGGCGTCCCTCAAAGGCTCCGCCTTCATATCGAAAACATAATCTCTCCCGTGTATCCTCACCGGTATCTCACGGCGCATGCCGGTGCCGCTTTCCAGAACCGAGCGCTTGAACGCCACAAGCTCCATCGCGTCGGCCGGCGGAAGGATTTCATCGTCGCGCTTGCCTGCAATGTCCTCCGGCTCGATGCCGCCCCAGGGCTGGTACACCCACGTATATCGCAGATCACGGTCATGAGCCATGACGTTAGTGGGAGATTCCTTGAGGGCCGACCGGAACCGCTCCCCCGTCAGCCACAATGCCTCCTCCACGCCGCGCCGTTCGGTAACGTCTATGGAGACGCCAACCATGCTCTCAGGTTTGCCGCGATCGTTGTAGAAAACGCGCCCCTTGTTCATCAGCACGCGGGTAGCTCCATCGGAGCGCAGTACGCGGAATTCAATGCCATAATCTTTGTGCTGGAAGAGCGCCGCGCGCACCGCCTCATCCACGCGGGAACGGTCATCAGGATGCACCGCGGCCAGAAACACATCGTATGACATCTGCGCTTCAGCCGGCAAACCAAAGAGCAACTTGCACTTGTCGTCCCACGCCAACGCTCCGCGCGCGATATCCCAATGCCAGGTGCCCATATCTGCGGCTTCGGTCGCAAGACGCAACCGGGTGTTGCTCTCCCGGAGCGCCTCGTTCTCGCGTACGCGCTCCGTCACGTCCTCGACAGTGACAACGGCGAGCGTCACTTTGCCGTCCTTGTCGCAAATGGGGGCGCCGCCATAGCTGAAGACCGTCATCTTGCCGTCGCTCAGGCGCCGAACCCGGGCTTCGTGGTTGGAGAACACCTCCCCCCTCAGCGCGCGCGCCGTCGGCCAGTCATCCGGCGGCACCGGACAGCCGCTCCTGTCGCAAAGCTCGTACAAGGCCGCAAGGTCGGCCACCGTCCGCGGCGCGTGCGAAGCGTCCCAGATGTCATGAATGGCAAGGGCTTTGGCGTTCCAGTTCACAATGCTCCCCTGCGGATCGCATATGATGACGCCGTCGTCAACGCCCTGGATAACCGCCTCCAGCCTGGACAGGTTTCGCTCCGCCGCGGCCACTGCGGCCTCGAGCGTCCGCCGCGAGAGAACGTACTCAGTGGTCTCCTGAATGATTGTGAGCACGGCGTCGGCGCCTGTGGACTCGTCGTGGAAGCGGGCGAAGCTGGCGGTGACGAACACCTCTTCCGGGCCCTTGTCGCGTATCAGTTGCAGCGGCATGTCGAATGCCTGGTATGGTTCGCCGGTCTGGTAGACGCGATCCAGTACGGGAGTGAGAACAGATGCGGCTTCAGGCCAGACCTCGCCCGCGGTGCGTCCGATCAGGTCCCCCTTGCCTCTGGCAAACCGCTCATACGCGGCGTTTGCCATCTCATAGCGGTGCTCCGGCCCGCTGAAAACGGCAATACCTACCGGTGCCTCGCGCGCCACAAGCTCAAGAAGCTCCGCTCCCGCCTCGCGCGTCGTCTGCGTCTGCATGGTGTCGTCTCACAATCGCGCGAAAAAACGGCCGGGAATCCATGCCTTGCCGCTTTTCCTAGGCTATGCACACTCTCTTAGTATAGATGACAGAGAGAAGGGGCGGCGGGTTGCTGCGAAAGCTGTAGCGCCGGTGACGTTGGCAGTAACTGCGGGGCGCGCGAAGAGGCAGACCTACTCATAGGGATAGGGTGCGCTTCAGCGCACGCGTTCCACCCGGCGCTCGAACCCGCGCAGACCTCCTCATCGGTCCATCACCCTGGAGCGCTCGCACGTGGGTTCTCCATCGGCGCGCATCGCCGGCGCTTTCCTTCGCACGTTCCCAACTTCCCACGTTCCCACTCGCGGCCGTCGCGCACTTTCGCACCCCCGGCGCTTCACCTCGCGATATACCCTTGACGCCGGGAGCAAAACTCGGTAGAAAAGCGGCGGCAATTGGTGGTGTCGCTGTGCGGGGGCGCGCGGGGCGTGGATGATCGGTTAAAGAGAATCGCCTGGAGAGTGGCGGCAATCCTCCTTGGATTGGCGGCGGCCGGCCTCATGTCGGCGGCGTTCGGAGGGGGCTTCGTCGCCTTCTACAGGACGCTTGTCGAAGGACCGTTCGGGTCGTGGGGGAGGCTCCTCGCGACGTTTGCGAAGGTGTCGCCACTCGTCTTGACAGGGCTCGCGGCAGCGCTGCCGCTCAAGGGCGGCCTATTCAACATCGGCGCCCAGGGGCAGATGTACGCGGGCGCGCTGGCCGCGATGGCAACGGCCCTTGTCTTGAGCGGCATATCACCGCTGATGCTCATTCCGCTCGTCCTTCTTGTGGGAACGGCCGCGGGCGCTGGGTTCGGCGCAATCGCCGGAAGGCTCAAGAGCCGCTACGGCGTTCACGAAGTCATCTCAACGATTATGCTCAACTTCATCGCCCTGCAGGCGACGGCATACCTCGTCAGTAGCGGCCCTCTTGCGTCGCCTGAAGGCCTTGGCCGCACGCCGCCGCTGCCGGAGGCCGCAAGACTCCCGATCATCGCCGAGGCGGAGGCGTACCCCTTGTCCATAAGCATCTTCATCGCATGCGCTGCGGCCGTCGTCGCATGGTGGTTCGTGTCGCGAAGCGTGACCGGTTTCAGGATGCGCGCCGCGGGAAGAAACGCCCTCGCTGCAACGAGGCGCGGTATAAGCGTGCCGCGCATGATCACAACCGCGATGGCGCTGGGAGGGGCATGCGCGGGGCTTGCGGGCGCGACGGAGGTCGCGGGCGTGCAGTACTCTGTAAGCGCGGCGTTCTCTACTGAGTACGGCTTCGACGGTATCGCCGTGGCCCTCCTTGCCAACGGCCATCCGCTTGGCGTCCTGCCTGCAGCATTTCTCTTCGGGGCGCTTCGCGCGGCGGGGACGATACTGCAGAGAGATACGGGGCTCTCGGCGCAGATGATATTCTGCATCGAGGCGGTCGTAATCATTGCTGCCGCCATACCCGCAGTTCCACGCTTATTGGCACGGTGGCGACCCATAGTGGCAGCGGCAGCGTGTGAAGAGTGAGAAGAGTGAAAAGGGTGAGAAGAGCGTGAAGGGCGAGAAGCACGATGGCCGGAGAGTCACTGGCGTTTGTGCTGCTAATGTAACGGCCTATGTGCCACTGGCGGCTTGCCCGCCAGTGATGAATGCCCAGATCCGCCGTAGGCGGATCACCTTATGAGTTTCGTTCGCTTCGCAGAGTTCAATAGGGTGGTCGTGACGTGGAAGTGGATCTGATCCTTGCGACGGTGATGGCGGCTGTGCCGATAGCGCTTGCGGCGCTGGGGGGAGTGCTGTCCGAGAGGGCTGGCGTCGTCAACTTCGCGCTCGAAGGGATGATGCTTTCGGGGGCATTCGCCGCTGTAACCACGTCCTACTACATGGGAAGCCCCTACCTCGCGCTCGCAGCCGCAGTCGTGGCGGGAGTCGCCATCGCATTCATGCACGCGGCGGCGTCACTGTGGTTGCGGGTCAACCAGATAATCTCATCGATCGCAGTCAATCTGTTCGCGCTCGGACTGACAGGGGCGCTATTGTGGCGGATATTCGGGCAGGGCACGACTCCCGAGGTCGCGACGCTTCCGATGTACAGCGTTCACGGCATAGCCTTCAATGCGCTCATGCCCGCGCCATTCATCATCGCGCCCATTGTGTGGGCGTTTCTGCGGTTCACGAAGGCGGGGCTTCACATGCGCGCATCCGGCGAAGACGCCGCGGCTGCACGGTCGGCGGGGATACGAGTAACGCGCGTGAAGTTTCTCGCTGTCCTCGCCTCAGGGGCGCTTGCCGGCGCGGCGGGGGCATTCATATCGATCGGCGTCCTGAGCACGTTCACAATGAACATGACCAACGGCCGCGGATACATCGCAGTCGCGGCGGTCATCTTCGGCAAGTGGAACCCTCTCGGCGCAGTCGGCGCCGCCCTTCTCTTCGGCCTCTTCTCAACCGGCAGCGACGCCCTCGCCGCATCCGCCGGCATGCGCTCCGAGATCTTCCACGCCCTCCCCTACATACTCACGCTCGTGGCGCTTGCGGGATTTGTGGGCAAGACGAAGCCGCCGGCGGACATAGGGGACATGAAGAGCGCGGCTGAAAGTGGCATGTGAGACCACGACGATGCGTGCTGCGCGACCGTTGTTGTGGTGCGCGCTGTGTCAGTCGTAGGGGCGACTCGGTGAGTCGCCCTGCCGGCTCGCGCAGAGAACTCACGGAAACGAGAGGCCGATCCTGGCCAATCGCTATCGTGCCTGAGCGACCCTGCACGACCGGTCATGCCCCCTACGGTGCGCGGCATCTTGATTTGGCGCAGCGGAAGGCGTATCATTTAGTGTAGGTCGGGGTGTAGCGCAGTCTGGTTAGCGCGCCTGCCTTGGGCGCAGGAGGTCGCCAGTTCGAATCTGGCCACCCCGACCATCTTTCAGAACTCGAACCGGCAGATGGTTCCGGGATGTCGCGGTGGCGAACCCACACCGAGGAGAAGGGCATTATGTGCCGCTGCTCCGCCGACTGCGGACCGGCAAGTGTGTCTGTAGGGGCAGGCGCCCCTGCCTGCCCTTGCCGGAGTGCCGGTTTCGCGCTGTTTCCGCACCATCGGCTTCGTCACCGATTGCTCGTGCTTCTTCTTGACGGAGCGTAACTGCGAGAGTTGAACGACCCTGCGCCCCGTTCGCCGTTCGTTGCGGGCGGGGCAGACCGAGCGTATAATCGGCGTTCGTAAACTGTTCCAATCCGGGGGACGACAACCGTGAGACTGCACCCGCGCCTCTTCCCCGGCCACCATCGATAACGAGCTATCGAGATCGAATTCCATGAACGGCAGCAAGGGCATTACCGGAATAGGCTACCAGAACGCTTATAGTCTCTCCCGTGTGCTGGAGCTCCTCGACGAGCCTGCGAAGGCGGTCTCCGTGGTCGTCGAAGGCACGGGGAAGGATATCGAAGATCTCGTTGTGAGATACGGCGACGGTTCAGAGGAGCTGGTGCAGGTTAAGACGCGTGGGACCGCCAATGCCGCGCAGGGGAACTGGGAGCCGGCGGAGATAATGGAGGTTGTCCGGCGGCTCGCGGACGCGGGCGGCAAGAGGAATGTGCGCGCCTTGCGGTTCGTCGCTACCGGGAGCGTGTCAAAACCGATTACGACGCTCAAGGAAGCGTGCAACATCCTGAGAGCGGGCGGCGCGCTGTCGCCCGCGCACGCGAAAGCCGTAAGCGACATGTCCTCCTGCCTGTGCGCGGACGACAAGACCACGCGCGATCTCATGCGTCGCCTGTGGATAGATATCCCCCATGAGAGCGAAGCGCACTTCAAGACCGAGGCGCAGTTTCGCCTTGTCAAGCATCACGGCGTCGACTCGGACGACGTGGACAAGGTGTACGGATACCTCTATGAGCGCCTGCTGGACTTAGCCAAGAGGGACGCTCCCAAAGAGCGCGCTATCCGTCGCGACGACGTCCTGCAATGGATCGGCGGCAAGCGGTGGCGGGACAGGGAGGAGTTGCTTAAAGAGTTGGCGGTTACGGACCCGGCGCTAACAAGATCGGCGGAGTATGCAGAGGAGCGAAGGCGGCATTTCAAGGGCCGCAGATGGGTATTCGAGAGGATAGAGAATTGGCTTGCCGACGAGAAGGGTCCAAGGTTCCTTCTCATCAGGGGCGAGCCGGGAATCGGCAAGACCGCTATCGCTGCGCAACTGACGCATGAGATGCCGGTAGCGGCTAAGCACTACTGTGTCGCGGGGGACACCGGGACCATCGACCCCTCCCTGTTCATCCGTTCCATAGCGAACCAGCTCGCGAAGATCGACGGCTTCGCTGATTGCATCCTCAAGGAGCGCGAGACGAAGACCGAGAGGGGCGTGAGCTTTAGCGATCTTGTCGCGATGCCGCTCACGAGGCTTCGCACGGACGGCTACGAGAAGCCCATCCTCATCGTCGTGGACGCGCTTGACGAAGCCGCGCGGAGGCTGCCTCAGGAGACGATCCTCGATATCCTCGCGGGAATCGCCGGTCTGCCGGAACAGGTGCGATTCGTCCTCACGTCGCGGCCTGACGGCAAAGTGGAGGCACGGTTCGACCAGTTGAACATTCCCTACCTACCGATCGACGCGAAAAGCGAAGACAACCTCAAGGACGTCAGGGAGTATATCAACAGTCGGATAGCCCACTCGTCAACGCTTCGCGACAGACTGCGCAAAGAAGGCGTGGAGGAAGACAGGTTCGCGAGGAGTGTGGAAAAGGCGAGCGCCGGCAATTTCCTGTATCTTGTGATGCTGCTCAAGGAGGTAGAGGACGGCACGCGGCGTGCGGATGCCGCGGAGGAACTGCCGACGGGGCTGGAGGGCATCTTCAGGGAGTATCTCACAAGGCGGGGACTCGATAGAGACAGGAATGCATGGCGCGAGCGCTATATGCCGGTAATGGGGACGCTTGCTGTCGCGCGGGAGCCGCTCACGAGAAAGCAGGTGGCGGGCTTCGCGGGGCTTTCTGCGCAGGCGGCGGGGGAAGTGCTTGACGACCTTGGGCCGTTTCTCAAGCCGGCGCTCTCAGGCAACAGGCTGTATCAGTTCTATCACCAATCGCTCTCCGACTTCGTCCGCGACGAGGAGAAAGCGGGCGCATTCCTTGTGGACGTCGAAGCGGTTCACAAGGCGATCGGGCGGTTCTATCTCTCAAGTTGCGCGCGCAAGTGGGCCGACTGCGACGACTACGGCTTGAGGCACGTCGCGGCGCATCTCAGGGAGGCAGGGGAGCGGGAGAAACTCAAGGTGCTTCTCTTCGACTACGGGTGGATCGAGGCAAAACTTGCGAAAACTGATGTGAACGCGGTGATCGCGGATTACGACCTCGTCGACGGCGAGAGCGAACTGAGACTTGTGCAGAGGGCGCTCGGGATGTCGTCGCATATCCTCGCGCGCGAGCGGAAGGCGCTGCCGTCGCAACTGCATGGCCGGCTTATGTCGTTCGACAACGAAGAGACGCCTTCTGTGGCCGCTTTCCTGCAAGGCGTGATCGCGGCGCAGAGCGCGCCGTGGCTCAGGTGCCACACATGCACCCTGAGATCTGCGGGCGATCCACTGATTCGAACGATAGAGGGGCACGAAGGCGTGGTAACCGGCGTGAGCGTCTACGAAAACGGCGCGAAGGCGATATCGGCGTCATCTGACAATACCTTGCGGATATGGGACTTGGCTACGGGCAAGCAGGTTGGAAAGCCCCTTGAGGGACACACGAGTTATGTGATGGCTGTTAGCGTCTACGAAAACGGCGCGAAGGCGATATCGGCGTCGGATGACAATACCTTGCGGATATGGGACTTGGCTACGGGCCGAGAGGTTGGAAAGCCCCTTGAGGGACACACGAATTGGGTGAACGCGGTTAGCGTCTACGAAAACGGCGCGAAGGCGATATCGGCGTCGGATGACAATACCTTGCGGATATGGGACTTGGCTACGGGCAAGCAGGTTGGAAAGCCCCTTGAGGGACACACGAATTGGGTGAACGCGGTTAGCGTCTACGAAAACGGCGCGAAGGCGATATCGGCGTCGGATGACAATACCTTGCGGATATGGGACTTGGCTACGGGCAAGCAGGTTGGAAAGCCGCTTAAGGGACACACGAGTGCGGTGACGGCTGTTAGCGTCTACGACAACGGCGCGAAGGCGATATCGGCGTCGGATGACGCGACGATAAGGGTGTGGAGGATCGATGCGCGAGAGGTCTTGAGCATCTTTGTCGCGGACGCGCCGGTGACGGCGTGCGCGGTCACGCCTGACGGAAGGACAATCGTGGCGGGGGATGAGGCGGGGAGGATTCATATACTACGGCTGGAAGAGCCGGGGCGGCCGAAGGCCGCCGGTGCGAAGAGTGCGAAAGGTGTGAAAGGTGCGAAAGGGGACAAGTGATTCGGCCACCGATGCACACCGACGGTGCGGCCAAAGGCCGCAGGCTTGAGGCTTGAGCGAAAACATGAATTCATGATCGGCGCAAAAGGCAGCGCCGTAAGGTGGTCCGCCTGCGGCGGATCTGCGACGAGTGTCCGCCCCACCAGGCGCGCCGGGGGCGCGGAACAAACGTTGTGGGAAAAGTCGGTGAACCGTCGAGTACGAAAGGGGGGAAAGGTGCAAAGAACCTGAAAGGCTAGAATCAGCCACCGGTGCACACAGATGCACGCTGATATAGACGTCTCGCGAGAGTCCCGGCAGATCCCCACATCCCTCGGTAGCCCGTAAGTCCTCCTGAACGCGTGCGCTGAAGCGCACCCTATGAATTGCTCAAGTCCCGCAGACCCATGCTTGCGTTATGGGCGATTGCTTTCGCCCAACTCTACGAGGACGACCGCCGTGGCGGCGACGGCGTCGCCGTGGCCGATGGGGCCGAAGCCTTCGAAGGTGCGGGCCTTGAGGCCGATGCAGGAGCGGTCGAGGCCGGTGAGGGTGGCGAGATGATCGCGCATGGCGTCCTTCAAGGGGCCGAGCTTGGGACGCTCCAGATAGATGGTCAGGTCGATGTTGACGGGGCGGGCACCCTGTTCTTGGAGCTCCCACAGAACGCGCTCGACGAGGTGGCTCGAATCGGCGTCCTTCCATTCCGGGGAGGAGTCGGGGAACCATTCGCCGATGTCGCCGAGGCCGAGGGCGCCGAGAAAGGCGTCGGCGAGGGCGTGGAGGACAACGTCGGCGTCGCTGTGGCCGAGGGCCCCGGTTTCACAGGGGACGTGGACGCCGGCGAGCATGAGGCGGCGTCCGCGAACAAGGGGGTGGATGTCGAAGCCGTGGCCGATGCGCATTATTGGCCCTCCTTCGGAGGGCCAGTCCGAAGTCCGAAGTCCGAAGTCTGAAGGCAAGGCAAAGAGAACATCGATCGGTCCTGCACGCCACGGTAAAGAGAGGCCGCAAGGCGTCACGGCCCTCACCCTACCCTCTCCCAGAGGGCGAGGGGACCAAACCGGCGCAAGAGACGGCGCCGTAAGGTGGCAGACAAGAATGTCTGCCCCACCAAGGGCGCACAGCCGTGCGCCCCTACGATTCGGGCGCGGCGAGCAGCGCCCCTACATCAGCAACAACGACACACAAAGTCAAAAGAAACGGGGCCGTGAAGAAACGGCCCCGTGGTTGTCAGAGAACGAGTAAGGCTACTTGCCGGCCTTGGAGTACCTCGAGAGTTTCATCTCGGCGTCGGCCTTGGCCTTGGGGTCGCGGGAGCCTTCGACTGCGAGCTTGTAGGTGTCGATAGCTTCCTGATCGCGGCCAAGCTTGGCGAACATGTCGCCGGCCTTCACGAGCGCGGGCTCCATGATAGCGGGATTCAGGTCGTAGGCCTTCTTGTAGTAGCTGGCGGCCAGATCGTAGTCGCGGTAGTTGAAGCCGGAGTAGAGCTGACCCATCTCCCAAGCGGCCAGAGGGGCCTTGTCGCTTTCGGGCCATCTCGTCAGGACGGTCGAGAAGCGCTGCAGCGCGAGGTCCTTACGGGCCTTGAACTGGCTCTGGGCCAGGATGACGCCGTCCACGTAGTAATCGTTGGCGTCGGGAACCGCTCTCAGGACCTTGGTCGGCTCGGTAGCTTCGCCGCCCGGAATCTTCTCGGCATAGTTGAAGTGCTCGTAGCCGTTGAAATTGCCGAGCTCTCTTGCGGCGCGGTCCGCACTGGCCATATCGCCGGCGCTCAAATAGTAGTTCTGAAGCTCGGTCAGCGCCGCGACGTACTCGGCGCGGGCTTTCTCGACTCTCTCGACCAGCGCGAGGTTAACGCCGGCCTGATAGGTCTGCGCGAACACGATACCAGCCAACGCCAAGGCCAGTACTCCCCCCGCAAATGTAAAACGAATGGACCGCATCTGCTCCTCCTTTCAACCCGAAATACAGCAACCCTCCAAGGAGCCTATCCCAACAGGTCTCGTGGACGTCGTTGCGATTACTCAAAGATGCCTTCACAGGCCATCTTCAGAGAGAAGCAACGTCTGGACTGACGATCCACCCGATGCGAATCGCAACCCAGTGGGACGCCGCCGATATGCGTCGCATCGCTTTGTCGCTCGTCGTCGGCGTATGTCTCCATACGCCTTCCTCCTCGCTTCGCGCGCTACTCGCATCTCGGGGCGTCGCCGCCACGATGCCTATTGGGATAGGCTCCGGGTCCTATATCGTCTCGTTCTACCCCTGAAAATTCAAGTTTTTTATGCCCGAAAGCACGATTCTCAATCTCGCGAGGCGAAAATCGCCTTGGCAAGGGCAAGATCGTCGGGGGTAGTGATCTTGAAATTGTCGTAAGTGCTTGCCACGACAGCTACTTGGCCACCGGCAGCCTCGACGACAGCGGCGTCGTCGGTGAACTCGGCCGAGCCCGCGCGGCGATAGGCGGCGACGATTACCTCCCGCCGGAAACCCTGGGGGGTCTGGGCAAGGTAGAGCGAATCGCGCGGTATGGTGGCAGTTATGATGCCATCCTTCGCGCGCTTGACGGTGTCTTTCACCGGCGCGGCGGCAATGGCGGCGCCGTGCTTCTGGGCGGCTTCGATAACGCCGTGGACTACATTGTGGCTTACAAAGGGGCGCACGGCATCGTGGATGAGGACGATTTCGATGCCGGGGACAAGAGCGGCGAGGGCGTTGGAAACGCTTTCCGTGCGCGTAGCGCCGCCCTGAACGATGTGGGTGACGCCGAAGCAACGCATCTCGACGAGGAACGCATCCTTATTGGCGTAGTCGGCGCCGCTAACCGCGAGGATGACCTGCGAGATTCCCTTGATGTCGCGGAAGCGGTCGAGGGTGTGATGAAGTATCGGGCGGCCGGCAAGGGTCAGGAACGGCTTGCGGACGTTGCTTTTCATCCGGGCGCCTTCGCCAGCGGCGGGGATTATGAGAGATATGTTGCCGGACATGCGGCTACCCTTCGGGCCTGCCGAAAATCATGCGGCCGGCTGCCGTCTGCAGGACGCTTGTGACGGCGATGCTGACGTTTCTGCCGATGCGCTGACGGCCGCCTTCGACGACCACCATCGTGCCGTCGTCGAGATAGCCGACGCCCTGGTCGGGGCCTTCGCCGGGCTTGATGATCGAGACGGACATCGTCTCGCCGGGAAGGACCACGGGCCGCAGGGAATTGGCCATTTCGTTGAGGTTGATCACTTCGATGCCCTGGACCTGGGCCATTTTGTTGAGGTTGTAATCGGCGGTGAGGATGCGGCCTTCGAGCGTGGTCGCGAGCTTTACGAGGCGCTGATCGACGGGCTCGTCGCTTTCGTCGGACTCGTAGACCTTAACCTCCACCCTTTCGTTCTGGCGCAGGCGCGATAGAACGTCGAGGCCTCTGCGGCCGCGGATGCGTCTTGTGCGGACGCTGGAATCGGCGATCGCCTGGAGCTCCGACAGCACGAAGCTCGGCACGACAAGAGGGTCCTGAATGATGCCGGTCTCGATGAGGTCGGCGATGCGGCCGTCGATAACGGCGCTCGTGTCGAGGACGAGAGCGCGCTCGCCGCGCGTTTGGCGGCGGAACTCGACGTAGGGGATGACGAAGCGGAAGTTGTCCTTGGTCTGGAGGATGATCGTCACGGAAAGGTACGTCAGCACTACCCACAGGATGATTTCGACCGCGCGGTAATAGTTAGGGTCGCTGAAATCGCGGAAGAGGAGCGAAACGGCGTTCGACATGAAGACCGCGAGGAGGCCGCCGACCAGAAGACCAATGAAGATCGCGCCCAGCGTGGCGGGCGAGCGCCGTCCGATGGCTACGTCGAGGACGATCGCGAAGAGGCCGAGGAGAACGCAGGCGATAACCATCTTGAAGGGGTCGGAGAAGAAGGTGTCTTCCGTCTTGATAATGTTAGCGGCAGCGAGGCCGGCGCCGGCGATCACCAGAATGAAGACACCCCTGATTATGTAGAGAAGCGTCCGCACGTTCCGTGAATCCTTACGCCATGTATCCCACGATCAGACAAGGTCGATCCGCCGACGGCGGATCGTACACAGTGGGCGACTCATCGAGTCGCCCTTACGATGGGCGCGGCAGAGAGCGCATATGCGATATCAGGCGCCAGGCACTCACGGCCCTCACCCTGCCCTCTCCCAGAGGGAGAGGGGACTCGCGCGAAGCATCTCGCGCATAAGGCCGGGCGACGCTCGCGCCGCCCCTACATAATCACTGGTGGACAAGCCACCAGTGCCACACGATGGGCGCGGCAGCGCCCCCGCACATTTTACGTCAGCTCGTATGGGTAAAACAGCTTCTTGTACTCGTCCTGAGCATATCTATCGGTCATTCCGGCGATATAATCGCATACTCCTCTGTACAGACCGACTTCTTTTGCGTGCTTCTGGAACTCGGGCGGCAGTTGCGTCGGCTCGGCAACGTACGCTTCAAACATCTCCCGGACGAAGCGGCCTGCCTTTATAGCCATCCGTTTGACGCGGTGGTGGCGATAGAGATTGAGCAAGAGATACTCCTCCAGTTCCTTCTTCGACGCGGCGCGCTCCGGAGAGAAACCCACGAGCTCGCGACCGCGCTCGCGGACATCCGCGACCGACCTGAGTTTACGCTTCTTTATGCGCTTTCGCGTCTCCTCAAGAACGTCGAGCACTTCGATGTTGATCAGCGCGCGGACGATCTGCCGCTGGCGAACGACGCCCCTGATGCCGCCGTAACGCGCCTTTACGTCGCGAAGGGCTTCGGCAAAGAGCGGCCGGCCCATCAGGTCCGCTTCGGCGATAAGCCCTGAAGTAAGGCCGTCGTCCACGTCGTGGCTGTCGTAAGCTATTGCGTCTGATATATCTACGACCTGCGTCTCGATAAGAGGAGCTTGGGTGAAGTCGAATTCGAGCTTTCCACCCCAATAGGGGCGCCCCTCGGGCTCATCGAAGCGGGTATTGTGCTTTGCGAGCGATTCACGGACTTCGTAGGTCAGGTTGAGGCCGGGAAAGCCCGGATAGCGCATTTCCAGTTGGTCGACCGTCCAGAGGCCCTGGAGGTTATGCTCGAAACCGCCGTGCTCCTTCATGAGATCCCTGAGAGCGTCCTCGCCGGAGTGGCCGAAGGGTGTGTGGCCGAGGTCATGGGCGAGGGCGACCGCTTCGGTCAGATCCTCGTTGAGACCCAATTCGCGCGAGATGGACCGCGCGATCTGGGCGACTTCGAGAGTATGCGTCAGGCGCGTTCTGTAGGAATCGCCCTCGTGGTTGACGAAGACCTGGGTTTTGTACTCCAGACGGCGGAACGCCGTCGAATGAATGACCCTGTCACGGTCGCGCTGGTAGGGGTTTCGATAGTCGGGGGAATCTTCATATCGCCGGCCGCGGCTGTCGGCGGCGTGGGTAGCGTAAGGCGCGAGGCTTCCTGCATCGCGCGGCGCAGGTTTCGTGGCAATTGGCTTCTTCATTCCTTAAGGGCCTCCTTCAACTGGGCGTAGAGGTCCTTTAGCGCCTGCGGAACGATCTTCACGTCCGCGAGAACGGGCATGAAATTCGTGTCGCCGTCCCAGCGAGGGACTATGTGCGCGTGAACGTGCTCGGCGACGCCGGCGCCGGCGGCCTTGCCGATGTTAAAGCCTATATTGAAGCCGTTGGGCTTCATTACCTTGCGAAGGAGGTCTTCCGTGCGCGCGAGGCCGTCGAGAAGGTCCATGCGCTCGTCGCAGGAAAGGGACGGCAGATCGCCTATGTGGCGGCACGGGACCACCATGAGGTGGCCATTATTGTAGGGGTACAGGTTGACGATGCAGAAGGAGTGCTTCGTGCGCCAGATGACGAAATTGTCGTCGTCATGCTCGCTGTCCGCCGCTGCGGCGCAGAGAAAGCATCCGCCAGGATCGGAGATCTTGGCTATGTAGGACATGCGCCAAGGGGCCCAAAGCCGTTCCATGCGGGTCAGACCTCCCGATCCATTGTCACTATCTCCCAGGACACATCGGCCCCTGTCACAGTCAGCAGCCCGGCCGTCCTCTGCCCGTGGTGCCTGGCCTCGCACGGGGAGCCGGGGTTGAGAACCCTCAGACCGGCAACGGATACGTCAGACTCCTTGTGCGTATGGCCACAGAGGACAACCGATACACCCTTGCTTCTATAACCCTCGGCGAGGGTCTCTGCCCTGCGCGCGTCATTCGGAAAGGCGTGGACCAGGAGCAGTCTCACGCCTTCGATATCCACGATGCGTTCGACCGGAAACATCTGTCGCACGCTCCAGGGGTCGCAGTTGCCCGAGACGCCGTAGAGCGTCCTGCCTGACGACAAGGTGCGGGCGAACTGGGCGCTTACCCAATCCCCCAGATGTGCCACAACGTCGGCGGAGTCCACAATCTCCCGGAATCGCGCCGGCGGTTCCTTGCGGCGCTCGCCGATGTGCGTATCGGAGATGACCGCAATTCTCACGCTCAATGCCTGCAAGTGCCGCAGTGACCGCCGCCGCAGGAACCGCATCCACAACTGCCGCCATGCCCGTTTCCGTTCCCCGAAGAGGACTTGGCGCGGGTGCCCTGAGCGGCGAACGTGCTCATAAGCTTTGTCGTCTTCCTGCCGCCGCACTTGGGGCACTTCTGCGGCGAAGTATCGCTCATCGAGCGCACAAGCGCCTCAAAAACGTCGTCGCACGATGCGCACCTGTATTCGTAAATCGGCATATGGGAATCCTTTGTCGATCCGCTGCGCGGATCGTGACAGCAATCACTGGCGGCCAAGCCGCCAGTGCCACATAGCACCTATCGACGGCGCGGTCAGCGCGGACCGGTCATAAAGCGCGTTACCTTGACGCCGCCGGGTCTGGCATCGGCGCCTATCTGCTGGCCGGCGTTCACTGCCTGGCCTTTGGCCACTATAGGCGTAAAGCTGCCGGCGTACACGGCGCGCTCCGTCTTGTCCTGGTTCTCTATTATAACAACGTCGCCGAGGCTGGGGTATCCCCTGTGGACCTCGGTGACCCTTCCCTGGGAGATCGCGCTCATCTTGCCGTCAGGCGTGGTAGGCGCACCGGTGGTGCTGGTCCAACTGATTGTGGCGGCAGGCGAAGCGGACTTCGCGGCGGGCGATTTCCGGCCGGCAGCACTCGAAGCGGCGGTTGATGAAGGTGCGACGGCCGCTGCGGCAGGAATCTTCACAGGCTGAGGCGCGGCCCCCCGCGTGGGCGCCGGAGACTCCTGGAAAGAGTCCGTCCGCTCTCTTACCTTCGGCACGACAAGGACGCTACCGGGCGTGAGGGGCGTGTTTTCGCTGATGCCGTTGGTTGAGGCGAAGAGGGTGTAGTCAACGCCGAGCTTTGCCGCGACAGCGCGGGGCGCGTCGCCAGCTTGGACGGTATAGGAGCCTTCAGGATAAGCGGCCTGATTCAGCAGGCCAACCTGCCTGGCTATCGGATCCCGCTGGGAAGAAGCAACGCGCGTGGAGGTATCGCGGCACGAGACAGCGAAGAAGATGAACAAAGTCATTGCCGCGAGAGCAATGATCGAGGCGGGCGATCCAGAGCCTATCCTACTAACCATCGTGGCGGCGACGCCGCGAGATGCGAGCAGCGCAAGGAGCGAGGAGGAAGGTGTGTTCGATACACACCGACGACGAGCGACACCGCGATGCGAAGCATATCGTCGGCGTCCCTTCGGGTTGCGGCGGCCGCAGGCCATCTGCTGCGTCGCTCCTCCCCGACTTATTTCTGAATAAGCCTTCGTCGAAAGCTCCTTGCATATGGCTTGCGGGCGCTCGCAACGCCGCTCACGAGGGTTAGTAGGATAGGCTCTTATGCATCCCCCGTGCCTTTCCAGACAGCAGAAATAACATGGAGCGGGCGATGGGATTCGAACCCACGACATTCGGCTTGGGAAGCCGACATTCTACCACTGAATTACGCCCGCTCTCGGTCCTATATTGTTACAGAAGGGCGAACCGCTTGTCAACTCTTTTCCAACTGGCGCAGAGGCACTTCGACCAGGAACTGACGGAACACCATGCCTTGGCGCCGGATGATCACGAGATAGATAGTACCCGCATTCTGGAGCGGCTCGAGCGCCGCGGCGAAGGAGTCCATGTCGGGCGTCAGCGTGTCGTTCACCTGAAGGATAACGTCGCCAACCTCCAGACCTGCCTGCGCCCCAGCCGAGTCGTTCCTGGCATCCGAGACCAGGATGCCTTTGTCTATATCGATGCCTACGTTGCGCGAAAGCGACCTGCCCATCTGTTTGACGGTGATGCCGAGAATCGATTGGGCGAGTTTCGCGCCGTCCGGCTTGGGGATCTGAGTCGCAGTGAAGGAGACTTCGCGCTGCTGGCCGTCATGGGCGATCGCCATAGTGAAGCTCTCCGTGCCGGACGCAAGCACCGCAGCCATGAAGTCAACGAGGGATGAGACAGGGCGTTCGCCGACCGCGGTGACGGCATCGCCGACGGCTATGCCGGCGGGCCCGTTCGCGTCGACGCTCTTGACGGTGAGAGCGGTCTGGGGGCCTGAGCCCGTATACTTCTCCTGAACGTCGAAGCCCAGCCGGAGGCGGAGCAGCTTGCGGTAATCCATAAGGGCGGCAAGAGACTTCTTCACGCGGTCAACGGGAATCGCGAAGCCTATGCCCTGCCCGTCGGAGCGCATGGCGCTATTGACGCCGATGACTTCGCCGAAGACGTTGAGGAGCGGTCCGCCGGAATTGCCGGGATTGATGAGGGCGTCGGTTTGAAGGAAGTCCTGGAAAGCGACCCTGTCCTCTATGATCACGTCGCGATGGGTCGCGCTGATGACGCCCGTGGTGACGGAGTTCGACAGGCCGAAGGGGTTGCCGACGGCTATGGCCTTCTCGCCGACCAGAAGATCGTCGCTGCGGCCGAGGACCAGAAACGGCAGCGGCTTGGACTCCTTGATCTTTATGACCGCAACGTCGGTAGCAAGGTCGACGTTGACGAGCTCGGCCGCGTATTGGACGCCGTCGCCCAGTGTCACGGTGATCTTCGACGCGCGATCCACGACGTGAGCGTTTGTGAAAATGTAACCGTCGGGCGTGAAGATGCCGCCGGAGCCGAGAGAGTTCGCGACCACTGGCCCGCCGAAGAACGGATTGTCGAACGGACTCTCGCCGCTGAAGAAACCGCGCTGAACAATCTTTTCGGTAGAGATGTTTACGACCGCCGGGGCGGCCTTCTCGACCGCTTTCACAACGGGGTCGCGCCGGATGTCGAGGCGCTCGTCGGCTCTCACCGTGGCGGTCAGAACTGCGAATACGGCAACTGCGGCAACCAGAATCCCCTGTTTACCTGTCATTGATTCCCCTCGTTTTCCTTTCACGCGTTTCAGATGATGACGCCTCTCTTGAAGGCGTCGCTTGTCTTCCATATACCCGGGACGGCCCTATGGCATTTGGGGCATTTGCCGTCGGCAAGGGAATTGGACAGGACCATCATGCCCACCCTCTTGATAACGGCTGTGCCGCACCCCGGACAGATAGTATCGGCTTTTCCGGCGAGTTCTATGTTGCCTACGTAGACAAAATGCAGCCCCTCGGCTTTGGCCGTTTCGTGTGCCCTCGCCATGACCTCAACGGGCGTCTGCGGGAGACGCAGCTTGTACATCGGGAAATAGCGGCTGAAGTGCAGCGGCACGTCGGGGCCCAAACTCGTCGCGACCCAGTTGGCAAGGCGTTTCACTTCGTCGGCGGAATCGTTCTTGCCGGTGATGAGGAGCACGACGATTTCGAACCACATACCCTGCGCCTTGAGCGTCTTCAACGTGTCGAGGACGGGCTGGAGCTTGCCCTTGCACACTTGGGAGTAGAAGGATTCGCTATGTGCCTTGAGGTCGATCTTGACTGCGCCAAGCACCTTGCAGAGGTCGAGCATGGGCTGTTTCTGCATGTAGCCGTTGGAAATCATCACGGTCGGGATCGCGGCGGCGCGGGACTTCTCGGCGGTCGCGTGAACGTATTCGTAAAAGACCGTCGGCTCGTTGTAAGTGCAGGCTATCGATTCGGCGCCCGCCGCGCGGGCATTAGTGACGACCCTCTCGGGCGGAAGGTCATATGCTTCGACCTGCTCGGGGCGAAACTGCGAGATGTTCCAGTTCTGGCAGAACTGGCACTCCATGTTGCACCCGGCGGTTCCGATCGAGTATGCGGAGACGCCGGGGAGATAGTGAAAGAGCGGTTTCTTCTCTATCGGGTCTATGTGGACCGCCGCGGGCCGGCCGTAGACAAGGGTGTAGTATTTTCCATCGTGGTTTTCGCGCACGCCGCAATAACCGCGCTCCATGTCGGCTACGGAGCATTCGCGCGGACAGAGCTTGCACCGAACGCGCTTGCGCTCAAGAGGCTCCCAGTGCGCGGCGTCATGAAGCGACGGCGTATCGGATGCCTCCGGCTCGGCCAACACGGGCGATTCGGCTTGCCCGGCATAGATAAGCCTGTAGGCGCCCGCGGCGATCGCCGTGGCGCCCATAGCCGCGCAGCCGGCAAAGAGTTTGCGTCTGGAAATGCCCATAGGTCACCTACAATTTGGATGCGCCTTCCGCCACCATATTCTATTCGGGCAGTGGGAAATGGTCAAACAGCAGGCAGTGCCAAGGCACCTGCGCCAAGCCGTTTCACGGCCGTTCGCACAAGAGATTCGGTTGTCGAAGAGCGAGAAGAACGGTTCTGAGCCTGAAGCAGAATCGCAAGACCTGGAAAACCCACGGCCGGCAGGGGCGAAAAGAGAAACAGCCCTTCCCCATATGCGTCTGCCAGGAATACAGTCCCTCTATGGATAGAGGCACCCACAAGGTTTTGGCATTTTGCAGGAGACGTAAGTCCAATAGCTGATCTCCGAGATATGAACGCAAGCCCTTGCGCAGACAGCGACTTAAGGAAGAAGTGAGAATCGCGGGTTTTTCTTCCAAACCTCACAAGGCTTATAAGTGCCCCGTGGGGCACAAGACACAGCATATGTGGGTGCACGGGCGAGGCTGCAGAGCAGCCACAAGACCGGGAATCGAGCAGGCAGGGTGACAGCCCTGTAAGGGCTTGCAAGGTACGCCCGAAAGCAGAGGCGGCACCCGAAGGTGCCGCCTCGTGTTACGCGTGACTACAGTCTCACTACGAGCTCGCAGCCGGCGGCAGGAAGCCGAAAGTCGCGAGGGTAACGAAACTGTCGGTGCTCTCGATCACCAGGCGGTACGGATTTGTGGTGCCGGGAGCTGTGGCATCCCAGCAATAAATGTTGTCCGAATTGGCTCCGCAGGTCGGCAGAGGGGACCATGCCACGTGGCCGTCGATGAACAGCACGTTCTCGCCCTCGTACCCGTGATTGGGCGAGTTGCTGTCGAACGGGCTATCCAACTGATTCGGGTTCTCCCAACTGATATCAGTGGCGAACTTGCCACCCTGATCAGCGGGGTAGTCGTCGTCCTCGCAACCGAACGGACGGTCGGCCATAAGGGCGACTCCCGACGGATCGTCATCGCGCTTCTGGTTGTCGTAAGCATACGCCGTCGACGCAGACGCCAGCTTGTTGGCGGTTCCCGCCGCCATGCTGTATACCGCGTCAATGTAGTACGCTTCGCCCAGACCCAAACTGAACGTCTGGCCAGCCTTGATGCTGTGGGGGGCCCAAGACGCGCTCGGGCACAGGAAGAAATCCGGGTCCTTCGCGTAGCCCTTGGACCACAGCAACGTCATGTCCGCCAACGCGCTGCCCCTTCCCTTCGGGAACGCGGCATCGTAGTCGTTGGAGTACATGAGAAGCGCAAGACCCAACTGCTTCAAGTTGCTCTTGCAGTTTGTCCTGCGAGCCTGCTCACGAGCGCGGGTCAGAGCGGGGAGAAGCATAGCCGCCAGAATGGAAATAATTGCGATCACGACCAACAGCTCGATAAGCGTAAATCCCTTTCTCTTCATACCGGTTCACCTCCTCTCGCTACTTTCCTCTTGATTTTGCCCAAGCGGTCCCACACCGCCCGAGTTGTGACGACAACTTCAGACATGCGCGCCGTGTACTTCAATGGCGGCCAGATCGGGCCGGCAAAAGAACAATGGTGAACGTCGAAGATGTCCGCCTTGCGGCGCCATCTGAGATGCCCCGATTGCCCGACGGCGCCAATTCCGGCGGGGAGCGCATTAGACAACATTTGAGCATCGAAGTCAAGAGAAGAAACCGACCTGAAAACAAGGTTTCACGGAAGGCTCGAAATGGCAATGAGTTACGACTCTTGCCCCCTACCAGTCAGTCAGCACCGGGGGCATCTTCGGCTCGGCGGCGCCGACTGCGAAAAGAAGCTCTTCAATGAGCTCATTTCGCCTCGCGCGATATATAGGGTCGTCAAAGAGGTTTCGGTGCTCATAGGGGTCGTTCACGAGGTCGTACATCTCGCCATCGTGGAGGTTTGGAAAGACGGTTATGCGCCAATCCTGCTTGTTGACTGTGAAATGGTGATATTCCCTGAGCGCTTTGCTCCAACCGGCTTCGAAGGCGTAGTCGCGCAGCGGCGTTTCGCCGGGGCCGGGAAGGACGACGCCCTGTACGGGGCTGGGGATCTCGACGCCGCACCTCGAGAGAAGCGTGGGCATGACGTCGAGGTTACTTGTCACGCAGTCCACCTCGCCGGCCGCGGCTGAGGGGTCCGCGATAATGAGCGGGATATGCAGGAGGCTGCGGCACGGCAGCTGCCCCTTGTACAGGAAGTGATGGTCGCCGAGAAAGTCGCCGTGGTCGGATGTAAATGCGACAATCGTCTCGCCGTCGAGTCCCTTTTGGGAAAGCTTCGCCAGCACGCGGCCGATGCAGTCGTCGATCAGCGCGATCATCCCGTAAGTGTGCGCGAGCACCTGGTTATACGCCGCACCCTTGAAGTCGCGGAACCACCGGACGCCGCCGTCCTTTGGGAAGGGGTTCGAGATCATCGCGTCGCGATAGGGTTTGGGCTTGGTGTCATTTTCGCCCTGCACCGCGTGAGGAAGATCAAATTCGACGCCGTTGTACATTGTGCTGTAAGGGGCGGGAGGCGTGAACGGGTGGTGAGGATCGGGGAACGAAACAAAGAGAAAGAATGGCCTGTCGCCCGACGCAAGTTTCTCAATCACGTCGACGGCATTATCCGCGACCCACGTGCTGTGATGCGCCTCCAGGGGAAGGCTCGACTTGTATGAAAGGAACTGCTTGTAGACTTCAGGCGATAGAGCGTTTTCGGGTCCGAGCTTGAGGCCGGGGAAGCGCTTCGCGCGCCATCGGCCGTAGTGTCCGCCGACATTCTCGCCGTGGGCGGTTGTGAGGCGTACCTCTTCGAAACCGTAGTACGGCCCATGCCAGTTGTCGAGCTCGCCCTTCGCCCAGCGCTCCATGCTTTCCATTGACGTGTCGCCGGGATAGGATTTGTAAGTCTGGAGGTGGAGCTTTCCGACAGATACGGTGTGGTACCCTGCGCGACGAAGCGCTTCGGCAACCGTGATTTCCGTTTCCGGCAGGAAGATGCCGTTGTCGAGCACTCTATGGGCGAGCGTCGTGCGGCCGGTAAGAAAGGACGATCGGCTCGGCATGCAGACGGGATTGGTCGCGTAGTGGCGGGAGTATAGGTTTCCGCGCACGGCGAGGGAATCGATATTGGGCGTGCGGGCGTACGAATTACCCATGCAGCCGGGGCTATCGCCACGCTGCTGATCGGTATAGAAGATAACGACATTCCTGCGTTTCGGCGGCTTGTCAATCATATGCGAATCCCCAAAGGTGCCGGAAAGACACACGCGCTACGATCACCGATGCCATAGGTTACATAGCATCGCCGTCCAGGTAAATCCACGAGTGGTGCGCCATCAAATGGGCAAGCGACTCGGTGCTGTCAGCCGTGCCCAGAACGCCCGGGCCGGGGTTGAGAAACACCATCATTATGCCGACGCCGTCGGGGCGGTTGGCCAGGCGAAAAGGCGTGGGATCATCGCAGTCGGCGGCTTGACCGTCCGGCCTGCAATAGACGCGCGCAATGCTCCCGAACGCCGTTTGAAGGGCTTCAAGGCCGGTTTTCTCGTCGTTGCCGATCCAGAATGAGACCGCACTGACTCCTTTTTGGGCAGCCCATGACACAGCCGCAGCGAAGACGGCCGCACCGACGGAGGGCTTGGCGGGCGTCCAGGCGATTTCGTCTACAGCGTCGTGGCCAGCGCCGGCTCGGAAATAGCCGATTGGCCTCTCATCGCGGAGAACGGTCAAGTACTCCCCTTCCCGCGTGCGTTTCAGGCACCATCGACGCCAATAATCATGCGAGCGTACGACCGGGCCGAAGAAACGCGAGTACCTGGAGCCGTAGACACGGGAGAGAAAGGGGATATCGCGTTCGGCGGAGGGGCGCACACGGACGCCGGGGCTATCACAATCGCCTGCACTGACGACGTACTTCCACGTGAGCTGTGATCGTTTCTCCCCGACGGGAAGCCAGCCGATACTGCCGCCATATGTGCGAAATCGGCCGAAAAGGAGGCCGTAGGCCCAACCTTCCGCTCGCATGTACTCTTCCGCGTTCTTCATCAGCAGCCGCACATACCCCTTGCGCCTGAAATCGGGATGCGTTGCTACCGAAGCAACTATGCCAAAGTGGACGGTATCGCCGCACACGTGAGCTTCGCGCTCCCATATGTGGAGCGTACTCACCGGTTGACCATCGGCGAGGAGAATGCGCGTGTTTTCGGGGCGGTCGTGAGGATCCATGTGGGATTCGCCGACAGATTCGACCGGATTGGCGAGGCTGGGGCCGTAGGATTCGGCGTCGTAGGCGAGGTTGATGAGGCCGCAGATATCGGGACGCTCGTCCAATCGTGCTGCTCGGATCTCGATAGCCATAACTGTTTCTCCCCGCCCCTTGTATGCATACAGTCTACCTGTCGGCAAGGCGTGGTAAATAGAATTAGGATACGCGAATGGGAGTCCGGCAAGGGCAGGCACGGGGGCCTGCCCCTACAGAGGCATACAGCCGCGCCAACACTGTGAGAGCCCCGCGCGTCGATCGTTTCGCCTTGACACTCTATTCCCAACGCCGTATTATCGCGGGCGTAGCAACTAACGGAGGAAGGAGGTTCTCGCATGAAGATAGATATCCATACGCACCTATCGAAGGACCCGTCCTACGCCGACAGGATGGTCGAGGCGGAGAAGGCGATAGGCGTGGACAAATTCGTCACATTCGGCGCGGGGCCTGACGACGCGTGGGCCACAAACGACCAGGTGCTCGCGGCCGCCGAAAAATACCCGGATATGATCATCCCGTTTGCCTACGTCCATCTCGGCAAGGTGACGACGGCGCAGATCACAGCTCTGGTCAAGCGAGGCTTCAAGGGGTTCAAGTGCATCAATCCCGCCAAGCCATATAACGACGATTCGTTCATGAAGATCTACGCGAAGATGGCGGAGCACAATGTGCCGGTGCTTTTTCACACGGGCATCGTGGGGCGATTCAGCGATCAGAGCAAGTATGACGTGGACACGTACCGCAACAAGGTGATTTTCCTCGACCGCGCGGCGCGCAAGTTCCCCACGCTCAATATCATCGGAGCCCACCTCGGTAATCCCGATTACGGCGAGGCGGCGATGATGATGCGCTGGCATCCGAACCTGTATTTCGATCTCTCGGGATCGTCCTTGAAGGCCAATCCGCCCGAGTTCTTCGGCAAACTCTTCTGGTGGCACGCGCCGGAGACACCCGGGAAGCCGGTTCTCGGATCGTACAACAACGACCCCCGCGGTCGTGGGCCGTGGCAGAAGATAGTCTTCGGAACCGACGTCGACCCGGGCAAGGTCGCCGAGGTGAAGGCGGACTACGACAGGCTCATCGCGACGCTGGGCTTGAGCGACAAGCTCAGGGCAGCGATATACGGCGAGACGGCGAGGGAGATATTGGGGCTGTAGCAGCGTCCGAACAAAGGTGCGCGCAGCCGTGTGCCCCTACGAAATACACACCCAAGCTCAGAGGGCCGAGGAGGAGATAGATGGCGAAGGAATGGGGATTTGCGGTAACGAGTCTTGGCATGATCGCGGACTTTCATGCGCGCGCGATTCAGGCAATGACGGGCGGAAGGCTCGTCGCGTGCTATTCGCGCCGCAAAGAAGCGGTAAACGAGTTCGCGAAGAAGTACGGCTGCAAGCCTTACTACAATTACAGAAAGCTCCTCAAGGACCCGCAAGTGGAGATCGTGACTATCTGCGCGCCGTCAGGCTCTCACCTCGACTACGCGTTGCCCGCGATCAGGGCGAAAAAGCACATCATCGTCGAGAAGCCGCTCGAGATCACTCTGAGGCGTTGCGACAGGATGATTGACGCCGCGACAAAGGCCGGCGTCGAACTTGGCGCGGTATTCCCCAGTAGATTCGTCGAGGCCTCGCAGGTGGCCAAGCAAGCGATCCAGACGGGGCGTCTCGGCCGCATCACCGTCGCGGACGCATACGTCAAGTGGTGGCGCACCCAGCAGTACTATGACAGCGGCGGCTGGCGCGGCACGTGGGATCAGGACGGCGGCGGAGCGCTCATGAACCAGTCAATACACGCAATCGACCTCCTGCAGTGGCTGGCAGGCCCGGTGAAGTCCATTTCGGGCGTTACCGCTACGCTCGCGCACGAACGGATCGAGGTCGAGGATACGGGCATCGCCGCGCTCGAATTCGCCAACGGCGCCCTTGGAACCATCGAAGGAACAACGGCGGCGTGGCCGGGATTCCTCAAGCGGATCGAGATCTCCGGCGACCGCGGGACGATCATGCTGGAGGAGGACAATATCGTCACGTGGAAGTTCGATGCCGAATGCCCTGAGGACGAAGATATCAGGCGGCGCCTCAGCGGCAAGGACACAGTAGGCGGCGGCGCGGCCGATCCCAAGGCCATCAAGTTCGAGAAGCACCAGTACAACTTCGAAGCATTCGTGCAGGCGCTCGACCAGGGGCGCAAGCCCGAACTGGACGGACGCGAGGGGCGCAAGGCGGTTGAGATAATCCTCGCGATCTACCAGGCGTCGAGGAAGGGAAAGCGCGTCACGCTACCGTTGAGGAAGTGAGACACTCGTCCAGGACGAGGCTTCACGGCTTGTGACGCGGCTTCCATCTGGCGGCCGTACGGCGTGCGGGTTTTCCGCAAAGCGTGATCCGCCCCTCATTCTCTTTGAGCGGCACGAGTATCGCTCGTTCGTTGGGCGTGTCATCCGGGTGATGACATACGAGCGTGAGGCCGCCGTTCCATTTGTGAAACAGCATCCCACAGCCGCCGTCGCCATCGTAGAGGGGCTTGGGCTCATGTATCCACCGGCCGGTGATGAGGCCGCTGGCGGACCTTGAAACCGCCGTGGCGCATCCCTTGGCGCATCCGCTCGTCCAGAGCATGAGCAGTTTGCCATTCTTCGACCGATAGACGAAGGGTGCGTCGATCACGCGTGCGCCCATGTCGTCGAGCACCGCCGGCCAGTGCGCAAACGATGCGCGGAAAAGGACGGTAGGCGCGCCGATGGACGCTCTGAGGTTATCCGTAAGGCGCAAAGCGCATACCTCGCCGTCGATCGCCTGCACCCATTCGTGCACAAAGACCAGCCATGCCTGCAACTGGCCGTCCACGAAGAGCGTTCCGGAGAGGCTTTCCCACGCATGAGGCGTCACCATGCCTTTGCTGTATGGCACAAACGGGCCCGGGAGCGAGGCCGCGGACAGGACGGCAATGCCTTTGCAGCCGCTGCGCGGCGCGAAGGTTGCGAACATATACCAGCGCCCCTTGTACCAGTGCACCTTGGGCGCCCAGAAGCTCTTGAATCCCCAGAAGCCCTTCGGGGGAGTGAACGCCGGAAACGGCCCCTCCCAACGGCGAAGGTCCTTGCTCCAGTAGCAGTCAAACCCTATGCCGGGACCATACCACGGGTCGGGGTCGGTCGTGCCGAAGAGATAATAGAGCCTGCGCTTTTCGTCGGGGACGATGAACGGGTCGCGCATCTGGATGTCCCGCAGTCGTTTCATCGAGTCTCTTCGTCTCTACGGGCCGCGTTGCGCTGAATCGCGAAAGATGGTTCGCATCCAGGGCCGGAGTGTAGTGGAGCGACTTACACTATTATCGACAGAAGCGCCGCGCCCCTTTGCAGCAATCAAGAATGGTTTTGGCGCGTCTGGAAGGCGGGACAAAGGGATATGCGAACACGCTCGACGGCGGAAAGGCGCTTTGTGCAGGTTTCAGCCGCCGGCATGGAAGATGCCGGACAAGGTGCAATCGCACCTCCGGATCAGTCCATGCCCAGCCACGATCGCGCGTTGCCGCTGAAGAGCATCTCGACGTCCCGGGAGATCTCTTTGGCCGACGGTTTCCACCCGGCATCGTACAGGTCGAGATACCTGGCGCTCAGGACGTCGGCAATCACTTTCTTTGAGTGACGCCACTTATAGACCACCTGGTCAAGAACGCGCGCGTCGCTATGCTGCGGCACGAAGGAGAGGCCGAGAAGCTCCAGGCGCTCGGCGGTGATCTCTGCGACGATCGAAGGATTGTTCAGGAACCACCAGCAGCCGAAGAGACCGAGGTTGGAATATTTGCGCGCGAGGACCGCGAGCTCGTGCTGATTCTCGCGGCTCAGCATCGTTACAAGGAACCGTACGTCGGTGAACTGGTCGCAGAGTCGTCCGACCGCGGCAACATCGCCTCTGCCGAGGGCGTCGCCGGCTTCACGAAGGACGCCGCGCGCTCTGCGGCGGACGCCGATCATCAGGGCGAACGGGATGCCGGCGTCTCTGCACGCGGGAACAATGGCTTCGCCGATGACCCTGCCGCGAATCGATGCGTCGGGCCACGCGAAGTCAGGAGTCAGGGACACGGCGCAGTATTTCGCGTCCATGCGCCTGATCCACGCGGAAAGATAGCGCTTGAGTTCGGAAACGCTCTTGCCCGCGAGGTCGGCGGATACGTCGTAACCCCACGCGTGCAGGCGCTTCGCTGCGGTGGGCAGATCAACTACCAGCGGGTCTATGCGCAGCGCAGCCAGAAAGCGGCGATCCCGCCTGCCGCCCTTTTCCCACACGGGGCGCTCCTCATCATTGAACGGATCGTTGGTCATCACGGCGGCGGAGATGTTGGCGGTCTTGAAGGCAAGGTCCGTGTGCTCTTCGGGCGAGAGCGCAGCGAAGAACTTGCGCATAACGGGCAGGCCGTGCGGCCGCGCATCGAGGCCGTATGCCGTGACGGCCGTGACAACACCGCGCGAGGCTTCGCTCACAGGAGAACGCTTCACGAAGAGCTCATTCCATACGAACTCCGCCTGGGCCTTCTTCGTCATCCTATAGAACCACGCAGGGTCCACGGCCGCTGCGCGCGTAGCTTCCGCGATGAGATAATGGTACGTAAGAAGCTCGTCTATGCCGCGCAGCAGCAATCCCCCGAACCTGAGATCGTAAAGGTGGGTGTGCATGTCGAAAATTGCCGCCGCCGCGACGGCGGACCGCACCGCCGCATCGACCTGATCGCGCGCGAGCAAGTCGGCAGCACTGTGAGCGTTCTTCTCAACCATGGTATCACCTTTCGTCGGTCTGATGGTCAGACAAGCGGCGCGAATCCCTTAATGCGATTCTATCGAGGTTCCGGAATGAATCAAGAAGGATGCGGAACACGAGCGCTGACGGGGTCAGGATTTGCCGTTGGAATAAATTGGGGGGACGCGCCGGGGAACGCGTCCCCCCTTCTTTTCTCGATCAAGATGTAACAGCTCAAAGGTGTACGAGAAACTACCTAACCTCGAAGCCTGTCCCATAGCGTATCGGAACAGGCCCCTATAGGGGACCTACTTGCCTAACGCTTTCACGCTTTCCGCGATTGCCTGATCGAGAACGCCGACTCCTTCCTTGATCGCGTCCGCGGTAACGATGAGCGGCGGACCGATCTTGACGGTGCCTCCGCCGAAACCCACGGGCGAGAACATGAGGAGTCCCTTTTTGTAACTCCGGTCGACGATTTCGAAAGCCAGATCACCGTCCGGCTCTTTCGTCCCGGGCTTTATCATGTGCAGTCCGGCCACCAGTCCCTTGCCATGGTGCGCGCCGATGAATTTTGCGTATTTCTTCGTAATGCCGTCGAGGGCCTTGTGAAGCACATCGCCCATCTTCGCGGCGTTTTCGACAACCTTCTGGCCGAGCATGACGTCGATATTCGCGAGGGCCGCTGCGCAGCAGAGGGGGTTACCCGTATGGGTGGAGGTCATCTCGCCGGGGCCGTAGAGGTTCATTACCTTCGACTTGCCGAGCACCGCCGAGAGGGGCAGGCTCGAAGAGATACCCTTGCCGCAGCAAACGAGGTCGGGGACGATTCCATAGTGCTCGTAGGCAAAGAACTTGCCCGTCCTGCCAAAGCCCGCCTGCACTTCATCCGAGATGAAGACGATCTGGTTCTTGTCGCACCATGCGCGCAGCTTCTGCATGAACTCCGCGGGCGCAAACGACGCGCCGCCGCCCTGGTACGCTTCTGTGATAACGCCGGCGACCTCATCGGCCGTCGTCTTCTGGTCGGAAAGCTGCTTGAGGAAGAACTCGAAGCTCGTGTCCTCGCAGCGGAAGCCGTCGGGGTATTCGACCTGCACGAACGTGGGGTCGATCTTGACGATCCATTTCTTCAAGGACGGGATGCCGCCGGCCAACTGCGAGCCGAGGGTCCTGCCGTGGAATGACCGGGCGAAAGATACGATCCTGATTTTCTTGTCGCCGCCGACGCTTGCGCCGTATGTGCGCGCGAGCTTGATGGCGTTCTCGGTAGCTTCGCTGCCGGTCGTGAGGAGGAACACCTTGTCGAACGCGGGATCGGAGATTTCGATAAGCTTCTCGGCAAGGAGCGACCTGATCTCACTCGGGAAGCAGTAGTTGTGCAGGAGTTTATGCTGCGCCTGCTTGACGATCGCGTCGACGATTTTCTTATCCGAGTGCCCGATATTGCTCACGAGCACGCCCGACGACCAGTCGAGCCACATGTTCCCGAACCTGTCGAAGACGTTCACGCCTTCGGCGTGGTCCCAGACGACGGGCGGCTGGCCGCTCATGGAGACGGGCTCGTACTTACGCAGTCTTTCGAGGATGGGAAGCGAGTCCGGCACCGGCAACTTCGTAACGACTTTGCGGTACCTGGTCTGAACCTTCTCCACATCCACAGGCGTAAGGTCAAAAGCCCTACCCATTTTGGCGCCCCTTTCGGTAGTTGTCACAGGCGTGCATAAAACGCCCGAAATAACGTAATGAAGTGCAGCATTGTACGCGTGCCGCTCCGCCCTGCAAGGCTTGCGTCAATGGTTTTTTCGCAAGGCTTCCCAGATGCCCGGGTTCGCGAAAGGGCCGCCAAGTACGCGGGAGACCGCCCCTAAGCGTCACGAGAACCAAGCAGGGCAAGGCCGCAGGGAGGAGGCGAGAGGAGGCGGATCCAGCGCCACCTCGAGCATCGCCGACGACCGAGAACACAGCCATGCGCAGGTTATCGCGGCGCTTTTACATCCAGCCGCGGTCCTGCATTGCTGATATAACCTCGCCCACCGCCGTTATCTGCGACGCAAGCCTCAGCTGCACCTTGCGCTCCTCGCTAAGCGCCGTGACGGCGTCGAAGGTTTCTCCTATGAGCTGCTCCACCGAGGCAAACACCTCGTCGCGGCTGGTGATGCTGCCGGACTTGGCCTTGCGCCATTCGATGTAGCTGGCGATGACGCCGCCGGAGTTGGCAAGGATGTCGGGCACCACTGTGACGCCCCTATCCGCAAATACCGCGTCGGCTTCGCTCGTCGTGGGACCGTTCGCCCCTTCAACGATGAGAGGCGCTCTGACCATAGGCGCGGTCTCCTCCGTGAGGACTCTCTCAACCGCGGCCGGGATAAGGCAATCCACCTTGAGCGCGAGAACGTCCCTATTCGTCAGCTTCTCGCCGGGCGAATCGCGAAGCTCGCCTTTGCGCAACGCGAAGCTCTGGAGCTCCTTTATGTTGAGCCCACGGGCGTTGTGAAGTCCTGCCGTGACATCGCTCACAGCAACAATCCTGGCGCCCCAGTCCGAGAGGAACCGCGCCGTCCACGAACCGACGTTTCCAAACCCCTGCACGGCGAACGTCGCCTCTTCCACAGGTTTCTTGAGGAATTTCTGCACCGCGAGCTTCGCGCTGTATGCAACGCCCCTGCCGGTCGCCTCGAGCCTGCCGGGAAGGCCTCCGACGCGCGGGGGCTTTCCGGTAACGGACTCGAGCATATGCGTCTCGCCGTAGATGATTGCCATGTCCTGCGCGCCGGAACCGAGGTCGGGGGCCGGTACATAGGCACCCGTTACGAGCTCCGGCTTGGCGATATGGACGAGCTCGTGAAAAAGGTTGATTCTCTCGAAAAGCGTCATCGTCGCCGGGTCGATTGCGATCCCGGTCTTGCCTCCTCCAAACGGCAGCTTTACGAGCGCCGTCTTCCAGGTCATCCTCTCGGCAAGGTCAATGGTCTCATCGAGGGTAACGTTCGCCGCGAGCCGGATGCCCCCTTTCGCGGGGCCGCGCGCGGTGTTATGAAACACCATGTAGACGTTCGCGGCCAACAGGCGATTCTCGCTGATGCGCACGGTCAGCGTGAAGATCGTCTTCTTCTCCGGATGCTCCAGGAGAAACCGGGCGTTGTCGGAAATGGGCAAGTACTTGGACAGCACATCGAGGTCAACTGATACCATACGCCGCTCCTTGGTTGTGTCCGTTCAACGGTTGTCTGGATAGCAGTAACTACGGTGGGTATATCGGAGATTTACTTGCACCAGTCAATGATAAATCGCACGAGCGTCGCGGCGGCCTGCTCCATCTCGGAGAGATCGATCCTCTCCCTCTGGGAGTGCGCAAGCGACAGGTCGCCGGGGCCGAACACTACCGTGTCCATGCCGCCGATCTTCGACATAAGCCTTGCGTCGCAAGATGCAATCCAGCCCGATAGGCCGGCATCGCAGCCCGCGTTGGCGAGCGACGCCTGGAAACACTTCACCACGGGCGCCTCGTGCGCGGTCCTGAAAGCATCGTTGTGAAGCCCGGGAAATTCGAGTTTGTAGTTCGCGCGAAGCCAGCCGCTGCCCTCACGGTCCACGCGCTCCGCGAGGTCCTTCTTCACGTCCGCTATCGTCATGCCGGGGAGAAAGCCCACGCCTCCTTCAATAACCGCCTTCGCGGCCACGGCAGCGGGCCATTCGCCCGCGGTAAGCCTGCCGATATTGACCTGCACGGGGTTCTTGTATGAAGCAAACAACTCGTCCGTCCTCGCGCATTCCAGCAACTCCTTTTCAAACCGATAGAGTATGTTCACAAGTTCCATGGAATAATCGATGGCCGATGCGGCCTCGAATTTCCTCGCCATGTGAGCCGCTTCGCCGTTCACGGTAAATCTGAACCAGAGCGCGCCGCGGTTGGCCGGGTGGAGCTTGAGCGAAGTCGGCTCCAGGACAACCGCCGCGTCCGCGCGGTGGCCGCCGCGCAGAAGCGCAAGAGTCCCGTTGCCGCCGACTTCCTCGCCAATGACTATTTGGGCCTCGACGTCGCCCGAGGGGCGCATGCCGAGCTTCCGCATTGCGAGCAAAGCAAGGTAGATGGTTGCGATCTGCCCCTTGGCGTCGACCGCGCCACGCCCCCACAGGAGGCCTTCCCGGTCGGTCGGGACAAACGCTTCGTCCCATCCGGACGCGGCGACGACGTCGCTGTGCGTGTTGAGGATGAGGGACCTTCCGCCGCCACTGCCGTGTGTGCGAGCAACGACGTTGCAGCGCCCGTCAAAGGACTCAGCCGAACCGGAGGTGAACTCCTCGTCGGACCGGATTGATTCCGCAATCGGTTCCAGCGCGACGACCATGCCAAGCTCATTGAATGACCGGGCAATGAGCTCCTGCACGGCGCGCTCCGCGCCCTCGACGCTTGGGAAACGGATGATGTCGGCCAGGAATCCGACCGCTTCCGGCAGAACGTCGGCTACAGCCTTGTCGACTTTCGATGTCCTCTGTGCGCCCATGCCCCTCCCCCTTCTACACCACACATGCCGGGCCGGCTTAGCGCGACGGACGTGCCCCCACTATATCGCGTTTTTGGGCAGTGTCAACGATAACAGCCGATTGGAACAGCGTGATTTCCGTTAATCCTTTGGCGCCTTTGACTAACGAACACAGGTGCTGTACAATTTGCCGGGTACTCTACAGGAGGAATCCCATGCAAAGACGCGAAACTCGCCGCATCACGCTTGGTTCCGTTGCCATCGGCGACGCCGCGCCCGTAAGCGTCCAGACGATGACCAAGACCCATACGACCGACATAGAGGCGACGCTCGCACAGATCGCGTCCGTAGCCTCGATGGGCTGCGACATCATACGCCTTGCCGTGCCTGACCAGGTATCGGCTGACGCACTCGAACCCATCTGCAAGCGCTCCACGCTCCCCGTCGTTGCGGATATCCACTTCGACCCTCGCCTCGCGATAGCAAGCATCAGGAGCGGCGCTTCCGGCATCCGCATCAATCCCGGCAACATGCCCGACATGGACGCCGTGCGGGCAGTCGTCGAAGAGGCCAAGGCAGCAAGGATCCCCATCCGCGTCGGTCTCAACTCCGGCTCCGCTCGCCGCCGCGGCGAGAAGACTCAGTCCGAATTCGAACTGGCCGACCTCATGGTACGACGCGCGATGGAGTATTCGGTCGCGTTCGAGTCATGGGGATTCACGGCGATCAAGCTCTCTCTCAAGGCGTCGACCGCCGAAGCAACGATCTACGCCTATCGGCAGGTCGCTGAGTTGTGCAAGTATCCTCTCCACGTGGGCGTTACTGCCACGGGCGCAATGGAGTACGCGACGGTGAAGAGCGCGGTCGGGATTGGCGCGCTTCTGGCCGAAGGCATCGGCGACACCATCCGCGTCTCACTCACCGCCCCTCCTGAGGACGAGGTCCGGGTCGGCCGCGAGATCCTCGCATCGCTTGGCCTTCTGACGCTGCCCTACGAAGTCATCTCCTGCCCAACCTGCGGTCGAACGGTTATCGACGTCCCCGCGGTCGCCCGCGCCGTCGAAGAGGCCGTCGGAAAATTGCCCCTTCACAAGGGCCCCACCATCCGCATCGCCGTCATGGGCTGCGAAGTCAATGGCCCCGGCGAAGCCAAAGACGCCGACGTCGGCGTTGCCTGCGGCAAGGGGGAGGCGCTCCTGTTCAGGAGGGGCGAGAAGGTGAGAAAGCTCAAGGCCGATGAGATCGTGGCAACGCTTGTAACGGAGGCGCGTAAGCTCGCGTCAGTATAGGCAGCCGGTTTTCGATAGCCTCGCGCCTGTCGTTTCGCTAATCTATTATCCACACTGGTATTCTTCCGTTATGCCCGGTTACCTTCGAAAATAGCGTTTTGAGGGTTGCGGCTTTGATGGTTTTGACGGCGCTCTTGTCGCTATTGGGGATGGTGCTGCTCGTCCATGTGCTGACGAAGCGGCCGATATCGCTGTGCATATTCGCCGTTGTCGCGGGCGTGCCGGGGGCGCTGTATCTCGCCGCGCTCGGCGGGCAACTTCACCCGACTGCACTTATTCTCTTCTATGGCGGCTTCGTCGGGGGCGCTGCGGCCGCAGCCTATGCGTACAGGAAAGGCCACGGCAGGGAACTGGCGGCCGAGGCCCTTTCGCCGTCCGTCATGCTCCTGACCGCGTCAACTGCCGCCTTCTGGGCGTGCTACCGCAATCTCCCCTTCCATCTCTGGGACGAGTTCTCTCACTGGGGGCTTGCCGCCCGTGAGATGGCGATGTTTCACCATCTGCCGTTTCATGATTCGCTGATCCTCTTCCAGGACTACCCCCCCGGCGCAGCGCTCTTCTACTACTTCTGCACAATGGCCGCGCCGTACAGCGAGGGGCTCGTATACTTCGGTCATTTCATCCTGCTCGTGGCGCCCCTTGCTCTCCTCTTCGGCGACATGAAGTGGCGCGACACGCACTGGGCAGCGCTAACGTATGCGGCAGTACTCCTCTTCCTCTGCATAGGCGGATCGCAACTGTCGTCCATATATGTGGACTCGCTTCTGAGCGTCTACTTCGCCATGGCGCTTTATGCGTGTTTCTCCATGCCGACGTCGCCGGGAAACCTCGCGTTTCTTATACCCGCGCTCTTTCTGCTTCCGCTCATAAAGAAGCCGGGCGGATTCTTCGCGATCTTATGTCTTGTGATAATCCTCGTTGACGCGGTAGTCCGATGGGCAGCATCCCGCCGGCATGTGTTCTCTCGCGCGAAGCGGCTGGCTGCCGACGCGTGGCGCGCCATAAGAGCCGATCATCTCGTCACACCCCTCGTGGCAAACGTCGTTGTGTTCGTGCTGATCCTTGCTGTAAAGCTCTACATCCTCACGGCGGTATACGTCGCGCTGGTGCTGGCGGGAGCGGCGTTCTATCGAGGCAAAGCATTGGTGTCACTGCTCAGGCGCGTGTCGTGGCCTCGCTTCGCAGGCTCGTGCGCTGCATGGGTGCTCCTTATTGCGGCGCCGTATACAGCCCATCAGAGCTGGCAATACTGGGTCAGCTCGAACAAACTTGTCACCTCTTTTGAGACCAAGCACACCCTTTCCGACGCCGTCAGCGCGGTCGTAGCCCCAGGCAACAAGACCACCGCGGACCTGCGCGCCGCTTTTCTGAACCGGCTCTCCGATGCGCGGCTGTCGGTCTACGCAGGCACTCTGTTCTCAAGGCTTTCCGACTTCATGGCGCCGCTTCGAGCCTTATACCCACCTCGGTTCACGTCGGTGGGATGGGCAATCTTCACCGCGCTCATGTTCATCAGCGCGATCCTGCTTGCGCGTGCCCGCGGCATGCGTCCGAGGCTTATTGTCGCGATGTGCCTCGTCATGGCGGGCTTCGTCGTGTATCTCGGCGGCCTTTTCAGCCTCTATCTCTACGCCTTCAGCAAGGACGAGGGGCCGCTTCTCGCGCAATTCGAACGATACGTATGGGTTTACCTGCTCGCGATGGCGCTTCTCGCATGGGGCCTTCTCACTCGCACGCGCGTTGCCATGAGCGCCCCGCCGTACAGCCGGTTTCGCTCCGCGCCTTTGATCCTGTGCCTTGCATTCGCCTCCTGGATGTATGTGTTCGAGAACGAACTCATCACGATCATGCCTCCGTCGGAGTGGATCACGCCATTCGAGGGGCGCCCGCCGGCGCAGCAGCACGTCGACACCGTGTGCCGCCTTACCGCGCCGTCAGACACAGTCTTTATCATCCTCCAGGTACGCGAGCGCTGGATGCTCAACTCCATCCGCTACGACATAATGCCCCGCCATACCGAGTTCATGCGCTGTCTGAAGGACGACGATGGCTCGATGACCTTCGATGACACCCCCGAACACCTGGCGACGTTCCTTGAGGACCACGGCTTCACGCACGTCTATGTCGGCCCTGTGGACGAGGACTTCTATGACGAGTTTGCCGACCTTTTCGACCTGAGCCGCCAGGCCGGCGACTGCGTCTTCCGCGTTGCGAAGAATCCGTATGGCGGTATAGTGCTTGAGCCGGTACGGGAAGCGCTCCCGAAACCTGGCGACGGAAGTGACAGCTGATGCCCCATTTCAGCGTAAATGGCAGGCGGCTCTTCTACCGCGAGAAAGGCTCGGGGCCGCTCCTCTTGCTCCTCCACGGCAATACCTCTTCATCCGCTTGCCACGAAGGCGAGATCGAACACTTCAGCGATCGCTACCACGTCGTCGCGATGGACGCGTTCGGCGTCGGCCAGTCCGAGCGCAGCGCCGTCTGGCCGCATCAATGGTGGTTGGAGATGGCGCATGACGCCGCGGGGCTTGTGGACATCCTTGGTGAAGGCCCTGCAATCGTCATGGGTCCCAGTGGCGGAGGCGTGACAGCCCTGCTGATGGCGATTCATCGTCCGGAACACGTCCGCGCCGTCATTGCTGATAGCTGCGTCGAGACGTGGACGCCCGAAGAAGTCAGCGGCCTCATCGCAGACCGCTCACGCATGTCCCTCGGCCAAATCGCGTTCTGGCAGCAGGCCCAGGGTGACGACTGGCATGCAGTAGTCCAGTCCGATACTGCAATGATACGCTCGTGGCAGCCAACCGGCCTCAACTTCTATGACGGCCGCCTCGGCGAGATCCGCAGTCCTGTTCTCCTCACCGACAGCCTCGCCGATGAACTCCTTGTCCGCATCGCCGAACAGGTCGCCCGGATGTGCCAATCGATCCCCGACTGCCGCGCCCTGCTCACTAACTCCGGCCGCCATCCCCTTATGTGGAGCCGCCCCGACGAATTCCGCCGCGCGGCGGATTCCTTCCTGGCAAGCATGGCGTAGCCGGCCCGCAGGACCTCGGAAAGGAGTGCAGACAGCGCCTCGGAATCTGCATGGGCTGATTCCTCTCCCCTTCTGGAAAAGAGTCAGGGTGAGGGCCGTGTCCTATTGCGATTGCACAGCTTCACGGAGCCACAGAATCTCCGGCCAGCGCTCCGGCGGCCGCGGCAAGACCCGGTTTTGTCTTGACCACATACGCCAAGCACGATATCTATTGCCCTCACGGGCGCCCGCACGCCACGTCGACTCAAGAGGCGTGCCAGAAAAAGGGGCCGCGTTCTCCTGCGGAACCAGGCAGCTGACGCAAAGCGAGAGCGCTGGGATGTCCTCTCCTGTTTGTAGCGAATAAACAGCAACGTGTGCTGTATACGCGAAGGAACCAGGTATTCCCTCGCCGGTAGCTCTCCAAGGCGCACGGACTGAATGCGATGAACGACGGGACCTATGCATTTCTGGTGTTTGTGAGCAGCTTGGCTTTATGCGGTGCGGCCGGCGCGATCGTCATTGGGCTGCAGTGGCTTGAGCGTGCGCGGCGACGGCGTCAGCTCTCGGCTCTTGCTCGAGAGCTTGGCTACGAATACAGGGAATTCGATGATTCGCTTGGTTATATATACGTGACTAGGAGCCCTAATGCCAAGACGTGGCCAGCGCGCGTGCGGAATGTCATAACAGGGTCGACTGAGGGCGGTCGGGCTGTGTACTACGAGTTTGATGCAAAAGGCCGCGAATCAAGTGTGCGACTGAGCGCCTGTGCATTTCACGGCCCATTCTCTTTCGGTGAACTCCGCGTCACCCCCAAGATTCCCGGGGACATACTTGATATCGTGCACGACAGAGGCATCCACCTCGAATCCGCGGAGTTCAACGGACGGTTTCTCGTTCAGTCCGACAACAAACAATTTGCTTTCGAAGTCCTGACGCAGAAGACCATGCAGTTTCTGCTCGACAATCCGTTTCTCGAGATGCGGACGAGGGGCGACTGGATCTGGTTCGGGCATGCTGAAGCGCCAAGCGCACCTGCGGCCAAACGGATCATCTCGATGGTCACGGACTTCGCCGCCCTGCTGCCACACTATCTCAGAAGAGGCGAATGCCGCGCCGAATAGTCCGATGGATTGGGCTTCATCCCATGCGGAGTAAGCCATGGGTGAAAGATACGAACGGACATCTCAGTATTCTGCAATCGCGTCCACCTATTGTCGCGCGAGAGGAATAGGGTGTCCAGTTTCTTGAAAGTGGTCTCGCAGACGACAGAAATGCTTCAGGCCGCAATGGCGCAACCGTTCTCGCATCCCCGCCCTGACGCTATGGACGCCCAGTCATGATATCACCGCCCGCGCCGGAACGGTGCCCGCCACCGTCATTACCCCTTCCGTCGCTATGCCGTTGGCGTCCGTGAAGAACCACGCGCCGCCGGCGAAAACGGCGTCGAGGCCGGCGCTCGTGACCTTCCCCGTGAGGTTGCCGCCGACCGTGATGACGCCCGAGATGAACCCGCTTGTCGAGAGCCCCGCGAAGTCGCCTTGATACGTTGTGATCTCTGAGTCGAAATCAACTCCGAGCGCCCCGAGCTTGGCCAAACCCATAGCGCCGTTCGATTCGACCACCGAATGCCTCAGCCCCGACGCCTTGACGCCGGAGATAATGCCGCCGCCGATGACGTTCGGACCGCTTCCGAAGTTGTCGAGCGCCGTGGCGGAAATGAGCGTCTCGCCGATGATGCCTTTGGCGGTTATCTGGGCGATATTGCGGGTCGCGGTTATAGAGGAATCGACAATGGCTGCCGCGGTTACGCGGCCGACGTCCCCATTCACGGGCGTGCCGTCCTCGTTATAGGCCCCGGCCTGGATGTTGCTGTCCGATATCGCCCCCTTCACCGTCACCGGCCCCATATTTGTAACCGACGAGACATCCGTTGTTGTCATCGAACCGCCCACCTTGAGCGACCCTATTGAGCTGTCAGAGTCGATTGTGGACGCGGACAGCGACTTCGTGATCGAAATCGTTCCGACGGAGCCGAAGATGAAGCTGGCACTATCCACCGAGCCCGTGATCTTGACCGACCCTGTTGATCCAATGCTGTCGATCGTGAAAGCGTCATCGATGATCCACCCCTGTGCGGGCGGCGCAACTGTTCCGGCGGTACTCGAGGCGGACGCATGAACGCCGTGGTTTACGACTATGGAGCTTACGTTGCCTGTGATAAGAACGTGGCTTGCCAGGCCCTGGATTCCGTCGCCGATGCTCATCTTGCCGGCGTCGCCTTCGCAGAAAACGCCGCTGTCCGAGAGGCTCCCGACTATCGTCAGTGCGCTTATGCCTCCCGTATCGATAAGTGAGCCATCGACCACGTCGCCCGTCACCTTGAGAGACGTAAGCGTCCCGCCCGCGAAGATCCTGCCCCTGACCAGGTCTCCCGATACAACCGCCTTGTCTATGTTAGCGTGAGAGATGATGCTGGATCCGGTATTTATGCCGCCGGCGCCGATTTTCACCGACGCTATCGTGTCATTGGTTTCCACAATCGATGCGTCGCTCATTGTGTCGACCCTGAGCGATTCGATCCTGCCGCCAGCGTAGCCGGGCGTGTCCTCGAACCGCGTCGTCAGTGTTGTGTTGGTCATGTCGCCCCGGATGACGACGCTGCTAATCGTGCCGAAAGACTCCACGACCGTCGCGTCAAGGCTGTCGGCGGAGATCGAGCCTATGGCCGCTCCCACCCGAACGCCGCCTACGAAATCGGTCGTTGAGATGGTCGTAAGGTAAATCGCTCCCTGCGAAGAGACAAGCCCTATGCCCCCATGCGCAGAAATCACCGTATCGCGCATCCCGGCCGATCCCACGAATATGGAGGCGATGCCTGATTCGGTGATGACGTCCGTCACCTGGATCGACGAAGCCTCAATGACGCCGACGCCGTTTGCCGGATAGACGCCCGTATAGGCAAGCGCCCCTCCCCTCAGGTCCATCGTGTCAATGAAGTTCGCCGCGATTATCGTATCCCAGACGCCGCCTGTGCGGATAGTGCCGATATCGCCCATAACATCGGTGCCGTCGGTGAAAACCAGGAGCTTTGAGACTGTAGGCAGGGCGTTTCCAAACCCGCCATGGATGCTCCCGAGGATGCCCGAGCGCGCCGTCTCAATGAAGTCGACGTTGCCCGCCGCGGTCACCAGCCCTATGTCGCCGCCGGGGGTCCTGTTGGCGACAAGCCCGATGGAGCCGTCGCAGTTCACCCATAGCAGGTCGGAATCATCCGCCCCGAACACCGCCACCCCGGGTGTGCTGAAGGCGAAGTGAACAATTCCCACGTCCGCTCCCACCCCTGTCGTTTCAATCGTCAGGGCCGTATCTCCCGATACGACCGCAACGCTCGAAACCACAAATCCGCCGCCGACAACCGGTATGGCCATGAAACCGCCTTCGGTTGCAGGCCCGCTAAGGAACAGCGACACTACTGCCTCATGGCCCGTCCCCGCGTCGTCGGGAATGTCCACCCCTGTGCCGATATCCCCGAAGCCGATGGGCGTTGTCGCGGCAGTCGAGGCGAAAACGTCTTCCACAACGATGAAGCCGATATTGCCCGACCCTCCCTCGCCGCCCGCAGCAATGAGCGCTGTCCCACCGTTAAGCGAGGGGTCCAGCGTGAGATTGCGCAGCGCGATTAGGCCAATGTCGCTGCCTGCGACTATGAATTGACCCCCCTGGTCGCAGTCGAGGTCACCGTTCATGGCAAGCGTTCCCAGGAAGCCGCCTATGTCTATCGCCGCGCCGCTAAGGAGTGTAACGTTGCCGTGCGTCGTTGAGCCGTCACTGAAGCCCAGCGCGATGAGGCCCACATCCTGATTGCCCGGGGCAAAGATGCCGTCGGCAATCACGATGTCGTTGGCTGTGCCGCTCTCGACCGTCACGTATAGCGACGACGTGCTGGTCGCGTTAGCGAACGTAATCGCACCGATGTTGTCACCGTTGGCGATGTCCCCTCCGGATGGATTGGTTACATCTATGCTTGAATTGTCCGGACCGAGATACTCTATCCTGATCGTGTCCCCGTTGGCATCGGTAAATGTGATTTGCGCACCGGCGGCTACCACCGTCGGAGCAATCCGGTCTTCCATCTCCTCCAGCCCAAGCGCGTATCTCATTGCTTCCTCCCGTCTTACGTACAGCACCGGTCATCGTGTCAGGCCCACGCCTGCTATATAGACAAGCGAGGACGAATTTCCATGCAATGAAAAGCGTATAGATGCAGCGGACTGCTCTATGGCATCGACTTCGCAGTATTTCGGGCAAACTGGCCGAAGAACACGAGTGTCGGCCACAAATTGCCATGAAATCGTCTGCTTTCGCGCTTTTTCAGGATTCCGGATAACGGCTGCGCCTCCATTGGTCTATTGAGGGAGCCATCCGTTGACACGCCTGTTTTGTGACCATAGAATGGTCAGAAGTGAAACCACTTTGAGGGGAGATGGAAGGGGAACTTGCCTTGCCAGGACATTCGCAGGCTGTCTCAGTCGGGCTTGATGTCGGCTCCATAAGCGTAAATCTGGTCGTTCTGGCCGCTGACCACTCGATTGTCACTGACGAATACATCCGCCACAACGGCCGGCCGGTTGAGGTAGCCGCTGCGGCGCTCGCCAGGACGCTCGAAACCTGCTCGCCAAGCGCCGTAACATCTGTAGCCATAACGGGTAGCGGCGGCAGGATAATCGCGGAACGCACCGGCGCGCACTTCGTGAATGAAGTCGCAGCAGCGGCTCGCGCTGCGGCCCTGCTTTATCCTAACACCAAGACTATCATAGACATAGGTGGCGAAGACTCGAAGCTTATCTTCGTCGACGCCTCCGGCTCCATTCGCGACTTTGCGATGAACACTAACTGCGCCGCAGGCACAGGCTCCTTCCTCGACGAACAGGCCAGCCGCCTCGGCTATACCATCGAAGAGTTCGCCCGCCAGGGGCTCCGCTCCGAAATCCCCCCCCGCGTGGCCGGTCGATGCAGCGTTTTCGCCAAGAGCGATATGATCCATCTGCAGCAGTTGGCAACGCCGGACTACGACATCATCGCGGGACTCGCGTACGCGATGGCGCGCAACTTCAAGTCCAATCTTGGTAAGGGGCGCGAGTTTCCGACACCGGTGCTCTTCCAAGGCGGCGTAGCGGCAAACCCCTGCGTCGTTCGGGCGTTCAAGGACGTTCTTGAGCTGACCAACGGCGCGTTCGTTGTGCCGAAGCACTATGCGTCGATGGGAGCCATCGGAGCCGTTCTCGCGGCAGAGGACGCCGGCGAAGGCGGCAAGCTGCGCGGCATGGACGCGCTCATCGATTACATAAATGAGACGCGCTCCCTCGGCAGGACGCAGGAGCGTCTGGAGTTCCGTCCTGGCCATGAAAAGCGCCACTACATCGGGCACGATGCCGGGATTCCGGCAGATGCCCCGCAGAAGATCCCCGCGTACGTAGGCGTGGACGTTGGCTCCATAAGCACCAACGTAGTTGCCATTGACGAGCGCGGCAACCTCCTCGCCAAGAGCTACCTCATGACCGCCGGACGCCCGATAGAAGCCGTCCGCGCCGGCCTCAAAGAGGTGTGGGAAGCCGTTGGTGAGCGCCTCGACGTTCGTGGCGTGGGCACGACGGGGTCGGGCCGCTATCTGACAGGCGACCTTGTCGGGGCGGACACGGTTCGAAACGAAATAACGGCTCAGGCGCGCGGCGCGGCAGCGCTCGACCCGGAAGTGGACACGATATTTGAGATCGGCGGACAAGACTCCAAGTACATCAGCCTCGAAAACGGCGTCGTGATCGACTTTGCGATGAACTACGTCTGCGCCGCCGGAACGGGGTCCTTCCTCGAAGAGCAGGCCGAGCGCCTCGGCATCAGCATCAAGGGCGAATTCAGCGACCTCGCCCTCGCGTGCGACAGCCCGGTTCGCCTCGGCGAGCGCTGCACGGTCTTCATGCAGAGCGACCTTGTGAGCCACCAGCAGTGCGGCGCCGGCGTCAGCCAGCTTGTATCGGGCCTCGCGTATTCCATTGTGCAGAACTACCTTAACCGCGTCGTCGGCCACCGTCGCATCGGGAAGAAGATCTTCTTCCAAGGCGGCACGGCGGCCAATCGCGCCGTCCTCGCCGCATTCGAAAAGGTAACCGGCAGGCCGATAACCGTCCCCAAACACCACGACGTGACCGGCGCGATCGGCGCGGCGCTCCTCGCGCAGGAATACCAGAAGGCGAACAACCGCACGAAGTCGAACTTCCGAGGCTTCACCCTCGCCGAGCGCAAGTACAGCGTTGACACGTTCGAGTGCCATGGGTGCGCGAATACATGCGAGATACGCAAGGTAGTAATCGAAGGCGAAGCGCCGCTCTTCTATGGCAGCCGCTGCGACAAGTACAACGTTAAGGCCAAGAAAGCCCTTCCCGAAGGGCTCGTGGACCTCTACAAGATCCGCGAAGAACTCCTCGATGCCGAATACGCAACTGCACCGAAAAAGCCCAAGCTCGGGCCTGTCGGCGTCCCTCGCGCGCTCTTTGAACTGGACCTCCTCCCCTTCTGGAAGGCGTTCCTGACGAGGCTCGGCTTTGAGCCGGTTGTAAGTCCTCCGACTAACGGCGAGATCACAAGCGCCGCACTCGAGCGCACGTCCACCGAGGCGTGCTTCCCGGTGAAGGTTGCCGCCGGTCACATCGCGTGGCTCCTTGCTAAGGGCGTCAAGCGCATATTCCTGCCGAGCATTATCAGCCTGCCCAAGGACCAGAACGACCAGATCGACAACTACGTGTGCCCCTATGTCCAGACGATCCCCTACGTCATGCGGGCGATATTCGACGAGAAGAAGGAAGGCATGGAGTTCCTCATGCCGGTTGTGCAGTTCCAGCGAGGCAAGGGGCACCTGCTGCGTGAGATGCTCGCGTTCGGGAGACGGTTCGGGGCAAACCGCCGCGACGTGCTCGCGGCGCTGGAGGCCGGACTCTCGGCGCAGAAGAAGTTCCGCACCCGGATGGAAAAGCAGATGGCCAAGGCCATCAAGGAAGCCCCTGCCGGCGTGCGTAAGATCGTGATCATCGGCCGCCCCTACAACACGTGCGACCGCGGCCTGAACCTCGACCTGCCGAAGAAGCTCCTGGCGCTCGGCGTGCTGCCCATCCCGATGGATGCGGTGCTCGCGGACGGCATTGAGCTCTCCAAAGACTGGGACAATATGTACTGGAAGTACGGCCAGCGAATCCTCGCCGCCGCCGAGAAGATCGCGGCCAGCTCGGAGCTCGACGCGATCTACATAACCAACTTTGGCTGCGGGCCCGACTCGTTCCTGACAGGGTTCTTTCAGCGCACAATGGGGTCGAAGCCCGCGCTTCTACTCGAGATCGATGAGCACTCCGCGGACGCGGGCGTCATCACGCGCCTGGAGGCGTTCCTCGACAGCCTTGCTAACATCGAGCGTAAGCCCTACGAGCGAAAGCGCCTCTTCCCCGAGATCGCAATCCACGAGGACAGGAGGCTCTATATTCCGCATATGTGCGAGCACGCGCACGCGCTTGCCGCCGCGTTCCGGTCGGTGGGGATCTCCGCCGAGGCTCTGCCGCCGTCCGACGAGGAGTCAATCCTCATCGGCCGCCGTTACACGATAGGCAAGGAGTGCCTCCCCGCGATCATCACCACGGGCGACATGCTCAAGAAGGCCTGCGAGCGCGGATTCGACGCGGAGCACAGCGCGTTTTTCATGCCGTCGGGCACCGGCCCGTGCAGATTCGGCCAATACCATAAGCTCCACCGGCTCGTCCTCAAGGACGCCGGCCTGGAGCACGTTGCGATATTCTCGCCCAACCAGGGGCGCAATTTCTACAGCGAGTTCAAGGGCATCTCCGGCGACCCCAGCCGCGCGGGATGGCAGGGGATTGTCGCGGTCGATCTCCTCAACCGCGCGCTCCACCAGACGCGCCCCTACGAGTTCACGCCCGGCGAGACCGACCGCGTCTTCCAGCAGTGCCTCGACCGCGTCTGCAGGGCGATTGAGGAAGGCGAGAACGTCGGCGGCGCGCTCAAGGACTGCGCGCGCGACTTCAAAGCGATAGGCGTTGACAAGAGCCGAAAGAAACCTGTCGTCGGCGTTATCGGCGAGATCTATGTCCGCCACAACGAGACCGCCAATAACTCGGTCATCGCGCGGCTCGAAGCACTCGGCCTGGAGGCTGACCTCGCGACGATGAGCGAGTGGATTTACTATACGAACTACACGCGGCGGCGGGGGGCGTTCGTAGAGAAGAATTTCGCCGAGGTTCTCGTCACGTCCACCAAGGACGCCGTGCAGCACTTCGACGAGCGCAACCTGGGCAAGCACTTCCGCAAGCTCATCCGCCACACGATTGAGCCGCCTGTGAAGATGCTTCTCGACGCGGCGGCGCCGTACATCCACGACTCCTTCGAAGGCGAAGCGGTCCTCACGATCGCCAAGGCCATCGAACACCACAAGGAGCACGCCTCCGGTGTCGTGAACACCATGCCCTTCACCTGCATGCCCGGCACCATCTCCGGCACGATCCTAAAGCGCGTCCACGACGACCTCGGCCTCTTCCCCGTCATGAACGTCTCCTACGACGGCCAGGAAGACTCTACCTTCGAAACGCGCCTGGAGGCCTTCGCGCACCAGGTGAAGCAGTACCACGAGGCGAGGGCGCCGAAGCACGAGCCGGCGAGGAAGAATGGCGTAGAAGTTGGGTAGCTTCAAGTGGGACCGCCACGGCCCTTCAAGCAGGGACGCACTCCGGCATTCCGCCTCAATTCTTGATCAGATTGCGTGTGCCTGCTCGGTGCAGCGCGCCGATATGTGATTCGGCTTTGCAGCCTTGCCTGAGAATTTGCCAATGCTTCTCAAGAGAATTGTTGCAATCACAGGACCCCCAACCATCGTGGCAGTTGCCGTCCTCGTGTTCGATGCGTGTTTCACACACGTTATATTCGCCGATAGCGCTGAGCCCAGAGCGCAGCAGACGGCCACCCGACCGTACGACATGGGTGTGCCCGAAACCATTAGGGACGCCGATAGTTTCGTGCCAACTGGCACCCTTGAATCGCAGCTCCGAGTCCGTGATTACACTGTAAACACGTATGACCACGCTTGTGTCGGCGATGAGGAGCAATGTGGGTGCTTCGAGGTTCTCAAAGGGAAGCAGCGTGTTTACGCAGTGGAGGCGCGAGGGTATGGTTTTGATCCAGGCGGCACAAGCGAAGGCCGTGAAGACGGCGGCATCATACCGCCTGTGGGCACCGACGTGACCGGTGACGGTCAGCCGGACGCGGTCCTGCTCGAGGAAACAGGCGGACATGAGAACTACTTATATATCCTCCAAATCGGCGGTGAGTTCCGGCCTATAGAGGTACTTCGTATCTGGGGGACGCCCGCGTTCAAAGATCTGAACGGCGATGGAGTTCTCGAGGTTCTGACGTGGGACGAAACCTTCATGGGCTGGAAGTGCTGCAATGCGTATTCCCCCTGTCCGGACGTGATCCTCAGCTACTGTTCTGGACAATACCGTGTAGCGCGGGATCTGATGAAGAGACCATCGCCTCCCGATGCGGAATTGCGTAGGAAGGCAGCCGCGATCGCCACCAGTCAAGACTGGTCTGAGTATAGAGGCTCGTGGAGTTTTCACGACATGCTCGTGGCCACGACGAGAATGGATCCGTGTTGGAGGTGGGGCTACGACGGTGTCCCGCCCGATCTATGGAGGGAAATGCTCAATCTCATCTACTCGGGCAATCAGGACAAGGCGATGTGGTTCTTCGACCAAGCGTGGAAGCCGGGATTCAGAGGCAAAGCCAGGTTCCTTAAGTACTTCATCAGCAATTTGCAGACAAGTCCGTATTGGGCTGAGATAGAGGAACTCAATCGCAAGCGCCCGTAGATGGCACTCTGACTGCAGACCGAGGCGATCCCGCCGTCAACGATGACCATTTTGCTGACAGCAGCAAAATGGTTCGTCGGCCATGTCAGAAGTACGCCAGCCGTAGACTACGCAAACATCTCCCTCACCAGCCTCACCATCGTCCTGTAATTCGCCATCGTCGTCCTGCTTATCTCCCGCCCATACGGGCTCGCAGACGGCATGAGGACGAAGCCGCAACCGGGGCCGGTGGTGCCGTCGAGGATGGATTGGCGGCATCTGGCTTCGAAGATCGAGGGGTCAAGGTTTTCGATATCCGTGATCTCGATGTTGCCGAAGAGGACGAGGTCGCGGCCGTACTCGCGGCGCATGTACGAAAGCTCGACGTTGCCCTGATGAGGCGGCTCGATCGGGTCGATACCTGAAGGATGCATTTTCATAATCAGAGGCATGACCTCCTTGATCCGCCCGTGACAGTGAATGCGGGCAAAGCCGCCGTAGCGCTGGACCGCTTCGACCATGGGGCCGGTGTAGCGCACCACGTATTCGTCGAAGAGTCTCGGCGGCAGATACGGCGGCGTGGCGTACTCCGGGCCGAATATGCGCCACAAGTGCCCGGGGAATTCCCGCGCGACCCTCTCCGTGCGCTCCATTATCGGCCGCGCGAATCGCTGCAGCAACCGATGGAAAAGCTCCGGCTCCGTAAGCGCGACAACCGTATAGTCGGCCATCGAGAATAGAGCCGCAGCCTGACATATAGGGTCGCCTACATCGACCATGACAATGCCGCGCTCGCCGAGTGTCGCTTCCTCCGCGGCCATCTTCGAAACGTCGACGTCGTAGTCCTCGACCGAGTCGGGCAATTCCAGATACGCGCGCAGATCGCCAACGTCTTTCAGCAAGTGCTCGACCTCCCACGTCGTATCGAGCGCCGCGTCGCGCCGCGACAGCGCCGTCATCGTGCGCCCCGCTTCCTTGCACGTCGTGCGGGAGAATCGCGAGTCCCCCTCCTCCCACGTCTCGGTCTTGAAGAACTCCGACGCATCATTGTGCGCAACCGGCCGCCTCTCCGGCGCGCGCATCCGAATGAGATCCGTCTCCTCCTCGGCCAGCCTCAATAGCGGCTGCCACGACGGGCTGTTGTAGATGTTGAACCGGTCCGGATCAGCGGGATTCACGTCGAACCCCCCGATCTCATAGAAACTCACAGCCGGTCGATCAACCGGCTTCCCGTTCAGCGTTGCCATCAAACGTTCACGTCTGTTCACGGTCCTCTCTCCGGTGTTATCTCTATCCTGAAGCCTTCTCTTAGTGTTCTTGGTGCTCTTGGTGGTGATCGGTTCCTTTCCTTCGGACTTCGGACTTCAGACTTCGGACTGGTTTGCTTCAACCTTCAGCCTTCAGCCTAAGTAGCGGCATCCCTTTCCTCAGATACATCATCAGGATCGATACGTCCGCCGGATTAACCCCCGGTATGCGCGACGCCTGCGCGAGCGTCTCCGGCCGGTGCACTTTCAGCTTCTCCCGCGCCTCGAAGCGCAGCTCGCCGATGGCATCGTAATCGATCCCCGCCGGCAGGCGCTTATTCTCGTCCCTCCGCATCCTCTCGGCCTTGGTCTCCTCGCGCGCGATGTAACCAGCGTATTTGACCTCGATCTCCGCCTCCTCGAGTGCGTTCGCGGGAAACGCTCTGAGCGCGCCGAACTCCGCGACAAGAGCCGTCATCTCGATTTCAGGCCGCTTGAGTCGCTGCTCCAGGCTCTCGCCTCCCGCAATCATCTCCGCAAGTGTCCGACGTATCTCCGCAATCGCGCCCCTCTTGGCCTCAAACCTCTCCCACGCTGCGTCATCCACCAGCCCTAGTCTGCGCCCGAGCGGCATCAACCGCTGATCCGCGTTGTCGCTCCTCAACAACAGCCGATATTCCGCGCGGCTCGTAAACATTCGATACGGCTCATCGATGCCCTTCGTGACGAGGTCGTCCGCAAGCACGCCTATGTATGCGACGTTGCGCCCGAGCGTAACCGCCTCCTCGCCTCGCGCCCCGAGGCATGCATTCACCCCCGCCAGGAACCCCTGCCCCGCTGCTTCCTCGTAGCCGGACGTGCCGTTGATCTGCCCGGCGAAGAAAAGCCCCTTCACCCACTTCGTCTCGAAGCTCGTCTTGATCTCCGTCGGCGGCACGAAGTCGTACTCGACCGCGTAGCCGTATCGCATGATCTCCGCGCGCTCCAAACCCTCCACCGAGTGCAGCATCGCCTCCTGCACGTCGCGCGGGAGCGACGTAGACGCGCCGTTGACGTAGACCTCGCGCGTCTGCAGGCCCTCAGGCTCCAGGAACAACTGGTGCCGCGTCTTGTCCGCAAAGCGGATGACCTTGGTTTCGATGGAGGGGCAATAGCGCGGCCCCGCCGACTTGATCTGCCCCGTGTAGAGCGGCGCGCGGTGGAGGTTCGCGCGGATGATCTCGTGCGTGCGCTCATTTGTGAACGCTATATGGCACGGTATCTGCTCGCGCGTAATGCGCTCAGTCGAGAATGAAAACGGCGACGGCTCAGCGTCTCCTGGCTGGACCGCGAGCCGCGAATAGTCAATCGAGCGCGCATTGATCCTCGCCGGCGTCCCCGTCTTGAGCCGCGCTACGGGAAATCCGAGTTCGCACAGGCATTCCGAAATGCCAGTCGCCGCAAGCTCCCCCCCGCGCCCGCCCGGCACGATGTCCTCGCCCACATGAAGCACGGCATTGAGGAACGTCCCCGGCGCAAGCACAACCGACCGGCACGCGTACCGCGCCCCTCCCCCGCACGAGACTCCCGCCACGCGCGTCTCGCCGCCTTCTCGCGAAACCTCGATCCGCCGGACCATCTCCTGTCGCGCGTCGAGGTTCGCAGTCCCCTCGACGATCTCCTTCACCGCGAGCTGGTAGAGCTTCTTGTCGCACTGTGCGCGCGGCGCGCGGACGGCTGGGCCCTTGGAGCGATTAAGCAGACGGAATTGTATCCCCGTTGCGTCCGCGACGCGCCCCATAATTCCACCGAGCGCGTCGATCTCGCGAACTATCTGCCCCTTGGCAAGCCCGCCGATGGCAGGGTTGCACGACATCTGCGCGATTGTGTCGAGGTTCATCGTGAGAAGGAGCGTCCGCGCACCCATCCGCGCCGCGGCAATAGCCGCCTCAACGCCGGCATGGCCCGCGCCGATCACGATCACGTCCCAGCAATGTGAATCCGACATCGTCTCAGAGCTTCCGCAATATGGTCCGCAAAAGATGTGATTTTACCCACGGGAAGCGTTGCGAGCAACCGCGGCAAGAGCCGCCCAAGTTAGGCCCCGTGTCGGGGCTGGCGTTCGGCGGCTTCGACTGCGGTTTCGGGGAAGGACTTGCGATTATCCTGCCACCACTTGCGCCAGGATGAAATCGCCTTCTCAGTGTCGGCTTTGGACGAGTTCGCGCTGAGCTGTCCGCCGGGACCGAACGAGGTGCCGGTCTCCTCTTCAAGGGCGTTTATGACCTCTGTCGGCTGTTGCATGTGCGGGTCGGTAAGCGAATTGATCAGCGCGTCATAGCAGTCGCGGGTGCCGACGTAGGCGAGAACGCGCGCCGCCTGCATCGTGTAGTCGAACGTGAAGAGCATCTTCTTCGGGATGTCGGTCCGGAAGTCGCTGAGCTTCTCCGGCTGGCCGTTGTCGCGCACGTAGTCGGGCGACTGGCATATGACGCGAAGCCGGCTGTCGAGGGACCTTGCCACCCGCGAGCGCTCGTTCACCGTTGAATAGAACGACGCTGAATACGCAAGCCCCGTGAAAACGAAAAGTACGCACAACGCCTGCGCCAGCGGCCTCGCCGGCTTGAACTTGAGGGATACCGCGCCAACTACGACCGTCGGCAGCAGGAAGACCACCATCGCCACGAAGAGGAAACTCGACACGAAGTGTATCCCGCTCGAGAACGGCAGCCGCAGATCAAGCGGCGTATCCAGCTCGACAACGCTCTGCTGCGGCAGAAGCCCCAAGCCCGCCCTCTCCCAGCCGACGAGCACGTAGCGGTAACTCGTCTCCGCAAGCCGCTTGCGCGCGGCCTCACGAAGAGCGGGATTGCTTTCAGGCGTTTCGGCAAGGACCTTGCGCCACAGGATGCCGGACGTGACGAACGAGCTTTGCGTCTGGCGGAGGACAAATGCCGTCTGGAGCAGCTTGTCGCTCAGGTCCTCGATTGCCGCGAGGTGGTTGCCGTACGCGGAGCCTCTGAGTTTGAGCTCCGTAGTTGCCTTGTCGGTTATGAGTACCGACGTGAGCGCTTCCACGCGCCCCGCGAGGTATGACGGCTGAAACTCAGCAAGCTTGTACGCCGCCAGGTACGCCTCGAGCTGCGGGACTCCCGCGCCCGTCAGCACGCGCGCCGCCCCGCCGAGCACGACGTCGTCGCCGCTGTCGAATTCCGCGCGGTCGAGCCCCTTGTACAACCACTGCGCCGCTTTCACCGTATCGCCAAAGATCATGTGCGACCACGCGAGGTCATAGTACGCGAGCGAATTGTGGGGATCGATCTCTACAGCCTTCTCGAGCTCGCGCTGTGCCTCTTCGGCGATGTCTTCCGCCTCCGAGAACGCGCCGTTGGCGGACGGCGCCGGGGCAAACTTGTGGTTGGGCTCCTTGAGTGCCATCTGCTGAAGCCGTGTCAGAAGGTAAGCGCCGTAACGCTGGTGCACGAGGGGACTGTCCGGCCATGCCTTGAGGAGTTCCTGGTATTGGACCGATACGCGCACGGGGTCCGGGTCTGGCGTGAAAATCCCCGCCGCGTGCATCTCGATAACCGCAAGTGCCTGCGAGGGGTCCGAAGCGGGCGCGGCCGAGTCAAGAAATGAAGCAACCGCGGGCGCGAGGTGCGACTCTTCGATGCTCGATGCGAGGTATTCCCCCGGCATCCTGAGCTCAGACAAGTCCCTCAGCGCCATTTTCGTCGTGTATCTTGCTTCGTGCCTGGCGACTCCCAACAGAATCGCGAGGAACAGAGCAAGTACCGTTACACTCGCAAATGTTCGTCTCACGGTGCCTCACCCAGAGTTTCTCACAACCTCGTTATACACCGGTCCGGGCAAACGGTTGCAGACGGTACCAAAGGGAACAGGTGACTGCAGGGAAATCGTAGGGGCGCACGGCTGTGCGCCCAAACGGCCTCCGAAACGGCGAAAGCCGCCGAAGTCCTGCACGGCCCCCCGCAGCCCGTCATTTCAACCCCGCCAGTTTCCGGAACTCCTTCTCGTCAATGACTTTAACGCCAAGTTGCCTCGCCTTGTCAAGCTTGCTGCCGGCGGCCTCGCCCGCCACGACATAGTCAGTTTTCTTACTTACAGACGACGATGCCTTGCCGCCAAGGGAACGGACGATCTCCTCGGCTTCCGCCCGCTCCATAGAAAGCGCCCCCGTGAATACAAAGGTTTTCCCGGCTAAGCCGGCCTTTTCGGTAACCTTCGTCACCGCCTCCATCGAAACCCCCGCAGCGCGAAGTTTGGCAATAACCTTTCGGTTGTGCTCGCTCTTGAGGAAGTTCTCTACGCTCGTCGCGATTACGTCGCCGACGTCGGTCACCTTGAGGATATCATCGTGGCTTGCCGCCATAATGGCATCCATCGCCTTGAAATGCCGCGCAATGTTGAGCGCTACCGTCGTCCCTACGTGACGAATAGCAAGTGCCGCAAGAAGCCGCTCCAGCCCCCGCGATTTGCTCGCCTCGATGCCTTTTACAATGTTCTCCGCAGACTTTGGCCCCATGCGCTCCAGTTCTTCGATCTCGCGCGCCTTGAGCGTGTACAGGTCGGCCGGATCGCGCACCAGCCCCTTGTCCACCAATTGCTCGATGATCGCAGGGCCGAGGTTCTCGATATCCATCGTGTTTCGCGAAGCGTAGTAGCGCAACCGCTCCTTTAGTTGCGCCGGGCAGTCGAGGTTCGTGCACCTCAGATACACCTCGTCAGCCTCGCGCGTAACCGGACCGCCGCACGAGGGGCACCGTGTAGGCGGCTTCACCGCTTCCTTCCGTTTGTGGTGCTCTTCGTGCGCGACCGAAACCACCTGTGGGATGATCTCGCCGGCCTTCTCAATAATCACTTTGTCGCCTTCGCGGATGTCCTTGCGTGCGATCTCGTCGAAGTTGTGCAGGCTCGCGTTCCTGACCGTCGTACCGGCCAGGAGCACCGGCTCCATGTGCGCCACTGGCGTGAGAACGCCAGTCTTGCCCACCTGCGCCTTTATCTCCAGTATCCGTGAGATCGCCTGCTCAGCCGGGTACTTGTACGCGATCATGTAGCGCGGCGCCTTCGCGGTCGTCCCGAGGCGCCGCTGCAGCTCGTACGAATCGACCTTTATCACGAGACCGTCGATCTGGTACGGCAACTCATGCCGCTTGTCCGCCCACTTGCGCGCGAATGCGATGACCTCATCCATCGACGGGCAGAGTGCGCTGTTCGGGTTCACCGGTAGCCCAAGCGCGTTAAGCGCGCCCAGAAGCTCGTGCTGGTACTCGATGCCCCTTGCGCCCGGCGCAGGCTCATACACCCCCAGCCCATAGAAGAACGCCGAAAGCCGTCGTTTGGCGGTCAGGCGCGGGTCAAGGAGCTTCAGCGTCCCCGCCGTCGCGTTGCGCGGATTGGCAAAGAGCGGCTGCCCCTCTTCCTCGCGCTGGGCGTTTATGCGCTGGAGCTCTCTAGTAGTCATATAGATCTCGCCGCGCACCTCGATGCGTGTGGGGACGCCGACGCCGCCCTTGTCGCCCGTCAGGTGTATGGGGATTGCCCTGATCGTCCGCACGTTTGACGTAACGTCGTCGCCCGTAACGCCGTCGCCGCGAGTGGCAGCCTTCCAGAGAAGGCCGTTCTCGTAGATCACCGTAGAAGCGACGCCGTCGACCTTGAGCTCGACAACGTAATCGATCGGGTCAGTAGTGCCGAGGAACCTGCGCGTCCGCGCGTCGAACTCTCTGAGCTCGTCCTCGCTGTACGTGTTGTCGATCGACAGCATCGGCACTTCGTGCGTGACCGTCGCGAAAGCGCCCAATGGCTCGCCCCCGACGCGGTGCGTCGGACTGTCCGGCACGTCGTACTCCGGGTGCTCCTTCTCGAGATCGACAAGCTCCCTGTAGAGCTTGTCGTACTCCTGGTCCGAAATCTCCGGCTGGCCCTTGACGTAGTAGAGGTAATTGTGCCGTTCGATCTCGCGGCGCAGCTGCTCGACGCGGTCTTTGACGCTTTTCGACAAGAGGAGATCTCCTGGTGGCACGGGCAGGGCTACCCACGGATCCGCCCCATGCCAAATATCATATCGCGAATGAAGGCAGTTTCCAGCGGCTGTTTCGCTGCGCGTGGCTGTTACTGTAGGGGCAGGCCCCCGAGATCGTCATCTGCAGACATTAACGGGGGCCTGCCCTCGCCAGAATGCCGGTATTGCCCGCTAAGTGAATTGGGCCAGGTCGCCAATTCCTGGTGCCATCCGTTGCGCGTGATATCCCGGTGGGAACCGGATAACCTCTTCACGGCAACCGCGATCAGATCCGAATCAACTCCCCCACCGCGCCCATAACGTCATCCGGCGTGATCGACGTCATGCACACGTGATCCCGCGGGCACACCTTCAGCTGGCATGGTGAACACTCGACGTGCTTATTGATGATGACTTCCTTCTCATAGCCCGTATCGCTCCAACGCTCGTCGGTCGAGCCGAAAAGCGTCACAACGGGCACCCCGAGTGCTGCGGCGTAGTGGCGGGGCGCGCTGTCGTTGGTGACGACAATAGCGGCGCGGGCGATGAATGCCTTCAGCAGCCCCAGTGTGAACCCTGTGCGCCATACAGGCTTGAGGCCGGAAGCCGCCGCTGCGCTAATCTTCTCGGCGATCTCGGCCTCGCGCGGCGAAGTGATCACTACCGGTTCCATGCCGCGCGCGGCAAGCCTGTCCGCTACCGCTGCGAACGATATCGGCGACCAGCACTTGGATGAGCCGAACGCCGCGCCAGGGTTGATGACCGCTATAGGCTTGGAGGCATCGATCTCAAAGCGCTTCAGAACCTCGTCCGCGGCGGCGCGCTCTTCCGGAGTCACCGCAAGCCTCATCCTGCGATCATTTGTCTCTGAACCGACAGAGGCAACCAGGGCGAAGTAGTAGTCTATCATAGGTCCCGGCTCATACCGGCCGTTCGATTTCTTCGGCGCGAGCTTCACATGGAGCAGCGGCCCCCTCCCCTCGCGCGCATAACCCACGCGGTATCCTGCGCGCGCCAGAAACGCGAAAATGGCCGTACGCAGCGAATTGGTCATGAGGACAGTCATTTCAAAATGCGCCCGGCGCAGTGTCCGCGCGTCAGCGAGCATATCCATGAACGAACTGCCGTCTTTGAGGCTGTCGAGGCAGCGCACTTCGTTGACTATGTCGAGGCCGCTAAGAACATCGTTCACATATGGCCGGCCGATGGCCACGATCCGCGCCTGGGGAAATCGCGCGCGAAGCGCCGCGAGCGCAGGCGTCGCCATTACGACGTCGCCCACCCAGTTGGGCAGGAAGACGAGGATTCGTTCGGGGGTCGGTGCGTTCATGCGGACGTCACCGCGCTTGCGTCGTTGTAGCGCATGGAGTAATGCGGTCGCCCCGCTTTCGCGAGCACTTGGTGCATGAGGTCGTCAAATCGCGCCATCCCGGTCCTGAACTCGTCGAACGCCTTATCGTCGAGGTTGTCGATGACGCCTGTGAGGCGCGAGTAGAGGCGGCGAACCTGAGTGTCGGCGCTCAGAGCGTTGACATACCAGGGGCATGCGCAGAGGAGCTTGCGGACCTTGAGGTTCTGCTCGCCACCGAAGTCAAGGATCGGCTCGCACGACGCGGCCGGTCTCGCGCGAAGGCGTTCCAGGTCGGAGACGCCGGTTGGATACGGAACAAACGGCGCCCAGCTGAATCTGCCGGGCGCAAGTTTCGCAAGAAACCGGACGGTCGCACCCAGGTCGGTCGGCGTCTCGCCCGGTGCGCCGAACAGAACCGATGCCGACGTGCGTAGCCCGGCGCCGGCGGCCGCAGCAAACGCGGCGGCGATGTCGGCGTCGCCTATCGAGTGGCAGAGCAGCTCCGTGCGGACGCGAGAAGAGCCCGAGCCGACGGCGAAACTCACGTCAGCGCAACCGCCATCGGCCAGGACCCTCGCCGTGTCCGCGTCAAAGAACCCCGGATGCGAATTGCAGGCAAACGGAATATCGGTCGCGGCCTTGTACTTGCGCGCGAGGTCCTTGACGAAGCGCTTGCTGAATGTCAGAACCCCGTCATCGAAGACAAAGGTCTTGATCCCGCGGTAAGTCTCCGCGAGAAACTTGACCTCGTCGATCACGCGATCGGTCGGCTGATGCCGGAAGTATTTCAGCTCTTTCGCGCCCAGTCCCGTGTCGCTCCGGTAGAGCGCCAGAACGGAGTTGTCGAAACAGCCGACGGCCCCGGCCGGACATCCGCGTGAAACCGTGATCCCCATGCGCCCGCTGTTCGCTTCGAGCATTCGCTCTACCTCGAAAACGCGGTAGTCCGCGGGTGGCAGTCTGTCCAGAGGAGCGAACGGCCGCACGGCGTTGGCGCGAATCGTGCCCGACGTTCGCGCCCAGATGTTGCTGATCTCAGCAGTTTCCCGCCCGCTTTCGACGGCTCGGACGAGTTCGACAAGCGCCTGCTCGCCTTCGCCGACGCAGGCATAGTCGAAAACGCCCGTCTCAAGCGCCAGCCTCGGTGCGATTGTCGCGTACGCGCCGCCGACAAGAATGGGAACGTGGGGGAACGCGCGCCGCATCTTCGCGGCCATTTCCGCCGCATATGGGAACTGCTGCGTGTCCGCGGGAAACGCGATAAGCGCCGGCTTCTCGGCGTTCACCCGCAGAAGGAGCTGATCGTCCGTCGGAATGGGGCCGAGTTTCTCATTGACGTTGATTAGCGCCGTCTCGTGGCCCGCCTCTCTCAAGACCGCCGAAAGTGAAGCGATACCGTGATTGAAGGCGACCTCTCGGTAGAGGTTCGGCCAGACGAAGAGGACTCTCACCACGCGCCCCTATTTCAGTTTGCCGACGATGAAGGCGGTTATCGCCATCAGCTGGACAATGACGCCCCATAGAAGCGTGGGCGTCGGATCGACCATCTGATAGCTCCTGTATAGGATGAAGAGAACCACGACTTGCAGTATCCCCCCCACCACGAACAGCCATGAAAACTCCTCATAGTGCAGATGCTGGCTGATGTTGCGCAACTCGGCCGTCATGGAGGCAAGCTGCGACTTGAGGGTGTCGAGGTCGGAATGCTGGTTGCCTTTGCGGATTTCCTCGATGCAGGACGGGCAGACGTAGTAGTTGTCCCTGACGTATGCGAGGCCGGAAGCGATCTCTTCCTGGCTTACCGGCCTGTCGCAGCGAAAGCACTTCTTCCCTTCGGCGGTTGTTTTCTCGGTCACCCGGAAGACTCCTGCTATTTCATGCGATGCTGCTGGACTACGGTAACGACCTTTACGCAGCGCTCAAAATCGGGGCATTCATAGCATTCGCGGCGGCTCGCGTTGGCATCGATGCCGATGGGGGCCGTGCCCGGGCTGAACCGCGCCGCGAGCTCCTTGCCGAAACAGGGTTTCATCTCTGCCATCTCGGTCTCTCCTTCGCGGCCTAAAAGCCGCCGATGGTATGCGAACCCTCGAATATCGTGCGCTCGACGATGTCGCAGATGGCATGGCCGAGAGCGATATGCGTTTCCTGAATCCACGGGGTGTAGGTCGAGGGAACCTTTATGCAGAAGTCGCAGTACTTGACCATTTCGCCGCCGGTCTTGCCCGTGAGGCCGACCGTGACGGCGCCCATCTCGCGCGCGAGGCGCATGGCGGTCACGACGTTTGGCGAATTGCCCGACGTGGAAAGCGCCCACACTATGTCGCCCTCCTTGCAGAGCGCGGCGATCTGCTTGGAGAATATCTCGGTGAAGCCGTAATCGTTGGCCACGGACGTGATAACCGATGTGTCGGTCGTGAGCGCCATCGCGGGAAGCGGCCCGCGGTCGAGAAGGAAACGGTTGATAAGCTCGCCGGCTATGTGCTGCGCGTCCGCGGCGGAGCCGCCGTTGCCTATGAGATAAACCCGGTTGCCTTCCTTGAGGGCCTGCGCGATGCGCTTGGCTGCCGTTTCCACCAGCTCGCTCTGGGTCTCGGCCACCTCTATCTTGAGCCGGGCGCTCTCCTTGAGCCATCTTTCGATGTCGTTCACTGCGACTTCCCTCCCGAATACGCGTCCAGGACTCGCTTGACTATGCCGGTAGTCGAAACACCCGGCACCAGCGGCGCGAGAATGACCTTTCCCCCTCGCCCCTCCACCGTTTCGCGGCCCACGACCCCCTTGTCACGCCAGTCTTCGCCCTTAATCAGGATATCAGGCTGGACCTGTTTTATCAATGATTCCGGCGTGTCTTCGTCGAACACAACGACGTAATCTACGCATGCAAGCGCCGAAAGAATAGACGCACGCTCGTTTTGCGTCAATATCGGTCGAGGGGAATCTTTGAGCGCCCGAACGCTCCTGTCACTATTCAACCCGACAACAAGGAGGTCTCCCTGCGACCGAGCAAATTGCAGGAACTTGATGTGTCCGACGTGAATAATGTCGAAACAGCCGTTCGTGAATGCGATCTTCTCGCCTCTTCGCCGCCGGTGCTCGAGAATAGGCAGCAGATCGGCCAGCTCGATGTGCTTTTCGGACGTGATATTAGCCGCATCGTACAGCCGCCGCAGTGTTTCTCGCCGTGCAATAGGCTGCGCCCCTATCCGCTCGACCTCCATGCCTGCAGCGAAGTTAGCGAATTGCATCGCCACCCTGAGCGGCCACCCTGCCGCTACGCCGAACGCCGCCGCGGCGATAACCATGTCCCCCGCGCCCGTAACATCATATGCCGCCCGAGGTTGCGACGATACCATATCCGCTTCACCGGTGGCCGTCCGATAGTAGAGCCCTTCGCTGTCGAGGGTTATCACCGCCGTGTCCAGGCCAAGCTTCTTAATAAGCCACCGCGCCGCCTCGTCCGCTGAGGCACCTTCGGGAATAGCTATGCCCGTCGACTCTTCGGTCTCCCTGCGGTTGGGCGTTACCGCGCTCACCCCGCGGAAATCTGCAAACCGCCTGCCCTTGGCAGGGTCAGCCCAGACCGGCTTACCCGCCGCGCGCGCAGCGGCAGTGACCTGTCCAATCGTCTCGCACGAAAGCACTCCCTTGTCGTAGTCCGACAGTATCACGAGGTCGACGCGGTCGATGACTCCCGCGACGCCGTCCATAAGTCGGCGCGCCGTAGGCCCGTCGAGTGGCTCCCTCTCCTCGCTGTCGATCCGCAGAAGATGGTGCGACTTCGACAGTACGCGCGTCTTGTGGGTCGTCGGCCGGTCCTTGTCGACCATCACGAGCGCGACGTCGATTCCCTCCTCGCGGAGCGTGCTCAACACCTCGCGCCCCTCGGCGTCGTCGCCGACCACGCCCGCGGCGATTACCTTCGCTCCAAGCGCCACCAGGTCGCGCATCACCGACCCCGCGCCGCCGACCGTCGTGTGCGTCCTCGCGCGGTTTATCTGTACGACGGGCACCGGCGCCTCAGGGCTGATCCTCTCCACGTCGCCCCAGAGATAGCGGTCGAGCATCAGATCGCCCACGACGAGTATCGTCGGATCCTTCGTGGTTTCGAGCGCCTTGAGTACCTGCGTGTACACCCTGTCTCCTATGGCTGTATTAGCGCCATCCGCAAGAGAGGCAGCATTATCTCGTGCTTCCCGATAATCTGAAAGCCCCTTCCAGTCGGCCGCTTGACCACGTTTGTCCGCGGCCGGTACATGTCGAGCATATCAAAATTGGCGGTGATGAGATTGTCGAGGTCCGCGCCGAGATTGCGCGCGACGCTCACCGCCTTGAGAAACACTTCCGGCAGAAGCACCGCGCTTCCGACATTGAGCCACGCGCCGCTTCCGAGATTCATCACCGTGCGGCAGACCGACCTGAAATCTTCCAGGGTCGCCGCCCCAATGTCCGCGCCGTCGGCCTCCGGATGCATATGCACCACGTCCGTGCCGATCGCCACGTGCACCGTCACCGGCACGTCCAGCATCGCCGCGGTCGCAAGGATGCTCGCTCTCCTATGAGGCAATTCGTCTTTCACGATGAGGCCCGCGAGTACCTCGCCCAAGCCTCTCTCCGATTCGTGCGCAATCCTCGCAGCGCGCGCAAACGCCCCCGCCGTCTCGCGCGCCATCCCGAACCGCCCCTCATGGAGCGTCTCCCCCACGTCCTCGCTCGTCGCTCCGATAAGCGCGATCTCATAATCGTGAATCGCCCCCGCGCCGTTGAGCGCTACGCCCGTCACTATCCCGCGCTTCATCAGATCGATGACGACCGGCCCGAGCCCGCACTTGATCACGTGCGCGCCCATCGCGACGACGATCCCGCCGTCGGCCTTCGCAATGCCGCGGAGGAGGCCGACCAGGTCCCTGAACTCTCTCCCCGTCAGGATGTTGGGCAGGCTCTTCAGGAACTCCTCAAACGGTGCCCCCGGCTCCGGCAGTGTCGCGAAGTCCTCCACGTGGACGAGGTTCTCCCTCTCGTGGATGGAGAAGCGCTTCAGGTTCGCGAGATTCCACTCTTCCGACATCGCCTGTCCCTCACCGGAAAACACTATTGACCCTTGTGCTGCCAACGCAGCGCACTGTGTGGCACTGGTGGCTTGCCCACCAGTGATAACAGTCCTGATCCGCCCCCGGCGGATCACCTTGCGCTTCTTTGGCTCGGCAAAGATCAATGCTCACTGCGCGATAATGCTTCTCGGCCCCGGCACGCTTTTCCAGCGCCTGTGCAGCCAGAGATACTGCTGCGGATATTCTCTCACCCAGTTTTCGATCTGCTTCGTAAAATCGGCCGTGATACGAAGCGTCTCCGCCGTCGCGTCCGCCGTCGGATCGGCATAGATAGGACGCCCCACAATCGCCCTGAACGCGAGTCCCTTCCCCGTCCGCACGCAGCACCCCGGCAGTATCGGCGCCCCCGTCTTCATCGCCAGAACCGCCGTCGACCTCCACGTGCTCGCAGGACGGTTGAAGAACGGCACAAATGCCCCACGGTTGCCTGCGTCCTGATCAACAAGGATAGAGACGAAGCCCCCTTCGGCAAGCGTTCTCTCAACTTGTGTTCCCGAACCCTTCTTGTCGAGTATCCTCTGCAGCCCGGACTCCCGCACCCCAAGGATGTATCGATCCAGAAGCGGGTTGTCAAGCGGCCGCGCAAGCGCCTTCGCGTGAATACCGATGAACGGCAGCACGTGGCCAAGAAACTCCCAGTTGCCGAGGTGCCCCGTTACGAGAATGCAACCCCTGCCGGCGATGAACACCTCTATCGCGCTCTCGACGTTCACAATCTCGACGAAGCGTCTCCACGTCGACGGCCTCACGAGCTTGCGCAGATAGAAGACCTCCGCCCCCGTGCGAAAGAGATTGCGGTACACGTCCTTGAGGAGCTTCTCAACCTCTGCCGGCGAGTACTCGGGAAATGCCCTCGCGATGTTTTCCCTGCCGGTGCGGCTCCGGCCCTTGAGGACGTGATACGCAAACGCCCCCGTCCCTTCCGCGAGCCTCAGCCCCGCGCCCACCGGCAGTTCCTGCAACTGGCAGATCGCCAGGCGCGCTGCGATGTACTCGGACCAATGCCTGAGCGTGACCGTGCTCACGCGGTCGAACTCTGGAAGCCGTTCACGAGGAAGCTGATCGTGCTCTCAACCGCCTCGCGCCCCTTGATAACCTCGAACTCGATCCTGAGCTCGCCGAACCTCGCCGCGCTTGCGTCGCGCCAGCCGGTCTTGACCCGGTCCTTCTGCGTCGTGACCACAAGCTCCGCCCCGTGCGCCGAAGCATCGCTCATGACCGCCGCAATGTCCTCTTCCGTGTATGAGTGATGGTCGCCGAATGACCGCATCCCAACCACTTTGCCGCCGAGGTTCGTGAGCGTGTTGACGAACGCGTGCGGATTGCCGATGCCGCAGAAGACGAATACCTTCTTGCCCTTGAGCCACTCCGGCGGTTCGACCGTGCCGTCCGCGAAGTGAATCCCCGTCGGCCGATGAACCGCCTCCGCGAGCTTCACATTCTCGTCGATCTCGCGGATCTCCCTGAATATCTTCTGCACCTCGTCGCGGCTGACGAGATTCGCCCGCGTTACGATAACCATCGTCGCGCGCTTCAATGCCACGATCGGCTCGCGCAGGAGGCCCCTCGGCAGCATGAATCTGTAGCCGAAGGGATTCATCGCGTCGAGAAGCAGAAAGTCGAGCGTCCTGTGCAACCGCCTGTGCTGGAAGCCGTCGTCGAGGATAACCACGTTGCAGTGGTGCTCCTTGACCAGCTTGGCCGCCGCCCTGCACCGGTCCGCGTCCCACACGTGCGGCACTTCCGGCAGCACCTCCTTGATGAGCGCCGCCTCGTCGTTGGGCGACTCGGCCGTCTCCCCCTCGGGCGCGTACCCGCGGCTCGCGATCCCCGGCGCCATACCCTTCGCGACGAGTAGCTTCGCGCACCATATCGCCGCCGGCGTCTTGCCCGTGCCGCCCACCGTGAGGTTGCCGAAGCTTATTACCGGCACCGGAAGCTTGAGCACCGGCAGCACACCCGCCTCGAAGAAAAATCCCCTCAGACGCGAAACCGCCTCAAACGGCAGTGACCCCGCATAGAGCGCGCCCCTCGCCACCTGGTCCAGCCCCTTGGGGCTCGCGCCGGAAATGACCTGCCTCCACCACTTCTCGAGTTTCGGACGATCCACCGCCGCACCCTCCAGTCCAACCCGGCTTACCACGCAACGCGCAACTCATCTTGCCGCGGGGCGCTACTTGCTGCGCCCGATTCGTAGGGGCGACGCATGCGTCGCCCGCATCCCCTCGCCCTCTGGGAGAGGGGCATGGGGTGAGGGAGCGCTCCACAACGCGCTCTCTACCAAACTCCCAGCCCCGCCACCGGACCGTGCCTCTGGCGGCTCCTTCTCCTCCCGCCTCCGGCCTTTCTCCTTCACACCCTTTTTCTCTCGCGCCGCAGGCGCGTTACTTCATCTTCGCAATTATCGCGTCCGCCATTTCCTTCGTCCCGACCGCCGTCGGATCATTCCTATCCGGCTTCATGTCGTACGTAACGCTCCTGCCCTCGCGGATCACCGCCGCGACTGCCGTTTCAAGCTTGGCCGACGCCTTCTCCTCCCCGATGTGCTTGAGCATCAGCACGCCCGAGAGGATGAGCGCCGACGGGTTCACCTTGTTGAGCCCCTTGTACTTCGGAGCCGACCCGTGCGTCGCCTCGAAGACCGCTCCCTTCTCTCCGATGTTTGCGCCCGGCGCCAAGCCCAGCCCCCCTACAAGCCCCGCGCACAGGTCCGAAACGATGTCCCCGTACAGGTTCGGCAGCACGAGCACATCATATTGTTCGGGCTTTTGCACAAGCTGCATGCACATATTATCGACGATGCGATCCTCGAATTCGATGCCTGGGTATTGCGTCGCGACCCTTCGCGCTGTCTCGAGATACAGCCCGTCGGTCATCTTCATAATGTTCGCCTTGTGAACCGCCGTCACCTTGCGCCGGCCGTTCGCCTTCGCGTACTCGAACGCATACTTAACTATCCGCTCGGTCCCGGTAACGCTGATGGGCTTAATCGAAATCGCGCTGTCCGGCCTGATGATGCCCTTGCCCTCGCCCTTGATGAACTCGATGAGTTCCGCCGTGTCCTTGTCCCCCTTCTTGAACTCGATCCCCGCGTAGAGGTCCTCGGTGTTCTCTCGTACGACGACGAGGTCGATGTCCTGGTACTTCGACCGCACGCCGACGTAAGACTTGCAGGGGCGCAGGCACGCATAGAGGTCGAGCACCTTCCTCAGATGCACGTTCACGCTCCTGAAACCCGACCCGATGGGCGTCGTGATCGGCCCCTTCAAGGCAACGCCCGTCTTGCGTATGGACTCGATAACGCTGTCCGGAATCGGCGTCCCCGCCTTCTCCATGATATCAACGCCCGCGTGCTGGACATCCCAATCGATCTTTACGCCCGTCGCCTCGATGCACCTTACCGTCGCATCGGCGATTTCCGGACCAGTCCCGTCCCCGGGGATAAGCGTGACCTTGTGCAATGCATGCTCCTTTCCTGCGCTCGTGATAGTGTCCTCGAATCGTCGCTAAGAATACGTGCGCGCAAGGGTTGCGTCAAGGCCGAAGCGCATCGTGAGATGTCGCTCCCGTCTCAATGCGCCGCAGCCTTCCTTAGACAAATCCCGCCACCTTCGCTATCATACCAAGGGAGATTCGTTTGCCTCCGGCGTCTACCATCGAGCGGCATATGAGGCTTCGAGAACTACCCCTTAGGTCCCGCGTGCTCCTTGTCCTCGCGATCCTCGCCGCGATTTGCGCGGCATTCTACGCCGTGCCCCGCGTCATTACCACGTGGCCACGATTCGACGAAAATGCCTGGGCCGAGGCCACGCAAGCGCTCAGAGCCGAAGTCGGCTCGCCGTCAGTCGATGGTGGTGCCTTCGCCGTACCTCGCAAGAAACTGTCTTGCCCCTACCGCGGCCACGCAACGCTGACGGTAGACGACGGTGTCAAGTATGAAAGGCGCTGGTGGATGCTCGTCGTCGCCCCCGGCGCTTCGCGCCTCGTGGCCTGCAAATCCAAGCTCGTCCCGGCCGGCGGACACTGGCGGCCGTACGATCCGCGGACCGCCTCTCTCACCGACACGCAGGCGCGCCGCATCTGGACCGCCCTCCGCTTTCTGTCCTCGGTGCAGTCCGCGCCGCCCCCCGACGCCGTCATAGAAACAAAGCAGAAACTGGTCTTCATGTCATGCTTCGCCGATGCCACCTGGCCGAGATGGCGCGTCGCCGAACGCACGACCGAAACCAAGCCGCTTCCCCTCCCGACGCTCGTAGGCATGGCCTCCCAGGCGCGCTATCTCGACAGCCTCTCTGCCTCGCTCGCCTGGTCGACGTCTCCCGGCGATACCGTGCCCGCGATGATCGACTGGCTTCGCATGGCCTCGCGCCCCTTCACGCGCGCCGACCGCGAAGCCGCGTCCTGGCCCGTCGAACGATACCTTTCACTCCACCCTGACGTTAGGGCCGTCGCGCCGCTGTGTGCCGTATCATACGAAGTGGCTTGGAACAAGTACTGCTCCTTCGGTTGGTGGAGAACGCATGTCCCGTTCTTTCGTTACCCGACGCGGCCTGATCCATTCGTTCAGGACTACAACGAGGGCACCTTCAGGTTCATCGAAGCCGTCGCCGGCAGGTCGCCCCAGGAGCAGTGCCGGATTGCCACCGCCATCGCCCTCTCTCCCGAAGGTAAGGCCGTCCCCGCCACCCTCGCTGCTCCAGCCCTTGATCCGCGCAATGAGCACACTCTCAGGCGCGCCGCTCTCATGTATCTCGCCGCAACGCAGGGCGACAAGTGGTGCGAGACGCTCCTCAAGCACGCCGAATCAGTCGGCGCCGTCCCTCGAACAGCGATGGCGATGTACTACGATGAGTTACCCACCGCCAGCGAGGCGCGCCTGGCACGCCTCGGCGTCAATGATCCGGCGCCCGGCATCTCCTGCTACTATCGTTACCACCTCTTCCGCATCACACGAGATCTCGCATGTCTCGATCCACTCTGGCAGATGGCCGACGCCCCCGGTCTGTCGCGTGGGGACGGCCACAACTACGCCTCCCAGACTCTCGCCTGGGCATATTGTCTTGACCCCTCAGTCGGCGATCTTCCCGCCTTCTTCCGCGAGCACCTCAATGAAGACAGCTGGCAGGAAGCAACCTCGACTATCGCGAAAAAGGGAGGCCCGGAGAACGACCAGTTCCTTTCCGAGCTTATCCTCGACAGAGCAAAGGCGCTTCGTCCCTTTGGCTACGATCCCAACGACGAAGACGACGAGACGACAGGCGCTCTGAACCGCGTTCGCATCTGGGTCGCATCCTATCAGGCGTTCTACAACCCCTCCTCAGCCGCCGACTCCCTTTGCGCCTTCCTCAAGTCCCCCGAAGCCTCCCGGCCGCAGGGCCCCTTCCGCGACCGCGCTATCGCCATACTTGGCACAGTAGGCGACGCATCTGCCCTGCGGATTCTTGAGGAGCTGTACGCGCAGCAGCGCTCCAACGTCACATGGCAGTCATCGAAGCTCGACGATCCTGAATGGCTCCCGCCCGGACCCGCCTGCTACACGGCTATGCCTGATCCTGTGACGCTGCTCTCGGGGTCGATCACTGCGATCAGGTGCCGTCAGTCCCCGGACCCGCTCGCGTTCCTCCGCTCGCTCGACGACGCTTCACGAAAGATCGCAGTCTCCGGCCCCTACCTGCCCACCATCCTCGCCGCGAAGTACTCTACGGAGGAACTGGAGGCTCTCCTCGCCGACCCCTCCCACGCATGGCTGCGCCAGCCCATCTACTCTGCCCTCGTCTACAAGCGCTGGACGCCTCAAGAGATCATGTTTGACGCCAACCTCGGCGGCAGATAAATCAGATGCGGCGCACCCCTTGGATCGGCAATGCAAAATGGCCGCTCGCCCACGCCAGAAATAGCTTGCGTTCGCCATTTCCCACGCTATAACACACGCCCGGAAGCGCTTTTGCGCTTCGCTCCAACGATCCTCTTAAGGAGGAAGCACATGAGCAGCCCACGCAGATACGTCCTGACCGTCCTTGCCGCCGCAATCCTTGCCGTCCCTCTACTGACATCGGCGGTGCAGGCCCAGGAGACATTCCAGACTCAGTGGCTTAACATCTCGCGGATGACCGTCTCTTTCCCGCGCGCGTCTGGCCGCGACTCGTTCTCCACGCAGGGCTCGTTCAACATGAACCCGGACTCGATTGACCCGGCGACGGCGAGCGTCCAGATATTCATAGACGAATGGTCTTGCACCTTCTCCGCAAGCGACTGGCGCCAGGTAGGCAAGGGCAGAACCTATGCCGCGAAGCTGAAGGAAGGCACATCGTTCGTCTCGGCCCAAATCGCCTGGTGGATCGGCGGCAGCTCCCGCTGCAACTTCAAATTCACCGGCGCGAGGCTCGATATCCAGAGCGGCTTGTACGATCCCTGGTATTACGAAGACTCTTCGGAGGATCCCACCCCCGGCTCCAGGCGCCCCTACTTCGACCTTTCCATCAATAGCGTCTTCGAGGAAAGCCTGATGGTGACCATGCTGCGACATGGAGGCGCCGGTAGGATGGTCTACCTGCCAGAGCGTTATGCGATCGACAAGGTGGCACTTACCCGCAACCTCACCAAGCCGAATCGCGACAGCATAACCGTCACGGGACGCCTGTTCATCGACCCGGAGACCATGCTCGCGCTCATCTACGGCGATATTGACCCGTATAGTATCGGCGCCGTCGTGACCATAGGATCGCTGCCGCCCATATGGATCGAGCCCGGCTCGATGAAGTGGAGTTGGTACACGTGTCGTCTTAGTTACAGCGGCACGCTTCCGACCGGCGGGAAAGTTTCCATCTCATCGGGCCTCGTCCTCGGCAAGACCGTCGTCTCCGTCAGAAACATTGACCTGAGCGACATTGCCGACAATACGCTCGGCGTTGGAGTTGAGTTCACCGACGTTTTCAGCGGGGGGTACCAACTGATCTTGCAGTCAAACGCGAAAGGCACAGCCCTCAAGTACTGACCGGGCTGAGTTGCAGACGCTTTGCCACTCAACGTGCACTCTCAATTTGCGCAAGCGCGAGCCCCGGCGCAGAACCAGCTCGCGCAGCCCAACGGAGTTGTTCTGATCTGCGTAATCTGCGCAATCTGCGGATGATCAATCTTCTCTATTCTCTTGTTTGGTTGCGGCCTCCAGCCGCGCTGTGCAATCTGCGCAATCCGCGGATGGTCCGGTCTTTTGGCGGTCTTCAGCCTTCGGCCTTCAGTCTTCAGCCTCGCTTCAGACTTCAGACTGGTTTCTCATCGGCGTGCGGCAGCGGTTGAAGGGTTCTTTGCACCTTTCCCACTTTTCCCACTCTCTTGCCGTGCCGAAGCCTTGGCGAAGGCCGGTCCCACTTTCCCCACCCGCGGCTTTAAGCCGCCCCGCCGCCGCCACGGCGACCTGTCGCCACTATCAGCCCTTCGCCCTTGCAGGCTTTGCGCCAGTTACCGCTGGTGCGGCTTCGGCGGTTGCGGTTGACTGCACCGAGGGGCTCGTGGACTCGACACTCGGAGCAAGCGTAGCACCGCAGGCTGTCGATTGAGCCGCGACTTCATTGGCCGCAAACGTCATCACAACCGCGCCCGACGGCGCGGTGGAAGTGGTTGTCTCCGTAGACTCTACTTCAGCTCCAGGGGCGCCTTCCGTCGATTCCGGTGCAGCCTGCCCCTTGAGTACTTTGCCCTGCTGACTGAGGTTGCCCATCTTTCCGGTTACGTTGCCGTCGACCGTGCCCAGCACGTTTACAGTCTTGGCCGTGACGTCGACGTCGCCGGTGACTTCTCCATCCTCCGCGATCGTGATGGTGTCGCCCATGAAATTCACGTTGCCATTGACCTTGCCGTGTATCTCAGCGAACTGCCCCAATATGGCCAGGTCCGCATCACTGCCCGCCATGATCTTGACGTTCGCACCGACGTATAGCGTCTTCCCCTTGACCGTCTCGTTGACCGCGTACTCCGGCCCGCTCGCCATCACTTTTGCGTAGCCTTGCTGCTCATACTGGCCGATGGCCTTGTCGTAGACCTTCTTCCCGAACCAGACGCCCACTGCGGAAATGGCCGCGCAGATCACAACGAACACCACAGCTACGACCGCGCAGCCCACGAGCCACTTCATGCCCGTGGACATCCCCGGCTTGACCCCTCCCGCTCCCGGCTCTACGGTCTGACTCATCTTTAGCTCCCCCTTACACGTGATTAGTGACCTCTGGATCCCCGTTCGCGCAGATGCGCGCATACTATTAGACACTCCCGCGCTCCCTTAGTCCAAACAATTCACACCGCAGACCCCCTTCGTGTCTGACCAGCGATTCTGGCAGGTCAGCCTGTTCTGCGAATCTGCCAGTAGGTTTCCCACAGGCCGCTACTGTAGACCGACGCCAGGGCCATCATCCCTTCGGCGTTTCCCT